>Ga0182030_10014938_pt1 | contig 15258 bp, 25 predicted proteins | sample 812S3MmetaG_FD_121299 | JGI IMG/M metagenome (GOLD analysis project Ga0182030, IMG submission 121299) | Permafrost microbial communities from Stordalen Mire, Sweden - 812S3M metaG (Illumina Assembly) | ecosystem: Environmental > Terrestrial > Soil > Wetlands > Permafrost | place: Sweden... | reverse complement strand
CTCCAAACTTCCTTCCGAAACACAAGAGATAATTATCCCAGTCCTCGATTCGTATACTAAATACCTTGATGACATGCATGCATCTTCGAAAACCCGTCTAGAGCTACTACTCAAATCATCACCGTCTAAGAATCCTGCCATCGCCAAAGTTCTTGCCTCATCATCCGGCAACTCTAGTCCATCTAGTCGTTCTTCGTCTCCTGCCCCTGGTCAGAAATCACCCATCACGCCTACTTTATCATCCTCATCTGGTCCATCGACTGATCAGGGCCCTGGAGCATATCTTGCGAGATGGCAGGATTTATTGGATAAGACTCCAATTACCCCTCTTGAGCCGACGGGTAAGGTTAAGGGCGCGAGCAGTAAGGAGGTCGTGGAGAGGAGTGCGCAAGATGTGGATGGTGAGCAGATGGTCGATTTCAAGGAAGGAAATCCTGGTGCTGGGCAGGTGAAGGGGGGAATTAATTCAGAGAACAGACAGCCAGATGTAAGTGTGGTTATTGAGGCGATGGGTAAGGATTTTAGGGAGCTTCTGGCCAAAAGGAGCGTCTACTGGTGAGGTGAGATATTGGGCTTGACTGTTTTGATTTGCCGACTCTGCCAGATCATAGATGTACATATACAAACTTCAAAGCGAATGAGAATAACTTTTCAAACGCCGGAGTGAAGGTGGAGCAAGGCTCTCTATCAGCCTCGTGGGGCGGGTTGAACGGCAGATCTTTCTTTAGCGTTGGTCCGGTGCAAGTCAAGGATGATTCCAAATTTTCAAGGACACAATGTTATAACCATTAACGGGGTGATTGATTCAGGTTCAATATCTCGGAAGTCTCGAAGATATTCGGATATAAGAAGCTGGAAAAAATTGACACTCTTTGATCGTCCCTGCTCCCACTTTGCGTCGCTATCCTCTCTTTCATCCTTTTCATAAAATACAAATTGGAAACCGTACCTTAAAATCAAGCTTTTACATTCGAGACCGTCTCGTACAAGTGTCCGATACTAGTCTAAGTGACGCAAGCACGGGATCCGATTTCTCATCCCGGAGTTTTGTGGTTCTTGTCCACTCCGGAAGCTCGTACAATATATATCTACAGGTCGATGGCACTGTCTGTAGAAATCCGTCGAAGATTTCTCAGGCGACTGTGTGCAAAACAATTTTTCAGATTAATCCGATATTTACCCGACGTCATCATGACCAAGCATCCCCCGTGTGGGAAACACTATCAAGACTTGCCATACCGGCAACATCGTACGAAGGATAACAATCGTGCTTTGCCCAATGACCCGAACGAGATTGGTGAGGGCATCAACGACACCGAAGTCCACAGTAAACCATCAGACTATCCTAGAGCCACCGAGCTCAATCCCGAACAATTGAAGCTGATTCGAGATGCCATCCGGCATGGAATATCCCAAGCCAGGCAAAGCATTACCACACCCCGATTCTTCCAGGGTCCACCATCCGTTCAAAAGCAGCCCGAAACCTCCCACGAAGACATGACCGACCGCTTCCTCCTCCCCATTCTCCCTCCAACCGCACCAGGATCAGACTCCCCCTTTACCTCACAAACCCTCCAACTCCCCCGTCACGGAAAATGGCTCCCCGGCGACCGCGGCCTCATCCAACGCTGGGTCCATCACATGATCCAGCACGTCGCCTCACATCCCAAGCCCTTCCTCCCCATCATCGATACTTTTAAATCCCTCATCGAATCCGATCCTTCAATCTACATGCTCTTCCACACCATGTTCGACGAAGTTCCACACAAGTACCGAGACCCTGAACTGCCTACCGGAAAATATAAGAAAGTACAAGGTTATATCCATATGCTAGAGCTGTTTAATTATCTCTTAACGACAGCTCCGGCGTTTAACGAGAGCGGAATGGTTGGGGTGCCCTTTAATGCGATATTAGATTGGCCCATGGGGACGAAAAGCGGGAACGCAGCGTTCTTGAACCCTCAGGTTAATGCGATGTTCAAAGCGCTACTTGACGAATGGGCACACTACCTATCTTCAAAGGATTCATGCAGCGTTTTACATGAGCACAAAGATGGGTGGTTTGGGAAAGCGGCACTTGAAGCGATGAGGAGAGCAAGTAGAGGAGATGAGAACTGGAGGTTCGAGAATGAATATGTCTGCGATCCCTCCCTCCCACACTATGGCTTCACCTCCTGGGACGATTTCTTCACCCGGCGTTTCCGTCCTGGAGCCCGCCCTATCCACTCCCCGTTCAACGATGATATAATAATAAGCGCATGTGAGAGCGCGCCCTACGCTGTATCACATCACGTAAAGCAAATGGATAAGTTCTGGGTGAAAGAACAACCATACTCATTAGACTATATGCTAAATCATGATCCCTTGGCAGAGGAATTTGTGGGCGGGACAGTATACCAGGCATTTTTGAGCGCGACCAGTTATCATAGGTGGCATGCGCCGTTGTCCGGGAGGATCGTGAAGACGGTACTGGTGCCAGGAACGTATTTTTCGGAGTGTCAGGCTTATGATTTCCCGCATAATGATCCGGATGCCCCTGACGCCAGCCAAGGCTACATCGCGGCCGTAGCTACTCGAGCCTTGGTGTTTATTGAGGCGGATAACCCTAAGATAGGACTGATGTCGTTTGTGGCTGTGGGTATGGCTGATGTAAGTACGTGCGATGTGAGGGTTTATGAGGGTCAGCATGTGAGGAAGGGGGAGGAGTTGGGGATGTTTCATTTTGGGGGGAGTACGTATTGTTTGGTCTTTAGGAAGGAGACGAGGTTGAAGTTTGATTTACATGGGCAAGAGGGAAAGGTTGGGATCAAGGCGGAGAATATTATGTTGGGGGAGAGGTTGGCTGCTGTTTTATAGCGAAAAGTTGGGGGAGAGAGGATGTGGGATTTGGATATTGCATATGTTGGAAACTTCATGAGATATAAAATGTCCAGTTGTGCTCAGGGAAAGCTCAGTCATATGAGGATGAGTGAAAAGCGGAATGAGATGGGAGGGGAAAATCTTATACGAAAGAATAGAACGAGAAATAAATTAATGACAAACCCAAAGTCCCCACCTATGTCAAAGAGTGAAATAGCAAGCAAATTCAAACACCTAATCTTTTATAAAAAAAAAAATAAAAATAAAAAAAAAATTGATATGCAGCGAAGCCAATCCATATACTTTTAAGCCCTGAGTTGCGAAGGAGGTGTGGGATGGTACCTTGCTGCGTAGCATGATTAGCTTGCTAGGGAGGGGATGACGAGAATGCTAGGAACTATGCTACTTCGTGGCTTTAAGTCAGTATCGGGTGTGCACTTGACACGAATGTACTTCTCAAAGTATATCAAAGCAGTTCTTCTGGCAAGTACTTTTTATTCGCTGACGGAGGATCTCTCAACCAGCAGCAATCTCCTCTGCTTCATCATCCCAATCTCCTCTCTCTTCCGCATCCTCGTTGACTTCCATTTCCGCGTCACCTTCCAGACCTTCAGAATCCCATTCTTCAACATCTATTTCATCGTCCTCGTCATCTCCTTCCTCTGCTTTTGCACCAAGACCCTTTGCTTTCCTCTTCTTCTCAACATTCTCCTTTTGAATTCTCTTCCTCGCCTCTTTCTCCTGCCGTCTCTTCTCCCATACCTTATCCATTTCCTTAATTTCATCCTTCGTCTTGTGAATGTACTCATGCCACATGATCTTCCCACTACACACCCCTTCCTCAACCTTCGTCATGCGAAGCCTCATTCGTGGTCCAAGCTCTACAAGCTTGACCGCGCGCTTCTGTACATTACTACCAGCCGTCATGTCTCGAGTTTTATCCTTCGACTTTCTAGATAGGATCTTTTTGGCTCGAGTCTCTACTACTTCGACCTCAGCATCCGTATCCACTTCGCTACCGCTTGTTGCGTCCGTTATGTAGCCTTCACCCCCTTCACCAATCATGTAGTCTGCAATATCTTCCATCTTCCCGAGGTTAGGTATCCCCCCCTTTTTACCCTTGCCTGATTTCTGGGAGTTTAATAGCTTCTCTGCGGCATTCAGTCGACGTAAGGGTCTTGATAAGCCCGTGGCTTTTGTAGTAATAGCATAGTGCCGGAGATTCAGAGTGTACGTTCCATCGTCCTCGCTTGTCTCTCGGTTTAAGAGCATGACTCGGCGGATAGAATTTAATGGTGTGGTTTGTGGAGATATAGGTGGAAATAAGGATTGGAATATGGTTGTTGTGAGGGATTCGAGGTGCTTCGGTATCTTTCGGGGAGAGTCTGATTCAGTAGCCGGGGAAGTAAAGTTGTTCATAACAAGCTGTATACAGGGTTAGCAACTGCTCACGGCATATAGATGCTTATACGTACCAAAGGCGGACTCAAATATTCCTTCCCTCCACCCTTGGGATGCTTCAATGCTTTCCTTACATCTTTACATAAACTATACTTCTCTACATGAAAGTGTAAAGTCGGTCCTCTGGGCGTAATCGCAAGTCTCATATTCGTATTCCCACTTTCCGACCTCGAAAACAACATAAGGTGGCTCACACCCAAAGGGCCCGCCATTGTGATATAATCCCTCAATCTATTATTCCTCCGCTCCTTCAATCTCGATGCCGTCCCAGGTTCCATCATCAATCGTACATCCTTGACTAGCTGGCTCACACTAGGTCCTACTTCTCCAGCTCCAATGCGAATCACCATACTCTTTGGAGCCCTCGAGACTTGATTCGCAGGGACTGGCTTCCCATGAGGTACATTTTGGGCACCGAGATGCGTGCGCTTTTTCACTCTTCTTCGTGCCATTTTTGTGGAATTTTCGTGGTGTGATGTTGCCCAAAGTTGAACTTTGGAAAATATATTTTCGAAAGGCTGGAAATTTTGATGCGACCAATTAGAAGCGAGGTCTCGATAAGATTAGCCCACAAATAATTTTTTTATCGCTGCTGCAACACTTTCTGGTCCAACAACAAATTTCAATAACGATGTCTTCGTCGAAGAGAAGAAAGCTGGATGGAGGTCCCTCCTCTGGACAGATTAAAGAGCGAAAGGAGAAGAAGATATCAGCGTCTGAGCCTGTACCTGTAGCAGTAGATTCGAGCTCCTTAGACTCCGAGTCTGAACCAGAACCAGCAGCAGAACATGTCGCGGAAGAAGCTGTCAAGAAATCTTTCAAAGATTTGGTATGCCGATTGCTTCGTATCTATGTACTAGCTAATAATTACAGGGAGTTGACGATGCTCTGTGCGAGGCATGCGACAAACTGGGATATAAAGCGCCGACTCCAATCCAAGAACAATCGATACCTCTCGCCCTTCAAGGTCGTGATCTGATAGGCCTGGCAGAGACCGGAAGTGGAAAAACTGCAGCATTCGCCTTGCCCATCCTTCAAGACCTTCTCGCGAAACCCCAAGCTCTCTTTGGACTCGTCCTTGCGCCGACTCGAGAGTTGGCATATCAAATATCACAAGCATTCGAAGCTCTAGGATCTGTTATTGGGGTAAGATGTGCGGTCATAGTCGGAGGCATGGATATGGTCCCACAGGCCATTGCTCTGGGAAAGAAACCTCACATCGTCGTGGCTACTCCAGGTCGGCTGTTGGATCACTTAGAGAACACAAAAGGATTTTCCTTGCGGGCGCTGAAATACCTTGTAATGGACGAAGCTGACCGACTCCTTGATCTCGATTTCGGACCAATTCTGGATAAAATTCTCAAAGTGCTACCACGGGAACGTCGCACCTACCTTTTCTCAGCAACCATGAGTTCCAAAGTCGAAAGTCTGCAAAGAGCAAGTTTGAAGGATCCGCTTCGAGTCAGTATCAGCAGCAATAAATACCAAACAGTCTCGACCCTCCTTCAAAGTTACATTTTTATCCCGCTCATACACAAAGATACATATCTAGTTTACCTCATGAACGAGTTCAACGGCCAATCAGCCATCGTTTTCACCCGAACTGTGAACGAAACACAACGAATAGCAATCTTACTCCGCACCCTTGGATTTGGTGCTATTCCTCTCCATGGACAACTCTCACAGTCCTCCCGTCTGGGAGCCTTAAATAAGTTCAGGGCAGGATCGCGGAAAATCCTCGTTGCTACTGACGTTGCGGCACGGGGTCTAGATATTCCATCTGTCGACGTTGTCCTGAATTATGACCTTCCCCCTGACAGTAAGACCTACATTCATCGAGTTGGTAGAACTGCACGAGCTGGAAAATCAGGGCATGCGATAAGTCTTGTTACACAATATGATGTCGAGATTTGGCTGAGAATCGAGGCTGCATTGGGTAAGAAGCAAAAGGAGTATGATACTGTGAAGGACGAGGTGATGGTCTTTAAACCTAGAGTTGAGGATGCGCAAAGACATGCTAGGAATGAGATGAAGAATTTGCATGAGGATAGGGGTAAGAAGGGCAGTGTTTTGAAAGGAAGACGACCGAAAGGTCAGGTTGGGCAGAAAAGGGACCGATCCGAGATGGACAGGGAGGAGGGTTAGTTGTGATAAATTCTCTGTCAGGAATATTGCAATAATAATTGTCCTTATCTCCAACCCTTGAGAAGCTTAATAAATCCCAAGTCTGACAAAACCCTGACCAAACGTAGGGGGAACATAGGGGCTGACTCGATCGCCTCGGCTTTGCGGCTATACAAGGCCGTACTAAATCTGGGGTAGCGGGGCAGACCACAGTTCATTCTGAAGCTCCAACAAATCTTTACTTTCATGAAATATGAAATATGACGCCCTCAATATGTACACGATTGCTACCTCGAGCTTCACCAATAATATCTCGATCCAATGGCGCACGCTCGACCATTTGCAGGGCTCAAAGGAGGGGTCTTGCCGACGTTGTACACGATGATATGACTCTGCCATTGAAGGGCATCAAGGTCCTAGATATGACTAGAGTTCTAGCAGGAGTGAGTATCTTCCTAATAACACTTCTTTTTCTCTTTTTCTAACCGATTGGTGCAGCCATATTGCACACAAATACTTGGAGATCTGGGGTACGATCCTAACGAGGCTGCGATATGGTACAAGGCTGACTGACAACAGAGCAGAAGTCATAAAAATAGAACATCCCACAAAAGGGGACGATACTCGGCATTGGGGACCACCATATGCGAAATACGTAGAAGGATCAGATAGATCCGGGGATGGGGAGAGCGCGTATTTTATTGCTGTTCGTCCTCCCACTTTTCGCTTCAGTCACGGCCAATGGCTCACATCTTGCTACCTTAGGTAAATCGAAATAAAAAATCCGTTGGTTTGTCATTTCAACATAAATCCGGAGTAGACATTTTACACAAGTTGGCTGCGGAGTCTGATATACTTGTCGAGAATTATCTACCTGGCACACTAAAGAAATATGGAATGGACTACCCCACTCTAAAGGCTATCAATCCCGGCCTGATATACGCATCCATAACCGGATATGGTCAAACTGGTCCTTACAGCCAACGTGCAGGATATGATGTTATGGTGGAGGCAGAGATGGGACTTATGCACATTACGGGTTCGCGAGACGGACCACCAGTCAAAGTTGGAGTTGCAGTCACAGATTTGACCACCGGATTGTATACAAGCAACAGCATAATGGCGGCGCTGATTGCAAGAGGTAGGACGGGAAGGGGACAGCATATTGATGTTGCTTTGAGTGATTGTCAGGTCGCGACCCTAGCAAATATTGCTAGCAGTTGCTTGATCAGTGGGGAGAAGGATCAAGGAAGGTGGGGAACTGCACATCGTGAGTCTCTTAACGGATCCCGGAATTACAATTGCTAATGAAGGCAGCTTCAATTGTCCCATATCAGTCCTACAAGACGAAAGATGGAGATATTCTATTTGGAGGAGGAAACGACCGCCTGTTTGGTCTCATTTGCGATGGACTCGGTCATCCAGAATGGAAATCGGACCCCAAGTTCGAGATCAACGTGTCAAGAGTAGCCAATCGAGACGAGCTTGACAGCAATATTGAAACAATAACAAAAACGCAGACTACACAACACTGGCTGGAAGTTTTTGAAGGTTCTGGCTTACCATATAGTGCGGTGAATGATGTTCAGGGGACTTTGAATCATAAGCACGTGTTAGCGAGGGACATGGTGAAGGAAATGGATCATGAGTGGTGTGGACCAATCAAGATGGTCAATACACCTGTGAAGTATAGTGAGAGCAAGCCGAGTATAAGAACCGTGCCACCAGTCTTGGGGCAGCATACGGATGAGGTTTTGAGGGAGGTTTTGAGGTTGAGTGAGAATGATATTCAGGGGTTGAAGGATGAGGGGGCTGTTAAATAGACCTATGCATAAATAGATATTTGAAAAGATATGGATACCCGTTACCTTACTGCCTTGTTCCTCCACGACTGCTGTTCAGGAGCGGAGAAATGTGTGAAACTGTAGAATTCAAGCTTAACACGTGACCGAAATATCACGTGGCCGCTAGAAATATTTGCGATCGCATGACCAGCTCTGTACTATCGACGTCAAACACATCTCAATCTCCTTCAAACATTCAGTGGCATCTTCACAACTGTCATAAACCATCAAATATAGCTCATTGAAGGTCAATGGCACTTCATTGAGACTCTACATCACGCATCTTGACCTCCCTATCAACCCACTCAACGCACCTACCCTAGTAAAGGTAGAGCTCAATTGATTTCGGCCAATAGCTATTTAGAAGCTCCAAGCTGACTCTTTCAACCTTAGTAGGTCGTTAATTACAGTCGTTTCTGATATTGCCCTCTGCGAGTCCCGGCGCATCCATCACAAGCCAATATCAATATCTTCCTCGCGATGGAGCCAATAGACCCTAATCTCCCGAAAGCCAGCACACCTGGGCCTTCAGACACGCCCACAAGCACTTCCCCTCCTAAATATGTACCTCAATTCTCTGCTGCCACGGAAATGCTGCTAAAGCGCATTAATTCGGGCGCTGGTTCCTCTAACTTCACATCCAATCTTTCCTCCATTGGCATTACAGGCACACCCCCTGGCTATGAGGATATGCGCCGCAATGTCTTGATGGGTATGAAGACCTCCATGAATATGGAAATTCCTAGCGCACCGCCTGTTACGGGCAGGCGCAATCAAGGAGGAAGATCGAGCGTGGGTAGCTCAAGTAGTGCAGCCAAAGCACCTGCAACACCCAGAGGAGCGGCCAAAAATAATGGTACACCTACAGGGTCAGGAAAGGGCAAGCAACCAAGAGCTAAGGCAGGAAAGAAGAGGAAGAGGAAGGAGGAAGAAGAGAGCGAGGAGAGCGAAGAAGAATCAGACGTCATGTCGAAACTAGGTGACGATTCCTCAGACTCTGATGGTTCTGGAAGCATATCGAATTTCCCAAAAGTTACGCAATCCGGACGGGCGGTCGTTAAACCTACTCAATTCGTACCCGAGGTCAGAGAATCGTCAGCCAGGAAGCGAGCACCGAGTAGAAAAACTCAGGAACAGGCGTTGTGTAAAAAATGTCAACGAGGTCATAGTCCGACAACAAATCAGATTGTATTCTGTGATGGGTGCAATGGAGGCTGGCATCAAATGTGCCATGATCCAGCTATTTCGGATGAAGCAGTTAAGGACGAGAAAGAGCCGTGGTTCTGCACAGAATGCACAATAAAGCGAGCTCGTAAATCAGGAAGTGCTGAGGTGCGTGGTGTCAGTTGGCAAGGTCGTAGTACCGACGACGTAAGTTAGCCTCAGTGTTTCTCTTATATCCTTTATAGTTGTGTGTAGCTGAAATACTGATAGGAGGACTCCGAATAGAAACGAGCTTACTTCCAGTCCCTCCCACAACCACATCTCGTGTCCTTGCTCCTTCAAACATGTGTTCTATATCCAAATATCCCGATTTTCCCTCCTATTGCGAATGGTCAACCAATCGCAGCTTATAAACCCCCTTCAGACCCTGGTTCCCAACCCTCATCTTCCCATCCGCCACAATCGCAGAATCAAAGGGCCTCTCATGCACACCCTCCAACTCCTTTCCCACCATCCGCGACCGCCGGTCTCTTCGCCCGCTCAGAAGCAAACCCCAGTGCTCCCATGAACTTCATCCGGAAAATCGCTCCAGGTAGTAAAAACAGCGCCACTCCTCCAGCACAATATACAGAATTCAAACACTCCTCATCTGCACCCCCACAATTACCACCCCAATATATGGGAGGTGATGACAGTCGAGAAAGCACACCTGCCAGTCCACCTTATCCGAAACCTGGCAATGGGTTGATGGCGAAATTGGGTCCGGATGAGGATGATATGGAGTGGCTGGTTGATGACAATGACTTTGACGCTTTTAGTCATACTGTTTTTTCGGGGGTTAATGGTGGTCTTTGAGTTTGGCTTATGGGTGCTACTGCAAGTGGAGGTAATTCTGTACAAAATTTTGATTCGGGTTTAGCATTGCTGCTGCGGAGTGTAAGGGTTCGAGCTAAGACTATTTGTCTCGAACCGCCAAAGCTTTTCTGCATCACATTCAAACTGTGCATCTTGGCATGACAGCAGATCGCCGTTCAGCATCAAGTACTTGTACTTAATATGACCTTTTTAGACTCATGACTTATTATCATCGCACATATCCCACATCTATAAGAATTTTCTGATAAATTTTCTTCCTCTCTAAATATCGCTGCATAGCGGCATCACTCTTTCTCTGCTCATATCTCCAACATCAGCTGCACATGTCACCACACGAATTATATCCTCATTCCGAGTTTATACCCGTTGTACATCTTACCCGGGCAGCTTCTATCTCTAGCCACGTAGGGAAGTTCTGATTTCGTTGCATATCTTAAAATGAGTGCTCTGGTCTTTTCATCAAGTCCCCTTCCAGCAACGACCTCATATTTCATTACATGTCTACACGAGGCGTTTCCGAGAATAAATCAACTGATACTTCCTCGGCTGAATCTAGTTATTTAGTTTCTTTGCAAATCTGAGCCCAAAAAAGAAGAGAGATTTCTCATTCACTCCTCACTGCTCGCTTCCGCCTCAAAAGCATAAGTTTGGTTACGTATTTGCACATGGGGGGGTAAATAGTGAATGAACTACCTCGAGTTAGTACTTGCTTTACTCTTCACCGTCCCTTAACTCGTGCCTCAGTATCTACTCCCCTCCTTCTCGCTCTCTTTACCCCACCCGCCAAATTTCCTCCTCCCACCCCTTACCTCATCTCTCGTCCCTGGGAACCGTATACCGACCGCACCGCCAACTTTCTCCTTCCCTCCTTCTACCTTGTCGATGTCTCTATTCTCAGCCTTAGCAGCAGCTCCTCAGCAATCTCTTCTGGGGTCCGCAAGTCGGGTCTCTTAACTGATACTTTATCCTCCTATTCTGCATAGTCCTTCGAGACTTTGGCGTCGCGTCTCTCTTGGCCTCGATTTTGTTGGCTTTTTTTGTAGCCCGCGTCTTTTCTTTCGCGACTTTTTGGAGGATCTTGGATGGTATGGGTGACTAGCGGATTTGCTTGTTGTGGATGAAGATTCTGGGATGGTCTCTGACGTCTTGATATAACAAGTGGCGGAGTTTTCATTTATGCGCTCAGTTTGAATCGGGTATATTATACTTCAAGTATGAAAGGAGTATGTGTGGCAGTGAATAGAGCCTGCCTGTTCGTGATATCATAGATATCATAGATATCATTGACAGGTAATTTATTGAGGGACAGATGGTCGAAGTTGGTTTCTGTTTTATGCGGATCGGAAGACATGTTCATATAAAGCTCTGAAGCTGTTCGAGCCCGAATGGAGGTTCCATTTGGCTCACCTGCGCCTTTCATCTCTCTTTCGCAATTCCTAGTCTCCGCATAACTGCCTCCCACTGCTCGGTCCTCCTTTTCTCACACTTCTGTCAACTGGTCCGCCGAATCTCTTCCCCTCTTCCCCTCTGCAACACTATCTACTGCCCCCAGAACTGGCTCCTTCTTGATTCTAATGTGAACTTCCTCTCTTCCTTCTAAGTCCTCACCTCCTCACCTCCATCCCGATCAACAGCAGCATTCCGAGAAAAGCCCGGCTGCTTCACAAACTTCTTGTTCATCCACGCCCAAGCCTCTTATCCTCGGCCAGTCTTCCAAACTTCTTTCCTTCTCGTGATTTTGTGGCACTTTGCTTTCTGCTTTGCTCGTCTCATTTTCGCTTTATTGGGCATGTTTAGAGCGGGAGTGAATGTAGGCTAGAAATTTGAGGATCGGCGCTTGGGGCTGGTTGTGTTTCCCGGTTGTTACTCTAGTTTAGTCCCAAGGCTGATGGTTTTCTAGTGATATTTGGGTTATGGGGCATATTTTTATATGTAGTCTTGTACAAGCAGGATGAGAGATGGATGGTATACTATAAAAGTGAAGAGAGCCCACTAGGTTTGAACACCCCGAATACACTTCCGTGGGGTAGCGAGTCTTTTGAACACGCACCTGCTCCACCCTCCCTCTATGATCACATTCTATAGATTCTCGAATCTTTGTTCGTATGAATCCTTTATTGGCTTTTAATCCAAAATAGATCTAATTGCTCAAAGCCATTTTTGTACGCCAAACGCCAGACTCCAAACTCCAAATCAGACCCAAAAAGTACCTACAATTGTAGCCTTTTTGAAAGAACCAGAACGCCAAAACACCAAATTCCTTTTGTAATCCAGACTCCAAAATTGACCCAGGCAATATGCTCTAGCGGAAAATTCCCGAACTCCGGAACGCCAGAACTGCTTTTGTACTCCAAACTCCCAAATCAGACCCAAGCAAAATGCTCCCAGATGAGAGAACGCCGCAGCTCAAACACGCCAAAACCCAGACCTAACGAAATCTAGACAAAAACAAATGTATCCTACCAAACTACCAGCAAGCTAAAATCAAGCAGATTAAGGAGGTACCGAAACATACGCTATATTATAGCCTTCCTGCCCATCGGTATACTTATACATCACCCTCAGCTCTCTCCTGTAATGCGAATATTCTATTGTGATCCTAATCGTATGTCCCGCATTCGGTCTCGGATACGTCACCAACTGGGGCTGCCCCGCAGGCTGGCGATTCAATTCCCAAGCAAGCTGGCTAACTTCGCTGATATACTGCGGGTACATAGGCTGATGTGCGTTATTTCCGAGGGTGAAGATTATGGATCGCGCACCACTCAGATATCGGTGACCGTTTCCGTCGACGGTGTAGAGAGAGGGATAAGGTACAATGTGCGGGTTAGGAAATAGGTGTGTTCCAGCTAGAAAGCCGTAGACGTCGGTTAGGTATTGGTTCTGGAAGAATAGAGGGATGATTTGGCCAGTGGCAAGGTTCATAGAAGGCGAAAACCCAGGCACTTCCCACGTTGATGGACGGCGTTTGTGGAGAGCAAAATGGAGTTGGGGCCGTTCATATCAGCTGCGAAGTTGACGGTGTTATGGTCGGCTAGAATTTGGTTTATACGGTTAAAGCGCCCAATGTTGTCGAGTGGGTGGATAGGCGGGAGGCCGCCGGGGCCGAAAGAGATACGCTTTTCTAGGGATCGGGGCTCAAGGAGGGTAGAGTTGAAAGGGCTGTCTTCAAGATCTGGTGCCGCGCTGAGAACTTCATCGCGTTTTGCTGTTGCTATAGACTTCTCGGTAGCAGGCTTGCTTGTGTCTGGTTTGCTAGTAGTCGCCCTGGCTGTAGTGGACTGCTCTGACTCATTGCCAGAAGTATCCTCGTCCTCGTCTTTGCCTTCGGGTTCCTTGTAGGAAGACGTATGAGAGCCCTTGGCTGGTACCCCTGGCGGAGGATTTGGGTTCAATTTAGGCTTTCTTCCAGGCTTCTCTTCTGTGGCAACACATTGATTGAGATTCTTCCTATATTCTCGTCAGAACCCAAAACATATCTCTCGTATAAGATGGGAGCTCTTACTTTTTGGTTTCGGCAGTTTTGGCATAGTCTTCTCATGGTGTCAGTAGCTTACCATCAGACTTCTTTATATCTCCTTGAGCTGCGACATCAGTGTCTTTACCCGTAATTTTTGAGCTACTTCCCTGTGTGTCTGAACTAGGAGGCTTGCGTGTGGGGTCTGAGGATATTTCGGTTTGGCCTGCCGTGACTACGCGTCGGTCTAGAGTAAGCTCCTGTAAGCTTTCACTTTGATTTTTGGTTAGTACGATATACCTGTGGCTTAAGGACATCCGAACTTACTCGACGACAGAAAGAGGATGCCCATTTGAGTTCTGGAAGGCGCCAAAAAGGCAAAGTGCGGCGTGTAAAAGCTGAAGTCTATGAGGCTTCATACTAGCAGCCACCGGAGATATATCCTAGAGATAGGGCAAAGGACTAACTGGAACTTGAGGAAAATCTGGCAAATGAGGTGATAAGGAAGTACCCAAGGATGTAAGGAAATCGGAGGAAATAGGTACAGTGAAACCTACTACTTGAAGATGGGGTTAAAGAAGGTATAATGACGAGATTTTTGTCGGTGTTGCCGTGACAATTTATATAAAATCTTTCATCTTGTCTCTACTGCTGTGTGCTATAAATAGCCACCAGCGGGAGGCTTTGAAATATCTACTCAGATGCTATTCTAGAATCTAAGTGAGAATAACGATGGATCATGATGTTGGGGCAGTGTTAGGGCAGTGCGATACCTACCTAAGATCTTCATGGATCCGAGAAGGAAGGGAATCCTCAACTTTGATGGCGTGAGGATGATGTCTGGCAACTCATACTTGGATTCCCATTGTCAGATCTATTCGAGGGTATCGGTAGCTTATGTGGTATTGGGGCAGAGCCACTCTCATAGCGTATTATTTGGGAGCAGGAGCGGAATGCGTGGCTCCAAATATAAGAAGAATAGGACTAGATCGAGTAAAAGACACCTCACTAGAGCAACGGAAGATAACAACAGCTTAGGTGATAGCAAGACGGCACCAAATCCCTGTGAAGCACGGCCCTGACCTTCTACGGGTCTATCGTAAGGGGATAATCCTTACCTATGAAGTTATGCGCTATTTCTGCTCTGAAAAATGAGAGGCGCAGAGATGTTAGTGCGATAGATTGCAGTTGAAGATGAAGAAGACACATGTTCCGAATCCTGCCGTACCACGGAGGGATTTTGAGGAGTCGATATAGCCGCTGGGAGTGATTAGGAATCAAATTCAGTGTATAATATAGTATAAACTAAGAGTTAGATATCGTGTGATATCGGGCTTACCTAATAAGTCCCCCCCCCCTTATAGTAGTCGATCACCCTTGAAGTCGGCCGACTTTTACACTAAAGAACAGTGATTTTTACATATTATAATTCTACAAAGAATTAATAACATATATTTAAAATTAAAAATATAG
>Ga0182030_10014937_pt1 | contig 15258 bp, 13 predicted proteins | sample 812S3MmetaG_FD_121299 | JGI IMG/M metagenome (GOLD analysis project Ga0182030, IMG submission 121299) | Permafrost microbial communities from Stordalen Mire, Sweden - 812S3M metaG (Illumina Assembly) | ecosystem: Environmental > Terrestrial > Soil > Wetlands > Permafrost | place: Sweden... | reverse complement strand
CGCGCAGCAGGCCCGACTTGGGCCGCGGCTCGTCGCGGAACTTGGTCTGAATCTGGTACCAGATCTGCGGCAACTGCTTGTAACTGCGCAACTCGCCGCGGGCAATTGAGGTCATGATCTCTTCGTGCGTCATGCCCAGGCATAGGTCGGCGCCCTTGCGGTCCTTGAGGCGGAACATGTTGTCGCCCATGGTCGTCCAGCGGCCGCTCTCCTCCCACAGCTCGCGCGGCAGAATGGCGGGCAGGTAAAACTCCTGGCCGATCTTGTCCATCTCCTCGCGCACGATGGCGATGATTTTGTTCAGCGCGCGCTGGCCGAGAGGGAGGTAGTTGTAGATGCCGGCGCCGAGCTGGCGGATGTAGCCGGCGCGCAGCAGAAACTTGTGGCTGGCCACTTCGGCATCCGCCGGGGCCTCGCGGAGAGTTGGAATAAAAAGCTTCGACCAACGATGCATAGAGATTTGCGAACGAACTTTCCCGCCCGTGTTTATCGGACGAATGAAAAATGAAGCAGCATTCATTCTAAATGTCCGGGATGTTGGGAGTTCTACTTACTTGTTTGTATCGTGATAGAGGGAATGCGATAAGGCTCCAGCAGTTTCTTCATTGGGCTTGAGAGGGCTGGAAAGTGGTAGGGCTTGTTTGCTGTCCAGGTCTTTGATTCTTCGATTTGACTGAGAACCTTTCCCAGCAGCTCTTCGTGATTGTACATATACCAATCACCTTGATCGCCATCTCTGAAGCAGATATAGAGTTCCTTATCGCGATATTTCTTGTCGAACGTCAAGCGGCTTTTGAGTTGAACCTTGAGGAATTTCTTTGTTACGAAGTGCTGTGCAATAAAATCGGCTCCGTTCCAATCGTCGCTGAGACGAATGGTCAAGTAGCCAAACTCCGCTAGAACGGCTGAGAGCCTTTGAAAGTTATAGGTCTCTTTTTGACGGCCATTCAGCGTGTCGTAAGGAATTTTTTCAAACAAACGATCCACCAATTCACCTCAAAACGCTACGGTGTTGGGTGCCCTAGGTCTCGTTTTGAGCCCTGGGACTGCACGTCCCTCAACCGACGGGCTTTTCTGATCCCTGATCCCTGGCCCCTGCTCCTAGATCAGCTCCACGCCCCACAAATCATGGAGATGCACCACGCCCTCGACGAGTCCCTCCGCATCTACGACGACAAGCGATGTAATCTTCCGCTCCTCCAGGATCGCCAGCGCCTTCGCCGCCAATTCTCCTGCCGTAATCGTCCTCGGCTTCGCGTTCATCGCTTCGCCCGCCGTCCGGCTCAGTGCCGCGCCACCCTCGCGTTCGAGCAGCCGTCGCAGGTCGCCGTCCGAGATCACACCGCGGAGCTTTCCCGATTCCTGGACCGTCGTCATGCCCAGTTTCTTCGACGACATCTCGAAGATCACATCGGTCATCGGTGTCGCCGGCGAAACCACCGGCACATCGCCGCCCGAGTGCATCAGGTCGCGCACCTTCGCCAGCTGCTTGCCGAGCTTCCCACCTGGGTGCAACTCCGCAAAATCCTCGGCCTTGAAACCCTTGCGCAAACTGACCGCAATCGCCAGTGCATCGCCGAGCGCCAGCATCGCCGTCGTACTCGCCGTCGGCGCGAGATTTAGCCCGCACGCCTCGCGCTCGACCCCGCAATCGAGGGCCACATCACTCGCCTGCGCCAGCGTCGATCGCAGATTGCAGCAGAAGCTCACCAGCGCATCGCCTTTGCGTTTGAGCGTCGCCAGCAGCCGCAGAATTTCCTCGGTTTCGCCGCTCGCCGAGAGCGCAATCACCACGTCGCCCGGCATCAGCACGCCCAGGTCGCCATGCACCGCCTCGGCCGGGTGCAGAAACAATGCAGGCGATCCCGTCGAGCTCAGCGTTGCCGCAATCTTCTGCGCAATGATGCCGCTCTTTCCCATCCCCGTCACCACCACGCGCCCGTTGCCTTCGCCGCAATGCACAATCAGGTCCACGGCGCGCTCAAAGGGCTTGGCCATTGTGCCTTCGAGCCGCGTCGCCAGCGCCTCCAGCGCCGCCGCCTCGGTCCGCACCAACTCCGCCGGCATCGGGCAATCCTCTTCTTTTTTTCGGGAGGTCATCGGCTTCTGATGGTATCAGCTTCCTTACTGAACATCGGTGTCGGTGCCCTCCATTTCTCCCCGCGGGCGTGGAACTGTCCACTGCCCACTGTTCACTGAACACTGTTCCAACTCGTACAATAAAGACAAGAGGTCGCGTCCCCGTGAAGCGGAATTCTATAATCCTATCCATCGTTCTTCTGCTCTTGGCCGCCTTTGCATGGGCGGGCTGGGCCAACTGGGAATACCGCAAGCAGGCCGCCGAGAAGCGTCTCGCCTCGGCCGCAAAGGCGGAGCTTGTGGCTGATGGCTCCGGCTCCGGGGATCTCCCGCATTTCGTCTCACCCCTCATGAGTCATCCGGCGCCTGACTTCACCCTCGAGGACCTCAGCGGCAAAAAAGTTTCGCTGGCCAGCTACAGGGGCAAAGCCGTGCTCATCAATTTCTGGGCCACCTGGTGCGGTCCCTGCAAAATCGAAACCCCATGGCTCGTCGAATTGCGCAATCAATATGCATCGAAGGGATTCGAAATCCTTGGCGTGTCGTTAGACGATCTGGACCCGGATGACAAACGGGAATTCGCTCAAGAGAAGCGCGACATCGCGAAGTTCGCCGCACAGGAGCACATGCAGTACCCGGTGCTCATCGACGGCGCATCCATCGATAAGCCCTACGGCGGACTCGACGCGTTGCCCACATCGTACTTTGTCGATCGCAGTGGCAAGGTGGTCGCCACCCAACTCGGCCTCACTTCCAAGGACGACATCGAAGGCAATATTCACAAGGCGCTCGGAGAATGATTGCTCGAAGCCATGTAGCGGGAGCGGTGTGCCTGGGCTTGCTGGGCCTCGCGATAACGGCAAAGAGCCAATCCCCGCTCGCCGACACGCTCAGCCGCTCTATCCTTCACGGTGCCGCGGTTGAATATCTTTTCCCTGAGCAGGTCACCGTGCCTGCGGGCAAGCCCACCCCGGTCGCGCTCCACTTCCGCATCGCGCCAGGTTTCCACATCAACTCCCACAAGCCTAAAGAGGACTACTTGATCCCCACTTCGTTTTCGATTCCCGAGACCTCCGGAGTGGCCCTCAAGGATGCAACCTATCCCGAGGGAACCGACTTTGCGCTTCCCCTCGACCCCGGCACGAAGCTCAGCGTTTATACCGGGGAATTTGTAATTCAAGCGCGCATCGTGGCCCCGCGTGGCAATCACCTCGTCGAAGCCAGCCTGCATTATCAAGCGTGCGACAAGAACGCTTGTATGCCCCCGAAGGCCATCACCGTTCCCATCAATGTGATCGGCAACTGACGATCCGGGTACCTCTGTGTTACACCCCTGCCTTCTTCTCGATCTTCGCCCACGAGTCTTTGAGCGACAATGTCCGGTTAAACACCAGCTTCCCAGCCGCAGAATCCCGATCCACGCAAAAGTACCCGACGCGCTCAAACTGGAATCGGTCACCCGGTTTCGCTTCTGCGAGAGAAGGCTCAAGCTTTGCGCCGGTCAATACCTCCAGCGAGTTGGGGTTGAGATTACTGAGGACGTCTTCGCCTTCTCCAACGTCGTAGGGATCGGCCTTGGTAAACAGCTTGTCGTAGAGGCGGATCTCTGCCTCAAGAGCATGAGTCACGGATACCCAGTGAATGGTGGACTTGACCTTGCGCCCGTCGGGCGAGTTGCCGCCGCGGCTCGCCGGATCATAGGTGCAGTGCACCTCAACAATCTCGCCCTTCGCATCTTTGACCACGCTCTGCGCGGTCACAAAGTAGGCGTTGCGCAGGCGGACCTCTTTGCCCGGCGAGAGCCGGTAATACTTCGGCGGAGGTACCTCGCGGAAGTCATCCTGCCCGATATAAACTTCGCGCGAGAACGGGACTTGCCGCGTTCCCGCCGAAGGATCTTCGGGATTGTTCGCAACTTCGACAAACTCATCCTGACCCGTCGGGTAGTTGTCGATCACCACTTTCAGCGGATGCAGCACAGCCATGGCGCGGCGCGCGCGGCGGTTCAGGTCATCGCGCTGGAAGTGCTCGAGCAGCTCGATGTCCTGCACGACGTTGGTGCGGGATGCGCCCAGGGAGGTGACGACGGCGCGGATGGCCTCAGGAGTGAAGCCGCGGCGGCGCAGGCCGGAGAGGGTGGGCATGCGGGGATCGTCCCAGCCGCTCACATGTTTCTCCTGCACCAACTGCAGGAGCTTGCGCTTGGAGAGCAGCGTGTAGGTGAAATTGAGCCGGTCAAATTCAATCTGCTGCGAAGGGAAGATGCCGAGCTGCTCGATATACCAGCGATAGAGCGGCTGGTGATCGGCGAACTCGAGCGTGCACATCGAGTGTGTCACGCGCTCGATGGAATCCGACTGGCCATGCGCGTAGTCGTACATCGGATAAATGCACCACGCGTCGCCCGTTCGATGATGCGTCGCATGCAGAATCCGGTACATTACCGGATCGCGCATATTGACGTTAGGCGACGCCATGTCGATTTTCGCGCGCAGCACGCGGCTCCCGTCTGGAAACTCGCCGTTCTTCATGCGAACGAACAAGTCAAGATTCTCCTCGACAGAACGATTGCGATGAGGGCTGTCCTTGCCGGGCTCGGTCAGTGTGCCGCGATGCTGGCGAATCTCTTCGGCAGTGAGGTCGTCCACGTACGCATTGCCCGCCTTGATCAACTGCAGCGCCCACTCGTAGAGCTGCCCAAAATAGTCCGACGCGTAGCACAGCCGCTCCCACTCGAAACCCAGCCAGCGCACGTCCTTTTGAATCGATTCGACGTACTCGATCTCTTCCTTCTCAGGGTTTGTGTCGTCGAAGCGCAGGTTGGTTCTTCCTCCGAACTCATCAGCCAGTCCAAAATCAAGACAAATTGCCTTCGCATGGCCAATGTGGAGGTAGCCGTTGGGCTCAGGAGGAAAGCGCGTTTGCACAACGGCGTCACCGTACTTTTTGGTGCGCACATCTTCGGCGATTTGATCGCGGAGGAAACTGGAGGAGGCGTGGGTGTCCTGACTCTGAGTGTCTAGGCCTTGAATGTTCGGGGTTCCCGGATTTGCGTTGGTCATAGATTCGATTCCTGACGGGGCTGCGATTCCTTACTGCACGAGAAAGGTTGTGCTCATCAATTGAATGTTTCAAGGCGGGCTTCGGCCTCGCGGATGCGTGCAAGGCAGACCTCGCGGCCGAGGACAACCATGGTTTCAAACAGCGGCGGCGCATTCTTTCGTCCGCACACCGCCACTCGGATCGGCTGAAACATCGGCCCGGCTTTGAGCCCCAGCGATGCGGCAGTCTCGCGCAGCGACTTATCGAGCGAGTCATGATCGAAAGGTGTCTCGGCCAAAACCTTCTGCGCAGTCTCAAGAACGCGTCGCGTCATCGCCGCATCGCCCTTCTGCGGAATCAGTTCCGCTGGGTCGTACACGGCAAGCTCGTCGACGAAAAAGAAGTCTGCCGCAGCCGGCGCCTCGCCCAAAAGCCGGACGCGCTCGCGAATCAGTGGCGTAACCGCCAATAGCTTCTCCGCAGATGCCTTCAGGCCCGCTTTCTCAAAGAACGGCCCAAGCTGCGCACTCAGCTCCTCAACCGGCAGCGCCCGCAAATGCTCGGCATTCAGCCACACAGCCTTCGAATCGAAGGGATCGTTCTCGGTAAAATTGACGACCGCGTTGGCGCGGTTGACGCCTTCAAGAGTGAAAATGGCACGAATCTCATCCAAAGCCAGAAAATCACGATCGTTCTTCGGCGACCAGCCCAGCAGGCACAGGAAGTTGATGAAAGCCTGCGGCAGGAAGCCGGCGTCGCGATAGGTGGTCACGCTGACTACGGGTCCGTGGCGTCGTTTGGAAAGTTTAGTGCCGTCGGGCGCGACCAAAAGCGGAAGATGCGCGAACTGTGGCGGCTCCCCGCCCAGAGCCTCAAAGATAAGCAGATGCTTGTAGGTATTCGTCAGGTGATCCTGACCGCGGATGATATGGCTGATCCGGAGATCGTCGTCGTCGACGCAGGAGGCTAGGTGATAGGTCGGCATCGAATCCGAGCGCAGCAGTGCGAAGTCTTCCACCTCATCGGCGAGCTTCGATTGCTCACCATACACGCCATCGGTGAAGCGAAGAACGCGACCCTCGCCGCGCGGTACGCGATAGCGGAGGGCGAATGGTTCACCAGCGGCGGCGCGGCGATCACTCTCTTCCCGCGAGAGATCCCGCATGCCTGGGTTGAACAACCACGCGCCTTGCGCGGAGGACGTTCCCTCATCCGACGAGTGGGCGGGCGTGAAGTCGCGGTAGGCAAGGCCCTTCTCGAAGATGGCTGCGGCCTGCTTGCGGTGCAGTCCCAGCCGTTCGGATTGCTTGTACTCTTCATCCCAGCCCAGGCCCAGCCAGCGCAGTCCTTCAAAGATCGACTGGACACTGGCCTCGGTGTTGCGCTCCACATCCGTGTCGTCCAGGCGTAGCACCATGGTTCCGTGATTGTGGCGCGCATAGAGCCAATTGAAGATGAAGGTGCGCGCACTGCCGACGTGGAGAAAGCCCGTGGGCGAAGGCGCAAATCGAACGCGCGGCGGTGTGGAGCGGGGGAGGATTTCTTCAGCCATCGATGAGGTGTTTTCCTCTTCGATGCTAAAGCATTTTGCAGATGTTTGCCGTGAGAGCGTCGGACCCCGCTAGCGCGGCGGCGCTGGAGGATAGGGATAACCCATCTGCGGCGGAAGAACCGGCGCGACCTTCCACTCGGCAAACGCCAGCACGTAGATCAGGATGACATTGCCGAGCGGAATCACATTGATCAGCGAAAGCCACGGAGAAAACCCGGCCTTCTTGCAGATGAACCAGAAGGGCACGACGATAATTGCCATGCCCACCAGGATGATGATGGGCATCACAGCCAGAAACCCTATCGCAATCTTCCGAATCTGTTCCGGGTCCATTTGATTTTGAAACAGCATGAGTGCGAGGTGCATTGACATCCTCCGATGTGGGATGGAAGCTCCTCGCCACACTAAGGCGAACCACACGAAACTGCAATCGAATTCTGAACTGCCGCGATCCCCGCGTACCTCACGGCGCAAGCCCGTGCTGCTACTGCAACGGCAACCCCTCGAGCGACAACAGCCTCCCCACCGGATACTCGCCCACATGGTTCGCAATTCCCCAGGGCGACCGATCGTAGAAGAATTCAAGCCGCGCCTCGGGGCTCGCCGCAAAATGCGGGTCGGTCTGCACGCGGCGCTCAAATTCGGCCTTCAGCGCAGGATCTTTTTCCATGTTCTCGCGGGCCAACTTCTCCAGCACATACGCCTCGCCGTACTCTCGTTGTTCGAAAATCGGATCAAATAAACCCCATCGCACAGCCGAGTCCGGCGCTTCCGGCTCGAGCCAATGAATCGCGACTTTCGACAGCCTCTGGTCGAGCGTCACCACGACCGATCCCGCGGGAAACGTCAGGCTCTCGGTGGTCAGCGCGCACGTGCCAAAACGTCCCGGCTGGGCGCCCGCTCCCTCACCATGGAAAATCGGATGACGTCCCTCGAACGGAGGGCCCTGCCACTCCATGCCCGAGCAACGGTAGTGCTCCACTTTGCCTGTCCACACTGCAGTGGTACGCCGCATTGCCACATCGTGTGCGGCAAGCACGTCGATCACGTGGGTCCATTGCGGCGGAATAATGTACCCAGCTGGCGGCGTTGTTGACGACACGATCTTGGCCTCGTTCGTCAACGGCAGCGTCGCATTCCACGGCTCATGTGAATAGCGGATCCACATCGTCCCTGAAACTTCGCTCAGCGCGCGTGTGTATTGATACCCCCGAAAGACCACGGGCGTCGTCTCCTCGTTCCACCCAATCTCCAGCGGGAAGGTCGAATTCCCCAGTGCGTGCGCGCCCAGCTTCGCCGCATCCGCGTCGGCATCGCGATTAAGTGCGATCAGTTTTGCTGTATCGCGATTCATCACCTCGAGCAGCGCGCGCAAAATTTCATAATTCCCCGTCACACGCGTTTTGTAGTCCTTGAGCATGTGCAGCTCTACCAGCAGGCCAGGCCGATTTTCAAGAATCATCTGCCCCGTCGAGAAACGCGGGGGATTCGACATGTTCGTCAGCCCTTTTGCCGGGTCCGTGTCGTCGTTCAAGTTGATCAGGTCAGGAAACGCCACATGCCCGGCGGCATCCAACTGGTGCTCCAGCTCCGGCGTTACTCTTTCGCGAATCCATTTTGCCGTTTCGGGCGCCACGTCCGGTGTCGAATCCGCATTGAAGGTCACGTCGTACTGAAAGTCCGCGCCGTCGGTCACGTGATCGTCGACGAAAAAGTCCGGCATCCAGCGGTGAAACATCTTCAGAAAGGCCCGCGTCTCCGGCGCGTCGGCCTTCATGTAGTCGCGGTTCAAATTGATGTTGTTTCCGTTACCTCGCCAGCCAATGACCTCCGGCCCGTTCTGGTTGATGCGGTTGTAGGCCGACCGCCGCTCATGCCCATCGATGTTGTACACAGGGATAAAGACGAAGACGACATGATCCAGAAGCGCCGATTTGGTTTTCGTGATCACGATGTCGCGCAACAACGCGAGGCATGCATCCTTCCCATCCATCTCGCCCGCGTGAATCGAGTTCTGCACCAGCAAAATCGCACGCCCCGAAGCGTGAATCGCCGCTGGATCGAAATCGCCATCCTTCGAAACAATCACAATCTTCAGGTCGCGTCCCTCGCCCGTCTTGCCGAAGTTCTCGATCTTCACCTGCCCCGGTGCGGCCGCGGCCACGCGTTCTAGATACGCCACTGTCTCCGCATAATCCGGCGTGGTGCGGTAGCCGCTGATCTCCGTCGGCGTACGCCAATCCTGCGCGTTTTGCGCAGAGAGCGCGAGTGGCAGGGAGCAAATCAAAAGGGCGATGGAGACTGTCGTGGAGCGCAGAATCATAACAGGATGGCCTCGGATGCAGTTATCAGGGATACGAATCGTACCTGTCTTGGCGGGTTGAAAATCATGCTAACATTCCTGCACATGGCTACGGTTTCGCACATCTCACTGCAGCAATATCTGGGCACCAGCTACAGGCCAGACTGCGAATATGTGGATGGAGAAATCAGGGAGCGCAATGTGGGCAAGTGGGAACATGCTCGTGTGCAATGGCTGTTGGCTCTTTGGTTCGGCACTCATGAGAAAGAGTGGGGAATCACCGGCAGCACGGAACAGCGCGTTCGCGTTTCCGAAAGCCGGGTTCGGGTACCCGATCTGGTCGTCCTTACCGCCGGAGCCCAGCCTGATGTCCTGACTGTCCCACCGCTGCTGGTCATCGAGATTCTCTCCCCCGATGACAGCTACTCCGATACCCAGGAACGAGCGAAGGATTATCGCGAGATGGGCGTGGAGACGGTGTGGATCATCGATCCAAAGACGCGCACCGGCCGCATGTGCCGTGGCGCTGAATGGCTTGAAGCATCGCGCCTCGAAGTGAAGGGAACACTGCTGTACGTGAACTTACCCGACATCTTCAGCCAGTTGACCGCCTAGCAGCTATTCCTTTGTTGCCGGAGGTCGCCTCAAACGGTCACCTAAGGTGAACGCGATCGCGAAGACGACGGCAAAGTCAACCGCGTTCCATGCGTCTTTGCTTGAAAGACTCGATCCTGACGGGGCTTTCACCCAAGCCCAGAGCAAGGCAAGAATGAATGTAATCGCAAAAGTGAAGATCAGGTAGCAACAGAAAGAGAGGGCCAATGACGACAGCTTTCGCAATGACTTCTCCACCGGTCAGCGCTCCTACGTAATGTCCTCGGTGTCGTAGACCGGTGGCTCGCCCCGCTTCTTCGGCACACCATGCACCGACGCCAGCAGATCGTCGACCACGTCTTCCAACTGCTTTTGCGACTCGATCACCGCGCTCATGCTTTTCAGCTCATCGGGATCGGTTACCTGCTCCACCAACGCCACGGCATGGCACTGCGCCACGTGATCGAGGTTCATTCCCTCCGGCGTTTTGGCCTTGATGCTCACCTGATCTACTTCCACGCCCAGAAGGTCGGCCACGCGCGAGCGCATCTCCCCGGCGACAGGTCCAATCTTGGGAGCAATCAGCACCAGTGTTGTGTCGACGTTCACAATGCGATAACCGGCATGCTGGAGTTCTTCCAAAGCCAGCTTGAGAAAAATCGAGGAGTCCGCATCCTTCCAGCGCGGATCGCCCGGGGGGAAAAAGCTGCCGATATCGCCCGCGGCAATCGCTCCCAGCAGCGCGTCCGTAATCGCATGCAGCAGTACATCGCCATCGGAGTGTCCGGCCAGGCCCTCAGGATGTTCCAGTGTCATGCCGCCGATGCGCAACGGTATGCCCGCCTTGAATGCGTGCGAGTCCCAGCCAAATCCAATCCGTGTGTCCATGGTCTCCGTGCCCGTGCTTCGATTCGGCAACGGGAAGCCGATTCCCAGTCAGCCGGACTCAGCGGGCTCGCTGCCGGAGGTAGAACTCTGCCAGTTCCAGATCGCCCGGCTGCGTGATCTTCAGATTAACCTGAGAACCGGGCACAACGGCTACAGAAAGTCCGGCTCGCTCCACCACCGAAGCCTCATCCGTGCCCACAAACCCGTCTGCAGTCGCCTCGGCAAACGCCTTCTGCAACAAATCGAAGCGAAAACCCTGCGGTGTCTGCGCCTGCACAATCGATTCCCGAGGAAGGGTCGCGGTAATCAGCGCGCCGTGCGCCGTCCTTTCCACCTGCTTGATCGTGTCGACAGCCGGCAGCCCCACAATCGCAGCGCCGTGCTCGCTCACCGCATCGATTGTGCGCTCAATCGTTGCCGCGTCAATCAGCGGACGCACCGCATCGTGCACCAGGATGATGTCCTGCGGCCCAGCGGGCACCGCGGCCAGCGCATGCGCCACAGACTCCTGCCGGTTGTCGCCGCCTTCCACCATGTGCACCTTTCCGGCAAAGCCATACGCAGCCACCTGCGCCTCCACCCGCTCCATCTCCGGTTTTCGCACCGCGACATAGATCCCCGTCACGCGCTCCACCGCGGCAAACGCTCGCAACGAATGGATCAGAATCGGAATTCCGTCCAAGGCTAGAAACTGCTTTGGCGGGGTCCCCAACGACGGGTCTTTGTCGTTGGGGTGCTTGGGCTGCGGACCGGCCATGCGTGTGCCCAGTCCTGCTGCGGGAAGAAGAACAAATACCTGCATAACTGGTGGAGTATACAACGTGGTAGCGTGCGCCGGACAATCGTGCTCACACTCCGCCCGGCGGTCTATCCCGCGGAGTTGTCCAGCCAAATCATCTCGTTCGACACGCGAAATCCCATCGATTCATAAACTGGCCGTCCTGCGTCGGAAGCTTGCAGCGACACCACACGCAGCTTCCTGCGCCTTGCTTCAGCCAGCGCTTCTCTCACCAGAGAACGCGCCAGTCCCTGCCTGCGGTACTCTGGCTCAACCCAGAAATTCAGCAGGTACCCGCGATGCTCGCTCGCCGGATCCCATGGATGCGGCGGCCACTCGAGCTCGAAAAAACCGGCCGACGCGACAGGCCGCTCTCCGTCCAGAACAATCCAGCCAACATATTTTCCGGCTGCGAGCATTCGCTCGACCCACGGCACAAAATTGCGGCGCATCTCGTCCAGGGTCGAGCTTTCGCTCTTGCCCATCTCCGCAAACATGGCATACCGATGCGACGCGATCAATCCAGCATCGGCAGAAGTCGCACATCGATTCGTGCGCATGACGCGTAGTATAGGCAATCCGTCGTAGGGAAACGCGAGACAATTGCGGTGCTTCAAGCGCAAGTGAGAGATCTTTTTCACCGGGCCAGTTATCATCCTCTCGTGCACGTGTCGCTCCCGCTCGATAGGAACCTCCTTCGTCCCGGCCTTCGTCTTGCCGTCGGTCTCTCGGGCGGTGCGGATTCCGTCGCTCTTATGCGCGCGCTCGTGGAGAGGCGTGAGGAACTGGGCCTAGTGCTGCATGCGGCTCACCTCCATCACAGTTTGCGCGGCGCTGAATCCGATGCCGACCTCGACTTCGCGAGATTCCTCGCACGCGACCTTGGGGTTCGGTTCCATCATTTCCGCGTAGACACTGTCGGTCAAGCCCGGCCGAACCCCGCTACAGGCAAGCCTGCCGAGTCCATCGAAGAAGCCGCGCGCCGCCTGCGCTACACCTGGTTTCGCCAGCTTTTGGCCAGTGGAGACATCGATGCCGTCGCCACCGCACATACCCTCGACGACCAGGCGGAAACCGTATTGGGCAAATTCCTGCGCGGCGCATGGATTGAAGGGCTTTCCGGCATCCATCCCGTCTTGAAGTTCCCAGAGGGCACCATCCTCCGTCCGCTCCTTTCGACGACCCGCGCCGAAATCGAGGCCTACCTTCACGCACTTGGCCAGCCGTGGCGCGAAGACTCATCGAATAGCCATCTCACGTTCACCCGCAACCGCATCCGCCACGAACTGCTTCCGCTGCTCGAAACCTGGAATCCGCGCCTCCGCGAGCACCTTGCCCGCATGGCGGAGCTGGCCCGAGACGAGGAAGCCTGGTGGCGGGCCGAGCTGGCCCGCCTGGCCCCGCAACTGATTCTCCCGGGCCGTCCGGTCCGCGGCGGCGGCCGGGCGACAGCCGAGGGTCTCGCGATCGATATCGTGCGATTCGCCGATCTTCAGCCCGCTGTGCAACGCCGCCTGCTCCGGCACGCCGCCCAGCAAACCGGCTCCGCTCTCGATTTCCCTGCGACAGAATCGCTGCGAACCCTCGCTCTTACGGGACGAGCCGGTCAAAAGCTCGATCTCGCACAGGGTCTTCGCGCTGAGCGCTCGCATCGCGAGTTGCACCTCTCCGCTCAGCCTGCACGTTCCACCATTGCAAATAGTACGAAAGTTGCACTCGAATTCACGGTTGGCTTCCCCGGCGAACTCGATGCTCCTGCCTTCGGCATCCACCTCCGAGTCGATATCGCGGCCGGTTTCGCCAGCACCAATTCCTCACCCAAATCGGCCTGTCTCCGATTTTGGAAAGCAGGGGACCGAGTCCATGTAAGACATTCAAGCGGTCCAAGAAAAGTGAAGGAAGTCCTTGAGCGCATGAAGGTTATCGGAAGCAGCCGCGCAACATGGCCGGTTCTGGAATTTGACCGCCGCATCATTTGGATGAAGGGAATCGAGATCGAGCCCGAGCCTGGAGTCGAGGTTCTCGTCACGCCGCTTGCGCCCTCTAGTTCGAATGCTGCGTCGACCGACGACGCCATCCCGAAATGACAAAGAAGATACCCTATCGAAAATCTGTTCGAAATGGGGCACAGTCTCCGCGGCTTCGCGTGGGCGTTTCTGGCGGCTTGGGAGTACAATTCTTTCTACCGCTCATCTCAGCGGGAGCTATTTGTGTCTCCCGTTTCGAGCCTCGGCACTTTCTGTGACTTTGAAGCGGGTGCTGGCGTCTAAAAGGGATGGAGTAGGCGGTGATGGACGTCGCTCATAGCGGCTTCTCCCCCGCCGGGAAAGAGGATCCTGGTGAATTCAACCGTCAAAACGATCATGTTCTGGGTCTTCATCCTCATTTGTCTGATGCTGCTGTGGGGCGTTGTCCAGCGCGGCACCAACATGGGAGGCAAAGACGCGGAGGTCTCGTATTCCGACCTGCTGGACAGGATCGACGCGGGGCAAGTGCAGGACGTCACGCTTCAGGGCACGGAGCTCCACGGCCACACGAAGGCCGACCCCAAGGATCAGTTTCACACCACGATCCCGACGAGCACCGACACCCTGATCAACAAGCTCCATGCGGCTAAGGTGTCCTTCAATTTGAAGGATCCGCAGAACAACATTCTGCTGCCGCTTCTGTTCAACATCGGCCCGTTTGTGCTGCTCGGCGCGATCTGGTTCTTCATGCTTCGGCAAATGCAGTCGGGTGGCAACAAGGCTCTGTCCTTCGGCAAGAGCCGCGCGCGCTTGCTCTCGATGCAGCAAAAGAAAGTCACATTCAAGGATGTGGCTGGTGTCGACGAAGCAAAGGAAGAACTGAAGGAGATCATCGAGTATCTGCGCGAGCCGCAGAAGTTCCAGAAGCTCGGCGGACGCATTCCCAAGGGCGTGCTGCTCGTCGGACCTCCTGGGACAGGCAAAACCCTTCTGGCCCGTGCTGTTGCCGGCGAAGCCAACGTGCCGTTCTTCTCGATTTCCGGTTCGGATTTCGTTGAGATGTTCGTCGGCGTCGGCGCAAGCCGCGTCCGCGACCTCTTCGAACAGGGCAAGAAGAACGCGCCCTGCATCATCTTCATCGACGAAATCGATGCCGTGGGCCGTCATCGCGGCGCAGGTCTAGGCGGCGGACACGATGAGCGTGAGCAGACTCTGAATCAGTTGCTCGTTGAGATGGACGGCTTCGAATCGAACGACGGCGTCATTCTTGTCGCCGCCACCAACCGTCCCGACGTGCTCGATCCCGCACTGCTGCGCCCCGGCCGCTTCGACCGCCGTGTAGTTGTGGGCCTGCCCGATATACGCGGGCGTGAAGAAGTGCTCCGCGTCCACGTCAAGAAAGTCCCAGTTGGCGACGACGTGAACCTCAATATTCTTGCCCGCGGAACACCGGGCTTCAGCGGCGCCGACTTGGCCAACATGGTCAATGAGGCCGCGCTCAATGCTGCGCGCGTCAACCGCAAGCAGGTCTTGATGTACGACTTCGAACTGGCCAAGGACAAAGTCCTCATGGGCGCCGAGCGCAAATCCATGCTGCTCTCAGACCAGGAGAAGCGCGTCACCGCGTATCACGAGGCTGGCCATGCGCTGGTTTCGTTCTTCCGCGAGAACTCCGATCCCATCCACAAGGTCACCATCATTCCGCGCGGCATGGCGCTCGGCGTCACCATCTATCTGCCCGACGACCGTCACAACTACACCCGCGAGTATTTGGAGACACGCTTGGCTACCGCTTATGGCGGACGTGTTGCCGAAGAAATCTTCCTCAACCAGATGTCCACCGGCGCCGGCAGCGACATTGAAACGGCCACCGACCTCGCCCGCCGCATGGTTTGCGAGTACGGCATGAGTCGCCTCGGCCCCCTGACCTTCGGCAAGAAGGAAGAGCAGATCTTCCTGGGTCGCGAAATCGCTCAGCACCGCGACTTCAGCGAGGAAACCGCTCGCCAGATCGACCTCGAAGTGCGGCGCCTGATCGACGAGGCCTATCAGTCGG
>Ga0182030_10014935_pt1 | contig 15261 bp, 10 predicted proteins | sample 812S3MmetaG_FD_121299 | JGI IMG/M metagenome (GOLD analysis project Ga0182030, IMG submission 121299) | Permafrost microbial communities from Stordalen Mire, Sweden - 812S3M metaG (Illumina Assembly) | ecosystem: Environmental > Terrestrial > Soil > Wetlands > Permafrost | place: Sweden... | reverse complement strand
CTCCCTGCGTCAGCGGAGGGCATTTCGGTCATCATCCCGGTCTACAATTACGCCAGGTATTTGGAGTGCGCCGTCAACTCGGCCCTCGCGCAGGCCCATCGCCCTCTGGAAGTCCTCATCATTGACGATGGTTCCACCGATGCCACGCCCCAGATTGGCGCACGCCTCGCGCGCGACCTCCCCGGTGTCCGCTATTTCCGCCAGCAAAACGCTGGCCTCTCTGGCGCGCGCAATACCGGCATCGGCCTCGCTTCCCATCCCTTCGTCGCATTCCTCGATGCGGATGATGAATGGCTCCCAGGCATGCTGCCCGCTGCCATGGCCGCCTTCCGCGGCCAACCGCCCAGTACCGGCTTGGTGGCCTGCAATTCCTTCCGCATCGACTCCCACGGAACCACCATCGGGGAGAAGCGGCTCCCTCCCCGCCACGACTGTTTCTATACCGCCGCCGATATACTCAACAAGACTCGCTTCATGCCCTCCTGCGTGGTAACCCGACGGAGTTGCTTCGACGCCGCCGGCTTCTTCGATACCCGATTGCGCAGCTCCGAGGATCGCGACATGTGGCTCCGCATTGCCGCCGCCGGGCATCGTATCATGTACCTCAGTACCGCCCTCGTCCGCATCCGCAAGCATGATGGCAACATGAGCCGGCACGCCGATCGCATGCGCGACAATATGCGCCGGGTCCGCCGAAAGGCCTTTTGCGCAAACGTCGTCCCGCGCAGCCATGCCGGCTTCTGGCTGCGCCTCGAGGCCGTCGATCTTTTTCAGGCTGGCTGGATGTATTGGGACGAGCGGCGCACCGTACGCGCGTTGCTATACGCCGCCGCCTCCATCGCGATCTGGCCTCTGCCCCTCGACCGCCGCGACCTTCACGAACCCCCTTTTTTCCGCCTCAGGGCCGCCCTTCGCTTCCTCGTTGGCGGCCTCTTCCGCAAACGCCGCGCATAAAGCGCTTGAATCAATGTACTCCACAAGCTGGTACAAACGCATCTTCCGCCCGATGGGCATCGAACTGAAACGCTTCGATTTCGGCCTCGATGCCTGGGCGGATCTAAGCGAGTTATTCCGGAGAAAACAGGCTAGAGTCGTGTTCGATATCGGCGCCAACTTCGGGCAAACCAGCAGGCAAATGGCCGCGATATTACCGAAGGCAAAAATCCTTGCTTTTGAGCCGAATCCCAACGTCTTCCAGGAACTTCAAAGGAACATCGCGAACCTTCGGCAAGTACAGGCGTTCCAGTTGGCGTTTGGAGCCGACCAGACCCGAATCAACCTGAACCTCTGCAACAGCCCATTGAACTCATCCATCCTTCGCTATTCGAGAGAAGACGGCGCGGACCGGATTGTGCAGAATGTCGAAGTGGCCATGGACACCGTTGACCACTTCTGCGTCGAGCATTGCATCGAATCCATCGATCTCTTGAAAACCGATGTCCAGGGCTACGATTTGAAAGTGCTACAAGGAGCCGGGAAGTTGCTTGAAACAGGCCGCATCCGTGCGGCTTTCTGCGAAGTCAACTTTCATAAACTCTACGACGGACAGTGTAGCTTCGAGGAAATCTACGCTTATCTCAAAAGCTACGGTTTCTGCCTGAGTGGCTTTTACGATGCCGTCCGCGAGAACACCTACCATCTCCATTGGGTTGATGCGCTTTTTGTCCAGCCGGAGTATTTCGGGAAGCGCTCCCCCCACAAATGAGCCCATGCGTCCACTGCGCGTCCTTCACGTCGTCTTTTCCCTCGATGCCGGCGGCATGGAAAACGGCGTCGTCAACGTAAGCACCGCGCTTGCTCCGGCGGAATTCGAGGTTCACGTATGCTGTCTCTCCCGCGCCGGGGCTTTCGCCTCGCGTTTCCCAAGCCCCGAGCGCGTCCATGTGCTCGGCAAAAAGGACGGGTTGTCCCCCTCCACTGTCATCGCCCTCGGCCGCCATATCCGCCGACTCTCGCCGGACATCATCCATACCCACAACTTTGGCTCCCTCATTTACACCATTTTCGCCGCTCCCACCGCCGGTTCCCGGATTCTCCATGGCGAGCACGCCGAACTGACCGCCGCCGAGTTGGCTCCACATCGCCGCCTCATCCGCCGCCTCCTTTACAGCCGCGTGCGCCGTATCCATACCGTCTCAAACTCCCTGCGGGAAAGCCTCATCCGCCAGGGGTTCCCCGCCGGGAAGATCGACGTCATCGTCAATGGCGTCGACATCGCCCGTTTCCGACCCGGAGCCAAAGAGGATGCCCGCCGCAAAATCGGTCTACCCATCAACGCCATCCTTCTCGGTCTCGTCGGTCGCTTCGGCCCCTTTAAGCGCCACGCCGAGCTCATCAACGCTTTCGAGCAACTCGCCCCGAGCCATCCCACCCTGGCCCTCGTCTTCGTCGGCGGCGGAGGTCCGCTCGAGGAGCCTACAAGGCGGCTTGCCGCCGCCAGCCCGTTCGCCTCCCGCATTCACGTCGCTGGTTTTCAACCCGATCCCCGTCCATGGTATCGGGCTCTCGATCTCCTCGTTGTCCCATCGGTCAACGAAGGCCTCTCAAATGCCCTGATTGAAGCCATGGCCTCCGGCGTCCCTGCCCTGGGCCACACCGCTTGCGGCAATCGGGATGTCATCCGGGACTCCGTTAACGGCTTTCTTCGCGACCTTTCGACGCCGGACCAGCTTTGCAACGCGCTTGCCGGTATCCTTGCCAGTCCTGACTCCCTCACCGGCCTGCGTGATGCCGTCCGCCACACCATTGAGACCAGCTTCGCCTTTCCGGCGATGGTCGCCGGCTATGAACGCCTTTACCGGCAGATTGCCGGTACTTCCCCCTTGGGTTGACGCGATAAATATTTAACTTATTTTAGTCTAGCTCCCCCCTCCTCATGGATTTCGGCATTCTCATCGTCTTTCTGGCGCTTTACTACCTGCGCCCCCAGGAGTGGTACGAGCCGTTCAACAACCTGCATCCAGTGGAGTTGCTGTCCTTCCTGGCCTTTTGGTCCATGTTCGGAATCAAGAAGCTCAAGCCACGCGACCTCTTGCGCACCCCGGTGGATTGGATGGTCCTTGGATATTTCGTCACGACTCTCATTTCCGGATTCCAGTTCATGAAGAACATTGGATACATCGAAGCCGTCCTCCTCTTCTACTTCCTCGCTGCCTGCAGCCTCGATAGCATTCCCCGGCTGAAGACCTTCCTCAAGTGGTGGTGCTGGTTTATCCTTATCATCGCCGCCCTTGCCGTCGCCAGCGATTATGGTTTCGACCCTCTGGGCTCGAATGCCGTTTCGGAGCAGATCATGAAGGGTCGTCTCATCCTCAACCTCTCGGTCTTCGATAATCCGAACTCTCTCGCTCACGGCGTCATTCCGGCCGTACCGCTTCTCTACTATCTCCTTTTTTGGCGGCGCATCTTCATGAAGGCAGGCCTGCTCCTGATGGCCATCCCCCTTTACTGCATCTATCTCACCCAATCCAAAGGCGCCATCCTCTGCGGTTTTGCCACGCTTCTTGCCACCCTCACCTTTGGACGCTCGAAGGTTTCACAGGTTATCATCATCATTCTCGCCATCGGCCTGGGTTATGGCGCGCTTTACAAACTCCCCCGGATGACGGAGCTCAATCACACCAAATCCGATGCCGCCATCCAGGGCCGCGTTGCCGCCCTCTCCTACGGCATGGAAGCGATGCGCTCGCATTTCTTCGGCATCGGCTTCGGCAATTTCCCCGAAATGTTCTATCACTATGGCCCGGTCGAGAAAATCCGCGTCCTGCGCCACGAAGGCAAGCACTCGCAGGATATCTACGTCTCCCGCCACTATATGAAGGCCACCCATGGCTCCTATAATCAGACCGGCGCGGAATTCGGATACCCCGGGCTCTTTTTCTTCGTTTCCATTATGTATTGCTGCATTCGCACCCTCTTGCTCGTAAAATCCCAGGACGATGATGAGGAGCGCATCCGACGGGTGCTCTTCGCGATGGTCATCGCCTACGCGGTCTCCTCGTGGATGGTCGATTTCTGCTATCGGCCCACCTTTTTCATGTTCGTCGCCGCCATCAGCGCCTTCCATCGCCACCTCCTTCGCAAGCAGGCTGCTGCCCAGGGCGCCGTCGAGCCCGCCCCCTGCATCCCGGACCACCCCTGGCTGCGCCGCCTGCCTCCCATCAAGATACCCGGATTTCCTCTTCCTGGCCTCGCCAGCCCCGTTCCGTGCGTTGCCTCGGAGATCAGCCCTTCGCCCGTCGAATCCTTCTCTGTTCCGCAGCCCGTTGAAGCCCTTGCGCCCCAGGATGCTCCAGCCAACTCCAGGCGCGTCCCGTCCAGTGGCAGGGTCCTTCCGTGGCATAAACCGCACACCTCGATTGAAGAGACGTTGCGCAAAAAGTTCATCTGGAACCGTCTCGGCTTCCTCGACCTGATCCTCATGCTGGCCGCATTTTATGCCACCATCCTTTACTGGCAACATTTGATCAAGACGATGTAATTCTGGCCATGGTTTGCCAGACTCTCTTTTGGACATCGGTCGGCCTGCTTGCTTACACCTTCCTCGGCTACCAGCTTCTCATCGGCGTGCTCGGGCACCTTGGCCATTCTCGCCGCCGCCCGCCCGCGCCCTCCTCGACCCCGGATTGCGTCGCGGTGGTCATCGTCGCTCATAACGAAGAAGCCCGCATCGGGGAACGCATCGCGAACCTCCTCGCCACCCCACTCCCGCTTGACGTCATCGTTTGCTCCGATGGTTCAACCGATGCCACCGTTTCCGAAGCCCGCCTCGCCGGCGCGCGCGTCTTCGATTTTTCCGTTCGGCGCGGCAAGGCCGCCTGCCTCTCCGAGGCTATTCCCGCCCTGAACGCACCGATCATCGTCCTTACGGATTGCCGCCAGCGGTTCACCCCCAATACCATCCCGCGCCTCGTCGGCCACCTGGCCGACCCCGCCATCGGTGCGGTAAGCGGCATTCTCCGCATTGGCGATGCCCGGACCAGCACTGGAGGCGGCGTGGATATTTACTGGAAAATGGAAACCGCCATCAGGCAATCCGAATCGGACTTCGACTCCTGCATCGGTTGCACCGGCGCCGTCTATGCCATCCGCCGTTCCCTCTTCCGCCAGATTCCCGCGGATACGATTCTCGATGACGTCGTCATTCCCATGCTCATCGCCATGTCCGGCCATCGCATTATTTACGATAGTCAGGCGGAGGCCTTCGACCCTCAACCCCTTGACCCCCGTGCTGAAACCTCCCGCAAAACCCGCACGCTCGCGGGCAACTTCCAGATGCTCCTGCGTTATCCCGCATGGCTTCTTCCCTGGAAGAACCGCCTCGCATGGCAACTCACTTCCCACAAGTACCTGCGACTGGCCGGCCCCGGCCTCCTTGCCTGCATTTTCGCATCCAGTCTTTGCCTCGTCCGCCTCCCTTTCTACCGGTACTGCCTTGGTCTCCAATGCCTCCTCTACCTCCTTGCGGCCACCGGCCTCGCCGTTCCGTCGCTTCGCTTGCGTCTCTTTTCCGTCCCCGCCGGCTTCCTCTTCCTTAACCTTATGACTCTCCGCGGCTTCTTCCATTTCTTTTTCGGCCCAAAAGGGGGCGCATGGGAAAGAGCGGCGCCCGCCGCTCAAGTCTCGCCATAAGGCTTCTCGGCGCCATCGACGTGCGAGAGTTGCTGGAAAAGCTTTTGCCTTTGGCTCTCTGTCCGATACAACGAAACCTCCCTCCGCGCCCTACAACGATTCGAGAGTCCCGATGTTTAAAGCCCTGCACCTTTGGCTCCCTTCATATTTGCGCCGTCGGCGCTTGAACTGGGATGGCTCCCACGAGACCCACCTCATCATCTGCGTTTGCGATCACTTTGAGCCATTCCACGATGCCTCGCGGACGGAGGCCCTCAAGCGAGTCCACCGTTGGGAAGAGGGCTTCCCTGCCCTTTCGGATTCCTGCCGCGACTCCACCGGCCTGCCCCTTTGCCATACCTTCTTTTACCCGGTCGAGCAATACGACGAGGAGGTCCTCGCCGGCCTGGGCAACCTGTGCAAATCCACCCGCTGCGAGACCGAAATCCACCTCCATCACAAAAACGATAACGCCGAAAATCTCGCCGCCACCCTTGAAAAGGGAAAACGCGACATCGCCGGCCACGGCCTGCTTTGCACCGATCCCGCCGGCGCCGTCCGTTTCGGCTTCATCCATGGAGACTGGGCACTCGATAATTCCCACCCCGCCGGGAAGCACTGCGGCGTCCGCAATGAGTTGCGGGTCCTCCAGCAGGCCGGTTGCTACGCGGATTTTACCATGCCCTCCGCGCCCAATCCCGCTCAGACCGCCACGATCAACTCCATCTACTACGCCACCCCCTCCGATCGGCCCAAATCCCACAACCATGGCATCCCGTCCCAGGTCGGCGTCACGGACCGAGGTGGTTTCCTCCTTGTTCAAGGCCCGCTCGGCCTGAACTGGCGCTGGCGCAAATGGGGATTCCTCCCCCGCATCGAGAACGCCGACCTGACCCCGCGCAATCCCCCAACCATCAACCGCCTCCGCCTTTGGCTCGAACTCAACATCCACGTCAAGGGCCGCCCTGAGTGGATTTTTGCAAAGCTCCACGCCCACGGCGGCATCCCAAAAAACATGGACATGCTCCTGGGCGCCCAGATGAACCGCTTTCACAGTGCCCTTCCGCAATTCGTCTCCGAACATCCCGATTTTCATTTCCATTACGTCACCGCCCGCGAACTCGTGAATATCGTACATGCCGCGGAGGCCGGCAAGACGGGCGACCCGGGCGCCTACCGCGACTTCCGCTACACCTCGCGGATTCGTCCGCCTGTCACGTGACCCCGCGTCTCCTTTTTCTCTCGAATCTTTTTCCCACGGCCGCCGAGCCTTACCGGGGCCTGGACAACGCTACGCTTCTCCACGCACTCGCCTCGCATTTCGAGATCCGCGTCCTCTCGCCACGTCCCGTCCTCCCCTGGGCTCGCAAGTCCTTCTCCGCCCGCCCGGAGGACTCTCCCCTCCAGCCCCGCTGGATTCCCTCAGCCTACCTGCCAAAGATCGGCAATCGGGTGAACCACCTCCTCATGGCTGCCTCTTTGCGGCATGATTTTGAGCAAGCCCTTAGGGCATTCCAGCCCGGCGTCGTCCTCAGCTCCTGGATTTATCCGGACTCCTGCGCCGCCCTTCATGTTGCGCATGGCCGCCTGCCTCTCGTCGCCATCGCCCAAGGCTCCGATATCCACCACTATCTCGAGATTCCCGCCCGGCGGCGCACCATCCTTAAGTATCTGCCGCAAGCCGCGTCCGTCATCACACGCAGCCGCGAGCTTTCGCGCATCCTGGAACGCGCCGGCTTTCCGGCGGGCAAACTGCATACCGTTTACAACGGCGTCTCCCTCGACACCTTCCGTCCGCGCGACCAGGCTGCCGCGCGCCGCGAATCCGGGCTTGCCGGCGACGGTCGGGTCATTCTCTTCGTCGGGAATTTCTATCCTGTAAAAAATCCGCTGCTCCTCATCCGGGCGTTCGCACAATTGGAGGCGGGCGCTCCTCCTCCCCTGCTGGTCATGGCCGGGGGCGGCCCGCTGGAGAAGGCCGGCCACGATCTCGCTGCCGAACTCGGCGTCGCCTCCCGTGTCCATTTCGCCGGTCGCCAGAGCCCGGCGGACATCGCGCGCCTGATGAATTGCGCCGATCTCCTGGCGGTTCCCAGCGAGAATGAGGGGGTTCCCAATGTTATTCTGGAAGCCTTTGCGTCGGGCCTTCCCGTGGTCGCCTCCCGCACCGGCGGCATCCCGGAAGTCCTCGACCGGGCATCCCTCGGCCGGCTCTCTCCGCCGGGCGATCTGCCCGCCCTCGTGGCCGCGCTGGAGCAGCAGCTCGCAACGCCGCGCGACACCACAGCCATCCGCCAGCACGGCGAGCGCTTCTCGTGGGATGCGGCTGCTTCCAGTTATCGGGACCTTCTCCTGGCGGCGCTGCCATGAACATCCTCTACCACTTTCGCACCCGGGGGACCGGGGCGGAAGCTGTTCATATTTCCGGTATCGTCCGCGCATTCGAGAAGATGGGCCACCGGGTTTTTCTCTCCAGTCCGACGGGTGCCGATCCCCGGCGGACGGCAGGCGCGACGCCTTTCTCCGACACCGCATCGAGGTCAAGCGGGTGGATCACGCGGCTCACCCGGCACCTTCCGCGGGGGTTCTTCGAGGGGCTCGAATTCCTCTACAACTTCCCGGCCTTCTTCCGGAATCTGGGGCTGGCGCGGCGCAATGATTGCGGGCTGATTTATGAGCGGCATGCCTTCTTTCTGTTCTCGACGGCGCTGGTGGCCAGGCTGCGCGGCAGCCCGCTGGTGGTGGAGGTGAACGAGCTGATCGGCGATCCACGCGTCCGGGCGCAGCCGATGTTCGCCGGGCTTGCGCGGTGGACGGACCGGTTCGTGTTTCGGCGGGCACGGCTGATCGTGACGGTGTCAGCGCATCTCAAGCGGCGGGTTGAGGAATATGGGATTCCTGGGGAGAGGGTGGTGGTCCTGCCGAACGGGATTTCGCTTCAAGAACTCGCAATTCCCCTCAAAAAGTCATTAATCAACCTTCCGGCGCCCGGCTTTTTGCTGGGATTTGTCGGCTGGCTGGTGGAATGGCACCGGCTGGATTTCGTGATCGAAGCGCTGGCGGCGCCCGAGTTCGCTTCGGTGGTCCTTGTGCTGATCGGGGAAGGTCCGCTGCAGGCGACGCTCGAAGCGCAGGCGCGGGCGCTGGGGGTGCGCATCCATTTTGCGGGGGCGCTTGCGCATGAGGACATACCATCGGCGCTACGGGCGATGGATGCATGCGTGGTCCCGCATTCGAATGCATACCGCTCGCCGATAAAACTTTTTGAATATATGGCGCAGGAGCGACCGATCGTGGCGCCGCGGACCGAGCCAATCGAGTCGGTGGTCCGGGACGGGGAGGCGGCACTGCTTTTCACTCCGCTGGATGTCCAGAGCTTCCGATCCGCTATTCACAGGTTGCTAGCCTCGAAGGAGTTATGCCAGGTACTCGGCCGGAGCGCCCGGCGGCTGGTTGAGGAAAAGCACACCTGGGAGCAGAACGCTCTAAAAATCATGGCGGGTATTGGTTAATATTATTATTGGACGCTGGACAGGAGCCTTTTAGCTGCTATAGTCCGGGGTTGCAGCAAACCCCCTTGTTTGCCGCCGTGTGCAAAGTGCCGCTTCGAGGAGTGGTTCCTGCTCACGCTACGTTCGCACAACCCCAGTACGTAATTTCGCCGATTCCCCTCTTCTCGTTATGAACTCCAACGGTGGCCTCTGGAAACACTGGGTGCATATCTCGGTGCATTTTGCGCTGGATTCCGTCCTGTTTTACCTGGCCACCCTCGCCGGTATCCTGATCCGGTTTGGCGATGATTTTAACGCGGTGGTGGCGGTTTACTGGCCATACATCATGGCGACGGCGATCGTGTTCTCGGCTACGACGTACATCTTCGGGCTTTACTCCACGCACAGCAGTTCGCAGGGAGTGGCGAAACGGGCGGGGATCCTAGCCTTCTGCACGGTGGTTGCCGTGGCGCTCTTCATCGCGGGGACGTACATCCACTCCTTCCGTCCAATCGGCCGCGGCGCCGTGCTGATCATCAGCGGGATCGGATACGCGGCGACGCTGATCCATCATCTGATTCTTCTGCACACCCTCCGGCATACGCGGGAGCGGGTGGCCTACCTGATTTCCAGCGAGTCGGACGAGCTGGAGACGCGGCTGTTCCGCTCCTTTGGCACGCATCACCTGGATCTGGCGGGGGTGATCGAGCACAACGGGTATCGCGCGCGGGGGGATGTCCGGGTGCTGGGCCATTGCAAGGACCTGCTGGGGATCGTGAGGCGGGAAGGCATCCACCGGGTGCTTTGCACGGGCAAGAGCCTGAGGGACACCTCCCTGTTGAAGCGATTTTGCGAGCTGCGGTACTCCGGGGTTTCCGTGATGCCACTGATCTCGCTGTGCGAGGAGGTGGACCAATACGTTCCGCTGGAATTGCTGACGCCTGAGTGGCTGCTCAATGCGAGCGGCGAGCCGCACCTGCTATACATCAAGAAGGTCAAGCGGCTATTCGACGTCGTGGCGTCCATCGTCGCGCTGATTCTTGCGGCGCCTCTGCTGCTGGCGGGGATGCTGGCGGTGAAGCTGACCTCGCCCGGCCCCATCTTTTACCGGCAGACGCGCAGCGGACACTTTGGGCGGGTGGTGAAGGTGACCAAGCTGCGGACAATGTGCGACAACGCGGAGAAGGCGGGTCCGGTGTGGTCCGCGGAGAACGATCCCCGGGTGACGGCGGTGGGCCGGATCCTGCGCAAGTACCGGATCGACGAGCTGCCGCAACTCTTCCATGTGCTGATGGGGACCATGTCCTTTGTGGGGCCGCGACCCGAGCGGCCGGAGATGATCGAGAAGCTGGCGGAAGCGATCCCGTATTACCAGGAGCGGCTGATGGTGCAACCTGGGATCACTGGCTGGGCGCAGGTGAACTACCCGTATGGGGCGAGCGCGGAGGATGCGCGGCGCAAGCTGGAGTACGACCTCTATTACATGAAGAACATGAGTGTCTTCCTCGACATTTTCATCCTGCTGGATACCGTCCGCATCGTCCTGTGCGGGGGAGTGAATGCCTCCCAGGCGCGCACGCCGGAGCGGGAAAAAGCCATGCGCGATTTTCAGGATTCGACCACGACGACTTCGGCTTCCGGGGAGGATGCAGCGGCGGCCTACGAATGGACTTCGGTATGACCGAGGCATTGGCCCTTTTCTAAGTTGGACGAGTCTTACTCGCGGCGAACCCGCATCCTTTATTTTCGACAAGGCAACTTCTCCTACACCAATGAGAATGTAGCGACGTGGCTGCGGGAACAGTTCCCGGACAAGGAGCTGATCCAGATCGACGTGCTCCAGGAGGTGATCAAGACTTCGCGCTACGTGGTATGTCGCAGCGCGGCGACCACGCTGGCTACCTACCTGCGGCGCATCACACTGGGCGGCGAGGAATTTCGCGACCTGTATTACCGGACGCCTTACCTGTTTCGCGCCATCCGCCGGATGATCGCGGAGAAATACTCCGACCTGGCCCGTAGCTGCCTGTTCTCGATTCAGACGCAATCGCTTTATGATGCGAGCATCGACGGGCTGCCCCATTTTCTTTATACGGATCACACCCACCTGGCGAATCTGAAGTACCCGGGAGCGAAACGGTCGCAGTTGTCGATCCCCGGGTGGATCGAACTCGAAAAGACCATTTACCATCACGTGGAGGCGAACCTGGTGATGAGCGCCTTTGTGCGGGACTCGCTGGTGGAGGATTACGATTGCGACCCTGCCCGGATCGCCATTATCGGCGCGGCGCCGAATGTGGCGCCGCCGGATGATCTGCCGGACAATGGGGGATATTCGAATCGGAAAATCCTTTTTGTGGGGATCGACTGGGAGCGAAAAGGGGGTCCGATCCTGCTGGAAGCGTTCCGGCAGGTGCTGGAAAAGATACCGGACGCGCAGTTGACCATCGCGGGCTGTTCACCCCGGGTGGACCTGCCGAATGTGAAGGTGCTGGGCCGGGTGCCGCGAACGGAGATCAGCGGGCTGCTGCTGGGGTCGTCGATGCTGGCGCTGCCGTCTGTGCGTGAGCCGCAGGGGATGATCGCGATCGAGGCGCTGGCGCACGGGATACCGGTGGTGGCGACAAATGTGGGCGCGCTGCCGGAAGCGGTCGAGGATGGGAGGACGGGGCGGATCGTGCCTCCGGGCGACGCTGGGGCGCTTGCGGCGGCGCTGATTGAACTGTTATCGGACCCGGCACTCTGCCGGCGCTGCGGGGAGGCGGGGCGGGTGAGCGCGAGGGAGCGGTACTCGTATGAGGCGGTGTCGCGGAATCTGGGGGAGGCGATTCGGGCGCGGTTGCCGGCGGGCGCGGCGGCGGGGAGGTGAGGGGGAAATTGAACCACGGATGGAACCGGATGGGCACGGATAAAGAGAAGGGCGGGAGGAAAAGGCTGAAGGTTAAATGCTAACGGCTAAAGGGGAGAGATTTGAATGGAAGATCGCGAAGGTCGCAAAGGGGGGAAGAGAAGGGGGATTTTGAACAGAAGGAAACGAAGGAAACAAAGAAGGGAAGGGGCATAAGGAAAAATCTACGCAGGGGGCGGAAACTTTCAGGGTTTGCGGTGCAAAGGGGGGAGAAAGGAAGGACGTGCTCGCCCGCCCACCAACCCCCACAACCCCTTGGCATCTACCCATTCGATTACCTGAAAGATTTGTTCACCCGCCTGCCAGCAGCAAAGATCGTTCAGATCAAAGAGTTCGCACCGGAGGCATGGGCTAAGTGTAAGGCGAGGGATGGGATGGCTCCGGCGGCTTGAAACTGTTGGAAGGCAGGAGAAATCAAACCGCGCAACCATAGATTAACCCGAAATCCGAAGTTGATCGGGGCGATCTGACGCAATCTGCTGGCCGCCTTGTATGATCGCAAGTTTGCGATAACCATTCGTCAGGCCTCAACGTATCTAAAGATACGCCTCGGCCTTCCTCATGTCATCTCGGCTCAGCATCTTGCGCCATCTCATCCCCTCCAACATCGGAATTCGGGTTTAATCAGTGGTTCCAAGGCGGCGGCATTGCGGCCTTCTTTAGAAGGTGTAAATACCTTACCTGCCCTTCGCTTTCAGAACGACGCGATCCATATTCAGGTTGTAACCGCTGCTTGAAGTATTTTTCCCTGTCACAGTGATTTGGAACACATGATTCGCGGTCGTGGTCCAGGTAACGCTTCCCATGTCCGCCTCGATAAACTGGTTCGATACGGTTCCATACTCGTCCTGCGCCGAACCGTAATTCGTGCCGTCGATGGAAAACTGCGCGATGCCGTTGCCGGTTCCCGTGGCGTAACGAAAATACACTTCATAAGTTCCGGGCGGGATATTGGGCCCGGTGTATTGTCCCCACTCATTGACGCCGGTAAAGCTGATCGAGTTATACCGTCCTCCGCTCGCATAGCCGGAGGGCACGTTGCCGTATCCATACGCTCCGGAGCGGGCCAGCGTCATGGCTTCGCCCTCCAGTTTTCCGTTTTGCGAGAAGTTCATTTGAAACAACTGAGGCACGGTGTTTGCCCCGGTGGTTCCTGTGATCGCGATCTTTATGAAATTCGTCCCGTAGGGCAGGGACGCTGCCGGGCTCATCGGCTGGAACCAGTCAGCCGAGGCAACCGCCTCGTTAGGTTTCGTTTTGTCAAACGCTCCCGAGTAGGCCGGAAGGACTGTCCATGCACTGCCATCCGGAGAGGTATAGAAAGTGACGTGACTGGCGAGGTTGAATGTTAGTCCGCCCGGCGGCTGGGTTGTAGTCGTCGGAAACCCGAACCGCGCGGTGAAACCGTCGAGACCGGGAGCCGCATAGACAAGGGAATCGCTGGTGGTGTCCGAGGTGCGATCCAACACCGTGCTGTCTCCCCACCAACTGCCGGCTGTCACCGTGTCGGTTTTCCAGTTCGATTGGGAATAGGCGGTGCCGAGTGAACTCATGCCGTCCGCCCAGCATGTGCCCGAGGTCAATAACGGGGTCGGCGTCACCGCCAGAATCACGGGCGCGTCCGGGACGCTCAGGGACACTCCATTGTTCGTGAGCGTCAGGCCCGTGCCGGTTGTCGAGGATACCGGGGTGTACTGCGTAACCGTGGAAACCGGCTCGGCGAAAGTGACTGTGACATTATTGGAAGTGGAACTGGCGCCCGTGGCTGCCACCCACAACGCGAGATAATAGGTCCCGTTGCGCTTTTGCAGGGCAAGCTCATGCACATCGGTGGTCGTCCCGCTTAATTCATAACTGAAAAAGCCGGGTGTAAACGCGGCGCCTTTGTCACTCAATATCGTGATCAGGTTCTGCACCGCCGCGTATGACGCCTTGGTTTTAAAAGTGTTTGGGTTGGTGCCCGTTAGCTCCACGAGACCGAAATGATGAAAGTAGTCGCCCGTGGATCCCGGCTCTTCCGCGTCATTCAACTCGTAAAGAAAAGTGCGCTGCACGCCCAGGCGGTAGTTATCCAGCAATAGACGGGGAATCCATTTCGCCTGCACTGCTTCCGAGACTCCCGATGAAGTGGCAATGGTCGAATACCCATTTTCCGATTCCTCAAGAAGCCGTCCGGGCCACGCTACCAGGGAATAGAAGAGATAGGTGGAGATGTTGGTCGCCTCCGGGTTGGATGTGCCGTTGTAGGGATGCGCGTTTCCAAGGTCCACGCTGCTGTCCATATCGGGGAGAAGGGGGAAATCGGGGTCGCCATTTCCCAAGGCTGGAGCAAGTGCGGCGATGTTGTTATACTTGGGGAAGGTACTGCTCGTCATGGCATTAAAGAGGTCCTGCTGATAGGTCACCAAGTGTGCGCACCAAGAGGGGTCCCCGCTCAGGTCATACTCATTCGGCCCTTCAATGGACTCCACGCCGCTCAAGATATTCGTGCCGCTGTAGCTGATATTCTGCAGACTGGTCAGGGTCGAGTTGATCTGTGTGGGATCCAAGGTGCCGCTGGTAAATGTCGACACCATCATATTGGCCGTGAAGCCATAACCGTAAAGCTCCACCAATTCATTATAATAGGTCTGGCTGAGGGACGGATTTCCTCCCCAGCGGATATGGCGCACGCCCAGGCCGGTAAGGATCGGTTCCACCGAGGACCACGGTGAGTACCATGAAAGGTCCAAATGGGCATTAATACCGATGGAATCAACGAAGTTGTCCGACTGGAGAGCCTGGACAGTTTCGGCGGAGGCGCTCTGCGCGAGGAGCGCGATGACACAGAGGGGAAGCAGGAGCCGTTTGATGGTTATCATGTAGTATCTGGGGGGCAGTCAGGCGGATGGACCGGGAACGAGTCCCGGGAGAGGGGCGCAGCCGTTGCCTGGGGGACGGGGGAGCGCCGGAAGGTGGGAAGAATCGCAGGTTGGCGCCGGGGTTAGCGACCCGGCAGCATCGGCCGGAAGCCAGGGCTGCGTATTCATGGGGGGGAACCGATTTGCCGCGGCGTTACCGAAGCAGTTTAAATCAGTTGATGGGCGGTCGTATATTTAAGTCCGTCTGAATGCAAGACAATATTTCGCACCTAGTATTACAACGTTAAGTGACATCAAGGTGGATTCTTTCTAAATTTACTCCTGCAGAACGGGCAGAATCCGTGCGAGCGAATTAAGAATGGCCGGATCCGTCGGAGCACCTCTTCCCACG
>Ga0182030_10014934_pt1 | contig 15262 bp, 12 predicted proteins | sample 812S3MmetaG_FD_121299 | JGI IMG/M metagenome (GOLD analysis project Ga0182030, IMG submission 121299) | Permafrost microbial communities from Stordalen Mire, Sweden - 812S3M metaG (Illumina Assembly) | ecosystem: Environmental > Terrestrial > Soil > Wetlands > Permafrost | place: Sweden... | reverse complement strand
CAATATCGTTGTCGACCGGCCGAGCCGCCAGAGCGCTGTCAACCACTTCGCGTACGGCATGGGTTACGAAAGGCTTGCGGAACCAGGAAAACGCGTTGCCGCGGATGGCGGAGACGATCTTCTCGGCGGTCGTGTCAACGGTCATGACTACAACCGGCGTCTCGGGACGGATGCCGTGGACGCGGCGCAGGAGTTCCAGACCGTCAATTCCAGCCATCTTCACGTCGGTTATGACCAGATCCCAGGGTAAACGCTGAAATTTATCCAGCCCTTCAAGACCATCGAAGGCGCTCTCAAAATAGCGGCCGTTTTCCTGCAGGGCCGCTGACAGGAGACTGTGGACATCCGGATCGTCATCGACGATGAGGATTCGTTTTGTTTCGTGTGTGGCCACCGTCACTATTACAGATTAAAAGATTTTCCGCATCACAACAGAATTTCGCCGAAATTCTATTTGGATTTCAGCACCCATACTCCGTCCCAATCGTCGCCGGGCGGGTTGGCTTTGTAATCCTGCGAGCGTTCCACGTAAAGCTGGCAGAGTTTGTCTGTGCCGCGCAGCCGCAGCGCCTGGTTGAAGGCGTCGACGGCCTTGTCCCAGTTCCGGCGGCGGTAGGCGAGGATGCCATTGCGGTAATGACCGATGAAATCGGCCACATTGGGAAAACTTTCCTCTGTATAGTAATCGAGTACTTCGAACACGCCGACGGGTTCGGTCTTACCCTTGACCACCACCAGATCGACCTCCCGCACACGATACGTGCCGCGCAGCTTGCGGTAAGTGTTCTCGCTGATCAGGATGCGCGCACCGTACTGTTTGCAGGCGCTCTCGAGGCGGGACGCGAGGTTGACGCCGTCGCCGATGACCGTGTAATCCATGCGCTTGGGAGAGCCGATGTTTCCGGAAACGATCGAATCGGTATTCAGTCCGAGACCGATTTCGACGGCCTTTTTGCCCTGCGCCTCGCGTTCCGCGTTCCAGTGGCTCAGCTCCTGAATCATGCCGACGGCGGCGCGCACGGCGCGGTCTTCGTCGTCCTCGTGCTGCAGCGGCAGGCCGAAGATAGCCATGATGGCGTCGCCGATGAACTTGTCGAGCATACCGCCATGCTTCTGGATGCAGTCCACCATGAGGGTGAAGTATTCGTTGAGCAGCGCAACGGTGCCCTGCGCGCCGAGTTCTTCGGAGATCGTGGTGAAGCTGCGGATGTCGGAAAACATCACGGTGGCGTTGACACTCTTGCCGCCCAGGGCTTCATCGCCGCCGGAGAGCAACTGATCGGCCAGACGCGGATCCATGTAGCGCGCCATGGTGGACTTCATGCGTTTTTCGCCGCTGACGTCTTCCACCATGAGCATGGTGCCGATGTTCTTTGAAACGCCGTTGTCCTCTTCGCTCATGAGCGGCTGAATGGTCATGTTGACGGAGAGCTTGTCTTTGCCGGCGAGAAGCTCGGCGTCCACGGTGACGTTGCTCTGCAGGGTTTTCTTGACAGCCTCGATGCGGTCGAGAATCCAGCTGTTAGTGGCGAAATATTCGGAAGCTTTCTTCTGCAGGATCTGGTCCGGCGCGGCGCGGAGAATCTTCAGCCCGGCCGCATTACAGGTGACGATGGCGCCGTCTTCGTTCAGAGTGACCACGCCGTTCGACATGCTCTGCAGCATGCTCTGGTTGTAATTCTTGATCTGCTGGACTTCGTCGAAGAGCTTGGCGCTCTCGAGGCTCATCGCGACCTGTGCGGTGAACGCGCGGAGGCGGGCTTCGTCTTCGGAATTGAAAGGACCGCCGCGCTTGTTGAGTACCTGGGTGACGCCGATCGTTTTACCGGCTTTGTTCAGAATGGGCACGCACAGAATGGAGCGCGTGAAGTAACCGGTGCGCTGGTCGAAGCTGGGATTGAAGCGGAGGTCGGCGTAGGCGTAGGGGATGTTGATGGAGTGTCCGGTGGTAAAAACAGCCCCCGAAATGCCGAGATGATTGGGTATGCGGATCTCACCGATGGAGGAGCCAAGCGCGACACGCGAGAACAGCTCGTTGGTCTTTTCGTCGTTCAGGAAGAGGGTGGCCCGGTCCGCCTGGAGCATGCGCGCGCACTCGCTTACGACTTTGATCAGCATGGTGCCGAGGTCGAGATCGCTGGTGACGTCGGAGACGAGGTCGAGGAACTTCAGTTCGCGCTCGCGGGCATGCTGCATGCCGTCCATGAACTGCCGGCTGCGCAGGGTGATGGAGCAGAGCGAGGTCATCTCCTCAAGAAGGTGCAGATCTTCTTTGGTGAAAGGACCGTGTTTCTTGTTGAGAACCTGCAGGACGCCGATGACTTCGCCTTTGGCGGTGCGGACCGGAGCGCACAGAAGGCTGTTGGTAATGTAGCCCGTCTGCTTGTCCACGTCCGGATTGAAGCGCGCATCGGAATAGGGGTCGTCGACGATGGCGCCGACGCCCGTTGTGAAGGTATGCCCCGCGATACCGCTGGTGTTCATGATGCGGATCTCGCGGTAGGCGCCGCCCTCGGCGACCCGTGAATACAGCTCGCCGGTGGATTCGTCGTTCAGAAAAAGCGTGCCGCTCTCGGCGTTCGTTTCCTCGGTGCTGTACTGGACGATGCTGCGCAGCATCTGGTCCAGGGTGTCCTGCGCGGCCACGTCTCGGGCCACGCGCAGGAGCAGATCCATGTGGTGAATTTTGATTTGTTCGTCAGTCATCGCTGCCGCGGTGTTACTTGCCAAGCGCCGCCTCCAGTTCCTGGCGAAGGGCGACGATCATCTGTTGCAGCTGCTGGTGCTCGCCGTTCGTGGTGCGGCGGATATCCTGCAGTTCCTGGGCGTGGCGGGATTTTTCGTGTTCCAGCTGATCGCGGAGGGCGCGGATGGTCTCGCGCAGCTCCATCATCTCGGCGTGGCCCTGGGTGAGTGCCCGCTGAACCTGTTCCTGCTGCTGGGTGCGGGCGGCTTCCAGCTCGCTGCGCATGGCAACAATTGTCCGTTTGAGTTGCGCGTTCTCGTCGTTGAGCACGAACTCGGCGGTCATCCCGTGTATTTTACTACGTTCGCGGGAAATTATGAGTTGTAGAAAGACAAGCCGGACGAATCTGCCGAAGGCGGAATTCGCTCCGGCACGAAACCATGGTCAGAAGGGATGACGATCCAGGCGGCAATATACGCGAGGAAGCCGACTCCGGTGCAAAGCGCGAGGACGAGCGTCAGGACGCGCACGAGAACAACATCGACTTCGAAACAGCGCGCGAGCCCTGCGCAAACGCCGGCGATCTTTCCGTTGCGCTTGTCGAGACGCAGCGGCTGATACGTCCGGACGGGCAGGCTGCCCGCGATCCGGCTGCCGCATCGCGAACAGTAGCGATCGGCATCGCGGAGTTCGAAACCGCATCTGGTGCAGAACATAAGAGGCCTCCGCCTGGTAATACGGAAGCGGAGGCCCGCATGTTCCGGGGGAAATCGGGGTGTGCCGCTCCCTTGCGGTCACGGTTCGGAAACCCTTTTCTGCAGCCTGTAAGTGTTGTGTTTTCGAAGTACCTTCACCATGTCCGGATGCAGGCCGGTGAGCGTTGCAAGCGGCCAGCGGGGTTAACAACCCCGCTGCGGGATGCCATCCCGCCCCACATCAGGCAAGAGACTTCGGAGACACAACACTAACGGCGGCGCTCTTCGCCCCGATGTTCCTCGCGGGGAGCAGCCCGGCCTTCACGCTGGGCGGCGCGCTCCGGCGCCGAGCGCTGAATCAGCTGGTGACCTTCCGGCGGGCGCACGGCACCGCGCTCGGGACGGCGGAAGGCTCCATATCCGGGATGCACATAAACGCCGCGATTGGCCCAGTTGCGGCCCCATACCGCACCTCCGAAAAACACGTTGCGCGCGCCCCAGTCGAAGCGGATGCCGAGGCCCGGTCCCCAGCCCCAAGGAGCGAAGAAGCCGCCCACGTTGATACCGAAACCGAAGCGAATCCCGGTGGCCACCACAAAGCCGGGGCGCGGCGGGAAGAAGACGATGGCGGGGTCGTAATAAGGCACGACGACATAGCCAGGATTCACGGGCAGAATCGTGATGTACGGGCCGCCGCTGACCACCACCTGGCCATTGGTCCGCAGGTAGCCGTAACGCTGGGCGAAACCGCGCTGCCGCTGTATGGCATCCATGACGTCACGCTGCTGGGCCAGGAAGGCGTTGCCGATCTGCGTGGTCCACGCCATGTCGGCGTTCATCATTTCGAGCACCGAGGGAAACGGAAGGAGGGCCTGCACGCTGGGATCCCAGGGAAGCTGGTCGGCGGTGATGGCGCCGGCGAGGGCCTGACCGGTCAAATAGTGGTGCTGATCGGCCCACTGGGCGGCGGCGGGGATGTCATTGGGGTAAGTTGCCGCGGCCAGAATCTGGGCGACGAGCGGATCCGGATAAAGCGCGATGCGCGCCACGAGCTGGTCGAGCGCGGGCGGCGGAAGCGGCGGCGGCGGCGGCGCCTGGGCAAAGGAAGGGGCGGCTGCAAATCCCGCCACGATTGCCAGAACTGCTGGTAGTATTTTCGATCTCTGCGTCATGTTCATCTATCTCCGGTTTTGAAGACGGGGCGCCGCGCAAACACGTTATGCCGTAAAGCGGTCCGCAGCTGTTAAAAATGTTTCATCCGACGGTAACACGGAGAATGCATGCATTCGCGCCGGCTGGATTGAGACGCGTGAACCACGGTTGATACACTCTGTGATGGTCCGCGGCGCCTTAGCGCGGGCCTTCCGTCCACAGAGCGAAAGAGCTTTCATTGATGCAAGGCCAAGCAGGCTGATGAATCTGCAACTGAACCATCTGAACAGCAAGGCGGCGGCGATCACGCCCATGGTCGTTGAAGCGTTGAACCAGCTTGTCGATGAAGGCCATATCGATGCGGCACAGTTCGCGACGATGCAGGTGCAGCTCGACTGGGTGCAGTATAAGACGAACTTCCGCGAAGTGGTGAGCGTGACCAGCGTGGGGCGCGAGCGCGATGAGAACAAGGTTCTCGACATGCGCATCGACACGCGCCAGGTGACGGCGGAGAATCTGCGGCCGGAGATGCTGCGCGCGCTGGCGGTGCTCGATCCGGTGCAGTGCGCCGCAGACCGGGTGCCGCTGGAGGATTTCAAATCGTTCCGGCACAGCATCGGCTGGGAGTTCAACAAACGCTACTGGGGCAACCTGAGCGACTGGGAGCGGATGACGGGCAAGGGCTATCAGGAAGCGCTGCCGGGAGGGAAGTCGGACGGCAATCAGGAAGAAGCCGTGATGGACAGCGTGCGCGATTTCTGGTCGCTGCTGCACGATATGGACAAGCGCAAACAGCTGCCCGCCGAGATTTTCATTATGGAGATCGGCGTGGGCACCGGGACGCGCTGCGGCCTGTTTGTCGATCTGTTCCGAAAGCTGGATGCACGGCGCGGGACCAATTACTATCCGAAGCTGCGCGTGCTGATGGGGGACTATTCGCTGGAGACGCTGGATATGTCGCGGCCCGCGGTGAAAGAGCATATCAATCTTTGCAGCTTTCTGGCGATCGATGCGCTGAATCCGCTGAAGACGCTGTCATTCCTGCGGCACAAGATCCTTTACATCCACTCGACGAACATGTACGACAATCTGCCGGATGAGGAAATCATGCGGCGGAACGGCGAGTTCTACTACGTGCATATGCGGGCGTATGTGCCGATGCGCGATGCCGCGCAGATTTCAGAGAAGTTCAGGATCCCGGTAAGCGAGATTCGCGCCACAGCGGAGAAACTGCTCGCGATCGGACCGGATTTCGCGGGTGACCGCGGGTGCGGGATGTCGTTCTGGGCGGATCTCTGGAAGGCGATCCGGCTCGAAGAGAAGATGGTGGCTTTTGAGGATATGCCGGATCTGATGCTGCCGACCGGTCTCGATGTGCCGAGGCTGGAGGACATTCTGGCGAAAGTGCCGGGCGATCTGCGCTTCCATCTCAGCTCGGGCGCGCTCGAAAGCTTCGTGAATACGATTCCGCTGCTGCATCCGCGGGGTTATCTGCAGGTGCAGGATATATTCGTAACAGACCTGAAAGAGTACCGCGTGGGCTTTCACGGTCCGGGGAAGCTTGACGGCTCGATCGTTAACTGGGTCGACGGGGCTTTGCTGAAAGGTGTGGCAGAGCGCACCGGTTACGACCTGCATTTTGCACCTTACAAATACCGCAAAGATTCAAAAACATCGGTTCTGTATACGACGCCGCGCGAGTGATCAATCTGATGACGCTTCCTATTCTTCCCACGTCGATGGTCGGCAGCTATGCGATGCCCGGGTGGCTCGAACGGCTGAAGACCGACTTTTTCGCGCGCCGCATCAGCCATCACGATCTCGATGAGATTTACGATGCCGCGGCAAAGGCTGCTATTAAGGACCAGGAGACCGCGGGTCTCGACATCGTTACGGATGGCGAGCCGCGGCGCGACAACGTCGTCGATTACTTTCTGGAGCGGTTGCCGGGCGTGCATATCGACCGCTCGTCAAAGAAGTTTTATTACGACTTCTACGACAGCTCGGTGACGAGCAAGCTGCCCACGGCGTCGCTCGGACTGGTGCGCGACAGTCAGTTTCTCCGGGCGTTCACCGACCGGGCCACGAAGATCTGCATCACCGGGCCTCACTGTCTGACCAAACGGCTGCGCAATCAGTTTTACCCTACCGAAGAAGCGCTGGCGACGGACATCGCGCGCGTGATGAATCTGGAACTGAAGGCGCTGGCAAAGGCCGGCGCGGACATCATCCAGATCGATGAACCTTATTACTCCGGATTTCCCGAAGACGTGAAGTGGGGCATTCAGGCGCTCAACACGCTGGTGGACGGGGTCTCGGCGAAAATTCTGCTGCACGTGTGTTACGGAAATCGCTACGGCAAGCCGTCGTGGGAAGGCAGCTATCGATATCTCTTCCCGGCGGTGCTGGACGCGAAGATTCAGCAGCTGACTCTCGAATTTGCGCGCCGCGGCGGGGAAGATCTCGACCTGTTCCGCGAATTCAGGCCGCCGTTTGAGCTGGGCGTGGGCGTGATCGATGTGAAGAACGATGAAGTCGAGACGCCCGAAATGGTTGCCCAGCACATTCGCCGGGCGCTCGAAGTGATGCCGGCCGAGAAACTGGCGGTAATGCCCGATTGCGGGTGCTTCCACCTGCCCCGGGATGTGGCATTCTCGAAACTGAAGGCGATGGTGGAAGGCACGAAGACCGTTCGCCGGGAGATCGGAAGTTAAGAGTATGGCGGCGAATTCAATTCAGGAAGCACTGGCCAGCGGGCGCTTTTCCTACGTGGTCGAGCTGGTGGCGAGCGCTAAGACGCCCGAAGCGAAAATCTTCCAGACGGGCGCGGATCTGGCGCGCATCCCGGGAGTTATCGGCGCGGGCATTACCAGTTACGCGGGAGGTCACTCAGGGCACGATCCGGTCCGCATCGGCACAGGCGTGGGTTCGCGCGGGCTGACGCCGAATGTGCACATCACGTGCGTTAACAAAGACCGCATCGATCTTCTGCAGCAACTGCAGACGTGCCACTCGCTGGGCATCGAGAACATCTTCGCCATTACCGGCGACTACCCGCTGGGCGCCGATCCGAATACCGCACCGCCGCTGTTCGCCACGGACTCGGTGCAGCTGGTGGAAATGATCGGCGAACTGCGGGAAGCCGGGATGAACTTCCACGTTTCGGTGGCGGTTTCCCCGTTCAAGTACACCGAGCCCGACTGTGCGTATCAGTACCTGAAGCTCGAAAAGAAATTCGCGGCGGGCGCGGACTGGGCGATTACGCAGCTTGGGTACGACTCGAAGAAACTGCGTGAGCTGAAGCGGTACCTTGACGAGCGCGGCATCAGGAAGCCGGTTTTCGGCAATGTGTATGTGCTGCCTCCCAAAGCGGCGGAAAAGTTCGCCAAGGGTGAACCGCCGGGATGCTGGGTGTCGCCGGAACTGCTGGAGCGTGTGCAGGAAGAAGCGAAGGCGGAAGACAAAGGCATGGCGGCGCGGCTGGAACGGGCGGCGCGCATGGTGGCGGTGCTGCGCGGCCTGGGCTTCGCTGGCGCGTATATCGGCGGAACCGACCACGCCGAACGCATTCAGTGGATCATCAGGCGGTCCGAAGAAGTGGCGGGGCAGTGGGAAGAGTTCGCGGAAGAGATTTCGTACGGCAAGAAGGGCGGTTTCTACTTCTTCGAAGCGCCGCCGCATCCGCCAAAGCCGCAGAGCGGGTTGCCGAAGCTGCTGGATACAGCCGCGGCCATGTTCCCGGTCAAGCACGAACACAACGCGCTGCGCGGCATGCTGACAGGCGTCATGAAATGGGTGGACGCACGGCCCGCGATGGCGCATACGCTCGAAAAAATTGAGCTTTCGATCAAGAAGCCGATGTTCGGCTGCAAGGCGTGCGGAAACTGTGTGCTGGGCGAGATGGAGTATGTCTGTCCCATGACCTGCCCGAAGAATATGCGCAACGGCCCGTGCGGCGGCACGCATTTCGGCATGTGCGAAGTGCTTCCCGATAAGCCCTGCATCTGGGTGAAGGTCTACGAGAACGCGCAGGCCGCAGGGCGCGTGGACGACCTGAAAGTGTTTATTCCGCCGCGTAACCGCGCGTTGCAGGGGTCGAGCTCATTCATCAACTTATTCCTTGAGCGCGACGCGCGTCCCGGGCACGACACCAACGTACCGGCCACGAGTCTGATCCAGATCGAACCCCCGGTAGCTGAAAAAGCTTCCGGTGACTGAAAAAGTTTTTAAGGACAACCAATAACCGATGCCTCACAAGCTGAAAAACCTACTTGCGTCCGTACCCAGCGATATCGAAATCGCGCAGGCAGCCACGCCGGTGCCGATCGATAAAATCGCGTCCGAAGCCGGCATTCTGCCCGATGAACTCGAGCTTTACGGGAAGACAAAAGCCAAGGTGCATCTGGATATCCGCGAGCGCCTGAAGGATGTGAAGAACGGCAAGTACATCGTGGTGACCGCGATTACGCCCACGCCTTTGGGTGAAGGCAAGACGACGACGACGGTGGGCCTGAGCCAGGCGCTGGGCGCGCATCTGGATAAGAAAGTTTTCACCTGCATCCGGCAACCCAGCCAGGGGCCGACCTTCGGCATCAAAGGCGGCGCGGCGGGCGGCGGCTACAGCCAGATCATCCCGATGGAAGAGTTCAATCTCCATCTGACAGGCGATATCCACGCCATCATCGCCGCCAACAATCTGCTCGCGGCGGCGATCGACACGCGACTGCTTCACGAGCACACGACGCCCGACGATCAGGTGCTGTTCGACCGGCTGTGTCCGAAGGCCAAGGATGGCAGCCGGCGCTTCAGCCCCGTGATGTTCCGGCGGCTGAAGAAGCTCGGCATCGACAAGACCAATCCGAACGATCTCACGCCCGAAGAACGCAGCCGGTTCGCGCGGCTCGATATCGATCCCGACACGATCACGTGGCGGCGCGTGGTGGATACCAACGATCGCATGCTGCGGCAGATCACGATCGGCGAGGGGCCTGAAGAAAAGGGTTTCACGCGTTCCACCGGTTTCGATATGGCGGTGGCCAGCGAGATCATGGCGATTCTCGCGCTGGCGACGAGCTGGGGCGACATGCGCGAGCGGCTCGGACGCATGGTGATCGGATCCAGCCGCAAAGGCGAGCCGATTACGGCGGACGACCTCGGCGTGGGCGGGGCGCTGATGGTGTTGATGAAGGACACCCTGATGCCTAATCTGATGCAGACCATCGAGGGCACGCCGGCGTTCGTCCATGCGGGCCCGTTCGCCAATATCGCGCACGGTAATTCGTCGATCGTGGCGGATCAGATTGCGCTCAAGCTGGTGGGCCCCGATGGCTACGTGCTGACCGAAGCGGGATTCGGCGCGGACATGGGCATGGAAAAGTTCTTCAACATCAAATGCCGCTACAGCGGTCTGGTGCCGAACTGCGTGGTGCTGGTGGCGACCATCCGCGCGCTTAAAATGCACGGCGGCGGTCCGAAGGTGGTGGCGGGGCAGCCGCTTTCGCACGAGTACCTGAATGAGAATCTCGAGCTGCTGGAGAAGGGCTGCAGCAATCTGCGCAAGCACATCGCCAATGCGCGGAAGTTCGGCGTGCCCGTGGTTGTCGCGGTGAATAAGTTCAAGACCGACACGCAGGCGGAGATCGATCTGGTGCGGCGCGTGGCCAAAGAGGCGGGCGCGGAGGACGCCGTACTGGCAAACCACTGGGCCGAAGGCGGTGCAGGTGCGGCGGAACTTGGCAAAGCGGTGATCGCGGCCTGTAAGAAGGACAGCAACTTCCAATTCCTCTATCCGCTGGAAGCGAGCATCAAACAGAAGATCGAGGCCATCGTAAAGGAGGTGTACGGCGGCAGCGGCGTCGAATATTCACCCCAGGCCGAGGAGCAGATCGAGCGCTACACGCGCCAGGGCTTCGATAAGCTGCCGATCTGCATGGCGAAGACGCATCTCAGCATCAGCCACGATCCGAATCTGAAGGGCGCACCGACGGGTTTCACTGTGCCGGTACGGGATGTGCGCGCGAGTGTAGGGGCGGGTTTTGTTTACCCACTGCTTGGAACTATGAGTACTATGCCGGGACTGTCGACGCGTCCCGGATATTACGAAATCGATCTCGACACGGAGACAGGACGCATTATAGGCTTGTCCTAAGATGGAGGCCTCGATCTGGACCGGCTCACTGGCAGGCTTGCTTGAAAAGACTGCGGGTACGGAGCCGGTTCCGGCGGGCGTAGCGATTTCGGCGGTAACGGCAAGCCTGGCGCTGGCTCTGCTCGCCAAGGTGCTCGCCATCGCGGCGCGGAAGAGAAAATTCGCCGCCGAACGCGTGCAGCTCGAGGAATTGCTGCATGCGGCGCGCGCCGAGTCGTCGCGTCTGACCAGCCTTGCGGATGAGGACATCGAGGCGTTCCACAAGTACCTCGAGTCGAGGCATCAGGCCACACGCAAAGCCATCGAGATTCCCATGGAGGCGGCGCGTGCCGGCGTGCGGGGCCTGGGACTCTGTGCGGATGCTGCATTCATTATTCGAGGCCTGACGGCGGGCGACGTGGGGTCGGCTGCGGCGCTGCTGGCGGGCGCGGTTCGCGCCATGCTGGTGACTGTGGATTTCAACCTGCGCGAGATGGCCGCAGGCGAGGACTTTTCCGCCGCGATGAAGACGGAGCGCAACCAACTGGGGGCGGAAGTGGCCCGACACGCTGACGCCATCGTATCGGCTCTGTTCGGCTCCACGCACGCAGGCGGAGTTCCCGCTTAACAGCCACGCGAATTGCTTCAGTCAGGTATCAGACGTAAGTAATCGCGTTGAGGCTGCCGGCCATCAGGTTGATCTCCGTGTGGACGCTGGCGAAGCGATCCGCCATTTCTTCGAAGGTGATTTCTTCCGCGCCCTGCGTACCGATGAGAACAGCCTCGTCGCCGGGGCGGACATCCGCCGCAAGATCCGTCACATCGATGGTGAGGATGTTGAGCGACACGCGGCCGATCACCGGGCATCTTGTGCCGTGAATCAGCACCACCCCTTTGTTGAACAGCGCGCGCGGATAGCCTTCGCCGAATCCGACCGGCAGGGAAGCAATGCGCGTGTCGCGGGAGGTGGTGTAGAGCCCGCCATAGCCCACCGTGCGGCCTTTCGGCACGTTCCGCACCTGCGCGACCCAGGTGCGGAACGACATGACCGGTTTCAGCTGCGGCGGGTTTTCGAAATCTGTCGACGTGCGCACACCGTAGCAGGCCGCGCCGACCCGGACCATGGCGCGGCGCTGGTGGGTGAGGCGTACGGTGGCGGCGCTGTTGTGCGTGTGAACGAGCGCGGTGTCGGGCAGACCGACCTCATCGCAGAAACGCCCGATGCGTTCGAGCTGCGCGTGGGTCTGCGTGAGGTCGCGGCTGTCGGCGGCGGGGAAGTGCGTCATGATGCCCGCGATGCGGAGTCCGGGCAGCCGCATGGCTTCGCGGATGGCGTCGACCTGTTCGGGGAAAAATCCGCTGCGCCCCATGCCGGTGTCGATATCCAGATGTACGCTGACCGGGCGGCCGCGCCGCAAGCCGGCGGAAGAGAGCCATTGCGCGGTTTCGAGACTGCCGGCCTGTTCTTCGATGTCGAGATCGCGAACCGATTCTTCCAGTTCGGATTCAAGCGCCATGCGCAGACGAAGAAGCGGGATGTTCAGTCCGAGGCGGCGGATGATTTCGGCTTCGGGGTTGGTGCAGATGCCGAGAATGTCGGCGCCCGCTTCCACGGCAACCGGCGCGAGCGCGGCGAGGCCGTGACCGTAGGCATTGGCCTTCATGACGACGCAGAGCTTCGCGGGGGCGGTGAACTCTCGAAGGTACCGAATGTTGTTGCGGAAGTTCGCGCACGAAACGCGAACCTCGACGTGATGCTGGGCCATGGTCGGGGATTGACCAATTATAGAGGGCGGAGGAAAAAATGAAGCCGTTGCAGCAGCGTCAGGCGAGGCCGCGCAGCGGTAAGTCGCGTACAATCCAGCTGGGGAGACCACGTTGTCACCGCAACTGCTTGCAGGATTACTCTGCCTGCCCGTATGCGCCTTCGCGCAGCGCGGGGAAGTGCACGGCCTGATTCAGGATGCCGGCGGAGCGCCGGTCGCAGGTGCTCAGGTTCGCGCCCACAACTCCGGAGATAACACTGACCTGGCGGCCGTGAGCGCGGCGGACGGATCCTACGTATGGAAGCGGCGAAACCGGGGTGGTCTGATTCTGAGGTGGCCGAAGGAGACGTGACTGACGGCGAGAATCTGACGCTGAATCTCACTTTGCATGCGCCGGAGAACTTTCTTAAACGGCTTTCCCACTGATGTGGGGTGGGATGAAATCCTGCGGCGGGGTTGTTAACCCCGCTGTCGCTGATGACGTCACCGGCCCCCTCGCGCCGGTTGCCGAATTCTCAATTCGCTCAGACCCGTCTCACCCTTGAGAGTTCCCTCCCGCGGAGACCTGCGCGACCGGTCCCCAAGCCACTGAAATTAAACCCACAGCTCAAGTGCTGCCATTGGCGGCCCGAATGCTACTGACGCCGGCATGAATTTGAAAGCTTCCTTTTCGGCGCAATCCAGTATCCGCGGCGAGCAAGTCGGCTTCGGAAATTCTGGCCGGAAACAGGAGGATCGTCAGGTGCGGGGTCGAAAGCAGTTTGGTCACTATCGCGGGGAGCCCGAAATCATTGTCAGGATGGAACAGTTGCGTGCGGAAGGCCTGGGCTTTGACAGGATCGCTGAGCGCTTAAACGTCGAGGAGGTGCCTACACGCTCCGGTAAGCCATGGAGCGGTCTTGTAATCAACCGGATTCTGACTCGCACCGCCCGGCGGATCGATTCAAGTCGTGAATCCGCGGAGGCAGAGCCTGCCGAGTCGCCTGATCCGGCCCGTGGCAAAAACTGTTCCGTTGAAGACGCGCTTCCCCGGGAGCTGTAAACTTCGGGGCCCAGGCGAAACCGGCATTGCTCGGCCCGATGGAGTCGCCGCGCAAACTCCGGGAGCCAATGAGCGGATCCCGCGTTTTGCGCGTGCTCCTCAGGAGTCCAGCCGCTGCTCGACGCCCGCCCTGGCTTGCAGCAGGCGATACAGAGTGGCGCGGCTCACCCCGAGAATCTCAGCCGCCTGCAGTTTGTCTCCGCCCACTGCATGCAGAACCCGGTGGGCATGTGAGCGTTCCAGTTCTGCAAGCGAAATCATTTCCACGGAGCCCGTGGCCGCGGCCTTCGAACCTCCCGGAAAATTAGGCGGTAAATCGCAGGCGTCGACCTGCGTGGAGTCCGTCATCATACAGGCGTAGCCGATTACATTCTCCAGTTCCCTGACATTACCCGTCCAGGGATGTCGCATGATGGCGGCCTCCGCGCGGCGCGTAATGCCCGAAACGGGCTTGGCGTATTTTGTGGCGAACCGATCGATGAAGTACTTCACCAGCAGCGGCAGATCTTCCCGCCTTTCCGCCAGCGACGGCAATCTGATTTCGATCATTGAGATGCGGAAAAAAAGATCTTCCCGGAAGTTCTTCGTCTCCACCTCTTCCTGAAGATTCCGGTTCGTGGCGCACACGATGCGCACATCCACCTTACGTAATACCGTGGACCCTACCCGCTGGACCTGGTGGTTCTCGACGGCGCGCAACAACTTCGCCTGTGCAGTCACCGGCATCTCACCGATTTCGTCCAGAAACAGGGTTCCGCCGTTCGCTGCCTCGAACATGCCGGCTTTGTCGCTCGTGGCGCCGGTAAATGCACCGCGAACATGGCCGAACAACTCGCTCTCCACCAGATTCTCCGGAATCGCGGCGCAGTTGCACACCACAAAGGGTCCCGCTGCCCCGGGACTCAACCGGTGAATCGCGCGAGCCACTAACTCTTTGCCGGTCCCACTGGCGCCCGTGATGAGAACGGTTCCCAGATACGGCGCCGCTCGCTGGATACGTGCGAAGACGTCGTGCATCAGCGGATTACGGCCCACAATGCCCTCAAAGCAGCAGGCCTCCAGCATCTCCTGGTCAAGTTGCCGGGCCCGCTGCCGTCGCTTGGCCGCGGCGATCAGCGGAGCTACCCGGTGACGCAGTTGCTCACCTGTAAATGGTTTGTTCAGGTAATCGCACGCGCCCTTCTTGATCGATTCCACCGCCGACTCAGTGGTGTAATGCGCCGTCATCAGGATCACGTCCGTGGCGGGATCGATCTGCACAATACGCTCCAGCACCTCCATTCCCGACAGGCGCGGCATCACCAGATCGACAAGAACAATATCGGGGCGCGTCCGCCGGATCACTTCCAGTCCTTCCAGCGGATCGGCAAAGATCAGCAACTCCAGGTCGTGCTCCGAGCCAAGTGCCACCGAAACCAGTGCCAGCAGATCCGGATCATCGTCGATAGCAGCCAGCGTTACCTTGTACGGCTTGACGGAATTTGGGTTCGACGCTGCGGCCATCGGTAGCGCAGATTATAGCGCGGAAAATCAACCGCGGTATTCCCCGGCCGATCTTCCCCTGGAATCTCCAGTGAGTGTCTCTGGACTCTCTTGCCTGATGTGGGGCGGGATGGCATCCCGCAGCGGGGTTGTTAACCCCGCTGGCCGCTTGCAACGCTCACCGCCCTGCATCCGGAGATGGTGAACTCTCTTGCCTGATGTGGGGCGGGATGGCATCCCGCAGCGGGGTTGTTAACCCCGCTGGCCGCTTGCAACGCTCACCGCCCTGCATCCGGAGATGGTGAACTCTCT
>Ga0182030_10014933_pt1 | contig 15262 bp, 17 predicted proteins | sample 812S3MmetaG_FD_121299 | JGI IMG/M metagenome (GOLD analysis project Ga0182030, IMG submission 121299) | Permafrost microbial communities from Stordalen Mire, Sweden - 812S3M metaG (Illumina Assembly) | ecosystem: Environmental > Terrestrial > Soil > Wetlands > Permafrost | place: Sweden... | reverse complement strand
GGGTGGATCACTCGTCACCTCGCAGTTCGATCCCATCGATTCCTGCGTATATTCGGTAGTTCCGGTTTTGCAAGGCGCCGGCTACCGCATTACCCTCCCGGACCCCGGCGAGTATGAACGCGCCATGGCTGGGGAAGGCGAGATCATCTTTTCCGTGCGCAAAGAGAAGCTGCCGGAATTGATCGAAGGTCTGAAGCACTTCGAGGAGAATGGCCAGGGATACACCAGGTTTGTTCCGCAAATGACGCCCGATTTCCCCCGCCCTCCGTTCTATGACGAGTTGTATAAGGAGTGGGGGTTGGAAACCACGAAGTAGCTGCAACCCGAGAATCGCGATCCAGGCGCAGCGCGCGGAAAGGGGATCTTTCCATGTCCAGGAGAGTTCTGATCGTCGTCGTCGGCGCCGGGGACCCTCTTGCGCCGTCCACTTAGAATTGATGTGTATATTGCCAGCACGCACCTGCTGGACGAGCTCACAGGCAAGGCCGACTTCCTTCCCATCACCAAAATGTTTCCTCGCAACTCCGTTACGGCCGTCTCCTACGCGATGTGGCGAAAAGGCTTGATTGTCGTTCTGGGAAATCCGAAAAAGATTGCCGCCGTTCGCAATCTTTTGCACAAAGACGTGCGGTTTACCAATCGCGAGCCCGGCTCGGGCTGCCGCCGCTTGCTGGACAACTTGCTGGCCAGGCATGACATCCCTCACAGCAAAGTCCGCGGCTACGACCAGGTCACGGTGAAACATCTGCCCGCTGTGCGCCGGATTCAGGCGGGCGAAGTGGACTGCTGTATCGGCCTGCAGTCGGGCGCGCGTTCGCTGGAGCTGGGCTTCATTGAGCTGATTCGCAAGCCTTACAATCTCGTCCTCCGCCGCAAGCAACTCGACTTGCCCCCCTGTTCAGGCGCTGCTGGAAACGCTGCGCCGGGGCTCCTTCCGGCGCGAGATGGAAGCCTGTACCGTCTACGACATGCGCACGGCAGGGGATCGCATCGTCTAAAGTTCCGCATCAAGTCGCTTATTCAGGACGCTGAACTTTTCGAGAACAGCCATTCAACGCCATGCGGCCAGCATTGCGCAGGCCGCATATAGCGCCACAGCGTCCTTATTTTACGCGCCCATCGAAACTATATTGCGGTATTTTGTTGACCTCGCCGAAGAGACAGTATAGGCTTTATTACAAATCGCCTATCATAACAAGTACTGTCGCGTTTACGTTACAAATCATTGCGAGCGCGCAATTTTAGGTGGAGGATATTCTGTGAGCAAATCGATTTCAAACATTTCATATTTGATGCGCTTGTGCTGCGTGGGGCCCAAGCATGTTGTCCAGACAGCCCTGCTCGTGGGGTTGCTGCTGGCGTCCCTGCCAGCCTTGGCCCAGAATGGGCAGATTACTGGCGTGGTGAAGGATCAGCACCAAGCCGTGGTTGTCGGCGCAAAAATCACGCTGAGTGGCTCGCCGCTCGCCGAAGCGCGCACCACAAAGACCGACGACCGTGGCGAATACAGCTTCACTGAGCTGCCGCACGGCGAATACAGCATCGTGATCGAATCGCCCGGCTTCAAGACGGCGCAGATTAGCAGCATCAAGGTCAGTGGCACAAGAGAAACTGTGCAGAACATAAACCTGTCGCTGGCCGGCGCCAGCGAGTCGGTCACAGTCAATGGTCTGGCGCTGGACCTCGACGTGAAGACCCAGCCGCAGACCGCGCTGCTGGATGTTCCCGAGGGCGTGGCGAGCGACAATATAGTATTCACCGCCAAGGACATCGAGACCTTGCATCCTGCGTCGCTGCTGGATGTCATGCAGCAGGTGCCGGGTATGGCAGTGAGTTTTCAAGGACGGCAGCACATGGACTTCGCGTCGATGCGCGGCGGCAGCTTCCTGGTGATTCTGGATGGCGTATACATGTCGCAGACCGACCGCATTCTGGCGATGCTGCCGGTGCAGCTAGTCGAATCGATGACGATTGTGCATGACTCGACGGCTCTCACGATCGGGCCGCTGGGTACTCCTCTGGGTGGGACCATGGGCAGCTCGGGCACCGGTGTCGCCAATCAGGGCTTCATCATCATCCGCACCAAGCGCGCCGCCCAGCTCGATGCGGGCGTCGACTCCCAAGGCGGCAGCTTCGGCACGGCGATGGGACATGGCTACGCGGGCTCGAAGACCGGCAACTGGGATTATCGCGGCGCCTATACCTACTACAACACCGAGGGCAAGGATACCTGGAACATGCAGGCCCGCAACGGGTCGGCGACCTTCCACGGCGGCTACTCGAGCCCCGAACTGACCATGGACTTTATGTACTATGGCAGCCGCGGCATGAGAAACATGGAGTACGGAGAAGTTCTATCGTCGGCTACGTTCGGCTCCTGCACTCCGAAAGCTACTCAGATCGGAGCGCTCTGCCCGACGACCATGAATATACGCAAGAACGACGGCGATCTGTACGCCTTCAATGCTGTCCGGCATTGGAACGCGAATAACCGCACAACCTTGCAGTATGGTTTCGACCGGCTCATTATCAACGCGGGCATGCTCCCTGTGGCCAGTGGATCCTCGAATGAGCAAGATTCGACCGAAGGCAACCTCGTAGTGAAACACACTTACCTGCTGAAGGGCAACGCCATCACCGGCGGTGGACAATGGACGAAATATATCGCTCCGTTTGGATCGGCGCCCACCAGCGGCGTCATCGCCGATCGCACCGACCAGGCCATGGCCAGCTGGTTCGTGCAGGATGAATACCATCTGCTGGACAACCGCCTGGACATCGATGGCGGCATCCGCGGCGACAAGACGCATAACAGCAACTATAATTCGACACTAAAGAAAACTTCCGATGAGTGGGGCGGGACCTTCAAGACGCTGGCCTTCGGCGCGAGCTATAAGGTGACTCCCACGGTGATCACGACGGCCCGTTATGGCTATGTGACGACGCTGCCAGCCAGCAACTACGTTACCCAGACCAGCAGCGGGCTTTCTACGGCTCTGCCCAATCAGACGCAGAACCGCGGCGAGTTGAGCACGAATTATGCAATGAATCCGTATTTCAAGCCAAATGTTTCGATCTACATTTACAGCACCAGCAACGGCACGGCCTCGGCCTCGAATTGCACCAGCCCCGCCAACGCCATCCCCCCCAATCAGAAAAACTCATCCTCATGGACCGTTAACGGTAATGAAATCGACTGCGTCAGCCTGGTGGGCCAAGTGATGACGGCCGGAACCGAAGTGGGCTTCTCGGGACGCCTGTTTGGTCCGCTCTCGTACAACGCCGGCTACGGCTACGTGAGCACGGATAACACGGCGGATAACAAAACCATGTCGCATAACTTTATGAACGCTGGCTTGGATTACCGCCAGAAGAACTGGTTTGCCAATTACAGCATGGTCTATGTCGGGCCGCTGTGGTCGTCTTCTTCGCCGGGCGGAACCTACTACGGCGAGCTGGCCAACTACACCCGCGACGACCTGAATGGCGGATACAATTTCAAGATGTTCGACAAGCTGATGACGTTTACCGCCTTCGGGCGGAATCTGAACAACAACCTCTATGCGACGCGCTATGTGACTGGCGCTTATCGCGATCCAGGCCGGCGGTTCGGCGTCGAGTTGGCGGCCAAGTTCTTCTAGCTCTCCAGCCGCTTCTTGTTGCACCAATGTGAGTGACCCATCCTTGCGGTGTATTTGTTTTTGCCACAAGGATGGGCGTCACAGAAAACTCGGATCGATGATCGAGATTTACGTCAACATCGGAAACCCATCAAAGAAATGATCATGAACCCTCGCTCCTATAACGCTATCGCCACCGGGCCTTTCGCTCCGCTGTACCCCTACTACGCCGGCCAGATTCTAGCCAATGCCGGCGTTAGTTCGGGATGCTGTCTCGATGTCGGCTGCGGCGGCGGGTATCTCGGCTTGGCCTTGGCGGAGATGAGTAAACTCGATCTCTACCTGTTGGATCAGTCTGCGGAGATGGTCGCGATCGCGCAAGCGAATGTAAGCGAGCGCGGCCTCTCCGGCAGAGTTACAACTATTCAAGGCGTAGTTCAAGCAATTCCTCTCCCGGACCAGTCGGTCGATCTCGTGATAAGCCGCGGCTCGATTCCTTTCTGGGAGGACCTACCCACCGCGTTTCGCGAGATTCACCGCGTGCTCAAACCCGGAGGCTTTGCCTGTGTCGGCGGAGGACTGGGCACGCCGGAGATGCGCAAGAAGATTATGCGCGAGATGGAGAGTCGCGATCCGCAATGGCATACCGGCGAGCGCTTCAGCATCCCGCATCACCCTGAAAGCCACTATGCCGATGCGCTTCAGGCCGCCGCTATTCCCGGTTCCACCGTCACCCGCGGCGAAACCGGAACCTGGGTCGAGTTCCGAAAAGATTGAAGTTTCACAACCCATCACGAAAGGATTACGCCATGATTTCAAGAATGACTACGGCACTGCTGCTGATGGCAAGCCTTGTGCCCGCCGCCTATGGCCGCGAGATTACCGATATGAGCGGCCGCAAGGTCACGGTTCCGGATAACATCACTCGGCTCTATGCTCCATCTCCATACGGAGCATACTTGATGTACGCGCTGGCCCCCGACCTGATGACCGGCCTTATCTTCGAGCGACAGAACAACACGACGAAATTCCTTCCCAAACAATTGGACGGACTGCCGGTGCTCGGCGGCTTGGGCGCGGGTCCTACGGCCAATCCTGAGTCGATCATCAAGAGCAATCCGCAAGTGCTCATCATGTGGAGGAACGATAGGAATCCGGTCGATGAAAAGGCCATTGCCTCTCTGGACAAGCTGAACATTCCCTACATTTTTGTCGAAGCCGCCGATATGACGGAGTATCCGGCCGCAATCCGTTTTGTCGGTCAACTGCTTCATCGCGAGCCGCGCGCCGAGCAGATGGCCAAGGCTGCGGAAAAGATATTGGCGGAAACCACCGCCGCCGTGAACAAGGTTCCAGCCAATCAGCGTCCCAAGGTCTATTATGCGGAAGGCGTCGATGGCCTCAGTACCGAGTGCAACGATTCAATCCACGTGCAACTGCTGCAACTGGCCGGAGACGTGGACATTCATCGCTGCCACACCGCGAGCCATATGGGCATGGAAAAGATTTCTCTGGAACAGATCATCATGTACAGCCCGGATATTATCGTGGCCCAGGAAAAGATGTTCACCGACAAGGTGTACCAGGACCCGGCTTGGCAGCAGGTTAAGGCGGTGAAGGATCACAAGGTCTATCTCGTTCCTCGCACTCCACTCAACTGGTTTGACCGTCCGCCATCGTTCATGCGCTTTCTCGGACTGGAGTGGCTCACCAGCCGCCTCTATCCCAAGGTGTATCCCATCGACCTCGTCAAAGAAACCAAGTCCTTCTATCAGACGTTTCTCGGCGTAGCACTGACCGATCAGGACGTACAGGAGATCATGCAGCAATGACCAGCGCCGAAGCCGCTCTGGAAGAGACTCCCAACAACACCGGCCGTCTGAGTCACGAGCCGGACGAGGCGGAGCTTTCTTGCTCCGCCTCCGCTTGGTTGCTGCAAATGTCCAGAAGCCAGTTTCCGCTTCTTGGCAGCGCCCTGCTTCTTCTGGCGGTGATGCTGATTTCGCTGGGCCTCGGCAAGTATCCCATCTCAGTGAAGGAAATACTTCTTTTCCTCGGCCAGAAGTATTTCGGAGTTTCCTACTTTTCAGCGGATCGCATGCGCTTGCTGAACAGTATCATCATGGAGATTCGCCTCCCGCGAATTCTTGCGGGCGCGCTGATCGGGGCGGCGCTTTCCACGTCGGGAGCTGCCTATCAGGCAATGTTTGTCAATCCGCTGGTTTCGCCCAGCCTGCTCGGCGTGCTCGCGGGAGCATCGTTCGGCGCGGCACTGGGAATCGTATATCTGAAAAGCTGGTTCGCCGTGCAGGTGTCAACCTTTCTAGGCGGACTCATCGCGGTCATGATTTCGGTGGGAATCGCCCGCGTCTATCGCGTCAATACCACGATCATGCTGGTACTGGGCGGCATCATCAGCGGAGCTTTGTTTTCTTCCTTGCTTTCGCTGGTCAAGTACCTCTCCGATCCGTATAACCAGCTTCCTACCATCGTCAACTGGCTGATGGGAAGTCTTACTCTCTCCGACCGTTCCCAGGTGATCAAGACCAGCATCCCGATTTGCCTGGGGTTGTGCGTGCTTCTGCTATTATCCCGCCATCTCAATGTGCTTAGCATGGGAGACGAAGAGGCGCGCTCGCTGGGCGTCAATGTTCAGCGCGTGCGTTTGATCGTGATCGTCTGTGCCACTGTGGTCAGCGCGTTGACCGTCGCGATTGCGGGAACCATCGGTTGGGTTGGTCTTATCATTCCGCACTTCGTTCGCATGATTACCGGCCCGGACAATCGGAAGTTGATCCCCGCGACAATTCTCATCGGCGCCGCATACTTGATTGTTGCAGATGACATTTCCCGTCTCGCCTTTTCCTATGAAATTCCGATTGGCATTGTTACTGCTCTGATCGGCATCCCTTGCTTTGCCTTCGTATTGCGCAATGCGCGCAAGGGGTGGAGTTGATGAGTCTCTTTCAGGTGGATTCGCTTTCGTTCTCCTATCGTCGCGTTCCCGTGATCGATGGTCTCAGACTAACCATCGACGAGGGCATGGTGATTGCATTGTTGGGACCGAACGGCAGCGGCAAGACGACTCTCCTCAAACTTCTTCTCGGCCTTCTCAAACCCGCACGGGGACTGATTCGCCTGCGCGGCAAGGATATTCACGATATTCCCCGGCGAGAGCTGGCACGCCAACTGGCTTATGTGCCGCAGGTACACCGGGAAGCATTCGGCTTTCATGTCTTCGATGTGGTGCTGATGGGCCGCATGCCGCACAGTTCGTTCTTTTCCCGTTACGGCGCCAAGGATGAACAAATCGTTTGGGAGGCGCTGGAAAAGCTGGGCATCCTTCATCTTGCCAAGCGGCCTTACACAGAGATCAGCGGCGGAGAGCGGCAGCTTACTCTGATTGCGCGCGCGCTGGCCCAGGGCGTTCGTGTCTTTGTGATGGACGAACCTACGAATGGGCTCGACTACGGGAACCAGGTTCGTCTGCTGGAACGGGTTGGACGGCTTGCCGATGAGGGCTACACTTTTGTCTTCACCTCGCATCATCCCGAGCACGCCCTGGCAATTGCTGATCGCGTGGTGATGATGCAAAGCGGCGCAATTATCCGCGACGGTGCTCCTCTGGCAACAGTCACGCCGGACAAACTTGCCGAACTCTATGGGCTTCCCCCGTAGTTGCTTGACAACGGACCAGGAGGAGGATGCGGCATCCCCTTGCTGCGCGGTAGGAAAGTCCATAGACTTTAGATCTGCATTGCCGCAGAACGAAGTCTGAAGTCGCAATGAAAGGATTATTCGTCAGCATGGACAAACCCAAGAGAAGCAAGCCGAAAGTTTTTGACCCCGAGTATGTGACGCACTGCCTGGAGGTGAAAGGGGCGGTGAATCATCCTTTGCGTTTGACGGTGGACGAACTTGGCGCAATGGAACTCACGGAAGTCAGGGACGTGACCATGATCTGCGGCAGCGGACGCAACGAGGGTTTTATCCAAAGCTATCGTGGAGTGCTGTTGACCGATCTGCTGAAGCGTGCCGACGTTATCATGCGCGAGCACGATTCCCCTAGCAACATGTTTGTTACGGTTATGTCCAGCGATGACCATGGAGCCTTGTTGTCCTACCAGGAACTTTTCAATACTACTGTCGGCGAACAGGCCATCGTGATCATCGAGAAAGATGGCCAGCCGCTCGACGACCAGGAAGGCAGAATCGCCTTCATTTCGGCCAACGATAAGCGCCCTGGCCCGCGCAAACGACGCTATCTCAAAAGCGTCGAAGTACATGAGTATCTCGGGAATAGAGGTCACGAATAAAGTGCAGAGCCAAGCCAGCTCCCGCGAGGCAATACCCACAGTGACGGCACACACAGCATCTACGGAAATTCTGCAAGAAGCCGCCGAGTGCCTCACCGGACTCTATGGCACTCAACTGACTTCACTCTCAGTTGAGAAGCTTGTCGTCGGCGTATTCTTTACTGGCGTAAAACTCTCCAATGGCTGTGGTGGAGTAGCCTATACCCCGCCCGATATGATCCAGCGGGCCAGCACCAGAATTCTCAAGGGACAGATGCCGAAGTATCACGGCATGAGGGTTGACCAGATGCTGAGCGACGATCTACTTGGCCCCTTTGCCGACGTGATACGCCTTGCAACCTTGAACGCTCTCTCCGTGCCATTCTTCAATGCTGATCGCTATTCCATCACTTCAGGCGACGATCTCAGCAGCTTTTCTCAGATCTTCGCCGGGAAGCGAATCTGCATGGTGGGCGCAATCATCCCACTTATCAAGCGCCTGAACAAACTTGGCGTTGCGGAGATTGCCATTATAGATAAGAAGACAGAGACCCAGGCGGAAGCCGGTCTTGGCCATTTCGTTCCAATCGGCGAAACAGAAAATGCTCTGTCGCATTGCCAGACAGCCGTTTTTACCGGCGCTTCGATCGCTAATGGAAGCATCGAGACGCTTCTTGGCTACGTGCCCAACAGTGCAGTGGTGGTTGTGGTTGGGCCAACCGCAGGTTTTATCCCTGAACCGCTTTTTCGCCGCAAAGTGGCGATGGTCGGCACGGTGATTGTGACCGATAGCGACCAGGCAATTGAAATCCTTTCCGAAGGCGGAGGTGCATATCAACTCTTTGGCACCTGCGTTCGCAAAATCAACCTGATCAATCGCGCAAGAATTCTGGAACTGCAAACACAATGATCTTTTACCTACACGGAGAATGAGACGATGGAAAAGCTGGATTATGAGAACTTCGAAATGCTGGTGGCAGAAGCCGGCAAGTTACATGGAGATATCTGCGCTGGAATCACTATCGGCACGCGCATGACCATGGTTGGCCTGCGCAGAATCGGCATTACCGATCCCAAGGGTGCGGACCGCAAGAAGATCATGGTCTTTATAGAGATTGATCGCTGCGCTACGGACTCCATCATGGCTCTAACCGGTTGCAGACCGGGCAAGCGCACGATGAAGGTTCTCGATTACGGCAAGATGGCTGCCACCTTTATCAATCTCGAAACCGGAAAGGCCGTCCGCATCGCTGCCTCAAAGCGCAAAGGAGAGCAGGGTCAACCTGATTTTGCCACCATACCCGAAGATGAATTGTTCACTGTCGCGGAGGTTGAGGTTCCTCTGCTTCCAGGCGATATGCCCGGCAAGCCGACCCGTCGCGTTTACTGTTTCCGCTGTGGCGAATCGATTATGGACGGACGCGATCTGGAGATCGATGGCAATATTCTCTGCAAACCTTGTGTGGCAGGGAAGAATTATTACCGTGTCCTGACTCCCGCGAACTGACCGCTCTCCCGGCTCTTGGCAGGCACATTCTATCCTCTGTAGGACTGCTGAGTCTTTCGGAATCTTAAGTGAACCCTAAGGAACCTCTGCACAAGTTGATGTTTTGAAAGTGCACGACTTTAGTCGTGCCGTAAATGCAACAAAATGAAGGCGGGCTTTAGCCCTTGAGGGAATGCTGGCCAAACCGCGCGAACCTGTGCAGAGGTTCCCTCGCACTGGGTGTTTCAAGACTACAGCGCCGACGTGAAGCGCGGTTCGACCTTCGCTCTGCTCGGCCTTAACGGCTGCGGCAAGACCACGCTATTGAAGATTCTGCTGGGCGCGCTCAAGCCCACGGCTGGATCGATCAAGGTGGAGGGGCGGACGGCATTTGTGCCGCAGCTCTTCCAGGTCACCTTCGACTACAGCGTCCTGGACATGGTGCTTATGGGACGCGCACGACAAGTCGGACTATTCTCCCAACCTTCAACCCAGGACGAAGACGCGGCGCTGGCCGCGCTGGACCGCTTTGGCATCGCCGGCTTTGCCCGGCATTCCTTTTATGAGTTATCCGGTGGTGAGCGGCAGTTGGTGATCTTCGCTCGCGCGCTTGTCTCCGAGGCGAAGATTCTGATTCTGGAAGAGCCGACCTCCGCGCTGGATCTGAAGAACCAGATCCTCATTCTCGACTGGATTATGCGCTTGTCGCATCAGGATGGGCTCACCGTTCTGTTCACGACGCATCACCCTCACCATGTCCTGGCCGTCGCCGACGAGGTGCTCTTAATGCTAGGCGAGAAGAAGTTTGCCTGCGGCGAAGCTAGACACGTGCTGAGCGAAGAAAACCTGCATGCGCTCTACGGAGTAGATCTGAAGCTGTTTCACTTCGAGCATAAGGGAATCAAGCACGAAACACTGGTGCCGGTGCTCCCGTATGCCTCGCGTGCAAGGGAAGATAACACTGTGCGGGATGGCCGTTAGAGAAAACCCAGGCAGAACACTTCGATAACCTTTACAGGGTCAAACCGTGGTGCAAGTAGGTGATTCTCAAGATGGAAGGCAGCAATGCTTATAGGAGGTACTCCTTACGCCTGTCGTCAATTGAGGCCGATGCTACGGGGAACAGAACTCTGAATTTCGGTTGACGAGAACAGGCTTCCCATGAACGGTGTTCGATAACTCCCGAAGCAGACCGGCTATACATAAGTAATCCGGTCTGCGCAGCACTCGATCGGTCCCGATATGTCACCTTCTGGAAAGTCTTCATTGCTAGTGTGCAATTTCGTATTTCTCAGCACCCCTGGGCACCCTTGCAACAGGCGGGTGACGAATGTATCTATAATGTAATCTAACACCTGACCCAGCCGCACTCTCTGACCCTCTGCCGTATCAAGGCAGATGTTGAGCGTTGAGATTGGTAATGTTAGGTGGCATGCCGAAGGTGGCCCTCGGCCTTCACGTTGAAATAGGTGGCGACAGTTGCGAAGCCCGTGCCTCTGCCTTGCGGGGGAGTTCTCGGTCAAAGGGCAGTAGCATTGGCCTAGAGAATCGGAGGATGCGAAACGTTTTGCGTTTTGCCCTGTTCTCACTGTTGCCTCAACTCGATCAACGTACGCGTACACTCCGCACACTTGAAGATGTGCAGGTCATTGAGATCGGTAAGTCCAACCTCGCGCGGTGTGTCCGCTAACTTTTTCAGAATCGCCTGGTCCGGACATCCAATGCGTTCAGGATTAGGATAGTGAGCGAGAACATATTCCTCTAACTTCTCGAACAAGAGCGTATCGTTCTGGTCATCATTCAAGAATGGTTGATGCTCAGCCACGGATGCCTTCCTGATTGAATCTACAGTAGAGTAGGTCATGTGCCATTTTCATGAATCCTCAATCTTTGACGGATTCTCTTCAACGCCCGTTGGCAGCGTAGCCTCCTCGAACGTGCAGCGAACTGCCAACAAAAGCCTGATCGAGCGCGACCTAATCGATAGAGAAGACCGCAGCTTCACGGTGATCGACCGATTCTTCCGAATCTGGATACGAGAACGCGAGGACAACTGATCCCGCGACACGACCGATGGAGCACAAACTTGATTTGCGGCCATCCGGGCTCAGGTTCCATCATGACTCGTGTCGCCATTGGAAAAATTGAAGGCTGCGGTATTGTTTGCGGACCACCTGAATCGGACGTCTCCGTGGACTGAAAATGAACGGCTTACGCAAGGCTATTATTCCTTCTTTGCCAGTTTCCAGCGAGTGGCGCTTTAGGTGTAACTGCACTACAATCGCCGTCAGAGGCAGATTGTGAGCAACTTAGGCGGCAGGGTGACCGATCGGTGTGAAGAAGCCATTCCAACTTTCTGTGCGATGTGTGGCCCCGGTCCCGGTTGTGGGATTTACGCCATCGTGCGGGACGGAAGATTCGTCGGCGTGGAAGGCATGAAAGCGTCTCCGCTGAATCGCGGGAAAATTTGCCCCAAAGCGCACGCCGCTCCCCAATGGGTATATTCGCCACAGCGGCTGAAGTACCCTTTGCGCAGAATTGGCGCCAAGGGAGAAGGCAAATTCGAGCGGATCAGTTGGGATGAGGCCCTCGAAACCATCGCGGACAAGCTCAAAGAGCAGAAAGCGAAGTATGGACCTGAGTCCCTGGCAATTCTCTGTTCGGCGCGTAGAACCTATAGCAGCTATCTGAACCGGTTTCTCAACGCTCACGGCAGCCCGAACTATGGGCACAGCGGCATCTGCGCCATGCAAAGGATGCTGGCCTTTTCCTACACAGTTGGCGGCAGGCCTCAACCGGATATACCCAGGACAAATCTGCTGCTGGTATGGGGAGCGCAGCCCATCTACTCCGGCAGTTCAAAGGGTTTCCTGAAGCAGATTCTGGACGGCAAGGCGCGCGGCATGAAGATCGTCGCTATCAAGCCAACCATGGAACCCGATGTGGCGATTGCCGATCTTTGGGTTCCAATCCGGCCCGGAACCGATGCAGCGTTGGCTCTGGCCATGCTGAACGTCATCGTCAATGCAAAGCTTTACGATCGCGCATTTGTCGAGCAATGGACCTATGGCTTCGACGAACTGGTTGCTCATATTCAGAAATTCACCCCCGAATGGGCTGAACCAATTACCGGAGTGCCGGCAGCGCAGATCCGGGAGGTGGCGCGACTGTATGCCACTACCAAGCCCGCCGCCATCGATGCCGGCAACGGTCTGGAGCACGCTCCGAGCTGCAACGATGCGGTTCGGGCGATCGCCATTCTGATGGCCATCACGGGCAACCTCGATCGGCCCGGGGGCAATGTCTTTCCTAATAGAGGTACAGCGCCTTTTCCCAAGCCCGTGGACCTGAAGGATCGGTGCACGCAGGAACTGGTGGATAAGCTCGTCGCACCGGAGTTTCCCAGACCCTTTCAACCGATGGTGGAAGGAACGTCCTCGGCCTACTTTGGCATTCTGGAAAGCGTGCTGACCGGCGAACCGTACCCCATTCGCGCCATTATTGCTCCCGGTACCCAGCCCACCGCAAGCACACGCGGTACACGACAGGTCATTGAGGCCCTCAAGAAGCTGGACTTCTACGTGGTAGTAGACGTCATGCAGACGGCTGACATGCATTATGCCGACATCGTGATTCCCGTCGCTTCGATGTATGAAACTGATCATCCATTTGAGTTCTTCGATAATTGGCTTATGGCCCGCAGAAAAGTTATCGAGCCGTTGGGCGACTACAAGTCAGACTATGAGTTTTGGATTCAACTTGGCGTCAAAATGGGCTACGAAAGCGATTTTTGGAACGGTAGCCTCTCCGATTGCATGAACGATCAGCTCAGTCCATTCGGCATGACTCTGGAGGAATTACGTACTCATTCTACCGGCATCGTTTATGAATCAGCCGCGCCGGTGTACGAAAAATATCAGCAGGTATTTTCCACCCCGAGCACCCGGCTCTCCAGGGCACCGCTTCTGCCGCAGGGAAAAGTGGCGATCTACAACACGATATTTGAGGAATTTGGCTTCAACCCGTTGCCGGAATGGCGTGAACCGCCGGAAAGCCCGACGGCAACGCCGGAACTTTTGCAAACGTATCCACTTATCTTTTCCGACTTTCATTCGTCGAAGGTTTTCAACGCTGGCTGGTTGCGAAATGTGCCATACCTGCGCGAAGTGATGCCGGATCCGACATTGCAGATCCATCCCGACGCGGCTGGACCGCGCGGAATCGAAGATGGTGACTGGGTTGTGGTCGAGTCGCCGCACGGATCGTTACGAGTGAAGGCCGAGGTCAATCTTGGCATCCGGCCGGATACGGTGATGGCGCTGCATGGCTGGTGGCAGGGCTGCGAGGAACTGAGAAAACCCGCGCATGATCTGCTGGGAGGGGCCAACACCAACAGCATGTATAGCACGGATCGCGGGAAAGCCTACGACCCAGTGGTTACTGCCATGTCGAGCCAAACGCTGGTACAGGTCAGAAAGGCAGAGTTCACAGCGGTGCCCCCAGCCGCGCCAGCAAGAACAGGAAAAGCGCATGGATGAGCAACTCGGGTTCTACATCAATGCCAGGCGCTGCGTGCAATGCTTCGCCTGCGACGTAGCCTGCAAGCTCGCCAATGACGTCGAAGTTGGACCGCGCTGGCGGAGGGTTCTCAATCGTTGGGAGGACCGGCTTTTTGGCGCCGCTGACTGGAACATCGCCGTATCTTGCATGCATTGCGCGAAGCCAGCCTGTCTTGAGGTATGTCCTACAAGCGCGATTACGAAGCGCGCCGAAGACGGCATCGTGGTGGTGAACGCCGACGATTGCATCGGCTGCGGCGAGTGCGCCATTGCCTGCCCGTATGGCGCGCCGCAGTTTGGCATAGACGGCAAGATGCAGAAATGCAATCTGTGCCTTGACAGGTTGGAGCAAGGCAAGGAACCTGCCTGCATCGCTACCTGTCCAGGAGAAGCGCTTAAATTTGGAACCATGGAAGCGCTGGCAAAGATGGCGGAGGCGGATTCGGGTGACCGATTGATCGGACCAACGCAACCGTCGTTCTTTGCGGCCTCTGCAGATCCAGCCCAGACGCCTCAAGAATATGTTGAGCAGTTTTTTCGTCGTACATAGTGAATCGCCAGCCGCGCCGCTGATCGTTGCGCTGGTAGGTCTCGGCGCCCAGAAAACTGGTCATCTCGGCTTCCAAAACCTGCTGCACCGTGCGCTGGACCAGTTCGCGAAGAAAGTCCTCCCCGCCAACCCCGCCTTGCCATCCTGTCGGAATCTCAAGACCCTGTCCTTTGCGAGCCATACTCTTCCTCTTTGGAAATGTCGTCTGGTAAACAACATCCTAGAGCAAAATCAGAATAAACGTGCTCTGTTTGCCCGCCGGGAAAGCTTCCCGACGCCGTCAAGCCGGAGGACTTCGCGGTATTCGCAAGCATTCTTCCCGAAGGCAAGTATGACCTCGTCAAGGCATTCCAGAAGAGCGGGCACGCGGTGGGAATGTGCGGCGATGGCGCCAATGACGCACCCGCGCTCCGCCAGGCGCAGATCGGCATTGCCGTCTCGACCGCAACCGATGTGGCGAAGTCCGCAGCCGGTGTTGTATTGACCGAAGCTGGCCTGGGCGGCATTGTTGCAGCTGTAAAAGAGGGCAGGGTGACGTTTCAGCGCATCCTCACCTAGACGCTCAACTCGGTGATGAAAAAGATTGTGCAGGTGCTGCTGCTGGCAGTCGGCCTCGTCATGACCGGGCACGCGGTCCTGACTCCCATGTTGATGGTCATCGTGATGATCACCGGCGACTTCCTCTCTATGTCACTGACGACCGATAGAGTGCGACCGTCGAAGATGCCGAACTCATGGCAAATCGGCAGGAT
>Ga0182030_10014932_pt1 | contig 15263 bp, 13 predicted proteins | sample 812S3MmetaG_FD_121299 | JGI IMG/M metagenome (GOLD analysis project Ga0182030, IMG submission 121299) | Permafrost microbial communities from Stordalen Mire, Sweden - 812S3M metaG (Illumina Assembly) | ecosystem: Environmental > Terrestrial > Soil > Wetlands > Permafrost | place: Sweden... | reverse complement strand
TCACAACCGACATCACTGCGAACTGGGTTTCAATCCACGCGCCCACACGGGGCGCGACGAGACCCGCAGCCTGGTGCTGGCGGCTAAAGAGTTTCAATCCACGCGCCCACACGGGGCGCGACGACGATTGCAACGACCCCGACGACGAGGAAGAGGTTTCAATCCACGCGCCCACACGGGGCGCGACTGGGTGGCGTCCTTGGCTATTACGGTGCTCTGCAGTTTCAATCCACGCGCCCACACGGGGCGCGACTCTACATGGGCCCCGTTGGGACAAAGGCCGCAGGTTTCAATCCACGCGCCCACACGGGGCGCGACGTTGGCTGTTTTCGGAGCCGCTTCCGGCAAGGTTGTTTCAATCCACGCGCCCACACGGGGCGCGACGCGCACTTGCATCACTTGCCCGCTTTCGAGTCCAGTTTCAATCCACGCGCCCACACGGGGCGCGACTTAAGGTAAAGGTGCTTCCGCCTGTGGTCTCGAGTTTCAATCCACGCGCCCACACGGGGCGCGACGCGCAGCTGGCGGCAATCCCATCCACCTCGCAAGTTTCAATCCACGCGCCCACACGGGGCGCGACGATGCACGTAATCGCGATGAGAATCTGGCACGAGGTTTCAATCCACGCGCCCACACGGGGCGCGACGAGCAGCTCCGCCTGGTGACGGTTTGCCTTGGCGCTGTTTCAATCCACGCGCCCACACGGGGCGCGACTCTGGACGGCATTTTGCTTATCCTTGGCAGCTAAGTTTCAATCCACGCGCCCACACGGGGCGCGACATGCTCGGCAGTCGCTTCGTCGATCCCGGCAGGGTTTCAATCCACGCGCCCACACGGGGCGCGACCGCTGCACCGCAACGAGTTGCTCGCCCGTCGTCTGTTTCAATCCACGCGCCCACACGGGGCGCGACGTTTTCCCCGAAGGCGATCCGGTTCTTGAGCTGTGTTTCAATCCACGCGCCCACACGGGGCGCGACGCGAGTGCTTCACCTGGCGGTCGAAGATTTCCTTGTTTCAATCCACGCGCCCACACGGGGCGCGACGGGCAGAAAGGCCTCGACTACTCGAATGCCGACGTTTCAATCCACGCGCCCACACGGGGCGCGACATTCAACCCATTCAACGCTCACGGAAACGCTGGAGTTTCAATCCACGCGCCCACACGGGGCGCGACCATCGGCTGCTGAGGGCTTGCCCAATCCCCCGTAGTTTCAATCCACGCGCCCACACGGGGCGCGACTTTCCGGCCATGGTTGAAGTTTACGCGCTGTAGGTTTCAATCCACGCGCCCACACGGGGCGCGACGACGTCCTGGCGGCGATCAAACAGGGGATCGTCGAGTTTCAATCCACGCGCCCACACGGGGCGCGACTCGGAACCGTCCGGCCTCGGCCGCGGTCCTCGTTGTTTCAATCCACGCGCCCACACGGGGCGCGACATTCGACGGGGCTGCCCACCGCGACGTTCAGCTTGTTTCAATCCACGCGCCCACACGGGGCGCGACCTGCGCATCTCGAAGCAGGCCCGCGCGGCCTTCGCGTTTCAATCCACGCGCCCACACGGGGCGCGACGCTTTCGCGCTTGGGCAAGCCGCGGCTGTTCAAGGTTTCAATCCACGCGCCCACACGGGGCGCGACCTGAGCAATAAGCCGCTGGTGGCGCTGATTGAGGTTTCAATCCACGCGCCCACACGGGGCGCGACCGGAGTACTCCTCAAGCCACGCAAGGCACGCCAGTTTCAATCCACGCGCCCACACGGGGCGCGACGACAAAGGCAAGTCGCAGGCTGAGGGCCTGGATGTGTTTCAATCCACGCGCCCACACGGGGCGCGACGACTGGGCCGACGACGCCGTTTGGATGCTCACGCTGTTTCAATCCACGCGCCCACACGGGGCGCGACAGCCGCAGACCGCATGATTGCTTCGCTTAAAAGTTTCAATCCACGCGCCCACACGGGGCGCGACGCGTGTAGATCCCCGACTCATCGGCCAGGATGTAGTTTCAATCCACGCGCCCACACGGGGCGCGACGGCGTGTAGATCCCCGACTCATCGGCCAGGATGTAGTTTCAATCCACGCGCCCACACGGGGCGCGACCATGGTGCGAAAGAATGGTCGCGGAGGGGAGGGGTTTCAATCCACGCGCCCACACGGGGCGCGACCCGGATCTGCTCATCGGTGACAGCGGTCTTGTGAGTTTCAATCCACGCGCCCACACGGGGCGCAACGCGACGTAACCGTGATCGATATGACATTGGGCATGTTTCAATCCACGCGCCCACACGGGGCGCGACGCGGAAGCACCTTTACCTTAAACACCATGACGCAGTTTCAATCCACGCGCCCACACGGGGCGCGACCAGATGCGCCGATGTTGCCCCGAGCCGATTCCTGTTTCAATCCACGCGCCCACACGGGGCGCGACTCGGCTGGCTGTTGAGCTGTGGCGGCGATGGGGGTTTCAATCCACGCGCCCACACGGGGCGCGACGGATCTTGCCTTCGATCAACCGCTCAGGGACGATGTTTCAATCCACGCGCCCACACGGGGCGCGACAAGAGTGGTGGATTTGAAGGGAGAGCGGTGATGGTTTCAATCCACGCGCCCACACGGGGCGCGACGAGGATGTACTGGCAAAAACTGTTGGCGGATCATGTTTCAATCCACGCGCCCACACGGGGCGCGACTGGAGTCACGAGTGCAAACCAGTGGGCCAACATGTTTCAATCCACGCGCCCACACGGGGCGCGACAGACAACGGCTATGGCGTAATCGTTACTGGCGTGTTTCAATCCACGCGCCCACACGGGGCGCGACAATAGCCGCGGCCATTGCCTCAAGGCTTATTGGAGTTTCAATCCACGCGCCCACACGGGGCGCGACGGGAGATTGACGTTAGAGGCCATCAGAGCCAAGAGTTTCAATCCACGCGCCCACACGGGGCGCGACTAGGCGAAGAAACTAGCACCGCCCAGGCCAAAGCTGTTTCAATCCACGCGCCCACACGGGGCGCGACGTCAATGCAAAACCGGGTTCCGAGCAAATAAGGCGTTTCAATCCACGCGCCCACACGGGGCGCGACGGTACAACTTCGAAATGGAGGATCGCGACCACAGGTTTCAATCCACGCGCCCACACGGGGCGCGACTCTACATGGGCCCCGTTGGGACAAAGGCCGCAGGTTTCAATCCACGCGCCCACACGGGGCGCGACTGTTTACCGTCTCGAACGAAGGCCGAGACAAAGGGTTTCAATCCACGCGCCCACACGGGGCGCGACCAAGGGGCTTGCTGGCCTCTTAACCGTCATTGGTGGTTTCAATCCACGCGCCCACACGGGGCGCGACGTCGAGCCTCCAACGCGCGCCAGTAGTTGAAAAGGTTTCAATCCACGCGCCCACACGGGGCGCGACGGGAACACATGGTTCGCTGTAACTCCAGTCCTTGGTTTCAATCCACGCGCCCACACGGGGCGCGACACCGGAGTAACAACAACGATCAATTTCTAAGGGGTTTCAATCCACGCGCCCACACGGGGCGCGACCCGTCCGGCGCCACGATTACCGGGCAAATCAGCGGTTTCAATCCACGCGCCCACACGGGGCGCGACGGTTCAGCCAACTCCTCCAACTCCATCGACTTTGTTTCAATCCACGCGCCCACACGGGGCGCGACGCCAACTCCTAGATAGACAGCGGTAGATGCCGAGGTTTCAATCCACGCGCCCACACGGGGCGCGACGCAAAGATTTATTATTTGCTGAGATCCCCCGAGGTTTCAATCCACGCGCCCACACGGGGCGCGACGGTTGCTCCCATGAAGGCGGCCGAGATCGTTGGCGTTTCAATCCACGCGCCCACACGGGGCGCGACCCGGTTGGCGCCACAATTACCGGGCAAATTAGCGGTTTCAATCCACGCGCCCACACGGGGCGCGACGCTATCGGTTTTGGTTGGATTTTGCTTGAACAAGGTTTCAATCCACGCGCCCACACGGGGCGCGACTTTCCCATGGCTTCGGGTAAGCCGCCGTTGCTGGTTTCAATCCACGCGCCCACACGGGGCGCGACAACAAGTTCCTTGACGTGTTGAGGGTCAACCAGGGTTTCAATCCACGCGCCCACACGGGGCGCGACCCGTTGTTGTCGTTTCGGTTCCATCCGGCCAACGTTTCAATCCACGCGCCCACACGGGGCGCGACAACCAACGCGGCAACGATTTCGATAACGCGAATGTTTCAATCCACGCGCCCACACGGGGCGCGACGCGGCACCTTCTTTGCCCCCGGCTGTTGGGGCGAGTTTCAATCCACGCGCCCACACGGGGCGCGACGAGAAGATAGATGAGTTGTCTCGTGAGCAAGAGTTTCTGTTTCAATCCACGCGCCCACACGGGGCGCGACGGTTCCACTCTAACTCATTCCGCGCCAACGTGGTGCATCAATGATTGCGCGGACCCAGTTCCAAGAGGCATTCCGGAGAATGCTTCCATCGCGACTTCAGAGAGAAGGGATTTGGAATCAGGAATATATGGTCAGCGCGAACCGGCTGGACATTTTATGGACGCTTGGGGTTCGCCCGCTGCCGAACAAGCAGACCTGGCAATCATCAGATAAGCATCGTTCCCTCCGGATCATAGGCTGGCTTAGCTCCGGAGTGTTCCACGCGATGTTTCCAGTTTGCGCCCAAAAAGTAGAAACGCAAGCTGTCTTTTTCTGGATCGATTTCATCCAGAAGTGCAGCCCTCAACTTAACCCACTGGGCAGGTTCCAGCAAACACTCGAAGACGGAGAACTGGACACGTTGTCCGTGATCCACGCATAGACGCGCAACACGACGCAGACGTTGCTTTCCTCCATCATCCGAAGTCGCCACATCATAAGTAATGAGAACAAGCATGAGTCACTTCCAGAAGAATGCCGGATACGCATTCAAGTCACCGCGTAGATGGCGGGCCAAGAGAAGCGCCTGCGTGAACGGAAGCAAGCCCCAGGGGCACTGTTCATTGAGATACGGATGTTCTAGTTCCTCGCGCTTGCGTTCCTGCCAGGCCTGGATGACTTCCCGCCGCCCAGCGGCGCTGAGAGTAACCGCCCTGCTTGCCGTATGTTCAAAGTGTTTGCCTTGAATCTGGCGACGATTGATAAGCGAGAGCGCAAGCCGGTCCGCCATCGGCGCTCGGAACTCTTCCGCCAAATCGAGCGCGAGACTTGGGCGCCCGGGGCGGTCGGTGTGTAGGAAGCCGACCGCGGGATCGAGCCCGACCGATTCCAGTGCTCCTACGGCTTCATGGGTGAGAAGCGTATAGAGAAACGAGAGCAGCGCATTGAGATTGTCGAGCGGCGGGCGGCGCGAGCGCTGGGTAAAGATGAAATCTTCCTTCTGTGCGAGAATGAGCGAATTGAAAACGTCAAAATAGGCGCGGGCGGCGTCTCCTTCGACTCCTCGCAGCGTATCGACATCAAGTTTGGGATCAATCGTGAGCACCCTCAATGACGATGCAAGCCGGATTGCGGCGTCTGCCAACTTTTTCTTCCCTTCTGCCGAAGGGTGTTCGCGTGCGGCGCGTAGCAGTACATTGCGCGCATTTGCAATTTTTGCGGCCACTATTGCAGTGACAATTCCGGCCGAGGCAATCGGATCGTCGGCTGTCCGGTACTGTTGCCTTCGCAAGAGCACGTTGCCACGGACAGGCCCCTCCATTCGTCCCTGGAATTTCCCATGTTCCGTGAGACAGCTGACGCTCACGCCATTCTCGGCACAGAGCGCAAGAAATCCGGAACTGAGGGCCACGTTGCCAAGACATACGACAGAAGAAAGCTGCTGAATCGGTACACGCATCCGCGTTTCCTGCTCGACGCGAACATGAATCGTCTCGCTTTCACGCGAGAGATAGGCCCCTTGCGTACTCACATAAAGTGTATTTAGCAATCTCTTCATTGTTATTGTCCTTCAGCCACAACTCGGATATTGGAAAGCAGATAGCGGCTGGCGTCTTTTCTTTGCTTCGGTAGGCATACTTCAAGCAAAGAGCAGTTATCACACTTGGGGGCGTACTCGACGATGGGAGTGCATCTCTTCTTGTGGAGATCGTGCATTCGCTCCGCCAAGCGCTCGACGTCATGCCGAAGAGTCTCATCGAAAACCACGTCCAAACGGCGACGGGTAGTTCCGTAAAAAAGAGCGCCACTGGGAATCGTAAGATCGAGCATTTCCTCCAGGCACATCGCTTGCGCGCAGATTTGGATACTGTCGCTCAGATCGGCCTTTGGCTTGCCGCGTTTGTATTCGACCGGAAAAGGCTGACGATCATGAAACTCTACGATGTCTGCCTGTCCAGAAAGTCCAAGGCGAAGACTGCGCAGCCGGAGCCCTCGGCAAATCTTCACGCCAGGACGAGACTCCTTGCCCTCCCGATGAGCAGCTTCATGGAGTAGATTGCCCTCGGCGGTGAGGCGATTCTCTTCCCATTGCTGTTCGAGGTGAATCAAGGCCCATTGCCGCTCACAGAACACCAGGTGCTGGAGTCCAGAGAGCGGCAGAAGTTGATCTTCGGCATACATGCGCTACACGTAACGCCAGGAGCGGACGCCGGAGAGAACTTCGGCGCCGTCTTCGGGGGCTGTCAATGTGTAGTCCGCAAACAGGCGCGGGATCACAGATTCCTTCCTGTCCAACTTGATAGTCTCAAAGACTCTATGCGCGGGCGCATTACCCAGCGCGGTGTTGTGCTCGAAGAGCCAGAGTCCGCGCACCGCCATCTCGCCACGCGCGGCTGAACGGTCCAGTTCGAATGCATTCGTCAAGGCCTCGATCAGCACACCAAGATCCTTCTCGGTAAATCCGGTGTCCTTGGCAAGAAAAGGCGAGACGAATCCGTGCATCTCGTAAAGGCCATAGAGGACTCCGTGCTTGCGGCCCATCTGCCCGCTGCCGGCTTTCTCTTCGCCTTCGTCCGAGGTTTGCGCCTCCTGCTTCACGTCCGATGCGTTGGTGAGGGCAACGCGCGTGATGGTATGCGCAATACTGAAGACTGGATCAATCGAGCGCGCGAAGGCAAACTGCACGGGGCCGCGCACCTGACCGCAGTTCCACAGTTTCGCACCTTTGCTTCGGCCCTTGCGCCCAGCCTCTGCATCCTCTTCCTGTTCCGCCTTCCCGGTAGTCATAACAGCGCCAAAGGTGCGCACGTCGTAAAAGTTCTTACACATCCATGTCCGAGCATCGTTGATCTTCTTGCCGTCCGGCTCGATGCCCAGCGCGGAGTATGCGCGCTTTTGTTCGTTGGCGAGAATACCCCGCTCTTTCACGTAGATTTCAAACCCCGTTTCGGGATGGGTGAGCGTCACGAAGTTGCGAATTTTACGCTTGATGCAAACATCGGTAACCAGGCCGTGCCCTGTCTCCGGGTCCACGCGAGGCTGGTTATCGGCGTCTGGATCGCCGTTCGGGTTTCCATTGGTTACGTCGAAGAGCAGCACGATCTCGTAGCGATGCTCCAGTGGCTTATCTTGGTCGAAGGCTGCGCGGCTGCTCATGCTTGCTTCTCCTCTGAATCACTGTTGTCTCCAATTGAAGCGCTTCCTGACTTGGACGATTTCGGTCTCGTGGCCACCTGATGGAAGTAACCGAGCGCGAAAACTCCTTGGTCCTTGATATTGAGCATCGGAACAAATCCCTTATCGCCATCAAGCCCCTGAATAATATCCGCAATCTCGTCCTTGTAGAAACGGGACGCACCTGATTGCTTGAAGTGGTTTTGTGCCAACTGCAACAACATTGGAAACACCGTTGCGGGTCGGGTCGATGCGGCTCCGTAAAAGCGGTCAACGATGGTGCTATTGACGCGCTTCTTGTGCGCACTGTATTGCAACGATTCCAATACAGCCAACAGCCGCCCATACCGATAGGCAGGAGATGGAGAGTTAACATCAAGAGACATAGGAACCTTCCTCATTTCCCGATTACTGTGACGTTGAAAGTAGAGATTGAGCAGCGCAGCCTGCGGCGGCGTCACATCGCGCTCGGCGCGGATACGGGCGACCGCGGCGGCAAGAAACCGATCAGACAGGGGCTTGCCAAGGACGGCTGAGAGAAAGACCTCGGCAGCCAACCACGGTTGCAGATGCTTACGATGATCCTTCTGATCGTTTTTCCTGACCAATGATCGGAGAATCTCGTAGATGGGCGCAGGTCGACCACCACGACTTGCCGGCTCGATGCAGTCGAAGTAGCTCTCGACATACTTCGAAACCTTGTCAACCCTACTGGTGTGCATGCCCCTTACCACTGCTCGGCCTTCCGCTCCAGAAAGGATAAGGCAGAAGAAGCGCGCCTCTGGGAAGGCAGGTCGCTCGCCCCGCCATGCAGACTCGATAATGTGTTTCACGACCGAAGGGTCGTCATTGTTCAGCCACCACAGTGCTCCGGAAATCTCCGACGACTGGTCGTCCCAATAGAGTGCGGTTGTATCCTTGTTGAGCCGAACACTCTGCTGCGGGAACGTGCCACCCTCCCGGCGCGGAAACTTATCATCAAGGCATCGCCGGAGCGCATTCACATATGCCACCATACAACCGCGGCAAACAGGTGCGTTTTCGTTTCCGCTGAGACCGTGCTTTTCAAATGCCTCTTTATTGAAGCCGACCAATGGCGCTCCAAAAGTACCGGTCCCTTCTAGCGTCAATTTGTCATGTATTCGTGCTGGGGGTTTAACTAGACCGCAGACCAAGCATTGTGTGTCCCTAAGATCGTCACTTGAGTCATCTTTTTGATTCGCCCACCAGTCACAGACTTCGCGGACCTCATGAATAAACTCCCCACGAAGACGAAACGTAATCCAATCGCCTGAACCTAATCGGCGCGTTTGCAAATCCGCCGCCGCCTTATCACGTTGTTCGTCATTTTCAAGGAACGCGATAGCAGCATTCAGAACCGGACTGTCGACAGCCGTCTTCGCCGTTCGCAGCAAATCGAGAAATGATTGCCGGTATGTCTCCATTGGAATCTTCTTTGCTTTAGCGCCCTCTGGCTGAATTCCAAAGACGTATTGCGCGTTATCCACCAGGAATTCCGGCTTGGTCACTTGACCGGGCCGCACCGTTCGGCGTGGGACGGACATGCGCTTGAATTCCTGCCTTGGCTTGCGCTTTCCCTCCTCTTGCACCGTGTACGCGGTATCCGTGGGAGGGGTACGAAGCTGCCCCCGTTCATCAATATCGATGATCCAGCGCACGGGAACGCTTTGAAACGCCGGTTGATCAACCAGTCCTTCCCGCTTGGCCAACGCGACTAGCGATTCCAGAATCATGCGGTCACCGCCGTTTCCCAGGCAGGCACCTGCATAACGCCTTTGTCCAGACGCGCTTGAAAAAAGCGTGGACTGCGGTCTGCGCCATATTCCATGTCATGCAGCATCCAGCCCAGTGCCCTGGTTTCGCCAATGGCGGCCGGGATCGCATCCGCTGCTTCAACATAAGCGGGAAACTCGCGGCAGCCGAAATAGGGCTGGTAGATGTGTTGCCCGCCTCGCAACCGGCGCTCAAACATCGCCTGGAACTTCAGCAGGTTGTCCTCGGTGCCGGCGCGCGCCGTCATGATGATCGACGCATCGACGACGTAGTCCACATCTTTCAACGCGACGGTGTTCCTCTGCGCGCGATCCTCATCCGCAAAGTAGTCGCGCAGGTCTGTTCTTCCATTTGCGGCCGAAGTAGCGTCGCTCGTCGAAACGCGCTTGTTCACCTCGTTACGGCGAAATTCGATCCACTTGATCTCGCTCAGGACATGCACGGCGTGAATCCGCCAGAGGATGGCCGGCTTCCACAGCACGGCCTCAAGGACGCCGCGTGCCGCCGAAGGCGTGATGACTTCGTAGGAGAGCCGTTCCGTGGAGAACTCGGGCCGCGTAAAACAAGCCAAAGGCCCTCGGATGCGGATGCGAAAATTCGATGTGCTCATGGGATGTCCCGCTCGTATGCGAGCAGCTTAACGCCGAGGTTGCCCGAAAAGTGGAAGATCGACCGGAATCGGAATTCCAGGAATCAACTTCGGTATTGTGAAAATAGGGTCGATGCCTCGGAACTTCTCCTCTACGCCATCAGCGTCGATGGCTCCGCTTCCACAGCCTGCCAACTCAGCCCAAACCGATCGGAGTACGGAGACGGCTGTAGGTTGCCCGAAATCACCCAGAGCGTCTCCTGAAAAGTGGGAGCTTCTGTCTCGGTCTTTGCGAAAAGAGGCTCAACGAACCCCTCACGGCGCAATTTGCGAAACTCAGGCTCGTAGAGCGTTACGGTATAGCGCTGAATGCCGCGCAGTCCGTCGCGCGAAGGCCCGATTTGGCGCAACACTTTGGCGCGCTCCCAGCCCTCGCCATATGGCACAATCACAGACGCCCCGGACTGGTCGATCATCTTGAACCGCTTGGCTGACTCCGGAAAGTCCTGGCCGCGTTCACTCGTCAGAACTTGGCTCTTGTCAGACTCCTGTGTCTGCAAAACCTCCTTTGTATAAAGCGGAAAAATATCCGGGTTGTGGAGATCGATTCGACCGTCTTGATAGAACCCTAACGCAACGTTGAGGCCTGCTCGAAGTGAACCGGGAGGCGGTTCCGTGGGCGCTCGAAACACGATGAATCGTCCAGGGGTTGGCGCGTACTCGCGATTGCATCGGCCCGCCGCCTGCGCCAGAGTCTCCAATCCGGCAAAGGCGCGAAAGACGACTGGAAAATCAATATCCACGCCAGCCTCAACCAGTTGCGTCGCCACCACGCGACAACGTCCTCCACCGGCGAGAATGCTCCTGACCCGATCAAGCACCTCCAGCCTATGCGCGGCGCACATTCTGGCCGAAAGGTGGATGCACTCGGGCCCAAGCATGCGCGCCAGATCCTCCGCGTCGCGGCGAGCATGAACGATCACCAAGACTCGTTCATGCTGAAGCGCCTCACTGGCGACGGTCTGCCAATCGACAGCCGTGTCTGGTCTCTCCAACCACACAAGCTGAAATCGATCCTTCATCACCTCGTAAAGCCGTTTGGGGTCGGGAACAATCTCGCGATCCCTTCCCTCCTCGCGCAGCAGCGGCTGTGTTGCCGTCATCGACACGATGCTCGTCCGAAAATGAACGGAAAGATTCTTGAGCGCAAGCAGGATCGGATCGAGCATCCCGAATGGAAAGGTCTGAACCTCGTCCAACAGCACTACGCTATTCGCGATGCGGTGTAGCTTGCGGCACGGGCGTTTGTGGTTGGCGTAAAGCGTCTCAAAGAACTGCACGCTTGTTGTAACGATGATGGGAGCATCCCAGTTCTCGCAGGCCTGGCGATGCTGTTGCGACTCCCCGCTGGGGTCGAGCGAACTGTGATGTTCAATCACGGCATCCGTGGCAACTTCGTCGAAGATTGCCCGATACGTGCGCACAGTTTGCTCAAGAATGCTGGTGTACGGAATGACAACGATGATCCGCTTGAGCCCGTGAAGAAGCGCATGACGAAGCGCAAAGCGCAATCCGCTTAGCGTCTTTCCACCACCCGTAGGAACCGTCAACCGGAATGAGCCGGGAGTCATTTCAGCAGCGATGTAACAAGCATCAGAGACCTCGGCGCGCATCCTGGCCAATACTGCGGCCCGCCCCTCGATGTGATCACATTGGCGCCGCTTTTCATGTAAATGCTCTTCGAGTCTGCCGGCGAGCAGCTTTAGCGAAACGGCCGCTTTCTCTCTCTCGCGCCCTTTATCCCAAGCCTCCGTCGCAAGCATGTCGGCGTCCACCAGTGCCGAGAAGAGCATCCTCGTACCAAACGCTGACGCTTCCCAACCATGAGCCCATTTCGGCACTTCTTGAGGCAACATTCCGTTTAGCATCTCTATAGGCATTCCGCCACGCACTGCATCTTCAAGTAACCGATTCGCGGTTTGCAGGCTGGCGCTCAGACCTGGTTTATCTCGCAGAGCACCGTGGTGCGCGGCATTCGGCCAAGCCAGAAGTTGCCCGACACGTGCCGTACTACTCTTCGCCGCTAGCCATGCGCCTACGATGGAATGTGGAACACCGTTAGGCTTTGTCTCGTCATATGCTTCGTTGTCATTGCAAAGATATTGCTGAAAAGCTGGCTGATACTTTCCTGCGTCGTGCAACCATCCCAGCGCCTGCCCAAAACCCGGAGCAAATCCTTCGCAAAACGATTCTGCTAGATCCGCTACTGCTTTCGCATGTGCCTCAAGTGGTTCCCACTCGGTTGGAAGGCGATCTGGGCGGGTATGTGCGTAAACAACCATAACTGGTTGCAATTCTACTCAAAAGCTCGATGGATGTGCCTTGCGGGACTCCTGGCCGTTAATCTTGGAGACCTTTACTGCTACAGAATCGCCTGCGCTGGGTTACTGAATCGGGATAAAAGGGCTGCACGTTATTGATGGTATTGGTCGTGTAGGGAGTATTTGAACCTCCTCCCCCTTAGTCCCACATAAGACGCCCAGCGTTCAAGCCCAAAACGTTATAGCCCTCTTCCAAAAAGTTATTGGACAAAATAGCACTGCCCGAAGCAGGGTAGCGGAAAGGAGTTTGCAGAATCGGCGAATTAATAATGCGGAGGTGTCGATCGATATGAGCGCCCAATACCTGAATGAGATTGAAGTGGCTGAGAGAACGAACATCAGCCTTGCCACGCTGCGCCGGTGGCGCCTGGAGAACCGCGGGCCAAGGTTTTACAAGTTCGGCTCGCTTGTTCGCTACGACAAGGAAGAGCTGGCTCGGTGGGAGCAGTCTCAGCCGACCGGTGGCGAGGACACCACAGAGCGGTTCATGCCGAAGCCCATCGGAAGCAAAGAACCTCTCAGAAGATCGGGATGAAAACGATGTGTCGATAGCCTGATCGGCCCCGAGTGTGAACATCTCCAGAGGATTCGAGGAAGAGCAAGAGATGAATCGAAAAACACTCGAATTTGCAGTAAAATCGGAGTATCCTCTTACAAGGAGGATTTCCATGCCCTCGGCGCTCAAAGAGAAATCGAAAAAAACGGTCGCACTTACCACCAAGGCTGCGACGCATCGTAAGACCAAGTTCCAGGCCGACCTTGCGCCCTCGGAAGATAGCATGGTGCGGATACTCAAGGCGGAACTGCAAATGACGAGCAATACGGATTTCCTCTCCGACGCTCTCGCCCTGTTCCGCTGGGCCGTCTCGGAACGGAAGCGTGGACATCGCATCGTCAGCGAGAGTTCGAACGGAGAGCGCAAAATCCTGATCTTTCCCCGTCTGGAGCGCGTTGCCCCGGAAGTAACCCTGCCACACGTCGATATTCGCTGGACAGAGAAGGAACTGGAGAGTCTCACGGCGCTTGCCTCCGGGCAGCCTGCCGAACCCACCGACGCCCTCATTCGGGCCATGAGGCAATAGCGTGGCAGTGACGATTCGTCGACTCGAAGAATCCGATGAGGTGGAGAATTTCGATTGTGGAGATGAGCCGCTCAACAATTATCTGAAGCGCCATGCGTGGACGAATCAAGAGAAGGTGTCTATTGGGGTAACGTATGTCGCATTCGACGACGCTGCTCCGTATACCGTATTGGGTTACTTTACATTGGCTACATCGAGCGTGGCCCGCGACAGGCTTCCGAAGAAATATGTGCGTGGCTTGCCTCCATACGATCTGCCTTTGATCTTGCTGGCACGCCTGGCGGTCGACCGGCGCTTTACCGGCAGGGGGCTGGGCCATGCCCTGCTCTCCGAAGCTCTCAAAATCACCCTGCGTGTAGCCGACGAGGTTGGCTGTCGTTGCATCGTCACCGACGCCTATCCAGACAAAGTAGGTTGGTACGCCCGGTACGGCTTCGTTCCTCTGGAAGGAGCACTCGCGACCAGCCCGCAAAAGATGTTTCTCGATGTGCGCACAATCCGGCGTGCATCTTCGGTTGAATCTTCCCCTGCGGATAGTGAGTAGGCAGGAGAACAGGAGCCATTCTCATGAGCCTCTTTCGACGTGGTGATGTTTGGTGGTACGAGTTCTGGTTCGCGGGACGGCGCATTCGCGAATCCTCGAAATCCCCTTCGAAGACGATTGCCAAAGGCGCGGAACAGAAGCGCAAACGCGAACTGGAAGAGGGTTTCAACAACTTCACAGACCAGCGCCATGAACGAGTTCGTACCTTCGGTGACATGGCCGACGAGCACTTCGCTGCCTACAAATTGCGGCTCCCACAGTCTGCGGTATTTGCTGAGTATGCAATCAATCATCTGAAGCGGAACCTTGGCAGTAAGATGCTGGTTGATTTCAACGAGGCGGTCATCATTCAATACCAAAATGCGCGTCTCGGTGAGAGCGCAGCCCCGAAGAGCGTCAATGAAGAAGTAGGCTTTCTGCTGCGCATTCTGGGCGATCCCGGCGATTTGCTCCGAATCCGGCTCCGCAAGAGGAAGATGCTCAAGCTGAAGGTTCGCCAGACAATTGGAAAAGCCTATACGCCGGCGGAAAAGGACAGGATGTTGGAGGAAGCAGGCAAAGCGCGCTCCCCGCACATCTATCTCGCGCTGACTTTGGCGCTCAACGCTGGAATGCGCGACGCCGAGATCAAGACTTTGACTTGGGAACAGCTCGACTTCACTAAAGAATATCTGGCAGTAGGAAGCAGCAAAACCGAGGCGGGCGAAGGGCGGACAATTCCCTTGAATTCAACACTCCTGGAAGTCTTCGCCGAATATGGCGAGTGGTATCGCGAAAGGTTCGGAAAACCCCAGCCGGAGTGGTACGTCTTCCCCTTTGGAAAACCGAGTCCAAGCGATCCGACTCGCCCAGTCACCACGCTTAAGACGGCATGGAACAACGTGCGGAAGAATGCCAAGGTGAAGGGCCGCTGGCACGACAACCGGCACACGTTGATTACCGACCTTGCCGAGAGCGGCGCGGGCGATCAGACCATCATGGACATCGCCGGCCATGTCTCCAAACAGATGCTCAAGCACTATAGCCACATCCGTATGGAGGCGAAGCGCCGTGCCCTGGAGTCTATTGTCCCGGTGCGGTCGGCCACGGAGGGGTCCGGCCGGCAGACAGGGCAGGCAGAGGGGCACCCACAACAGTCCCCACATGGGTTGCAAGATAGGAGCACACAGGCAGGCAAGATGACCTTGCCCCCGCAAAACGTATCCCTTAGCAAGCTGCTCTAATAGCGAAAGGGAAACGAAGATGAGGCAGGGGACGCGTGGTCGTTACACGCTTGAGTTCAAGCAGGAAGCGGTTCGACTGGTGGAGTCAGGCCAGAC
>Ga0182030_10014930_pt1 | contig 15267 bp, 8 predicted proteins | sample 812S3MmetaG_FD_121299 | JGI IMG/M metagenome (GOLD analysis project Ga0182030, IMG submission 121299) | Permafrost microbial communities from Stordalen Mire, Sweden - 812S3M metaG (Illumina Assembly) | ecosystem: Environmental > Terrestrial > Soil > Wetlands > Permafrost | place: Sweden... | reverse complement strand
TATGGCCAAGAAGCAGCAGAGCAAAAGCAAAGGCCGCGCAAATAAGCAAATAAGGTGAGAGTATTTGTCCTTGCTGATACGCGAACATGCGAGCATACATTTGACACGCCAGACCCAGGTTTTCTGCGCGGAATAACACCCAACCAAGTACAACCAGGAGGAATGTTATAGGTACGGACACTAGCTTGTAAGCGCCATCTGTCCTTAAACCGACCTTTTTCAAGAAATGCGTCATCACTAGAAGAATACCGTGGTACCCACCCCACAAAACAAATTGCCAATTGGCTCCGTGCCAAACTCCGCAAATTAACATGGTCGCAAACAGATTGACATGTTTTTTGAACTCGCCTTGCTGGCTGCCTCCAAGCGGAATATAAACGTAATCTCTCATCCAGGTGGAGAGGGAAATATGCCAGCGCCGCCAAAAATCCGCAATATCATGAGCACAATAGGGAAGATTGAAGTTTGCTTTCAACCTGAATCCGAGCAATCTAGCCAGGCCTATTGCCATGTCACTGTATCCGGAAAAATCACAGAAGATTTGCCCTGTGTAGGCAAAGGCCGCTAACCAGACCATACCCGTGCTATGGGAAAGTGGGTGGGCAAAAACAGGGTCCGCAACCTGAGCCAGGTAATCGGCAAGCACCACTTTCTTAAAGAGTCCCAGAATAAAGAGCTGGCAGCCAAAGGCAATATTAGTCCAACTAAGCACTTTTGGTCTTAACAATTGTGGCAGAAAATCCCGGGCCCGCACTATAGGTCCTGCCACCAGGTGAGGGAAGAACATAATGAATATCGCATAGTCGAGAATGCTTTTACAGGGCTGAATGCGCTTTTTATACACATCAACGACATAACTAATGGTTTCAAAAGTATAGAATGAAATTCCCAGAGGCAGCACCACACTCAATACCATTCTGTGCGTATGAAAGCCCATGGCATGAAACATGTTGCAGAAGTTATCAATGCAAAAGTTGGCATACTTGAAATAAAACAAAAGAGCCAGATTTGTGCAAATGCTCAAAGCAAGAACAATCTTTCGCATTTTGTGATTATCAGGACTCGTGCGGGCTATATAGCCAGCTGCCAGATAATCCACCGAAGCAGTGAAACAAATCAAAAGCATGAACCAGGCATTCCAGCTCATGTAAAAAATGCAGCTGGCAACAAAAAGGCAAAGCTTCTTCGCTATGGACGCTGGCGAAAGCCAGTAGATCGCAAAAACTACTAAAAAAAGCAATAAGAACTGTTGAGAGTGAAATAACATCTTAATTGACCGGCTTTTCACCAATTACTGTCCAGCTGTAACCGTGGCGATGATAAAGCCTGACGTTTACCAGCCCCAGTGAACTCATAAGCCCAAAGGCTTCTTGCTTGCTGTAATACTTCGCATATGCAGGATTGAGTTGATCGATTATTGTAAGTTTGCGATTCTCTCTTGTAAGCTTGCCGAGATGTTCAAGCATATAAGACCTCATCGGCAGGAAGGAAATAAACCGGCAAAAGAAAATGTAAAGATCCACAGCAAGAACCATCAACTCAGCCAAAGCAAACAGCGCTTTGTCGGGAAGCCTGGTTGTTACGAGCCGTAGCAGTCCAAAAATACATAAATACAGTTCATTACCTTCCTTGCCATACAGCCAAATGAGACATCGCCCACCAGGTATCAACGCCTCGACCATACGCTTCAGCACTGGTGCTGGCTCGGTAATGTGATGAAGTACGCCGATAGATACAGCCAGCTCAAATTCGTTATGAAAATCGATAGCATCACCAGTGTTTTTCACCGGCAGCACTCTGTCGCCGTATTCCTTCAAATTCTCCTGCAATACATAGAAAGCGTCCGATGGCTCTACTGCCACCACGCTTTCTGCATCAGCCGACAACAGCATATTTACAATGCGCCCTGTGCCGCTGCCAATATCGAGAACCTTCTTGCCTGCCACTTGCCTAACGTCTAAGAGAGGTCCAAATATATCCTGAAGGAGTGAAACTGAGCCGTAATAGCCTTCGTTGGCAGTGAAGGTTGTCCACTGACTGCCAAAATCGGAGATGGTTTTCTGGTCGGTGCTATTCACATAACCTCCTTGAGGCAAAGAACAAAATTAGGACCGTGTAGGACTAGGACTAAAATGTTGCGGTGCAGCCACAAACTGACTGGAACTCGCTTTCCTGTCTTCTTGCGCCTGAACAAATTCTGGCGCCATCAGACTCACGTTCATCTGCACTGCACGGAAATTATCCGGCAGATATTTCAATCGTGCTTCTTCCAGAGCCTGCTCCTTTGAGCCGACAGCACCAGCGTTTGTACCAAGCCGACTCTGGCGAAGCATATCTGCCACCAAACCCAAACCAAGGATAATTGTCGACACCAATATTTCCCCTACACCAAGAAGCAGCAGTGGTGTCCACTGTGTCAGCGACCAGACAATTAAGATTGGCAAAGATAATGCCACGGTTAAAAGAGACATGACCAGGAACAGTTTCAGCGGATTGTAATAGTTTATGGATTGGACAATATATTGAAGTGTGCGCAGCGAATCGCGGAACAAGCGAACTTTTGTCGTACCTACCCGGGACTTGTATTCGATCGGAACATAGAGAACAAAACGCCCCGTCATCATATAGGCAAGTGTCGCTGAAGTTGTGAAACTGAACGTATCACACAAATGATCAAGATGGGAAATTATGGTGCTGCGTCTGAATATTCTCAAGCCTGAGTTCACGTCAGGAACCGGCCGCCCCGCGGTAAACTCCACCAGCCATTGCAAAATGGCACGTAGTGGTCTCTTTAGCATTGATTCCAGATAGTTTTCCCCAGTTCGGGCTCCCACCACCATGTCGAAACCACGAGAGAACTCTGCATAAAGTTGCGGCAGAGCCCACTCCGGATAAGTCAAATCCGCATCGATAATCCCGATGGTATCGTATTTGGCGGCACAAATTCCAGCTTTGAGCGAACGCCCGTAGCCGGCATTATGCGGATGTCGAATAACAGTAGCGCCTGTAGCTGCCGCGGCTTCATAAGTTTTATCCGTAGAACCATCGTCAATTACAAGAATCTCGTGCTCTATAGCGGCACTGCTGAGCACAGATCGCACAGCTTCAATAGTTTGCTTGATGGCATTTTCTTCGTTTAGTGCCGGTATTACTATCGTAATCATCGCTTCCTCACAATTGTGATTAGTGACTGCCCAAAGAAACGATTTGTGACACCATCAAGTCCTTTAGACAAGGGCAATATGTATTTGTCGAATATCTCGATTTGCCCATTCACAATGGGCGCATTTAGGGAACCGTGATTGAGCAAGTTGTTCATCCACCAGCCAAGTCCGCCAATCGGATTAAAGTACTTGCTGACCAAGATATCGCAATTTGCCGGAATGAGAGACTCCATGTCTGCGCGTTCGTATCTCCGTTCATGGCCAGCCAGGCGATCAAGCGAATTGTAGAGATGTTTGAATGCCGGTACAAACAAAAGAAGGTGCCCCTTGCTCGGCAAAGCTTCGACGAGTTTTTTTACACCTAAGGCATGATTGGGCACATGCTCCAGTACGTTCGCGCAGAGAATCGTGTCTACCTGGCAGGCACGGGCAATCTTCACCAGTGCATCGTCGGTCATATCGCACTGAAAAATGCGATCATCCGGATAGAGACGCTGAGCATTTGCAACAGACTCCGCATCTATATCTATTCCGACATATTCAGTGCTCAAAGTAATAAAAGGTCGAAATGAACCGTGACCAACACCAATTTCCAGTAGGCACGAACCAAAGTAGGGGCGAAACTCTTCCAGCATCCAATTTGTGTAGTTGTTGGCGTATCCGATTGCAGCAGAGTATGTCTCTGCACCACTCTTTAAAGAAGGGGCAGGAGGTTTGGAATTGCCGACGCTAGAGACTTTCATCATGCTTCCCATCTTACAATAAGAGGTTCAAAAGAATCATTTTCAATTATCAATCTAGAAGAGACGTGAAAGAACTTAAATGCAACTTTGAGTTCAGGATTGGATGCGGTTGCCAACACAGCTATGCGTCTTGATTTGAAACAGATTAAACCAGCTTTTACGAATCTTCTTGATTACTTTTGTATAAGATTCCAATAGGTCCGTTCTGCGATCAATTTTGGGCGCGGAACTGCTCCAAGAATTTCTTCACCGCATCGGGACCCAATTGCGGTGCCGATCTCCTTCAACAATGGAGGCTGATTCGGTTCTTCAACAAAGCACTTGCCTATTTTCGCTGCACAGACCCAAGAGAATCCGAGTCCGCCGACTAACAGATAACAGAGGGCGACCTCTACATATCGGGCAATCACTAGCTCGCATGACAATACGGCCAGCATATAGGTAAACCAGGCAGATGCGGAAATAGCGGCAGCTTGAACCGAAATCTCAGGCTCAGTTTTCCCAAGCCTGAGCCTAAGTGCAGCGAAGACTGCTCCTGCAGAAAGTAAAATCAAACCTATGCTTAAAAGTCGGCTATTTCCACAGCTTGCTTCTTGATTTGAAAGAGCTTAAACCGGCTTTCACGAATCTTCTTGATTACTTTTATATGAGATCCCAGTAGATCTCTCCGCGATCAATACTTGGCGCTGAACTGCGCAAGCAATTTCTTCAATGGATCCGGACCCAGTAGCGGCACCAGGCGCCTGCAGAGCGCTCGAACTGCAGACCAGAAAAACCCAAGGCTGCCAACCAATAGATAGCTGACTGCTACATCGGTATATCGATAAATGGCAATTTCACAGGACAAAAGCGCCAGCACATAAGCAAACCACGCCGCAGCGGCAAGTCCCGCAGCCATTATCCAAACAATTTTAGTTCGTTTGACCAGTCCATACCACAATGCAGTGGCAAGCGCTTGCAGGCACAGCACTGTCAGAATGATATTTAGAGCTTGCTGGTTGTGACCCAGAAAAGCAGCTATTCTCAAGGGATCAAAAGTTGTGAGGACGCCGCCCAAGCTTGAATGCGGATTTGCTAGATGGTAACTCGCTATCCAATTTCGACCAAAATTATTAGCCTGCATTTGCTGGAAGAAATAATCGTAGTAGTTTTGCAAATCAATGTTCCAGGCTCCGGAGGCAGCAAATTGCATACAACCAAAGATGTTGACTGAGTACACTTCCATCAACTTTAGAGGGCGTTGCAGATAAGTTGCAAGCCAAATCGACGAGATGATCTTACCAATGCGGGGATCTCGGAGGTTATGTCCAGTATATTCAGAAACAACCGGGTAAGCCTGGTTCCAAATCAAGTCATTGTATTTGCTCGTCAAAAGCTCATATTTCTGCGATGCTGAGCCAGCATTCCAGCTATTCTGCAAATTGTGCATACGTGCGCTCAAAAGATGAACTACGTCTGGGTACTCGCACTTCACTTGATCATCCAGCAACCACATTACGATCCCGAAGGCATTCAGCGCAGCTTCGTCCGCAAGGTTGGAAATTGAACCTTGCCGTTTTGCGGCAGGCAAATGTTCTAGCGCTTCAAATGCAGCTGTCGACAGAAAGAGCGATGCAAGCAAAATAAGAATTCGTTTGCGCCAACCAGTTTCCAGCGCCAAGAAAGGCACCGACAGTACAGGAGCAAAGGTGATGCCTACTGTACGAAAGAAGACAAAAACTGCACTAAACAATGCTGACACCGCTACGCTGCGCCCAGTCCTGTAGTTGCGAAGCTGCAATAGCGTCAGGGCAAGAATAGCTGTCATGGCACTGAAAAATAATGAATCCGATAGGACGCAGACATGAAGCCAAAGAAGTCCTGTCTTTGTCGCAAGGAGATATCCAATCAAAAGTGCAAGAAAAACAGATTGAAAAGCATCCTCAACTGCAAGTACGAGCAAACTTATCGCGCAGCCTGACAAGACAACTTGAAGCGCCAGTATAGAGTATGGGTGATGAAAACAACTGATCAGCAAAGCAACACAGACACCATATCCGGAAGCTCTGTATGTCGTACTTGATTCAAGCCAGGTTTTCGAGTCCCCCAAGAGCAGAGGGAAGTTGGGACAAGAGCTCAATACAAATCCATAAAATGCCAGAGCAAACACAAGAAAAATTGGAATGGCACGCGATCTTACGCCAAATATTCTTAAAGAAGGCAGCGCGGGATTTAGATTTTGCCACAGCATTATCCCCTTTCGAACCAGCGTCGGTAGAGCTGCTGCCGAAATTGCCAGCATCAACCAGATTGCCGCATTTACAGGTAAAAGGCTGGCGGGGGAAATCAAGGAAAAAGTGCCGCATAAAACCGCATAGATCAAGGTTGCGCCAGACAGCGACAGCACAAATGCCAGTCTTTCCTTGGAACTTGCTCCCAGAGCGAGTCCAGAGAGGCTCAAAATAACAGCAATGAGCATCAGAGGTATGTAGTGGCAAACCCCATCAAAACAAGCGGTATTAAGCAGGCTGGCGACCTGGAAATATTTGGAGGGCTCGGAGTTCTTCAGTGCCGGAATCTGACTCAGCCTTTGCTCGATGCTTCTGTCAGACTGGTAAATCCTGCTGGACGTCGCCGCCGCATCAATGATACTGTTCAGGCAACGTGAAGTTCCACTCCTCAAACTCAACCAATTCACAAAAGAGTCTTCGCCCATACACTTGTAGAAACCGTTGACTGCTTGATTAGCAAGATATCTGTTGGGCGTAAAGAAAAATGCTAGAGCCGCGTTGCTGATGGACTGCTCGGCATTCTTGCCGTGACCGAACTGCGCTTCCAATGCTTTTAATTGTTGGTATACATCCACATTTCCATAATTGCCGGCAACAATGAAACTCAGTGCGAGCCTGGAATAGTCACCGGAGCACCGTTTCTGCATTTTTGCCAATAAAGCGGACTTTTGCTCTTTGGGAATCGAGCTCCAGGGAAAGGAGCGCATAACAGGCAGAGAAACACGGCCAAAGGAAGGCAGTAAGCTTTGACCGAGCAGGTTTTCCGTCAAAAAATTGGCAGCGAGAATCGTAAACACAGCAAGGAAAACAACAAGTAGCGACTGCAGAAACGGCTTTAGCTCCGCACTGAGTTTCTGCTTATCCCGGGAAACAAGCGCGTTAAACAAATAGGCAGCGGGAATCAGCACGGAGAAGGCCAGCAGGTAGGGATTGCTGAGCCCCATAAATGCAACTGAGACAAAGCTCAATACCAGAAGTCCGGCCCTGTTCTCTATATTGGATTGCAAGGTCAGACGAAGGGCGGTTCCAAAATAGAAAAAGAGAAATCCCGAGTCCAAAGATTCGCTGTAAATTCCGTTGTTTAAGAGGAAAAAGAAATTGGCAAAAACAGCCATCAAGGCAAGGAGCACTCGCTGGCCTGGTTCCTTCACCGACAAGACCATATAGCTAGCTCCAGCAAGCACCAGAATGTGCTGCAGGCAAAGAATACTGTAGATCGCTAGATTTGTGAAACCAAAAGTTTTGACAAAGTACTGCACAAAGCAGGGGTAAAGCAGCGGCCTCTGAGCAGCGTTGTCAGCCAGACTGCCGCAGAGCAGCGAAGCACTATCACCGTAATTCATGAGCGGCGGAACAAAGAGCAACAATAAGATTGACGGCAACGCACAAATCAAAAAGGGAGCTACTGTCATGAAGACTGAAGCTCTGCCCTGAGTCCTGGTTTTTGCACTGCCGACTGCCGGATTTACGATGACGGGCGTCGCCAAAATCTCTCCTCCAGTGAAGCTTTTCGATGACAAGAACCTGCCGGAGCAAGATTACAAGTATTGGGAACAAAAGAAATTGAAAACTTGTAATATTCGCTTGGGAGAGTTATTGCCGGTACGCTGGTTTGGCAAGCAAGTCCGATATTTGCTCACTCAACAGAGAGAACAGCTTCTTTGCCCCAATTAGATTCAAATGGACGTCATCCGTAAAGCACTTATCGCTCCACGTTTTTTTAGCATCGGCAGTCCAGGTAGGAATATTGTATTTCTGAAGGAGTTCAGCCAGTTTCTGATCATAGAGCTCGGCGGTTCTTCCTCTTTGCTCACCTTTCAATCTTGCCGTAAAGGGCATTTGTACCACGAGACAACGCGCGTGCCTCGCCTGAACAATCTGAAAGATCCTTTCTAAAGCGGCAAAATTTTCATACATGTAGGGAATTGATTTCTCACTACAGGCGAAACGCATATACTGCAAATCCGCATGTAATGCAGGCTTACTAACTGATTCGAGGTAAGGTAATTCTGCGTGGGCTGCAGCCTTTGCTGTTTTTTTGCTGTAATAAGAAGGCGGTGGTTCTGTAAGCTTGGCGATTGCTGCAGCAGCCTGTGAGACTAAGCGACAGCCTTTAAGCTTCAGAGTTGAGCACTGGATTTGCATGGCCAAATCGTATGTCTTCATCCGTGAATTCGCTGCCATTATCCGCAGCCAATCACAATAAGCATGATATGGCGGAGACAGCTCGAAAATGAATTCAAGATACGAGAATACATTTATTACGGGGCTGCTGAACTTGAGCGCATACGGCAGCGGGTCGTAATCGGCGAAAAGCTGTTCTACAGGACTTTTGTCTGAGGCGGGGCCGGAGGTAGGTTTGACCACGAAATCGCGTAAGCCTATACAATAAACGAACAACTTAGGTTGCTTCCTTGATTCAAGAATCTTTTGCGTAATCAACAAATCATCTTTGACTACAGAACCAGGCACACCAGCATCTAAGACTGTCGCTGGACGACGCAGATTTGTGCTTACTCTCCGCTCCAGAAAATTTGAATGAAGCAGGTTCTGCATAATCATCAGGCGGATCGGCGTAATCTCGAGCACTTCGTTTGGGTAATTATCAAGATCAGCCAAAAGAGAAGGAATTTGAATAATGGATGATCCGAAGAGAACGGTTTCAGGATTATCAAATGAGTTGAGAAAGCGGACCAATCGTCCAACATGTAGATGTATGCCCTGGGCATGTATGTAGGCTCCCTGCGGATCATTCCGATCGAGGCTGGGAAGGTCTATATACCAATTAACAACCTGCGCTTGAACGAAATAGATAATAAGCAGAGCTATGATCGCTCTGCTAGTGAAAATATTTCGGTCCTTTTTTGGTTGCTTGGCACGGGCACTTTGTCTAGAGACCGGCACAACAACATGAAGCTCATTCACCATGGCCCTTCGCATTGTTTGATTAGAACACGAATTCTAGATGACAGAACTTGACAATACCTTAGCGAGAACTTAAGCAGGCGCAGAGAAGAAACGCAATTTAGCCAATCAGAAACTAAAGCGGCTTTTGGCAGCTTAGAAAATTCATATCTAACTTAATGCAAATATCGAGACTCTCAGTTACTATCCGGACTGCTCGCGCGATCAGATTTGTCATGTACGAAGCCAAATTCAAGAAGCGAGAATTTGGATTTCTCGCCAGGACTGCGCACATAGACGGGATGAACACTCATGTCGGTGATTAATTCGCCCTTGGGCAAATCTAGTTTCAGTTTGCTCAAATCGAATTCATAGCGATGCATTTTGTCGTCTGCCTGCAAGGGAATCTTAAACTCCACAGGATGAGCGCTAGTCAAATTCAACTGGACGAAAACACAGCGATTAACAATCACGTTTCTGTCAACGGCCAGCTCTATATAGAAATGAGGATATTCGCGGGAATCAACTCTAAGGGCGCCGAAACTGCTAAACGTTGGCAGAGGTTTTAGAGACTCGAAATTTGTGCCTGTTTTTTCCGAGTTAATTTTGCAAACCTGACAAACCGGCGCAGTTGCATGCGTTAGTTTCCAGAAAAATAAAGCGCTTGAAGCAAAAATCGATGATTTCTTTTTGACTTCACTGAGCCCGGCATAAGCCCAATTATGATCTTTATTCGGAAATAATTTCAATACGTGCTCAGCATCAGATGGTCTGCAGCACCAGGGTCCCTCTACAAATGGTCGCATTATGCCGCTCTGCCATCGCCAGACCTTTACTGATCCGAAAGGACAGACCTCTTCATACTTGTATTCCTTGCCGAAATGTAGCTGCTCGTATTTCAAGAAAATATCATTCTCGAAGGACGAACTTATAAATCGAATTTTGGGATTGTCTAGTTCCGTGAAAATGTTATGTATCCCATAATGGGCGGTGACATTGTTGTACACCTGGCTTTGCGAAAGCATAGCCACGGGGCAAATGGTCATGTGCTCGAATATTTTTGTGAGATCGTCAAACGGTCTAATCCCCAAATAGGGAAAACTCCAGGACAAATACATTTCGTTCTTGCTCGGTTTTAAATTCTCTATGCCTTGCACTAACTCATCGTGCAGTCGGTTTACCAGGCGTTGCGGTTGAACGCAAGTTAGATTGAGCCAGCCCCCCGTCAACAGCAACAACAAGGCGCTGAGCAATATCGGGGCTATCAAACGAAGCGCTTCCGGCTTGGCGGAAGCGGATGAGGAGTCTGCATTTTTTCCGCTAGCAGAACCAAACAACTTTAACTTTGAATCCCAGAGCGCTAGCAAACAGAGAAGACAAAAGATGGGGTAATAGACTCGTGGAACTAATTTCAAAAAAATGCAGAGACCTATAACCAGGCTTGCATTTCCCGCCCAAAAGATCAAAAACCGATTTCGGGTTTCATTTTGCATTCTTGGAATTGCCAGAAGAATTAGCAGAGCCATCGGCATTATCGACAAATCCGTGCACATATCCGTGAGGTCACGAATCTTGGGATATACCGGCATCTTTTCTTTTGCAAGTGCTGCGCTTATCCTCTGAAATTTCTCAAGCGAAAAATTATCGCGATCGATATAATTCCAACTAGCAAGCATTTGTCCATCAACGGAAGTCCATCCAACAGATTTAGCAGCAGGACTCTCATCTATCACCGGCTGGGTGTAACCCTCGTTGAGAATCTTGTACGAGTCTTTCCAAGTTTGCAGGAAATGCTTCCACTCAGGATCTCTGTCATACACGGCAACATGCACCTTGTGGAGGCACATCGACAGCGCAAAAATCACAGCCAAAACAACAAAAACTCGCTTGCGGACTAGCTCTTTGCCAAAATCTCGGCAAACAAACAAGAAAGCTGCAAGCACCGATATAAGCTGAAAAGATTCGATTCGGATAAAAGAGCCGAACACTAGCAGGGCGCTTGCAGTGCAAAATCCTAAGAGATTTCGCTCGCCGTCTTCGCCCAAGCGAATCAGCAAAAATACTGCAGCTATGCACATCAGAGCGGCGCTGGTGGTGAATTGGATGACCGTAACAATGTGCAGAATCGCCACAATGTAAAAGCCGAGAAAGAACAGAATTGATTTTTTCGTTGCTCTGCCAAAGAGAAAGCAGAAACAAATTACTGTCGTAGAAACAAGATTTGCGGTAGTGAGATAGAGGCCGTACCATGGTATGTGCTGATTCAACGAATACAGCTTGCTCAAGATTGCTCCGATAACAACGTGACTGTAAAGAATATGAAAATCCGGGGGGCTCCCGAAGGCAAGCCCTGAGGCAAGTAAACTCATTACCACATCATCATTGGTTTCAAATCTGGCATGCAGCAGGAGAAAGCTCAAAGCAATCGAGACTGTGGACAGCACAAACGCTAAGAAAGCGGAACGCAGAACTGAACCATTGCTCTGCTTTAGCTCGAATAGCCCATTGTCTGCCGCCTTTTTTGACTCATTATTCGGTAACATTCTTGCATGATAAACCAAATCAATCAGCACCTGTCAAACATCTCTTAAAAACCGTCTCATCGTAGGCCCGCTAAGGCCCGCTCAGGCGGCGCTGTGGATTCTCAATGAGAATCACTATAGTTTTTTCTCGGCTCGAAAACACAAAATGCCGAAAGCAAATCTACTTTAGTTGCTGACTGTTTTTCGGCGGACAAAACCAAAACGTCGCATTACAAAGCAGGTCTTCTCATTTTCAGCACGTAAGTAAACCGGATGAACATTCATCTCTGAGAGAAGTTCCCCCTTGGCAAGCCCAAGTTTAGCCAGGTCGAACTCATAGCGGTGCAGTCTGTTGTCCGATTTCAAATTAATAACAATTTGCCTCGGTACTTTCTTTGAGAGATTGAACTCAACGAGCAGCAAGCGATTTGAATTCATTTCAGCTGGAGCCGCCAGCTCAATGAAAAAGTTCGAGAAAAGCTCTGGATGAATTTCCAATTTGCCGCGATAGCTCAGGGTTGGCAGCCGACCTGTGGTCTGGAAATACTTCGCCCCGTTCAATTCAACTTTGCAGTTTTGGCAGGTGGATATGCCTGGGACCCAGTAATAAAAAGGTTTTTTGACTCTCTGCAAATCGATAAGTTTCCAGCTATCATCCTTTTCAGGAAAGAGAATCAATTCCTCAGCCCCCTGGCTGGGACGACAAACAAGATAATCGCTCCAGAGTTTATCAAAATCTAGCTTGGCTACTGAAACCGGCAGCAGACCAACTTTATAGATCTGCAACCCTATATCTGGACAGGCGCATACAGACTGAAATTTGGTCTGCTTGCCATAATGCTGAAGAATGTAGTCTTGGATTCGGTCGTTTAAGAAGGTGGATGAAATTAAGCGAAGCTCTTTCTTGTCAATTTCGCCCAGGAGATCATTAATGCCGAAGGCAGTTAGCCTGGAGAGGTTTCCCGGCGAGCGATCGAGATAACTAATACCGATAAGCTTCAGTCCTTGAAAATAGTCGCTGAGCCGATCAAATGGTCTTATATAAGCGCCAGGAAAGCCCCAGGCCCAAGCCACATAAAGCAAGCGTCGATCCAGGCTTGAGAAAACTGCTTTCAGCTCGGCATTTTTACGCTCTAATTGAGCAGTGTTTATACGATAGTCCCTGACTACGAAGACCATCGCTACAAGCAACGCGGCAAGGCCAATAATCAAGACGGAACAACGCCTCCTCCCCGCCCAGGAGAAGTCAAAAGACGTAGCAGCCCACAAAAGTACCGCCGCTGCATAACCGATAAATCCGGCGAACACATAGATCGGCAATTTGGCGCCGACTTCAAGACCAATTAAGCTCAGCCCCATGGCCGTCAAGAAGAACAAGGTCGAGAATGGTGCAAATCTATGCTTGTCAATCAATAAGCAGGCAATGCCAATCGAAAGCAAGGTAGGCAACATGTTCAGTTGCCCGAAAAGGGAGCGCAAATCCTGCGCTATTTTGCCGATATCAATTTCTTTGCGAGCTGGTACAGACGCATTCAAGCGCTCCAATTTATCCAGGGCAAAGGTATCTTGATCTAGAATATAAAACACGTTCAACATGTTGTTGTCTGCCGGCGACCACTTTACTGTTTTGAATGCGGAAACAATCTGTGGACTCATTGCTGTGGTTCGACCAAGTTCAGTCAAGCTGAAGCGAATTTCTTGCCGTCTGTAAAAGTCTGACCAACCTGTCTTTGCATAGTATGCGGCATTATCAAGCTCGATTGCGCAAGTGAGTATGTAACACAGAGCCAGAAAGGCAAAACCAATTTTGAGGCGCGGCCAATCAAGACGAGTAAATAGCCAGCAAAGCAAAAACGCAGCACTAAGACCGACAACAGCCTTTGCCGAGGCATAGCGAATCGCTGCTCCTGAGATCATAAATAGAAGTGACACTGCTAGTGTTTTGTACAACTCAAGGCCAAGCAGCTTTCGCTCTAGAGCTTCCAATAGGTATAAAGCGCCGGCCGAGCACAGCAGCATGCCTGTTGAGGTAAATTGCATAAGCTGTGTTGGGTGCAGGCAGACTGCTAAAAAAAATAGCGGGACGATTATTGCCGCAGACCTTTTGCTTGTCTTTTGCAAGATAAGACAGAGCATGGCCGTCATGGCGCTGAACTGTGCAAATAACAAATAAAGCGAGTACCAGGGCAGAGACGGGGAGACTGAATTCAGCCAGGAGAGCGCTTTTCCAATTAAGTAATGGGAGAAGGGGAGGTGTTCATCCGGTTTGTCGACAAAACCGACACCGGCAGAAAGCATCGAGAACAACACATCGTCATTGGCTTCGTATTTAGGTCGGCCGCAAACTAAATAACTGAGAGCTAAGAAAAGAACGACGAGCAAACTAGAAACGATCCAGGTGTTCATTTTTCGAGCAAACAAGCGCCAAAGAGCCGCTTGGCCGCTGAGCTGCGTCGCAACCTTCTCGATTGTAGAATCAGACGATTCCATAATCACCGCGTCTAAATTGGTCCAGCCATGTGCAAATAATGTCTAGACAAGACATTACAAGCGAATTTATTGTAGCAGCGTCTTACTCGTAGAATGCCTCGGAAGAGCCTTTACTGATACAAACGCTGACTGAGAATCAAGTATCTCCAAACGAGGTTATGGCTGTCTCATCTAGCTCATTCTCCGGACTGTTATAATCTTTGATCGTGTCTATATTTGGCTTGGAGGCAGCTTATGGCAGCTGCGTTAAGTTCAAAATTCTTTAGGTCGGCGATTCTGGGCTTGATACTGGTGTCTGGCTTAGCAGTTTGGCTCTGGACACAGAGAGCAACTCTGAAACCAGACGGTGTAATCATCGGGATGCCCAGCTCGGCGCCGCGACTGTCGTGGAAGACATTTTCATATAACGAACAAGGTCACTTCGGAGCCAAAACCCAGTTCGAAAGCCGCAGCACAGATGCGCTCGGTGGTACTTATAGCCTGCATTGCCGCGACGGCAAAGTCTATGCAGTTGAAATCAACTATCCAGGCGGCGTCGATCGTAATCGAACTCTGCCGATAATAAGCAAAATTACAGGATACGACCCCGCCAAAAGCGAAGAGCACGATGTCAAAGAACTCAGTATGAAAGGCTGTGAAAAGCCCTCCGAGTACTTTTACTTCAATAAGGGGAAAATAGGCGTGCAACTGGATTTTGTCGGCGATAAGAAAAGCCGTGTAGCCAGAATCTATTGCTGGTCGGCTTAATTACCCAAAGCGAGAAGCGATGTCGTCAAATTTCTCCGGCCCGCCGCCATTGCCTAAATCGGCAGTAGTAGATCTGCTCATGGCATTGCTTTTAGCTTTTCTGTTGGCTGCAGTTTTTCACGCTGAGTTATTTTCTGGAGAATCGCTCTCCAAATTCGACCTTTTACATCAGTTCGATTACTTTCAGAATCTGTCCGCAAAAGGTCCACTTATATATACGGACGATCCCAGTACGGCGCTAGCACACATTCCCAATGAGCGCTTTGCCTCTGACGAAAGCAGCAAGGGAAACCTGCCGCTATGGAATCAACTAAACGGAGGCGGGCGACCGTTCTTCGCCGAGTTTCAAACTCTGGTTTGGTCAGCTTTTCATTATTGGTTTCCCTCGAAAAACATCTTCGCTTATAACCTGGGCATGATTTTCAAG
>Ga0182030_10014929_pt1 | contig 15267 bp, 13 predicted proteins | sample 812S3MmetaG_FD_121299 | JGI IMG/M metagenome (GOLD analysis project Ga0182030, IMG submission 121299) | Permafrost microbial communities from Stordalen Mire, Sweden - 812S3M metaG (Illumina Assembly) | ecosystem: Environmental > Terrestrial > Soil > Wetlands > Permafrost | place: Sweden... | reverse complement strand
GTGTGCGGGGATGTTTCGATGGGGATGGGGTTGGTGGGGGGACGTACGACATTCAGCATTTTGTGGCAGTCGCCCGTGAGGGAATCGGCGAGTTCGAGACCGGCGGAGGAGTGGTGGAGAGAGGCGAACTCGGGGGTTTGGGGGAGGCAGCGGGCGAAGAGCCCGAATGCTGTAAGGGGTTAGTGTCGTGGGTTGTGGATTGTGAAGGGCGCTGGGAGGGCTTACCTCCATCGACGTGTAGCCAAGCACCGTACTTGTCGCAGAGGGCGCGTACTTTCTTCATCGTAGATAATCCATCTGTTGCAAATCGTCCAGTATTGACCTCCCCAGCGCTTATAGCAACTATACTAACAACGCGGCCCTTCTCACGTTGCAGTTCTTGCTCGAGCAATCCCAGATCCATCTTCCAAGGTTCATCCTGACTAACAGGGATATCCCTAACCGATGCCCTCCCCAGACCTACCACACTGGCGGCTTTATACAACGAACTATGTCCCATCGTCGTCAGCACCTGGATCTCCTTCACACCAGCCTTCATACAAGCAGCCAACAATCCAATCTCGCCAACACCCTGACCAGAATCCGGCAGTCGTTTATTGATTACGGCTTCTCGTCCACAAGCCAGGCCTAAAATATTCGACCCCGTAGCACCAGTCGTGAAAATCTTGCCTTCCCATCCTGGACCCAGGTCTAGGAGCTCTACGAGCATGCTCAATGCGCTGTCTTCTACGACGGTCGTGATACTTTGATCCGGCAAATGAACTGCCACACTCTGGTCATAGGCTGTGACGAGATTGTCTGCGACCTCGGCAATGGGGAAGACGCCCCCAGTCACAAAGCCGTAGTAATTCGAGGATGTTTTCTGGCCATTGAGTCCTGGTGTGATGTCGGAGAGGAGATGGTGTTCGGTAGCCGACTCTCCTAAACCGGCTGTTGGGAGAGAGGAGGGGAGCGAGCTAATTGCTTTTTGAATGGATGGAAGAGGAGGTAGGGTATCATTTGGTGCTGAATCGAGGAGCGCTCTTATTTTGGAATAGGAAGAAGACACGGAGAAAGACATGATGAGTCCACGGCTGTTCGACCTCAACTAAATAGAGTTGTCGAATTGAAGAATTGAAGATGTCTCAACTTTGAGAATCTTTTTTGTTTTAATTGGTAGAAACGAAGTATATCTTCATATTTTTTATTTTTGGTCACTTCAAAAATGGAGAGTATTCGTGTGACTCACGTGAATTGCGATGCTCCCACCTGCCGTGGGTGAGATCGCCTTACCGCTGTTTATCGGTCGGCGGAGATTTTGACAGTGGAGTTGAGACCCACTTTAGGCGAGGAACCTTCTTCCCAGATGCCGGATTACAGGGTACGGGGGCGCCGCTGCACTGTGACAGGGTACTGGAATCCAACCCCCGGGATCTGCTCTGGCAAATGAGTTGTTGCAGTCGTAACGAAGAATAAGAACGACCAAAGCCCGAGGCTGGCGAGGAAGTTCTGAGATCTTACCAATCGGCTGCACTTTTTCTGGTTCATATGCATGTCTGTGCGAAGCTGTTCCGGCAGCCACGTCCATGGGTTCCCAGGGAGAATGCTTATATTTATTTGTAATGTCCTGCATAGCCGCATACAAACTCCTGTGCGGGATTTACAATATAAAGCGCGATGTGCGCGCGCGCGCGGAGGATATGATCCGGAGAGAAGGGATACTAGTCTAATTCTAATTTGTAAAAATGATCAGCTTGAATCTTAAGTCCGAAAAATGGCTTTTACTCTTATATATGTATATATATGTGTGTGTGTGCGTGTGCGTGTGTGTGTGTGTGTGTGTGTATATGTGTGTGTATATGTGTGTGTATATGTGTGTATGTATATATATATATATAGAAATGATCAGATCGTCAGCCAAAGGGTTTTGCGTGTTTTCCAGGGAGATCCCGCGGAATGTCTTTCCATTCCCAACAATGCTTGCATGATGATGCACTTCCCCATTTCTATCCAGGCCATGAACCTGTTCGCCCCTGATGCCATGTATTCGGGCTGACTGCATGTTCCTTTCTCTCCCGTGCCCTTGACAGACAACGCAGATGTGCATCGACACGAAAAAGCCACCAGGTATCTTCACAATATGCAATTCATGATGAGGCTGGGCCCAGAGAAATCTTTCCTACAGGGCCCCCATCCCAAAATCGTCCCGTCCCCGAACGAACGTCCCCGCCATCCTTGTACCCTGTACCCTGAGTATAGTGGGGAAAAATATTCCCATTCCCCAATCTTCATGAGCCTGCTTGCCCGTCACATATCTCCCATCTTCTGATTCGATCCGGCATATCACCATACCAGCATCAGACCAATATCCTCCTCTCTAATGATTCGCTCGTCTCCTCTACTCGGGCAGCTTACATGGTTCGAAACCGAGCTGCTGGAATTTTATATGCCCACCATTTCCCAGCGCAAAGGTTCGGGCGACCCTAATGTGGCCCGTCGTTTTCTAAGTGCGCTTTTTTTCTTCCTTCATTTGATTGTGGCTTTGTCTAGAACGCTTCTCCCCCCATATGATTCTTGGATGGAAAATTCATCAGTCCCACCTTATCTTGGAGTGTTGTGCGACAAATGTCGTCGGATAAACTTATTCTTGGGGACGAGGCCAGTGGCAAGGCTGCAGACATGAGACTCGTCGACGGCACATCAAGTGGCGGTCAAACCGATGGCTCGTCCATGAACAGAGGAGTTGGAACACCAATTGAAGCAGATGTGGGTGATATCCACCGTCTCCCAACCCGCTGGAACTGACACTATGGCGCAATCTAGACGCTGTCCACGGCCGGAAGCCTAATAGATCTTGAGTTCGTTCCCAGCAATCTGGAGACGATGCGGACTGTACCGCAATGATCTCCAACATTGATCACGAGCTGACTCGTTTCAGTGACACCTCACAATCACTCACAAATAGTGTATATGAATATCCCAAAGAAAATGGTCGAACATATCACGGATATCGTGCGGGATGTGAGTGGAATCCCACCCTTCAGCTATCAACGCAATATCAGCTCACAACTCCACAGCATATTCTTTTCCCAACGATCCCACCGAGATCGACCGTCTTGATTTCCAATATGAAATCCTAAAATACACTTTCCAAGACCGCAACTACTTCGCCCCTCTTTCCAACCCCAAACGCATCCTCGATATCGGGACGGGAACCGGACAATGGGCCATCGAAATGGGCGACGAATTCCCCAACGCCAAAATCGAAGGAACAGACCTATCACCAATCCAGCCCTCTTCCGTACCCGAAAACGTCCACTTCTTCATCGATGACGCGAGTGACGATGATTGGGTCATGCCTCCAAACCACTATGATTATATCCATACCCGAATGATGCTCGGCTCCTTCAGAGACTTCAAAGAGATCATCCAGAAATCCCTGCACTACCTCAAACCAGGCGGGTACATGGAAAGTCAAGAAATCGTCCCAACACCTTACTGCGACGACGGCACCATGCCATCCGACTGGGCATTCATGGATTGGGTCAGAACCAGCGACGAAGCAGCAATGGCCGCCGACAGACCATTACGGATCGGAAGCCGCCTTAAGAAATGGTATGAAGCGGTGGGATTTGTGGATGTTCAGGAAAGAATATTTAAATTACCCATAGGCCCTTGGCCTAGGGATATAAACTTGAAGCATTTAGGACAGATGCATCAAGATAATTGGCTAGCAGGCATTCAAGGGTTTAGCATGGGACCATTTACCAGGGCGTTGAATTGGAATAAGAATGAGATTGAGGTGGGTGTTGCTCAAATTACCTTAAGAGGCTCGCTGACAGATTGATGTAGGTATACCTGGTGAATGCACGAAAAGCTCTTGTAGACAGGCGTGTGCACGCATATAATAAGGTCTTTGTGGTATGGGGAAGGAAACCCGACCCTACCACAGACTCCATCCCTCATCCACCAACAACCGCCTCAGAGCCTCCTCAATGAGGATTAATCTAGTCCTTATTATTGTCATAGGCGTCTCCGCGACATTAGCCGGCGTTTTCGTCCCGAATTTCTAGCATCGGGAGGGTATTGCATCAAGGAGATAAAACATTTGGTGTGGTAGCATGTCCAAATAGATCAGAAATATCTATGCCCGTGTCCAATTTTCACGCCTACAATTTTCCTCTATACTTTTTTAATATAAATCCCCGGGACTATCACACTGCGAAATTCATCCCTGCTCCTCATTACCCTTCATCGTGGTCGAAGACACAGCTATGGCCGCAAAGTTACAATATCACACATTTCATAAGTGATGAAACAATTCATTTCAATCCCTAACAATAAAATGTATGCATAGTATTCGAACTCCAACAAACCATCTCCTTCCCTCGTAGTCCGAATCCCAAGCCCGATATACATTATACACAGTCTCAAAACACAGCCTCCTTCTTTCATAACAACCCTGAAATCGAACGAGGACACGATCTTGAATTTTCGATATGGAACCTTTTTTTTTTTTCGAACAATGATTTAATATCTTAATTCCTTAAGTTCTAGTCGGTATCCTAATCGGTAAGCAATTCATCGAATAATCAAATACACATGCCCCTAACACTAACCACCCCTTCCTCTCAATTAGAACCTCTACGCTAGACTCACGGATTACTGATTTACTAAGAATGCTATATCTAATATGGGGGTTAGACGCTCAAACAGGAAAGCAGTACGTGAAATAGTGGTATGCGAGGAGGAAGATTTTTGTGAAGGCTGCATCTGCGTGAAAGAAGATAATTAGGAGGAGAGGTTGAGGAGGGGCGGGGGAAGAGAGATTAAGGATGTTCCATTGTTGGAGATGGTGCGGTAGAGATTTGGTTGAGTAAGGATCGCTATCGTCAAGTTGTATGTAAAATTAAAATTGACAACAACGTCATCCGTAAGCATTTAGGTGAAGTCAACATGAATTTACAAAACCGAACTCTCCGGTCACATTTCCTCCTATTCTCTATATTCTCCATCGCAGTAGAATAGCCAGACGCGCTACCTAGTGCTTGAGCACAGGTGTGACATCCTCCTCATCGACCTACGGAAACTTCTTCTCAATCCCATCCTCACCAATTGTAAGCCCATCGAGATCCGATATCGTAGACGAGGGTCCCAATTGGCCTTCCCTCTTCTTTTGTTTCTTTTCATTATGAGCGAGCACGGCAATTATCGCAAATACAATTACGTTGAGTCCGCCCACTACTGCGGCAGCTCGGTTTCCGGGCGTGACGTTAGGTTGGTGGATTTGTTGGAACCAAACTAGTGGGATCCATGCTGAGAAGGTATCTTTAAGTAGGACCGGATGTCAGCGTGGGATCGTAGGGGAGGAGCGGGAAGGGAAAGGAGCTTACATTGGAGAGTGTTCATAGCGGCCGCGGTAAAGGCTCTTTGTTCGGCGTTGTCGGAAATTAACTCTGCCATCTAGCTTTTATATTCAAAGATGATATTAGTTATAATTTCCACTATGGGGGGAAAGGAGCAAAGCACTCACGCCATAGTTAAGGGTACTGCGCTTCCTCCTATCGAAGACACAATGTATAGGGGTGCTCGATGGGAGAAAGGACCAAATACGGGAGTTACAACGAGTAAGACGAAAATTACAATGGCGACCAAATTTCCGAAGATGATAATGGGCCAGCGACGACCTCTCATGGGCCCGTCGGAGATCCAGTCTGCAAGGAGAGAGTACACGACAGTGAAGGCGTTGCCAAGGGTTGGATATTCATTCTATAATAAGAGAACCTTCAGTCAGTGTGATTCATATGCACTGAGTAATATATGGGAAACATGCAATTTGGGCAACGCTGTAGACAGCTGGTTTGTTCGGTTTGTTATGCGCTTTAAGCCAGAAAACGAAAGAAGTGGCTGGTTGACTTCCAAAGGGTTGCATTGCTTTAGAGGTTAACAAAATGAGCATATCATGATGCCGCAGGAGTGGGAGCGTACTGAATATAAGAGTGAAGAGAACCGTCTTCCAGCTCGTGAAGTAACCGAGGATAGTTTTGACGCTGTAAGGCTTGCCTTCAGGAACTCGGCCAACTATTGACATTCTCTCTCTAGCAATTTCGACTTCCTAGATGCAAAACCAAGGCGTCAGCTACTTCTCTTTGGTCATTTGGTCGACATCGCTATACTTACACGTTCGGAAAATATCCAATTAGGTTTGGCTGTGCCAGGGGTATCGGGCAAGAAGAAGTAAGCGAGGAGGGCGATTGGGAGGGAAATGACGCCGTTGATGACTGTAGAAGAAACTTTAGTATGAGAGAAAAGAACAGTCTTGAAGGGATCTACCAAATAGCCATCTCCATCCAGCGAGGCCAGCACGGCCGTTCAGGGAATTGTAAATCCCGGCTTGCAAGAATCCACTGAAGATTGGTGCGATTGACACTGCCGATTGCAAGATACCGTTGCGCTTTCCAAGTTCACCTGTTACTCGGTTGAGCGGTCAGTGATGCCCTCTATCTAAGACCAATACTTAACAGAATCAATTTACGTTTATTGTACCAACTACCAAGAATGTAGTAAAGAGCTGGCCAGCAACCCGCTTCAAAGAGACCGACGATAAACCGAAGAGCAAGCATTTGGTGGTAGGTCTTTGCCCCTGCGAGACTAAATGTGAAGATTGTCCAACCAATTTCAAGGAAGGGAATCCAGACTAAAAAAGACAATTAACTCAGACTCAGTGCTTTTGAAGCAATGTCCAGCAAGGGGTTTCCTTGCTGTGGGCACGGGCTCGGGTCGGGGTGAAGTTTGATGGCTGCATTGAACCGGTATGAGCATTGAGCTAAGCTTGAATAGAAGAAAAAGGAGCATACCCATTGTCCGATAATGTACCCTACCGTCCATGCAACAACGATGTAGTTGTATTGATTTCCGTAAAGATCGAGGTCTTCCTTCATCCCTGAGACGAAAGCATTGGTGATATTTGAGGTATCGATCTGTGGAAGGGGCATTACGCTTTGGTTCGCAAGATATAAACTTGGCTACTTACCCACTTGATCAACATTCCAAGCGTTCCGAACGTTAAAAGGGTGAAGTCTAACTGCAAAGAGGGATGTTAACTCAAGACAGAGGACATATTGTACACCTTTGATAATTGATAGCATGGCAAGATAACCAACCTTTAGAAGAAATCGTCTTTCTTCTTTGAAGACATCAGCCGAATCCCACAACCATCCTTTCCAAGTGCTGGATGGTGTCGTCGATGACACGGAGCCTGGTCTTTCTGCCATTGTTTAAACGATAAGGAATAGAAATAAAACCGGGAGGAAAACACGAAGGACGAAAAGAGCAAGATCGAGGAGAGGAACAAGGGAATGGGCCATATCTATAAATACTGAGCGCAGAACGAGATTGAAATCTACCGCAAAACTATGCTTAAAAATCACACATGCTTATCAGTGATGCGAGAGAATTCGCAAGACAGGGCGTTATGTCGACAGATGGTATTCTGCTCCACCTTTCGAGTATAACCAATCTGTTGAAGCGTCTCGCACATGGTGGCTTACCGATATTGTATTAACAGCAAATGATAACATCCAGGAGCTGCAGTTGATGAGTAATGAGCCCTAGATAAGGGTATTGCTGAGGATACGAAAACTTCAAATAAATAAAGAAAATGTTCATGGAGTATGAATTGACAATTAAGATGGTTAATGGCGTGCTGGTGGTACCCCGCATCCGAGAAAGTGTACCCCACGCAGCAACTAAACTGCACATTTCACATTACCACGTGATTCACACCCACATTATCTACTATGATTTTCTCATCATTAGTATCAATTTATAAAAATGTTCAAGCTTTGTGGAGAGTACAGCTGCAGTTTGTGCTCTGAGGCAGCTACGTGACCTTAAGCAATTGCATCCCACCTAGAGGGAATCCTTACCGCATGATTCGAAATAGATTAGCCTCCTTGATTATAAAATGGCCTTTTGGTGCTCAATCAAGCAAACTTTGCCGTATCTTTATGTTGCATAGGCTGCACAAGGGCCATACTCAGGAATGCTGCTTAGGCAACAGAAAGAGGATTGTTTGGTTCAGAGCGGGAACAGGGGGGTTTCAAAAGCTAAGGTACTCCGTACAGAGATTCGGTATTTCAATCCTTAAAACACGCTATTGAATTTCGCTGCACCAACAGCAAATACTCAAGTCCAAAGATGGAAATGGAAATTAGAAGGGAATATTATTTTGGAGGGCAATGGAGAAGGCAATCAGAAGACAGAAGGGGTTGAAGGAGGATAGTAGAAGGAAAGCTAAGGGAACTATTTGTTGAAGATCGTGGAAGGTTTGGTGATGCAACTTTGCAACAGGGTATGTAGTTAGTAGAGACTTTGTTTTGCAGGCGATGCAGTTAATTTTCAGATTGAGCATAGGGCATCGATCACTGTAATCTAGCGAAGCTGCACGATAAACTTAGCAATATCAGAGGCGAAATCCACTATAATTTAGCGACCTCACCCACTGAAGGTTTGCGATCCGAGCGGGCCATGGTGCTCGGTTGCGTCTCATACCTAGGCGGTCTCGGGCATGTTTGTCCTGAACTCTGGATCAAACTTTGGTGATTCTTTGCCTTGGGAGTGACAGAACGTTAGATCTTCCTTTCGATTATTTAGCAATATCCTATTGGTCAGTCCTTACCCTGCAGCTATGGCCTAAAGAGGAAATACGAGGCTGAGCCTCGACTCGCAACTTTCGAGGATGACCGCAACTCCTCTTCTATCCTCCACCGAACCAAACTGATGGACACCGCGATGACGACGCATTGAAGCATCGATCAACCATGAGCTTCGGTTACAGCGTCGGAGACTTCATCGCAGTCGGCCAGCTGGCGTGGACTGTCTACAAATCATGTCGGGATGCACCCGAAAGCTTCAACAACATATCCGTTGAGGTCCTATCTCTCCACGCTCTCTTGAAAGAGGTCGAAGAGACGATCTCTGATCATCCACTCCCTGAATCAAAACAAGCAAGCCTCGCGACAATCACGTCCGGATGTCGAGACGTGCTTCAAGACCGTTGGTGAACATCGGGGAGTCGAAAACTTCCCATTCCAGACTGTCTCATGAGTAAATATGCCTACTCCCGAGGAAGAGAGCATTTTTACTCATCAGACATGTTTTTGTTCCCAAATCCATCGCAAAGAAGTAATTGCTGACTCCCCAATTTTCCAGTCCAGAGCCTGGTTAATAAATACCAGAGTCTTGGGTCCCAGGCCCGGAGGACTTGGGATAGATTAAGATGGAGCCAGAATGATATAGCGGAATTGAGGGCAAGGCTGACTTCCAATACCGTGATGCTCACTGGGTTCATGAGGCACGTGATTATCACTCTATTCTGCCTTCCTGATATACATTCAAATAAGGCTAATACAAAGGACAGTACTTCACAAATCATCGTTGAAAGAAAACTCAACAAGCTCATACAAGACTATCAAAACGGAAAACATGAGGGCTCAATCATGACGGTCGCCACTGTTGAGTCGTTGTCTGTCGACGACAAGCAGACTTGGCGAGCGATTCGGAAAGAGCTTGAAGATATTGGGGTCTCTGTGGCAGCTTTTGATGCTAATAGATCCTTCATCTTGGATTGGTTTCGGAACGCACTGGTTACGGGAGCCTTCGAGGAACAGGGACCCGTCGAGGAACAGCAACTTATTGAAGATTCAGAGTCTGTTTGGATCGCAACTCCACCGGCATCGTATCGACATAGTAACATTGATGGCCATAAATTTTCGGCTGGAGCGGTCTCTGTCAAAAGTCCTGTTATAGGTGGAGTGTCTGAGATGAAGCCCTTTGAACCACCGCCCGAGCGAGACGAGGGCCCTAAGACATATCAATATATTTTACGCTCTCCTAGCGGGAAACGTCAAATCACTTCCCCCAAGCTCTCTACTCCACTTGAATCATCTTCGATCGCAGCCTTAGAGACACCGCAGACTTCGAATTCCATTCCTGCTCCTAACTCTGCCGTCAGAACCATCCCCAATCCCCTCAACTCCAGGCCACGAATCGGCGCTCTCTTCTCGCGAGTGCTACGTCGTTACGACCATGAATTTCTCATAGCATGCCGAGGCGGAGATATTCACACTGCTGCAGAATTACTTAAGAGAGGTGCGAATATCAATGCAGAAAAGGGGACCGCAGTATTGCTTGCGGCCTGCGGTAATGACATCCCAACCTTAGAGTTGCTTCTGGTTGCCGGAGCAAAAATTTATCGTGATACTATTAACATACCCATTGACCTTGGCCACGATCAGGTTGTGGAGCTCTTGCTGCAACATGGATGCAAGCCTGGGTCTTGGGCACTTCCTCATGCAGTGGGGAATGGAAAATACCACACCGCTGAAATTTTACTGAGTCACGGAGTCAAAGGCACAGATGAGGTGCTTAGGGTTTCAGTGGAGAACGAAATCACACGTATTGTAGAATTAGTCCTTGAGAGTGGAGTCAAGCCCTCAGTATCATGTCTACATATTGCTGTCAAGAAACAGAATCTGCAGATTGTGAAATTGTTGCTCCATCACAAGGTGGACATCGATGGCATATTTGGAAATTCTACCGCTTTGTTCAAAGCTGTGAATTTTCCCAAGGAGGCTCCTGCCCTTGTTCATCTTCTCCTTGAAGGGGGGGCAAATCACGACATAAAGCCCTATAGAGGCGGCGAGTTCGAGACACCTCTTCATGTCGCTGCTCAAAGAGGACACATATTGGTTACCAAAGACCTCTTGGATCATGGGGCAGACCCCGAGATGCGTTTTACGGGGTTCACGGCTCTGTTGTTGGCACTCTTCAAGTGTCATGATCAAATGGCACAATTACTTATAGAACGTGGGGCAAGCATTCATGCAACATCTCCTTCAGGGCACACTGCACTTCACTTAGCAGTTCTCGGATCTTGCAAAGTTGCTCTAAGACTGCTCCTTGATCGCGATGCAGAATTGGAAGCCAAGGATCAGAGAGGCTACACTGCCCTTGATCTTGCGGTGACCTCCGAGGACCCAACAATGTTGAAGATGCTTCTCGATAAGGGAGCAAGAAATAATCATGCGACGTACTCATTGAAGTTCGAAAATGAGGAAGTAGCTAAGGGCTATGAGTATCATCGAGAATTATTAAGAAGGTACCCTCACGGAGTTCAAACATAGGACCCGATGTCTAAATTGTGGCCCGCATCCAAGTCGGCCAGATCGTAAGCAATACTGGGCTGTTGCCACACTTGCAGTCCATAATATGAAGCCACTTTGAGGGTTTGGGTATCTAGCACGTTTCAAACACATCGAAATGATACTCCAGCGACTCATATCCCCGGAGTGTACTGTACAGTGGGTGGCCACAAGTCTAAGCAAAACGCGCTAAGCGCAGAATTCAAGAGATTTTCTACTCTATTTAAAGCTTTATAACTTAACCAATTAAAAAGCTATTAATAAATTGATTGTTTTAAATAAAAATTTAGATCTGAATTGACAATTTTCTAACTTTTAGTATTTAGTGTATCAGCTATTTATAGTAAGAATTGTATTTATACGTTTTTACATCTCTTTTGTAAGCTTGTCTAATATATTATTTTTTAGTAGATTTTAGGCCTTTTGTGTATATTTAATTAAATACATAATTGTTGTATTATTATCTTTTATAGTTTTTAATTTGGGATGTAACTTAATAATTTTGGTTTTAAGTATTTTTTAAAGATTTTTAATGGGGTTAAGGTCTGGGGAATAGGGAGGCTAATTTACTATATCTATGTTTATATTTCTAAACTATGTAATGATTATATGTGTCTTGTAAATAAAGGTATTATCTTATATAAATATAAAATCAAAATCTAGTATAGTTGGAAGGTATTTCTCTAGTATCTTAATATACTGTGCTATTGTAATTCCTTTCCTTCTAGCTATAGAATCTCTCTTTATTACTATTAGATTTATACAAATTCCTTAGTTGAATACAGTTCAAAATATAATTATTCTGTTTTTTATAGAATAGTCTTGGATGGTCTAAGGTTGAAGTACTTACTTTATATAGATAATATTAGAAATTAAATCTATAAAGTAAAATAGGATAACTTACTCTACTTTTTATATACAAAGTCTTACTTTTCTTTTTTCCTACATTCTATAGAGTATTTATCAGACTAGTACCAGTGCTTTTAATATGCTAGGGGCTTACTATTATATTTAATAGCCTATGCTAACCTAGTAATAGCCCTTTTTTTAATTAGTATTAGTATTTTTTTGTATCTCTATTTCTGAATATTTGATTTTTTAAGAAATTGGTATACTGTCTTTTTATGAATTAGTGGAATGTAATTGTGGACTAGCTAGATGGCTGTGATTTTAGAGAATTAATTAATGGCTTTTATAATATATTTTTGATTATATATAGAGAGTATAGAGGGTATGCTGGTGCATAGGTGTAAGATATAGAATATCTGGTTTTTGGATATGCTGATAATACTTTTGAGAATTGAATTGTAAAGGTCTTTTATTTTTTTAATATTGTATTAACAAACTTTATAATTTCTAGTAGAACAGATCCGACTTTGTTTATTAGAGAATATTTTATACAAAGATGGGTGTGGTGTTTCTGGTGTTTTAGGTATAGTAATATAAAAGAAAGTAGGAGTAGAAAACGCGAAAATTTGCGAATTTAGCGATTTTCGCTTAGACTTGTGGCCACATACTGTAGTCTTTGTGTCATACGCCCATGACCCTTTGGTTCTCTTAAGAGCCAACTCAAAGGCAATTGTTTTCCTCTCTTAGTGCAGTCTTCTCATATCAATCATACGTTTCCCCAGGGCTCCGGGACCGACATTTTACCATTTGATACTTTACGTCTTTATAAAACAGGTTGCTCAAAGTCACCTTTCAGGGGTGAAATATCGACACCAGACATGCTTATGGAGTCCAAATTCGGCAGCGACGTGCAGCTGCTTAAAACTGCAGATATTCGCACCAACTCTAAAATAGGACGCGAGTTCTATCGCCGACTCCAAGATTTCTTGTTTCGGTTAGCCAAGTTCGAGCTTTCGAAATCGCGTCGGAGCGTCGAGGTCTTAAAATCGGGCTGCAAGTATCGAGGCTACGTGAAGACGGCTGTATGATTGGGCGCCAAAGAATTTATGAAGCCGCCACCAACAGTCGAAGCAAATCAGAGATTCTGTCGGCACCTGTTTGGGTAAGACCGCAGCCTCGTCGACGAGAGACCCTAGGCTCCTCTCAATGCGTTGTCCATCCCTTCACCGAATCCTTCCAACAAGCTACAGTGCGTATAGATAAGAACCTCTCCGGTTTTTCGTCCCTGTTCTTCGACAGTTTCTTCTTTGCTTTCGAGCTCTTGAACAATAATATACCGCACAATGTCTGATTCCAGCTACCAAAACCAGGCTCTCAGAAGGAAAACAAAAGACGTCTTGGATGAAAGAGATATTCCACCACATATACTTAATCCCTCATCTGATCTCCAACAGAAATTCAGCACAGTTTCCGTTCAAGGTTTTCAAGCTCAAAACAATATGGACTTCATACCAATCAATTCCGGGATCAGTCCAGCTAGTGCTAATGAAAACATCCCATACCCCTATCATCATGATATAGGAGGAGGCTATCCCTCGGCGCACTTGGCCTCTTCCAACGACGGGACAGTTGATAATTCCTTTGCCCCCGACTCTAGCTCTACTCTTTCTGCTGGCAGTCCAGCTTTCTATCCGAGCTCCCCATACGCAGTCTCAGGCTCTGCTTTCAGAGATACTTCAAGCCCCACATATCCGGCGAGTGTTTCGTTCCAAATAGTACCCCAACCCGGTAGTTCTGATGCTCAATATTTCTCAACTGCGAACATATCTACGACTGCTGTACCTTCTGCTTATGAAAGCGACTACAGAAGCGACCTCAAGATATCGGGAGGAGTGAATGATGTGGCAGAAGCCAATTATTACAGTACCCGCAAAAATTCGGGGTTTTCTGTCCTACTGTCTCCCGGGACTGAGGCTCCTATAGCCTGCATTGCGACACTTAATTCCAACCGGAATATGGAAGTGGTTCCAGAGAAGCCTGCGAGGAGAAAAAGAAATTCCAGGGGTCCACGATCTCCAAAGAAAAACATACCCTGTGATTTTCACAAGCAGCAGAAAAAAAGAGTAAGGCGTCATATTAATACTGAAAATCTCCGTGGATACGTGCAGAGCTAACTTACTATAGTGTGACCCAAAACAATGTCTTCAAAACAAAACCCATCAGAAGCAGCCAGCCCATTCCACGCAAGCAAAAATATTCCAAGAGTCTAGCACGCCGGAGCAAGCATCTGAAGAACTTACCATAGGAGACCATTTCGATCTAGATGAGGGAATCGAAGCCACCGAGCCCGCCACAAATTTCTGCGCCTGTGGCGAGTGCCGTCAATGCATCAACTCCAAGCCGAGACAAAAATATCCCTTTGAGACTACTACTTCTAAAGTCTTCGTTCATCCTGATGGAGAGCATGATCTCAGCTGTAATCCCCAGCATGGTAAAGACAAAAAAGCTCGAAGCGACGAAGAGGAGAATGAGAAGGAACCAGGACCAGAACCAGAACCCGCACCACAACCCGCACCAGAAGTTTCACTTACCCAAAGGTATCAGGCCCGAGAATGTTCGACAGGCAATGGATGGTCACCATATCAAATACTCCCCAGATATATTCCTGTTCCCTCGGCCGCGGATATGATACTCATAGAAGACGATGACGGAAAGACTCCCAATTATCATCTTGTGGCTGGCGTTCCGAGTCTTGACGAAACTATTGAAGGGTTTCCGAGGGACACAGTCAGCAATAACAACAATGGGGACGACAGCGGAGGACGGAATGGTCGACCTTTCGACCGGAACGATTACGGGGATTGGGGAGACAAACCTGGTGAAGGTGGGGACGATGAGATGGGACCGTTTGGTGCCAATAATTCTGCGGCTTGGGGAGGATATCCGAAACCGGGTGGGGGCTATTATGCTTTGCCAGTGTCAGAGTTGGAGGAAAACATGGCAAAGCTCACACTGGATTTTGTTTATTGAGTTGGCTGTTGTGGGCAGCTCAGCTGCCTTCTCACAGATCGCTGCCTGTAGCTCTCACTAGTGAAAACGGACCTGCACGCCTTCAACAGAAAGCACGAGCCGTCAAATGGTCATCATCCAAAGCAACACCTCTGGGGAGAATAATACAAACCCCCAGTCTCCTTTCTCGGTCCCAGGTTAGGATCTCAGGAATCATCAAAGATGC
>Ga0182030_10014928_pt1 | contig 15269 bp, 9 predicted proteins | sample 812S3MmetaG_FD_121299 | JGI IMG/M metagenome (GOLD analysis project Ga0182030, IMG submission 121299) | Permafrost microbial communities from Stordalen Mire, Sweden - 812S3M metaG (Illumina Assembly) | ecosystem: Environmental > Terrestrial > Soil > Wetlands > Permafrost | place: Sweden... | reverse complement strand
TCACTGCCCATCGGAGTTCAATACGGTAATCCGCCAACATCCATCAGTCCAACGGCGGCCCTTTGGCTCTTTTGCAATTTCAGCTTTCTGCTGCTTCCATCTAAGTCCGACAGGCTGCTAGGACTTTTTTTGAGCTGGCCGGAAAACGGAACGATTCCCGCGATTGCAATTCGCTTTACCGGATTGTTACGGCGTCGTTCCGGGTTTTAGTAGGCGCCCGTCTTTTCCGTCCACACCTGCGCGCGAAGACAGCCCGCTAAAATCCACTTGCCATACCGGGGCACGGGCGCAACTTAGACACCGCCATGCGCCGGCTGGGACATCTGCTGTGTGCCTTTCTCCTTTTCTGCGCCGTCGCGCGAGGTGGGGACTGGACGATTATCAAGTACGGGGGCCGCGACCACGTCACGATGCGCAACATCGCGGACTTTTACGATCTGGGGGACTACCAGCGCACTGCCAACACTCTCACCCTCGGCTCCCCGGGCCGCAGCCTGCGCGGGGCCATTGGCTCGAATGAACTCTACATCAACAACCTAAAGTTCATCCTGAGCTACCCCATCGAGGACTTCGACGGCGAGGCCATTGTCTCCCGGATGGATTTGACGAAAATCATCGAACCTGTCCTGCGCCCCAGCCGCATTCGTGATGCGGCGATTATTGACTCCGTCGTCCTGGACCCCGGGCACGGCGGGTACGACAACGGCGCCACGAGCGTGTGGGGGTACGAAAAGACCTATTCCCTGGACGTCGCCCGGCGGGCAAAGGTCCTTCTCGAGATGCAGGGCCTCAGAGTCTATATGACGCGGACTACCGACGAATTCATTCCACTCGAGGACCGCGTCCGTTTTGCCAATCAGCATCCCACCGCCCTTTTCATCGCCATCCACTTCAACTCCGGCGGCGCCGACGCCAGCGGGATCGAGACCTACACCCTCGCGCCGCGCGGCGTCCCTTCCATGGCGGCGGATGGCCCCATGCTCTCCGACCTGCGGCCTTGCGGCGGCAATGTGTGCGACGGCGAAAACATGGCTCTGGCCTGCGCCACGCACGCCTCGCTGATCTGCCATGCCCGCCTTTATGACCGCGGCATCAAACGCGCCCGGTTCGTCGTCATTCGCGATATCACGATCCCGGGCGTCTTGATCGAGGGGGGATTTTTGAGCAGCCCGCGCGACGCCCCGTTGATCGCCACCCCGGAGTATCGGCAGGAAGAAGCGCAATGCATCGCCATCGCCGTGCGCAATTACCGCAACGCCGTCAACCCGGTCTCCGCAATGGCAGGCCGCAGCGTGGTCGTGCGCGATGACCTCGATCTAAAAGCCGCCCCCGCTGCCGTCGCCGAACCGCCCCCCGCCGACGAAAAGCCCGACACCCAGGCGACACCCGACATCGTGGCCACTGTTGCCTCGAATTCCGCCCCGCCCGCAGCCGTCCATCCCGCCGCGATCCAGCCTCCAAAGGCTGCGCTCAGACCCGAAGTTCCGCCTGACAGCCAGCCGCCAGCCCAGGCGGAAAATGCTCCCGGTTTGCACTCAGGAGTGACGCCCATCGTGGATTAATATATTCAGGCGTCCTGATGAGCACTGCCTCTGCCCGCAAGGCGCCGAAAAATCCACCCCGGACGCACTTCCGAAAACCGCGTCTGCCTCCCCCCGCCGAGACTCCTCCGCAAGACCAGCGCGACAACAGCCCCCTGGGTGTCTTCGACTCCGGCATCGGCGGCCTCACCGTAGCCGCCGCCCTCCGCGAAGCGATGCCCTCGGAAAACATCTTTTACATCGGCGATACCGCCCGTGTCCCGTACGGCGGCAGGAGCCAGCAGACCATCGAGCGTTACGCCATCGAGATTACCGGCCTTCTTCTCGCCGAGCGCTCGAAAATGATCGTCGTCGCCTGCAACACCGCGTCCGCCCTCGCCGTCCCAAAACTCCAGGAACTATTCAACGTCCCCATCATCGGCGTCATTGAGCCCGGCGCCCGCGCGGCCGTGGCAGCCACCCGCAAGGGACATGTCGGCGTCATCGGCACAAGGGCCACTGTCTATTCCCGGGCGTACGAGACGGCCATCCACGCCATCGATCCCGATATCCGTGTCACCAGCCAGCCGTGTCCAATGCTCGTCCCGCTCATCGAGGAGGACTGGCTCGACGACACCATTACCGACCAGGTCATCCGCCGTTACCTGGAAAAGCTGGTCCGGGCGGAAATTGACACGCTGGTCCTCGGCTGCACCCATTACCCCCTGCTCAAGGAGGCCATCCAGCGGTTCGTCGGCCCCGAGATCACCCTCGTGGACTCCGCTCTCAACTGCGCCGCCGCCGTAAAGAAACTGCTCGCCAAAGAAGACCTCGCCGCGGACTCCGAGCGACTCGGGAAGCTCGATGTCGCGCTCACTGACCGCAGCGACGGTTTCCTGCGCGTGGCGGAGAAGGCCCTCGCGCTTCAGGTCGGTGACGTGCAATTGCGCACCGTACAGCACACCAAGTAAGAGAGGGTATTCCGAAATTGATTTTACCTTTGCCTTGCGTGAGATCCTTTCCAGAGGGGATTATGCCTCACGCAAAGGCGCTAAGGACGCAGCGCGGCTTCGCCGCAACCAAATGCGGATTTCGGATTGCGGAATGAGAATATTTGCCGCCTCCGGCGGGATCAGAGAAGAATGTACGCACGCTGCGGAAAATTTCAGGGTTAGCACTGCAAAGGAAAACACGAGGGAAACCATTCCCAAAACTGGGTGCGCGTTCGTAAGGTTTCGATAGGGTGAGAGGCTGGCGCCTGCTTATCGTCCCCCCGCCTCGACACTCGCTCCTCTTCCCGCTACCATCGCGACCCGATGGCTGACACCACCGCCGAGCAGGATCGCCTCGCGCAAGACGCCGCGCGCACCCTCAACTGGAAACGTTGGGGCCCGTATCTCTCGGAGCGGCAGTGGGGCACGGTGCGCGAGGATTACTCTGCCGATGGCGATGCCTGGAATTACCTGCCCCATGAGCAGTCCCGCAGCCACGCCTATCGCTGGGGCGAGGATGGGCTGCTCGGGTGGTCGGATCGCGAGTGCCGGCTTTGCTTCGCCGTGGGGCTTTGGAATGGACACGACCCGATTCTCAAGGAGCGCCTCTTCGGCCTCTCGAATCCTCAGGGCAACCACGGCGAGGACGTGAAGGAATGCTACTTCTACCTCGACTCCACGCCCACCCATTCCTACGCCAAGGCCCTCTACAAATATCCGCACGCTGAATTCCCCTACGCCGATCTCGTCCAGGAAAATGCCCGCCGGGGCAAGCTGGACCGTGAGTACGAGATCCAGGATACCGGCCTCTTCGACGAGGGCCGGTACTTTGACCTCTTTGTCGAGTACGCCAAAGCGGGTCCCGACGATACCTGCATCCGGCTTACAGTCTGCAATCGCGGCCCGGACCCCGCCCCCCTTCACCTGCTCCCGCAGGTCTGGTTCCGCAATACCTGGACCTGGGGTTGCACCTATGAAGAGAGCTGCTGGCTCAAGCCAAAACTCCAGCAGCACGGTCCCGCCGCCATCTCCGGCTCGCACGCCACGCTCGGCGATTTCCGCTTCGAAATCGAGACGCCTACCGCCTGGCTCTTCACGGAAAACGAGACTAACAACGCCCTCCTCTTCCACGCTCCCAATGCCGGTCCCTACGTAAAGGACGCCTTTCACCAATACGTCGTCCACGGCCATGCGGATGCCGTCAATCCTGGCGCCTTCGGCACAAAAGCAGCCGCGCTTTACCAGCTCACCGTTCCCCCCGGGGCCACTATCACCCTCCGCATGCGCCTCCTTGCCTCCGCGCAGCCGGGCGCCCAAATTCCCGCCGGCGGATTTGGCGACTTCGATGCCCTCTTCGCCGCCCGCATCCGCGAGGCCGATGAATACTACGCAACGCGTTACTCGCCCGTCATCACCGCGGAGCAGCGCAATGTCGTGCGCCAGGGGTACGCCGGCCTTCTCTGGTCAAAGCAATACTACCACTACGTCGTCCGCGAGTGGCTCAACGGCGACACCCTCACCCCCAAGCCGCCGCTCGCCCGCCTCGAAGGACGCAATACCGACTGGCAGCACCTTTTCAATAACGACGTCATTTCCATGCCCGACAAGTGGGAGTACCCGTGGTTTGCCGCATGGGATCTGGCCTTCCACATGCTCCCCTTCTCGCGCGTTGACCCGGAGTTCGCGAAGGAGCAACTGATCCTCTTCCTGCGCGAGTGGTACATGCACCCCAGTGGCGCGCTGCCCGCCTACGAGTGGAATTTCAGCGACGTCAATCCCCCCGTCCACGCGTGGGCCTGCTGGCGCGTCTATAAGGTCGCCGGTCGCGAAGGCGGGCGCGATCTCCTTTTCCTTGAACGGACCTTCCAGAAGCTGCTGCTCAACTTCACCTGGTGGGTCAACCGGAAGGATATCAACGGCAAGCAAATCTTTGGCGGCGGCTTCCTCGGGCTGGATAACATCAGCCTCTTCGACCGTTCCCAGCCGCTGCCCACCGGCGAGCGGCTCAGCCAGGCCGACGGCACGGCATGGATGGCCTTTTACTGCGGCACCATGCTCTCAATCGCCCTCGAGCTGGCCCGCACCAAAGCGGCGTACGAGGACATCGCGTCCAAGTTTTTCGAGCACTTTGTCCAAATCGTTGATGCGATGAACACCCTCGGCGGCACCGGGCTCTGGAATGAAGAGGACGGGTTCTATTACGATCAATTGAGCCTCGATTCCACCGTCCTCCCGTTGCGCGTCCGCTCCCTGGTCGGCATCGTCCCGCTTCTTGCCGTGGAAGTCCTCGACCAGCAGGTCATCGAGGCCCTCCCCGGCTTCCGGAAGCGGATGCGCTGGTTCATCCACAATCGCCCTGACCTCTCCCAGCACATCACCTATCTCGCCCGCAAGAACGAGGCGGGCGACAAATGCGTTCAGCGGCTCCTCGCCGTCCCGTCGCGCGACCGGCTGGTCCGCGTGCTCCGGTACGTCCTGGACGAAGCGGAATTCCTTTCTCCCCACGGCATTCGCGCCGTGTCGAAGGTTTACGAGAAGAATCCCTACTCCATCAAATTCAACGACCGCGAGTACAAGATCGATTACGAGTCCGGGGAATCCACCAACAACCTTTTCGGCGGCAACTCGAATTGGCGCGGGCCCGTCTGGATGCCCCTCAACTATCTCCTCATCGAGGCGCTCGAACGCTACCACTATTTCTACGGCGACGATCTAAAAGTGGAGTGCCCCGTAGGCTCGGGCAGATATCTCAACCTTCTCGAAGTCGCCCGCGAGCTGGCGACCCGCCTCGCCCGCATCTTCCTTCCCGACGAAAAGGGCCGCCGGCCCTGCTTTGGCGCCGACGGCCGTTTCGCCTCCGACCCGCATTGGAAAGATCATCTCTGGTTCCACGAGTACTTTGACGGCGATACCGGCCGCGGCCTTGGCGCCACGCACCAGACCGGGTGGACTGCCCTCATCGTCCGTTGCATGGGCATCGCCGGGCCGGTCTCGGACTAATTTATTGGACGCCGATGGACAGGGATTGGGAGCCTCCATCGAACCTTCCCGGAAAAATCCGCGTTCATCCAGGTCATCCGCGGTTCAATCCTTCCTGTGTGTTGGTTAAAGTGTAAGTTCAAGGTTCCCTGATCCTAATGCCGCCCGCCACCTGGTTCCTCCGCCCGACCCTCTTCTCCGAGATCCCCCTCGTTGACGCCCTCGGCTGCCCTCCCTTCCTCGCCCGCCTGCTCAACCTCCGCGGCTTGACCGATCCCGCCGCGGCCCGGCTGTTCCTCGATCCCCGGCTCAAGAACCTCGCCGATCCCTTTCTGCTTCCCGGCATGCGTGAGGCCATCGAGCGCATCCTGCTCGCCATCGACCGGCGTGAGCGCATCGTTCTCTATGGCGACTATGACGTGGATGGCGTCACGTCCCTGGCCCTCTTCACCCGCATCCTGCGCCGGCTTGGCGCCGACCCACATCCCTTCCTCCCCTTGCGCATGGACGAGGGCTATGGACTGAGCCCGGAGGGCCTCTCACGCTGCATCGCCGCCCATCGGCCCGAGCTCCTCCTGGCCCTGGATTGCGGCACTTGCTCCGTTGCAGAGATCGCCTCCCTCCGCGCCCAGGGGATCGATGTTCTTGTCTTCGATCACCACGAATCCAAAACCGAACGTCCTCCGTGTCTCTCCCTGGTCAATCCGAAGCTCGGCACCGATTTTCATTACCTGTGCAGCGTCGGGATCGTCTTCAAAGCCTGCCACGCCCTCCTCAAGGAGCGTCCTGTTGCCGGCATTGATCTCCGCGAGTATCTCGACATCGTCGCCCTCGGCACCGTCGCCGACATCGTCCCCCTCAAGGGCGAGAACCGCATCCTCGTCCAGCGAGGGCTTTTGCAATTGGAAAAATCCCGGTGGACCGGCATCCGCGCGCTCATCGACTCTGCCGGCATTAGCGCTCCGTTTACGCCCGCCGATATCGGTTTCAAGCTCGGGCCCCGCATCAACGCCGCGGGGCGCCTCGCCAGCGCGGAGCAAGCCCTCGAGCTCCTCCTCACCGAAGACCACGCGCGGGCCCGCACCCTGGCCGCCGCTCTCTCCGGGCAAAACCGGGAGCGGCAGGAAGTCGAAAAGGCCATCCATCGCGAGGCTCTTTCGATAGTGGAAAAGGAGTTCTCCCCAGACCACGCCGCCATCATCGTGGCCGGCGATGGCTGGCATCCCGGCGTGCTCGGCATCGTCGCCTCCCGCCTGAGCAAAGCCTATCACCGGGCCACTTTTGTTATCGGCTTTGATGAGACCGGGCTTGGCAAAGGCAGCGGCCGCAGCATTGAAGGGCTCTCCATGGTAAGCGCTCTCACTTCGTGCTCGGAGCATCTCGTAAAATTCGGCGGACACGAGATGGCAGCGGGCTTGACCATTCAGCGCGAGAGCTTCCCGGGCTTCCAGGCCACTTTCCGCCGGCAGGCCCGCCAGCTCCTCACCGACGAGCAATTGCGTCCGCGCCTTTACCTCGATGCCGAGGTTTCGCTTGCCGACCTGCATTTCGATTTTCTTGCGCATCACGAAACCCTCCAGCCTTTCGGCATCGGCAACTCCCAGCCCCTCTTCCTCGCCCGCAACGTCCGAAGCGCCGAGACCCGCATTCTCAAGGAGAAACATTACCGCTTCATGCTCCTTCAAAACGGCGGAGGCCGCACGCAGCAAGCCATCTACTTTGGGGGCGCCCAGCATGCGCTGCCCGAGCCGCCATGGGATATCGCCTTCCAGGTCGCCCGTAACGAATACAACGGGCGGGTCACGCTCCAGTTGGAAATAAAAGCGCTACGCCCGGCCGAGGCAACCCCATGACTCCGGACCCGCTCCAGCAGCCCCTCCGCGAGCTCTCCTGGCCCGCGCAACGCCTCCGCCAGTTCGAGCGCTTCGGTATAGCGACCGTCGAGGACCTGCTTACCCATTACCCCAAGCGCTACGAAGACCGCCGGACCTTCGACCACTTCCCCCACAGCGAGTCCGAGCAACCGGTCTGCGTCTGCGGCACGGTGCTTGGCGTATCCGTCAAGCGGCTTCGCGGTGGGCGCACGATGGTTGAGGTCACCTTGGAGGAAGACCGGGCCACCGCCCTGAGCCCGCGACTGATCTGCCGCTGGTTCAACGTGTACCACATCCAGAAGATGATCGCCGCCGGGCACCGGCTCATCGTCTTCGGGCGACCCAAGGAGCGCGCCGGGAAGCTCTACGTTGACCATCCGGAGTTCGAAATCGTCGAGGGGGAGGAACTCTCGATTCACTTTGATCGCATCACGCCCATCTACCGCCTCACAGAGGGCATCACCCAGCGCATGTATCGCGCAGCTGTGTTCCGGCTCCTGGAGTCCCTTGATCTCCCCTCACTCCGTGACCGATTGCCGCACGACCTCGACCCAACCCCTTTCGGGACCGCGCTCCACCAGATCCACTTCCCCGATTCCGAACCCGACCGCGAAGGCGCCCGCCGGCACCTCGTTCTCGGCGAATTCTTCGCCATGCAACTCTTTGTAGGCGCAAAGCGCGCGGAATCCGTCTCCCGTGCTGGCCAGAACCACTGCGGCCCCGGGATTCTCATGGACCGTCTCCACGCCGGCCTCCCGTTCCCGCTTACCGGCGCCCAAAAGCGGGCCATCGCCGAGATTCGGTCCGACCTCGCCGCCCTCCGCCCCATGAATCGGCTCCTCCACGGCGATGTAGGCTCCGGCAAGACACTGGTGGCCCTCTCCGCCATGCTCCTTTGCGTCGAGTCCGGCTCCCAAGCGGCCCTCATGGCCCCCACGCAGATCCTGGCCGAGCAACACTACCTCAATTGCAAGCACTGGCTGACCCCGCTCGGCCTCAGCGTCGCCCTCCGAACCGGTTCCAAGCGCACTGATTCCGCCATGCCACTTTTCGATGACAGGGCCTGGCAGGATTCCGTTCTTGGCAAGCCCGGCGCCGCCCGGCCCGCCCATTCCGCCGAGCCGCATATCATCATCGGCACCCATGCGCTCCTTTACGAAGGCGCCGGGATCAACAATCTCGGTCTCGCGGTCATCGACGAGCAGCACAAATTTGGCGTCCTGCAGCGCGCCCGTCTTATCGACCAGGCGATCGTCCCCGATGTCCTTGTCATGACCGCGACACCCATCCCCCGCACTCTCACGATGACGGTGTACGGCGACCTCGACGTCTCCACGCTCGACGAGATGCCCGCCGACCGCGGCAAAATCATCACCCTCCTTCGCGAGACCTCCAAGCTCCCAGATGCCACCGCCTTTATCCGCAAGCAACTCGAGGCCGGTCGCCAAGCGTACATCGTCTACCCCTTGATCGACGAGTCCGACAAACTCGATGCAAAGGCCGCTGCCCAGGAATTCGAGAAATGGCAAACTCTCCTGGCCCCGATGCGTTGCGAATTACTCCATGGGCGGATCGATCCCGCGGAAAAAGATGCCCTCATGGAGAAATTCCGTGCCGGCGAGGCTCAGGCCCTAATCGCCACGTCTGTCATCGAGGTCGGCATCGACGTGCCCAACGCCACCATCATGCTCATAGAGAACGCCGAGCGTTTCGGCCTGGCCCAGCTCCACCAACTGCGGGGCCGGATTGGCCGCGGCACCCACAAGTCCTACTGCATTCTCATTTCCGACGCCACCGATGCACCGGCCCTCGAAAAACTCAACACATTGGCCGAAACATCCGACGGCTTCAAAATCGCCGAAGCCGACCTCCGTCTCCGCGGACCTGGCGACATCCTGGGCACCGCCCAGAGCGGGCTCCCGCCGCTAAAACTGGGCAACTTATTGGCCGACCAAGCCTGGATGCGTGCCGCGAGGGAGTCCGCCCAATGCCTCTTCAAGACCGACCCCCAATTGGCTCGCCCCGAGCACCGGCCCTACCGCGACCTGATAACCAGCCAGCGCAAATTGATGCTCTCGCAAATCAGTTAAACCGCACTGTTTCGTCATTTCGACCCTGCCGCCATCTCTCCGGCAAATTCCTTCATCGCGTCATACGCCGGCTTAGGGTCAAATACCGGACTTCCGCCTGCGTGATAATCATGGCGCACCAGACCGAAACGATGCTCCGGATCATCAAGGGTAACGCCATCGTCCCGCCAATCGTACCAGATTGATAGGGGGATACCGCTGACAATATTCGTCGAGAACTCCGTCTTCAGATACTTCGCCTGTTTGCCCTCGTCGAACCCCTTCCACGAGGTCGAGTATCCCCACTCGCTGCTGATAATCGGCTTGCCCGCGGGCTCATACAATTTGATCAGATTCCGCAGCCGCGCATAGTCCGCGGCCACCGTGCCCGGATCGTTTTGCCGATAGGGATGCACCGAGACCGCGCTCCAATCCTTCAGCAGCCCTCCCTGGAAGCATGCCGCGAGGAACACCAGGTTGATCCCCGAGCACGCAGGGCCGATCAGCGGCTCGCCGGGCGCCGCCTCATGGATGGCGCTCGTCGCAGCCTTTGCCAGCGCAACATACTCCGCGGCACTCGGAGCGGGCGCCCAAAAGTTCTTAATATTCGGCTCATTCCAGATCTCCCAGATGCAGCCCCTCCCGGCGAAATGCTTCACGGCAGCGGCGGCCCACTTCGCGTATGCATTCCGAAACTCGTCGGTCCCTGCGCGGTGGGTAATGGGCATTGTCTCGCCTGGGTCTGCGTACAGCGGGTTTCCATAATCGAGAATCAGGAGCGCGTGCATTCCGTGCTTATCGAGGTCGGCCAGCAATTGGTCGTAAGGCGAGAAATCGTATTTCCCCTTCACTTTTTCCGTTGCGGCCCAGGTAAAATCCATCCGCACCCACTTGAATCCCGCCGCCCGGATCATCTCCAGCTCCCCCGGCTTCGCATGCGTAAAGTGAATATTGACCCCCAGGCCATCCGGCGGCGCCAGCGTCGGAAGCGGAGGCACCCCGGCCTGTGCAAGCGCAGCGATTGAAAAAGCGAGCACCCCTACGAGCAGCCTCGTCAGGGGCCCCCGGGGGCGGATATAGGTCGATTCATTCATGAGATGAGGGTTGATTCTATCCTGAAATCCGAAACATATCAGTCCTTTCCAGGCCTCTAAATGAGAAGATTCATCGTTTTTGTCCTCGTGGTCGCCGTTTGCGTCTTCGGTCTCTACCGCTGGACGGAAAATCGGTCGCTGGATCATCTCCCGGAAAAATTCACGCCCGCCGCAGGCCCCAAGCTGGACTACGACGACGTCCACGTGCTTGCCGCGATGGAGGAGGAATACACCCGGCTCGTGCAGGCCGTCGTCCCCTCCGTCGTCAGCATCACCGCCACGAAGCGCGTCGAGGCTCCTGCTGTCGAGGACCCCTTCGAGTTGTTCTTTGGGCGCCGGTTTCGCGTTCCGCGGAAGACTGAGGAGATGAGGTCGCTCGGCTCCGGCGTCATCGTTTCAAAGGAAGGCCACATCGTCACCAACCAGCACGTCGTTGCCGATGTCGACGAAGTCCGCATCCGCATGGCCGATGGGCAGGAAGCGCCGGCCCGAATCATTGGGTCCGATGCCACCACGGATATTGCCGTTCTCAAGGTCACGGGCATCAAGGTGACCCCGCTCGCCTTTGCTGATTCAGACAAGGTGAAGGTTGGTCAGCGCGTTATCGCCGTCGGGAATCCATTCGGTTTCGACGAGACGGTTACCCAGGGAATTATCAGCGCCAAGGGGCGCTCCATGGAGGATAGCGTCAACGACTTCTTCCAGACCGACGCGGCCATTAATCCGGGCAATTCCGGCGGGCCGCTTGTGGATTTGCGGGGCGAGATTATTGGGATCAATTCCTCGGTTTATGCCGGGCTCGGCTCCGGCAGTCGGCAGGGGCTCGGCTTTGCCATCCCGGCCAATACAGCTCGCCGGGCGCTGGAGGCGATCATCAAGAATGGGCGCGTGCCGCACGGGTATCTGGGGGTCATGGTGCCCAGCCCGGAGCTCGCGGCGCGGCTTGGCCTGCCCGAGACGGATGGGGCCTATGTCTATAACATTACGCCGGACTCGCCGGCTGATAAGGCGGGTATTCGCAAGGGGGACATTGTCCGTTCGATAGGGCACCATGCCGTGCATGGGTTCAGCGATCTCCGCAGCCAGATCGCGGGGTTGGAAACCGGCTCCGAGGTTACCATCGGCATCCAAAGGGGCAGTGAGTCGGTAACGGTTACGGCGAAGATTGCGGAGCAACCGGACGATCAAGCTCCGCATGTCGGGCGGGCGTCGCCTACGGCGGCAGGCGGGCCATCGAACTAAGGCGCAATAAGATTCAGGAACGCGCAGGTGCGCTCAAAAAGTCATGTATTCCCGAGGAAAGTGACAGGAACCTGGGGATTGGTGTCGGCTTCGTAGTCGATGCCTTCGACGCCGAAGCCGAAGAGGCGGAGGAACTCCTGGCGGTAGCCGGCGATGTCGGTGACGGCGGAGAGGTTTTCGGTGGTGACGGCGGGCCAGATCTTCTCGGCGGCTTCCTGGACGTCGGGGCGCATCTCCCAGTCGTCGATGCGGATGCGGCCTTCGTCGTCGAGCTGCAGGGAGGCGCCGTTGTAGAGGCGCTCGGCGAAGAGGCGGTGGATTTGCTCGATGCAGCCTTCGTGGAGGCCTTTTTCCTTCATGACGCGGTAAAGGAGGGAAATGTAGAGGGGGACGACGGGGATGGCGGAGCTGGCCTGTGTTACAAGCGCCTTATTGATAGATACATAGGCGTGTACGCCGGCGGGCTCCAGCTTGCGGGTGATGCGGCCGGCAGCGGCTTCGAGGTCTTCCTTGGCGCGGCCGATGGTGCCGTTGCGATAGATGGCCCAGGTTACTTTCGGGCCGATGTAGGAGTAGGCGACGGTGGTCGCGCCGGGGGCGAGGACGCCGGCGGCGGAGAGGGCGTCGATCCACATTTCCCAATCCTCGCCACCCATGACGACGGTGGTGTCCTGGATTTCCTGGTCGGAGGCGGGCTCGATGGTGATGTCGGATACAATGCCGCGATCGGTATCGACGGTCTTGGCGGTGTAGGGAGCGCCGATGGGCTTGAGGACGGATTTGAAGACCTGGCCGGTTTTTGGATGGACGCGGCGGGGGGAGGCGAGGCTGTAAATGACGGCGTCGACCTGGCCGAGGTCGGCTTTGATGAGGTCGATGGCCTGCTGCTTGACGGAGTCGGAGAAGGCGTCGCCGTTGATGCTCTTTGCGTAGAGGCCGGCGGCGTGGGCGGCGTCCTCGAGGGCGGCGGAGTTGTACCAGCCGGCGCTGCCGGTGCGGGCATCCTCGGCGGGTTTTTCAAAGAAGACGCCCAGGGTGGCGGCATTGCCGCCGAAGGCGGCGGTGATGCGCGAGGCGAGGCCGTAACCGGTGGAGGCGCCGACGACGAGGACGCGGCGGGGCATGGCGGTGAGGGGGCCTTTGGATTTTATGTAGTCGATCTGGCTGCGGATATTGGCGGCGCAGCCTTGTGGGTGGGAGGTGATGCAGATGAATCCGCGGACTTTCGGCTTGATGATCATGGCTGGAAAAGGGTGAGCGAGAGGAATGGGGTGGGTCGAGAGGAAAGAATGGGGGGAATTGCTAATTGATAAAGTGTGATTGCTAATTGGGGGTATTTGCCGCCTCCGGCGGTTGTTTCCGCTCCCTTGACTTTGCTCACATAATCTCACATAATCTCACGTATGAATTGGGGTGAGTTTCGATTGAGCAGGCGGTTGCAATTGGCTCCCGAGCTGACGGAAACGATTTATAGCAAGATCGCCGAAATCGACGCGGTCAGGTTTGCTTATTCTCTCACGAAACGATTGCTGCCTCAAACTGTCGAGCGGTTGACGCATTCGGTGATTGTTACGTCGACGGGGGCGTCCAATCGCATCGAGGGCAACCGGCTTAGCGATGAAGAAGTGGAAGCGTTGTATCGGAAAATGAGGAACAAGGCTTTCAAGACCCGCGATGAGCAGGAGGTGGCGGGGTACATCGAGATTCTGAAACGCATCTTTGAGAATTACCGGGATATCGCGCTTACTGAAGGGCATATCCTCCAGATTCATCAGGAGATGCTGGCATATAGCGACAAGGACCAGGGGCATCGGGGAAGGTACAAATTCGGACCTAATCGGGTAGAGGCGAAGGATCGGAGCGGGAATGTCATTGGGGTGATCTTTGATCCCACGCCGCCTCATCTTACGGAAAAGGAAATGCGGGAGCTGATCGATTGGTACGCATGGGCGCGGGCGGAGAAATTCAAGCATCCGCTGATCCTGCTGGCGAACTTTGTGTTTGAGTATCTGGCGATTCACCCGTTTCAGGATGGGAACGGGCGAACGAGCCGGCTGCTGACGAATCTGATGCTTTTGCAAAACGGTTATTCGTTTGCGGCGCTGGTATCCCATGAAAAGCTGATCGAGGAAAGCAAGGCGGAGTACTATCTGGCACTGAGCAAGACGCAGCGGGCCTGGAAAACGGATAACGAGGATATGGCTGCGTGGATGGTTTATATCTTCGATATCTTACTTAAGCAGGCGCGGGCGGCGGCGCTGCTTCTTGAAAGTGACCAGATCGAATATCTTCTTTCGGAAAAGCAGCTCGCTCTCTGGAAGTGGGCGCAAGGGTTGACTTCGCGGGAATTGAGCCGGGGAGATGCGGTGAGGGCGCTGGGATTTCCACCGAGGACGGTGGAGCAGATTATCAAGAAGCTGCTGGACTTGAAAAAGCTGGAGCAGATTGGGAGGGGGCGGGGTACGCGATACCGGGTGACGGAGTGAGGATGGCGATTAGGTTCCGTGAACTGTGGGCGGTCGCGACGACCTGGATGAAGCGATAAAGATTTAGGCGGGACGGAGGGATTCAGGGATTGAAGCATGGGAGGAAGAGATGCGGCATCGGATTTGGGCTTCGCATTTGAGACTCCAGCCGATGAGATTTGATTATTTCGCCGGAAGCGCGAAGGGAGGGCATTGATTCAAAAGGAGGGGCGTTGATTCGCATATTGCCCAAGCATGGACGCAACTTGGCATTCTGGCATGCAACGATCCGAATGGCACATAGGGTGCTAAGGTCGACCCGACTGCGAAAATTCGCGGCATAAATCTGTAAAACCCAACCACCTATGAAAGCAATTCAGCCCTCAATTTACTCACATTCAATAAATTTATTTCGAGCCGCCATTCTGACCACCGTGCTGGTGGCGGCAGTGTGGGCGATCCCGAGAACCGCGCGCGCCCAAATGATCTACGCCGCATCCACCTATAACAGCGTCGGCGAATACTCCGCGGGCGGAACCGTAATTAACAGCGGCTTCATCACCGGGCTGCCGAATGCCGTTATGTCGCTTGCCGTTTCGGGCAACGACGTTTACGTGGGTACTTACGATAACATTGGCATCTACAACGGTTCCAATGGATCGTTGATTACCAATATCTCGACCAGCTATACGCCCTGGTTTCTCGCTGTGTCGGGCACGAACCTGCTGGCGGCTTGCTGGGTAAATTCGGGCGTTTATGATTACAATGCCAATACGGGGGCGTTGATCACCAGTAGCTTTGTTCCGGTTAACGGTCCGGAAGGATTGACGGTGGTGGGCAATGACCTTTATGTCGCGAGCTATAGTAATGGCAGTGTGGGTGAATATAACGCGACCACCGGGGCGGCGATCAATTCCAGCCTTATCACGGGGCTCTATGACCCGATGGGGATCGCGGTATCGGGGACCGATCTTTTTGTGGCGACCGGGGGCGGAGGAGGATCGAACGACGCAATAGGCGAATACAACGCGACG
>Ga0182030_10014927_pt1 | contig 15270 bp, 13 predicted proteins | sample 812S3MmetaG_FD_121299 | JGI IMG/M metagenome (GOLD analysis project Ga0182030, IMG submission 121299) | Permafrost microbial communities from Stordalen Mire, Sweden - 812S3M metaG (Illumina Assembly) | ecosystem: Environmental > Terrestrial > Soil > Wetlands > Permafrost | place: Sweden... | reverse complement strand
GCGCCCAACGCGACGCGCTTACGCCCCAGTCGTAAGCACCACCCGGAAGCGCGCCTTGCCGCTCTCCATCCGCGCAAAGGCTTCAGGAGCCTTGTCCAGAGGATAAATCTCGATCTTCGGCTTCACGCCCGTCAGTGCGCTGAAGTTCAGCGTGTCTTCGGAATCCATTCCCGTCCCCGAAGCCCACCCGCGAATCTCCCGATTGCCGGAAATCAGCGGTAATACCGAAACCTCAAACGGTTTCATCGGCACGCCCACAATGATCAGTTTTCCGTTCGGTCCCAATCCACCAACCGCCTTGGCCAGCGAATCGGCATCGGTCAAAGTCGAGAGAATCACCGCCGCGCCGCCCAGTTTCTGCAACTCCGCCGCAAAATCCTGCGCAGTGCTGTCGATATAGTGGTGCGCGCCCAGTTCCTTGGCCAGCGGACCCTTATCCGCTCCACGCGCCACGGCCACCGTATGATACCCAGCCTTGGCCGCAAACTGCACGCCCAGATGGCCCAGGCCCCCGATGCCCAGAATTGCCACCAGATCGCCGGCCTTCGCGCCCGAGTGGCGCAGGCTATTGAAGGTGGTCACACCCGCGCACATCAGCGGCGCCGCATCCACATCCGCCAGATCGTCCGGAATCAGCGCCAGCGCATTCGCCGGTGCAATCACGTAATCGGCGTAACCGCCGTCATAGCTGATGCCTGAAATCTGCTGGTTCTCGCAAAGAATAAAGTCCCCGCGCCGGCAAGCCGTGCAGTAGTTGCAATGCCCCCCATGCCAGCCCAGTCCCACACGCTGCCCAGTCTTGAAAACCGGCACATCCGCGCCCACCGCGTCGATCACGCCCGCCACTTCATGGCCCGGCACACGCGGATAGGCGATACCGGGGAAGACTCCATACTTGGTAATGCTGTCGCTATGACAAACCCCGCAGGCCTGCACGCGAATGCGCACATGGCCGGGGCCCGGTTCTGGAAACTCACGCTGCACGAGCTCAAACTCGCCGCCCGCGGCAGTTATCTGAAACGCACGTCCTGCAACACTTGGCATAATTCAGTTACTCCTGCCCGTAAGATGCAGATTCAGGGACGTGGTCGCAATGTCTTCAAAATTTAATCGGCGCCAATTTTTGCGCCCGTCTCCAGGTCAAGCGCAAAGGGCAGATCCTTGTCCGTCCGCATATCCCACCCCAACCCACGCAGAACGCCCCCTTCGATTTGCAGGCTGGTCAGACCCTCCCACGAGAGCCGCGGCGACTCCCAAGCCTCACCCTCCGCGCCCCAGGCGAGGATCGAAACATGTCCCACAAACAGGAGCAGATCCCCTCGCAAGGATTGCGCAGTGTGCGACAGAGATTGCGCAGCGCGTGACGAGGATTGCGCAGCGGGCGTCACCGATTGCGCTTCGTGCAACGCGGATTGCGACCTGACGCCGGGAACCGGCAGCACCGCCAGCACTGGCCGGTAGCGCAGATGCACAAACCGCTCCGGAGCGGCTGTGTCGATCAGATACGCGTACCCTCCCGAAACGGCGCACAGCCAATTCGGATCGGGCATCGCCCAAATGCCCGTCGGCGCTGCCGGATCGCGAAACCCAAGCGCGCAGGTAGCCCAAAAAGGCAATCCACTCTCCGGCTGAATCAGCACCTCCAGCGCGCCGCGCTCCACTTCCTCCACCTGCGCCGGGTAAACATAGTGGCGGCTCGGCAAAATCATCGGCCGGTTGGGCAAGATTTCCGCCGTCCAGCGATGCGCGAACGTGCCGTCAAACGTGGGCGCTGTCATGATCCAACCTCATGATTCCCAATGCCTTAGTTGTAACGATCAAGCTCATCGGCGTAGCGCGCAGTCAGCGCTTCTACATAATCTTCCGCGCCCCACTCTTCGTTGATCTCCGGCATATCCAGCAAGTTGCAAGCGGCCTCCACTACGCCGAAGGAAACTTCCTCCTCCTGCAGCAGGTCGAGCAGGTCCGGCAGTACGCGCAGATCCTTGCGCTTGCCCAGCCCCGCTACAGCCTCTTCGCGCGTGTCGGGATTGCCGTCGTCCAGCCGCTCAGCGAGTGCCTCGCGAATCTCCGGCGAGTCGGCACTGCTCTGCACTCCGATCCCAAATGTCGCCCAGTCGCGAACATCGGGATCGTTATCCTGCATCAGCTCCAGCAGCACAGTGATCGCTGCAGGCTCATCGGCAAAGCAGCTCAGCGCAAAGGCCACGGCAAAACGCACGTCCGGGTCGGAGTTCTTGCGATGCTCCACGATCAGCGGCACCGCAGACGGAATGCCCAGGTGCCCGAGCGCCACCAGGCACGAGTCGATTACCTCAAGGTCCAGCTCGTCCTCAAGCACATCCACAATGACCGCGTAACTTTCGGGCGCAAAGATCACGTCGGGATGCTCTTCGGTTTTGCCCAACTGCGCCAGAATATCCACGCCGCGCCGCCGCTTGGCCGGCTGCTTGTGCCGCGCCCACTGCACCGCCTTGTCAAAGACGGGCTGTGCAGTGGTTTCGTCCGTAGCCATGGCCTGTAACTGGCTCACTGCCTCCCATGGACCGCCTTCATCATCCTCATCGTCATAATCGCCTTCGAGCGTAGCCCGAAAAAGCGCGTCAATTTCTGCAACCGTCGCCATATTCACCATCCTCTAAGAGGATAATCTGCAAGGCTGCGGATTCCGTGGCGGAAATCCAGCGATTTGGGACAGAGACAGGCCGCCGAGCCCGCTTCGCGCCAGGAATCTTGCGATAATCTTTCAGCAAGTGAGGTGTTTTGTGCCGCTACGCTTTTCCAGCAGAATTGTCGCTGCCATCGCCATTTTGATTTCGATTGCGGGAACAGCCGCACATGCCGCCGATGCTCCGCAAACGCTCTCCCAGAAAATCGCCGGCTTGGACCGCAAAGACGGTCTTTTCCCGCTGGATTGGGACGCGAAAGCTGGCAAGCTCTATCTCGAAATCCCCGAAACCGACAAGGACTTCCTGCTCCTCGATCAGCTTCCCTACGGCCTCGGATCGAACGACGTCGGCCTCGACCGCGGCCAGCTTGGCGAAGGCCGCGTCGTCCATTTCAGCCGTATCGGCGGCAAGGTTCTGCTGATTGCGCCAAACCTCCGCTACCGGTCGAGCGCGGCAGACCCCGCCGAGCGCATCGCTGTCACTGAATCGTTTGCCGAGTCGGTAATTTGGGGATTCAAAGTCGAGGCTGAGGAAAAAGGCCGTCTGCTGGTCGACGCCACCGACTTTTTCCTCCGCGACGCCCACAACGCCGCCGAACGCCTCGCCGCCGCGCAGCAGGGAACCTACCGCGTCGACAAGGACCGCAGCGCCATTGCCCTCGACAATACCAAAGACTTTCCCAAAAACACCGAAGTCGAAGCTATCCTTACCTTCGCCTCCGACGGAAGACCGAAGGGTGAATACGTGGCATCCGTCACCCCCGATCCGCACTCGGTCACCCTGCGCGAACATACCTCGTTGATCGAACTGCCCGGCCCCGGTTACACCCCGCGCCGTTTCGATCCCCGCTCCGGCTTCTACCCCTTCGAATACCGCGATTATTCGGTTCCGCTGAACGACCGCATGGATCAGCGCTTCATCATTCGCCATCGCCTGCAGAAGAAAGACCCCAACGCGGCGGTCTCCGAGCCGGTCAAGCCGATCACCTATTACGTCGATCGCGGCGCGCCGGAGCCGATCCGCTCGGCGCTGGTGGAGGGCGCAAGCTGGTGGAGCGCGGCCTTTGAAGCTGCCGGATTCAAAAACGCATTCAAAGTCGAAGTCCTGCCCGAGGGCGCCGACCCAATGGACATCCGCTACAACATGATCCAGTGGGTGCATCGCGCTTCCCGCGGCTGGAGCTATGGCGAAGCGGTCACCGACCCGCGCACCGGCGAAATCATCAAAGGCCAGGTTACGCTCGGCAGCCTGCGCGCCCGTCAGGACTACAAGATCGCCGAAGCCCTGCTCGCGCCCTACCTCAACGGCCAGCCAATCCCGCCGGAGATGGAGCAGATGGTCCTCGCCCGCACCCGCCAACTGGCCGCGCACGAAGTCGGCCACACGCTCGGCCTGCAGCACAACTTCGCCGCATCGACCGTCGGCTTCGGCACCTCGGTGATGGACTACCCCCACCCCTGGATTACCCTCGACGCCACGGGCAAACCCACGCTCGACAAGGCCTACGCCATCGGCGTCGGAGCCTGGGACAAAGCCGCCATTCGCTACGGCTACTCGCAGTTTGCTCAGGGAACGCCTGAGGCTCCGGCGCTCGATGCATTGCTCGGGCAGAATCTCTCCGACGGCCTTCGCTACATCACCGATGAGGATTCGCGCCCTCTGGGCGGCGCCAATCCCTACGGCCATCTCTGGGACAACGGCCCCGACGCGCCCGCCGAACTTGAGCGGATTCTCGGCATCCGCAGCGCCGCGCTGGCCCGCTTCAACGAAAACGCCATCCGCCCCGGCGAACCAATGTCCCAGCTTGAAGAGACGTTGGTTCCGCTCTACCTGCTGCATCGCTATCAGACCGAAGCAGCGTCCAAGCTGATCGGCGGCCTCGACTATCGCTACGCTGTGCGTGGAGATGGCGGCATGGTTACCGAACTGGTCGCGCCCCACGACCAGCGCAGGGCTCTCAGCGCCGTCCTGCAAACCCTCGACCCTGGTACCCTGACCCTCTCTCCGGAATTTCTGTCCATGCTGCCGCCTGTGCCGCCCGGCTACCCGCGCACTCGCGAGTCGTTTGAGGGCTACACCGGCCTTACTTTCGATCCCGAAGGCGCAGTGGAAGCCGCCGCCAACCTCACTGCCTCCCTCCTCTTTGAGCCGGCCCGCGCCAGCCGCCTGGTCGAGTACCACGCCCGCGACTCCAAAGAGCCAAGCCTCGAAGAAGTGATCGACCAGACGCTGCAGTCGACCTGGGAGGCTCCGCGCCAGAGCGGCTTGCTCGGCCAGACCCAGTTTTCCGTCGAAACAGTGATTTTGAAGCACCTGATGCAGCTCTCGGTCTCGCATGAGGCCTCGCCGCAGGCCCGCGCGATTGCCACAGCCAAGCTCGCGGATCTCGAAATCTGGCTCACCGATCAGGAAGAGTTGAACGTGTCAGCCGATGTCCAGGCGCATTGGGCTGCGGCTCTCGACGACATCGAGCAGTTCTGGAAAGACCCGGAGAAGTTTCAGGTAGCCCAGCCGTTGCCCACGCCTCCTGGCCAGCCCATTGGTTCCGACGCGTCGGACGACGACTTCGAAATAGATTAAGGGGCTGTGGTGAAAGCCAGAGTCCAGGGGAAACCGTCCCTCAGCGGCTAAAGCCGCATTGATTCTTTGGACTTTGCGGCACGACTGAAGTCGTACCCTTTCACAAAACCTGACTCTCATCTCAGGCCGGGTGCCCCACCCTCGCCGCGTCGTTGTTCTTGCGGCTAGGGTGGGAGCGCTATTTCGTCGCGGAAAAATGCTCCCAGCCGCGCGACTCCAGCGGCATCGGGCCTTTTTCCGTGCGCAGAATGGCCGCCGGCGCGCCCGCTTTCCGGGCGCGAATCCGGCCGATGGCGGTGACCAGGACGCCGTCAATCCGGCGTGGAATCTTCGCCGCCGCGGGCGCTGTGAAGAGCAGTTCATAGTCCTCGCCGCCGTGGAGCGCCAGGGCCAGCGTTGCCCCCGTTCCCAGAGGTAAGGCCGCTGCAACCACCTCCGCCGCTACGCCCGACTCCTCGCACAGATGCGCCAGGTCGGTCGAAAGCCCGTCGCTCAAGTCCATCGCAGCGGAAGCCAATCCACGCTTGCGCAGCCATAATCCCTGCGCCACACGCGGCTGGGGATAGAGATGCGGCGCAGGGCCTCCGGCCGCTGTGGCACCGGCAAAGCTGGCGGGAGAAGCCTCGAGCGCAGCCAACTCCGCCGCTGCGCCTCCGAGCGTGCCCGTAACGTAAATGCGGTCGCCAGGCCGCGCGCCCGATCGCAACAGCGCCTCGCCCTGCGGCACCGCGCCGGTCAGCACAATATCCGCAATGGCAATCGGCGACTCAGCCAGGTCTCCCCCGGCCAGCGGAACGCGGTGCTCCGCTGCAAGCGCCATCAACCCATCCAGAAAGCGCGTCACCCACGCGGCAGAGTTCGCGGCAGAGTTGGCGTCAGTCACTGTGAGCCCGCGCGGAATCCCCAGCGAGAGAAACGCCGCCACCGGTCGCGCTCCCATGGCTGCCAGGTCGCTGAGCCCACGCGCCAGGGTGCGGTGCCCCACCGACTCCGGCGGGTGCCAATCGAGCCGGAAATGCCGCCCCTCGATCGAGAGATCCGTAGTCACCGCCAGCTCTTCACCGGCGCGTGGCCGCAGCAGAGCGCAGTCGTCGCCAATGCCTAACTGCACCCTGGATTTTGGCTTTGGCCGCCCAAGACCCTCCGCCCGGGCGCGAATCGCCTCCAGCAGCGCCAGTTCGCCCGAGCCATGCAGCTTCGCAGTATCGGTCCCCGTCTTCGATTTGGGTTCGGAGGATTGCACTCTTCATGCAGCATATCGCGCCTGGGAACGCAATTCGTCCTGAGAATCCTCTCAGAGTGCAAAAGATTTCGTAAGGAACTCCAAGACAAAGGGATTGAATCCGAGCGCTATTGCTCTACAATTGGGGGTGCCGGATTCGGTTAATCTGTTCAGTGGAAAGGGTTCTGAGCGGGGGCTCGGGCCGTTTCGTCATTCCGTACGGTCGCCTGTGAGGTTTTTGCCGCAGACGGCGCGAATCTTGAGGGTTTTAGATGCTAAAGAAGCGGTATTACATTCTGTTTGTCGCCAGAGACGAAGAAGATGGCACCGTCCGCAAAATCTCACTCCCCGTGCAGTATGCGTATGGATTTGTCGCCGCCGCCCTCGTCGGCACCTTTACAATCGTGGGACTGGCCGGGTCTTACACCCGCATGTTGCTGAAAACAGAGAGCTTCAACCAGGTTCGCCAGGAGCGTGAAACGCTCCGCAAAAACTACCAGCAGATGGCCGCCATCGCCCACGAGCGAGATATTCAGGTCGCTTCGCTCGGCGCGCTGGCCAGCGAAGTCACCGCCATCTACGGGCTCAAACAGAATAAATTGACTGGCGGCCGGCACGGTTCGACTGCGGTCGCAACCTCTGCCACACCCTCCACCCTGGCCGTTTCCGACGATATCAGCCAACAGCAAGTCAAGCTCTCGCTCGACGAGTTTTACGCGCTACGGGACCAGGCGCTCTCTGGGCAGGTCTCTCGCGCCCTCGAAGGCGGCCTTACATCCGGTTCAAGCGCTGGCATTGGAGCAGGCGACTGGACCCAGTTCGCCGACGCGCCCTCCATGTGGCCGATTGAAGGCAAGATCAGCTCCGGCTTCGGCGAGCGCGAAGATCCCTTCAACGGCGAAGGCGCATTCCACGCCGGCCTCGACATCCTCGCCCCCATGGGCACTCCCATCCGCGCTGCCGGCGACGGCATCGTGCTCACCTCGGGCCTCGCCAACGGCTACGGCCGCGAGATCGTCATCGACCATGGCCACGGAGTTCATACCGTCTACGGCCATATGTCGGCCCTTGTGGCCATCGCCGGCCAGCGCGTCATACGTGGACAGGTTATCGCATACGTCGGTCAGGCCGGTCGCGCCACCTGCCCGCATCTGCATTACGAAGTCCGCATCAACAACGTCCCCGTAAATCCCCACAAGTACCTGCGCACCACCTTCGCCGAAGCTGAAGCCGACAATATCCCTCCCGTCGCGCCTGCACATAGAGGCAAATAGCCCAGGGATCAGGCAGCCCTCCAGTCGCTACCTCCAGTCAGGGTTGAGGCAACGGGCGTTGCCAGCCATCTCATCTTCCATGCCTATTTGGAAGCGCCGTCCAGTTCGCTGGCCTCGCCATTCATCAGCTCTACCGGCAGAGTTCTAGGCAAGGTTGCGTCGATCTCGACGCGGTTGTGGTGCTGCGTGATCTCCGCCGTGCGCAGCGCTTCTTTGAGGCTGTTGTTGGCTGTGCTCGCTCCGAGGCCGGCAGTCGCGGCCCTCGCCAACGTCAGCAGCAGATTCAGGCTTCCCGCCTGGCTGGCTGCTTTCGTCTCATCGGTCGCAATCTCCGTCATCCGCAGCTTCAGCGCCCCGGCCCAGTGCACCGAAGCCAGAAAAGTTGTATCCGGCTCAACAGGCAGATCCAGTCCAAAGACGTGGATGACGCCGTTCTCGCTGAACGGCAGCCCAATCTGGCCCATCCCCCAGGCCACCGACAAAATCGGCATCTCGGAGTAGTGTTCGGCCAGCAACGTCGACCCCGAAAAGGGCAGCGCCGCCGTCCGGTGCCTATCCAGCATGGAGTGAATCTGTTCCGTGCTGGGCGTATTCGATACGGCCACCGTGTCATAGCCAATCTGCGCAATGCGCACCGTCCGCCCCTCGCTGGGCAGGCTGTAGATGGTGTGCGCCTCGTAGCTTTCTTTGCCGCTGGCGTGCGCTTCCAGATACCCTGCCAGCCGCTTGCCGTCCAGCTTGCCCACCAGCACCATCGAGTAAGCCACAGGCCCGTTCGGTCCGCGCGGATCGGGCATCCGGTGCAGGGCAATCGCCGCTTCCTCCAGATCCCGCTCCCAGTCTATGCCGGTCGCATCGATGAAAGCCTGGTACTCGGGAGCCCGCGTCACCGGTTTGAGATCGCTATGCAGCAGCGCCCGGATCGGCCGCAGATTCACATAGACGATGCCATCGGATTCAGGCAAAAGGCGCGCAGCTTCCGGCGGCGCCTTGAAGCGAAGATAGATCGCCGCTGCCAGCACCAGCAGCACGGCGGCGACAATCCAAAGAGTTCTGCGGGTGCGTCTGAGCATTCAACTCCAGATTTTCTTTGCGGTCAAAGGCCGCACACAAAGAGTCTAACCGGCATCGTGCCTCAGAGTCGCGCAAGGTCAGGCTCGAATCCCAGCCATATCGAGATACTGCCGCACGGTCGCGATTTGGATATCTTCAAAAGAGCCCAGCTTGAGAAGGTGCCTATCGCCACTTACGATGTAGTCGGCTTTTCCGGCCACCGCACATTCGAGGACGCGATCATCGTCCGGGTCTTCCGCAATCACATGCAACACAAAATCAGGATGTACCACAATGGAAATTCTTTCCAGACGAAGACGAATCTCAGCCGCGTCGACCGCTGGAACCTTGAATTTCCCCTGCAACTTCTCGTCGAGTTCATCGAGCAGTGTGGGAGAGGTGACCAGCGTGAAGACTTGCATGTTCGCGAGTTCGAGGAACGCCCGTGGAAGGCCACCGAACATGAGTGCTGAGATTGCGACGTTGGTGTCGGCTACGATCCTCGCCATTCGGCCTAACTCACCACGGCGCTTTGTTTTTCCATCCGGAACTCATCTGAGAGCCGTTCTACGTCGGCCTCAGACTCAATTCCCAGCGATTGACCCACGGCGCGGGTTCTCTGGAGTAGCAAATCCCACCCAGGGTCGCTGTTCATATACCGCCGCAGAGCCTCCCGGAACAACTCGCTGATCGTCCGGTGCTCGCTATGCGCGATAGCCTGGGCCTTGATCAGAAGATCGGGGGGCAGGGTGATGGAAATTGTCTTTGCCGTGCGCATACTTGTCATTGTAAAGCATGGTCAAACATGACACACCAAGCCCCGCAAGGAATTGCCGGTTGACGGCGCGTTTGTCGGTAATACTTCGTCGATATTGAGCGCCAAATCGTGGTGGGAAACACGTATTTAATTCAGCGAAGAATCCCGAAGAAGCGGATTGTCCCAATGGCACGGATCAGTTCGCAACGCCGGGCCTGGAGCCAATCTCAAAATGTTCACAAAGAACTTTGGAGAGCACCCGCCGCCGTGGTTCGCACCACTTTATTGTCATTGTCCCCCATGGAGTTTAGTTCACCCCGAAGTCAAATACCCGGCTGTTAGACACTGCCGCACCCGCATACGGACTGACGGAGGCTGTGCCGCTCCCCGAGATAAATCCGTACTCGCCCGACTGTAGGGGGCCATTCATAGTGACCTTGTATACGCCGGGCCTCAGCTTTACATAGGTGAATGCAGTGACTGCCTTATCGTCAGTGCCGCCCGACGATCCATACGCATTGAATTTACCGACAATGGTCTCTCTGGTGTCGCCCTTTATGTCGAATTTCAACAGGGTGTATTCATTCGGGGTGCTGGTGCCTCCAAAGATTGGCGAGCTGGCATGGCTCAGCCCCGCACTTTGCTCCTCGAAGTAGAAGTAAAACGTGGATTGAGGATCGGTCGCCCGAGCGTTGGCGTGTGCCCCGCGCAAAACAGCCTTCATTTTGACCTTGGCGATACCGTAGGTCATCGCCGACGCGAAAACCCCTCCGGTCTTACCCTGGGAGTAAATGGAGGGTTCAAGCATCGTCATTTTTGACCCCACCGGAGCTTTGGTGCTGAAGATGTAAATACCTGCATCGTGCGGTGACGCTGGATCGTCCGGATCAGTTGCAGCGGGAGCAGCCGGACCACCCGCAACCGGGGCTTGAGTAGCGCTGCCCGAACTCTTGAGCACCACGGCCGAGATTACCTTGTCGCTCGCGCCAGCGCCTTTCAACGCAATCATGCCGTCGACGGAGGTATCGTAGGTTCCGGGCTTCGAATTGATCGCCGAGATAACCAGATCCTCTGACAAGCCGGCTTTCAGCATCTTGACCACGGAGTCATTGGTGAGCGCGTCTTGAGCCACGAGAAATGCCGGACAAAGGACCAAAAAAACCAGAGCGAACAGTGTCTTACGCACGAATTGCCTCCTGAAGAGATATGAGCTTTTTTATCGGAAAAGGTCTACTCGGAATCATGCACTTAAATTGTCTCCGGGCGCAAGTAAAACTCTCGTCCGGGGCGAGATGAGGGTGGCTAAGTCTTCTCTTTCCTCCGGAATCGCAGTATGATGATGCTCATGCCCCGCTCCGTGCAAATCACGACACCGCGAGCCTCTTATGAGGAATTGGTGAAGCAGTTGCGCATTCCCAAGGCTCGCCAGCGACAGCTTCGAGCAATCGTTGCAGAAACGCGCAGGCGGCTCGCCTCCGAGATTTCAAATTCGCCGGATGGTTCCGTGAGGTCGGTGGAAGGGGCGGAGAGTGCCGCGGTCGCCCGTTAGTCCAAACGCAGTATTCCTGAACATTCCATACGATAGCGAGTTTCAGAAACTCTACGTGGCATATATCGTCGGCATCTACCAGCTTGGTTTGGTGCCCTTTCTGGCTTCAGGCATTCCCGGCGGAGAGCGGCGATTGGATCGAATCCTCGCGCTCATTCAAAGCTGCCGATACTCCATCCATGATCTATCGCGAGTTGAGGTGAGTGTTCTGCCGCCTTCGACTCCTCGATTTAATATGCCGTTGGAACTCGGATTGACGATTACCTGGGCTAAATTGAATCCCAAAAGGCACAGTTGGTTTCTTTGGGAGTCCGAGCCGCGACGCCTGCAGAAGTCCCTCAGCGATCTGGACGGAACCGATCCCTACATCCACTTTGGGACCGTCGAAGGGGTCTTAGGCGAACTCCGTAATGCATTTGTCAGTAACCACGCTCCCCCGCTCGGAAAAATGATGGAGTCTTACAGAATTATTGAGGGAAGTTTGGACCGAATTCTGATGGATGCCGGAACACGCAACGTCTACGCGGCGAGCGTTTTCAAGGAATTATGCTTCCTGTCTCTCGACGCAGCCCACGGGCCGTTAGCCGGGGAGCTATGACCCGCCCCATCATCGGCGTCTTCGATTCCGGCTTCGGCGGATTAACGGTGCTCAAGGCGCTGCTGCACCGCATGCCCTCAGCGGAGTACGTTTTTCTCGGCGATACGGCGCGGCTGCCCTACGGCTCGAAGTCGCAACGCACCATTGCGCGCTATGCGGCCGAAAGCGCCCAGTTCCTGGTCGAACAGCAGCATGCCGAGTTTCTCGTAATCGCCTGCAATACGGCCAGCGCCCTGGCTTTGGACGCGATTCGCGAGGCTGTCTCCGTCCCCGTGCTGGGAGTGATCGAGCCGGGAGCGGCTGCGGCTGCCGCCAACTCCGAGACGCGCGATGTGATGGTAATGGCCACGGAAGCGACCGTCGCCAGCCACGCTTACGCCGCAGCGTGCCGCGCCCAGGGCCTGCGCGCCGTGGAGAAGGCCTGTCCGCTTCTGGTTCCGCTGGTCGAGGAGGGCTGGATCGACCCAGCCGCCCACCCCGTCACTGCGGAGGTCGTCAGGATTTACCTGAGCGAACTTCTCGCCGAGGCCGCCGCCGCAGGGCAGTCTCCAGATACGCTGGTTCTGGGCTGCACCCACTATCCGCTGCTGCGGCCAATCTTCGAGGTATCCGTCCCAGCCGGGGTTCGGGTGATCGATTCCGCCGAGGCCACGGCCGACGAGGCGGCTCGCCTGTTGGCGGCGAATCGCCAGAGCGCGACAGGCAAAACGGCGGCGATCCGATGTTTTGCGACCGATTCGGTTGAGAAATTCGAGCGTCTCGGATCGCGCTTTCTCGGCCTGCCGGTGGGTAAGGTCGAACTGGTGGATTTGGGTGGCTGAAGCAGAATCGGCATAGTCAGACCCGGTTCAGCATCTGGAGGTTGGATTTTTCTCGATAAGAAATCCAGTCTGACATCTCTGGCGCTGGGTGCAGGTGTAGCGATTCTGCTGGAGTGGCCGCAACTGGTATCCTGAGTTGCGTTTGGAGTCGTTTGATTCCGAGTTCGAGAGCGAGGACAGGGAAATGCCGGAACTGATCAATTTGGAAGGAAAAACCGCAGTCATATTTGGCCTCGCGAACAAGCGTTCGATCGCCTGGGGCATCGCGTTGAAACTGCATGAGGCGGGCGCGAAACTGGCCATCTGCTACCAGAACGAGCGGATGAAGTCCGAAGCCGCCGACCTGATCCACGAGCTGCCGGGCGCCGAGGGTTTTCAGTGCGATGTGTCGAGCGATGCCGAGATTGAATCTGTCTTCGGTCAGTTTCAGGAGCGCTTCGGGACGATCCACGTTGTGGTCCACGCGGTTGCCTTCGCCCCGCCTGAAGATCTGCGCGGCGAGTTCGTCAACACCAGCCGGGAAGGCTTCCGCATCGCGCACGATGTCAGCGTCTACTCGCTGATTGCGGTATCGAAAGCAGCAGTGCCGCTGATGCCGGAGGGCGGCAGCATCATCACGCTCAGCTACTTCGGGGCGGAAAAAGTTGTCCCGCATTACAACGTGATGGGCGTGGCCAAGGCGGCGCTTGAGGCTACCGTTCGCTACCTGGCTTCGTCGCTGGGGCCGAAGGCGATTCGCGTCAACGCAATTTCAGCCGGGCCGATCATGACGCTGGCCGGGCGCGGCGTGGGCCAGATGGGCGACATGCTGCGTATTCACGCGGACAAGGCTCCTCTGCGGCGCAACGTCAAGCAGATTGAGGTCGGCGGCGCGGCGGCTTTCCTGGCCAGCGACCTTGCCGGCGCGATTACCGGCGAAGTCATGTACGTCGACTGCGGCTACAACATCATGGGCTTCTGACAGGCTTTCGTGCCTTATGGAACAGTGATCTTCGTCTCCAGCGGCAGGTCGCGCGAACTGCCGCCGACGAAGACCGAGCGTTCGCCTGTCGCCAATGTCCATTTGCCGGTCTCCGCGTTCCAGAACTGCAATCGCCTTGCCGGAATCTGAATCGACAGGAGTTTCGACTCTCCGGCATTCAGGTGAACGCGGTCAAAGGCGGCCAACGCCCGCACCGGGAAATCCCCTGCCAGCTTCTCCTCCGGCGCTCCCAGGTAAACCTGCGGAACCTCGTCGCTGGCAACATCGCCGGTATTGGCCAGGTTGAACACGGCCACGAAATCGCCGTTCCCGATGGGAGAGACCTTTAGATTGCTGTACGCAAAATGCGTGTAGCTCAGTCCAAAGCCGAAGGGAAAGACCGGCTCGATCTTCTGCTTGTCGAACCACCGGTAGCCGACATTCACCCCCTCGGAGTAGGTCGTCATGCCATCCACGCCCTTGGCCGAGCGCTCCGGGAAGTGGGGGTCCGTTGCTGGATAGTCGGTCAGCTTCTTGGCCCAGGTAAAGGGCAGCCGTCCCGCCGGGCTGGTCTTGCCCAGCAGGATGTTGGCTGTCGCCCAGCCGCCCTCGTCGCCCGGCCACCACATCTGCAAGACGCCCTTGACCTTGCTCAACCAGGGCATGGCAATCGGCTGGCTGATGTTCAGCACCACGACCGTATTTGGATTGACCGCCGCAATCTCTTCAATCAGCTTGTTCTGGTCGTAATCCCTGCCGTTTCCTGGCAAAATGAAGTCGGATTTGCCTCGGCTCCAGGCGAAGACCACGGCTGTTTTCGCGGCCTTCGCTGCGGCGATAGCTGCATCATGGTTTGCCTCACGCTGCTCAGGCGTCACCCACGCTAGGCGCACCTGCGCAGGCGCGTTCGAGGTGTCTCCGTGAATCGAAACAGCCACCTTGTGCGCCCCTTTGGACAACTGCACAGCGGTACGAACGTTGTCCAGGCCATCCGTCGTCGGCATCAGCCCGTCTTTGCCACCCAGCACTGTATCGCCATGCACCGCCCCGCGCATCCCATTGGCCCCGGAGATGTGCTTGCCGTCGATGCTCAGGTCGCCCGCCGCGCCCAGCAGTTGCAGGTAAATCCAATAAGAGCCCGAAGCCGGGACGTTGAGCGTACCCCTCCAGGTGAATTCGCTGTTTGCCGGCAACGCCTTTCCCGACTTTTCCGTAAAGTCCAGGATCGGGTCGTTCCCGGCGGACAGAGCAGCCTTCGGACCGCCAGCACTGCGGTCGAGTCCGGCTGCCCCTTTGGCATCGGTCCAAAGCTCAGCCGGAATCGCCACCCCGGTCATATCGTCCTCGACCGCATAGGTGACCTTCGCCTCGGGAGCGATCTTGGCAATCGCCTGCACCGTCCCAATCTGCCGCCAGGGAAAGCCCGTGCTCCGCTCGCCCGACACGCCAATCGCCACCGTCTGCCCCGCTCCGGGCCCAATCAGCGCCACCGTATCCTCAGCCTTGAGCGGCAGAATCCGGTCCTCGTTCTTGAGCAGCACGGCAGCGTCCTCGGCGGTCTTTTCGATGGCGGCGGCGTTGGCTTCCACGGCATGTACCGGCGGATTCTTTGGCCTCAACTGCCCCGGCGTTGGATGGTCCAGAAAGCCGAATTTCTCGTATTGCAGCAGCACCCGCCGCGCCGCCCGGTCAATCGCCGCCTGATCCAACTGGCCCTTCTGTTGCAGGTTCCAGAAGTTGACGTGCGAGTCGTGCATAGTGCCAAACGCGCCCATATTGAGTGGCT
>Ga0182030_10014926_pt1 | contig 15271 bp, 23 predicted proteins | sample 812S3MmetaG_FD_121299 | JGI IMG/M metagenome (GOLD analysis project Ga0182030, IMG submission 121299) | Permafrost microbial communities from Stordalen Mire, Sweden - 812S3M metaG (Illumina Assembly) | ecosystem: Environmental > Terrestrial > Soil > Wetlands > Permafrost | place: Sweden... | reverse complement strand
GTCGTCGGCGGCACAGTTTTCATCAGCTTGGCCTTGAATTGGAGCCCGTGCTCTTTGTCTCGAACCCACCAGCCCTCGGCCTCCAGCCACTCCCCGGCAGTTACGGAAGGCAGCGATCCAAGCGCCGTGACTTCATCGCGGTGTCCTCTGACTTTTACCCGAAGCACACAGAAGCCGTTTTCTTCGTTGTGGAAGGTGACGCGCTCGATCAGGCCGGAGACTTCCTCGGTGATCGCCTTGTCAGGACCTGTGGCATTCATCTGGTTAGCGAGACGTTTTGCTACAACATTATGGTGTTTGAAATTGTAGCCGGGAAGTGTTTAATTCTAAATCGTGTCTAACAAAGACCACACTCATGAATCACGCAAGTCGCTCAAGGAACGCCTAGATCAAGCCGGCTTTCGCGTCACGCTCGCGAGCACGGTTGTCGCGGTGGTAGCTGCCATCGCTGCGTTATGGTCGGGATATGAAGCTCACAAAACTCGTGTTCAAGATGAGCGCCCTTTTCTGGCAGTTGATGTCGCCCCGCCCGGCAAAGATGATGTTGTGATACCAGTCACGCCGCTCAATTCAAACGCCCGCACTCACGTGGTGGCCTTTGGCAAGACACCCGCTAAGGATATTCACGTAACATGCGCGAGTGTAAGGCAAAACGCCCCGGCTGCAATGTGGAAACCAAATGCCCACTATTCGAGCAGTAGATTCACTTATATTCTTCCCGGTCGCTTTGTAGAGATTTTTTGCTCGATGCAGACCGATCCTCCAGTCGATACGACGGCGCCCGAATTTGAACTTGGGCTCGTTCAGTACAGGGGCGAAGACGGCACCTCATACCAAACTCCTTTTTGCTACCAATTCATACAGTTTGGTTCTAGCCCCCTAGCCCGCTTTATTCATGATCATGAAGACACGAAAGGCCTCTTCTGCTACAAACATGTTGTCGAGACATAGTTTGCAATAGCAAGAGAGGCCTTCGCGTGATCGACGATAGCACGACACAGTGTTTGTTGTTCCCCGATATTTTCCACAAGCCCTTGGCGCTCCAGTTTGATCAGCGGCAGGGCAGCTCCGATGGCGGAGCCCTGCTGCTGAAGGCGGCTGACCATCGCTATGGATTGATCGCCTGCATGGCTGACTGCCTGCGAGACGAGCGGCAAGCCAGCAAGGTCGATCATTCCTTGCAGGAACTTCTGGCGCAACGTGTGTTCTCGATCGCGTGCGGCTATCCGGACGCCAACGATGCGGCCCGCCTGGCCAGCGATCCGATTCACAAGCTGCTGCTGGACCGCGATCCGGGAACGGGCCGCGATCTGGCTTCGCAGCCGACGCTGTCGCGTTTTGAGAACGCCATCGCAGCCAAGGAACTCTATCGTCTGGGCGAGGCGTTGGCGGCCAGCGTGATCCAGCGTCATGCCGAGCGGTTGCGTGGTCGTGTCCGCCGCGTCACCCTCGATCTGGACCCGACCGACGATCCCACCCACGGGGCGCAGCAGTTGTCGTTTTTCAACCGCCATTACGATACCTGGTGTTACCTGCCGGTGATGGGTTTCGTCAGCTTCGATGACGAAGCGGAACAGTACCTTTGTGCTGCCGTGTTGCGACCCGGCAACGTGACGGCGGCAGCCGGTGCGGTGGGGATTCTGCGCCGACTGATGCAGTTAATCCGCTACTTTCTTCCCGGAGTGTGCATTCGGGTTCGTCTCGATGGCGGATTCGCCCATCCCCAGTTGCTGGCCTTTCTGGATGCCGAGCCCGGCGTCGAGTATGTGGTGGCGATGGCCAAGAATGCGGTGTTGAAGCGCAAGGCCAAGCCAGCGATGCGCCAAGCCCGCAGGCTCTCGCGGCGCAGCGGTAAGACCGAGCACATCTACCGTGAAGCTGACTACGCGGCCAGGACGTGGCCGCACGAACGCCGCATCGTTATCAAAGCCGAGGTCGTGCGGGCTGACGGCAAAGAGCCCAAAGACAACCCGCGCTTCGTCATTACCAACCTGAAGCAGAGCCCGCAGTGGATCTACGAAAAGGTCTACTGCCAACGCGGCGAAATCGAGAACAGGATAAAAGAACTGCATGAGTTACAGATCGACCGCACCAGTTGCAGCAATTTCTGGGCTAACCAGTTGCGCGTGCTGTTGACCGCTGCCGCTTATGTACTGCTGCAGGAGTTGCGCCTGCGAGCCGCTGGCACCGATTGTGCGCGGGCTCAGGTCTGGACACTGCGAGAACGGTTGCTGAAACTTGGTGCCCGTGTGCTGGTCTCGGTGCGGCGCGTGATGGTGCACCTACCCGCATCCTTCCCGTTTCTTCCCACTTTTCGGCGAGTGGCACTGGCACTCGGAGCCTCGCCCGGATAGCACTGGCCTTGACGTACCCCATAAACGTTCCTTGCACCCGCCCGCAACTGCGTCCGAGGAAAAGCCCTGTCCGCAAACCGCTGCCTTGCCAACTTCTACCCACCCACAACTTCGCCAACACCGTCAGACCACCACAATCATCCCCACACCATCACGTTCCACGTAACCTGGTCGCTCCACAAACCACACTGAGCGCCTTCATGAATAAAGCGGGCTAGTGATACGCCAATGTACTGAAGATCATGGGCAACCTGAGCTGCGATAGTTCGCAGGTGCCTCTCCACACTCGCAAAATTTCTAAAGGGTTGCAGAATTAAGGCATCCCTTCCATGGAGTTCAGCCACCCCCACAAAGTAGGAAACACGCTCGGCGTCATTCACGAGGAATCGTCTTCATTAGGTCATTACGCCCAATTCTTCACGCAGATCGGAAACCGGAACCTTGTCTAAGAGATGGCGCCGAAGAATGGCCACCTTCTCCTCGGCAGTGTAGTGCTTGCGCTCTTTTTTCATACGCTCGCTCCGCTATCTTAACGGACGAACGCTTTCTCCATTTCCAGCTGAGGCGGGACAATAGTAGTAAGTTCTTATATCTTCAGATCTGAATTCTTCTCTTAAGAGGGGTTAGCGCTACCTGTCGTAAAAGATTGGCGGTGTCACTTTTTCCTATCCCACAAGTGTTCGTACCGATGCTGCCACATCTCCTTTGCCTCCTCTGAATGCTCAGCTAAGACATTCCAGATGTATTTCATCCTTTCTTCATTTCCCAATCGAAAATAAGCATCCATCTCAGAAGCGATAGCAAGCGTAACGATGACAGTTCGGGTTATGTGGAGGTATCGGTACTGCGGCATCGCCCTGTTCTCAACCAACTCTTGATCCTGGCCTCCAACGAGATCAGCGAGTAAGAACGGCGAGATCATAATAAGTCCGCCGCAACTAAGATGCGCTTGGGCCGATGTGTCGTGATAAAGCCAGTTGTTGAGATACCTCAAGAACGGCCGACTCGCTGTTTGTTCATCCTTCAATTCAAAGGGGTGCTTCCAATATGGAATCGTCTTCGGGTTTCGCCGCTCATTCGTTGTAATTTGGAGCGCCTTTTCCATATTTGAAAGGAAACTCTTAACGTTCTCGAAATAAGGCCGCCATTCGGGATCTTTTGAAAAGGCGGTTTTCTCTTTCTGGTACTGCTCATACGCCTCCCGCCAACCTGCGCGTTCGTACATGTCCGATCGTACGTTTATGTCGTCGAACATGTACACGATGCTGAATAGCAGATCGAGAAGTTGCCGGTTGATTGCCGGAACCGAGAGCGCATAATTCATCTTCCTTTTAGGGTCTTCCGGCGTATCAGCGCAGAGATACCGCACCGACATAAACGAATTCGTCGCAAAGCGGACCAGGACCATCAAGAGCGCAACCTTTCGTGCGCTTTTCGTATCGCCCTTCGCTTCCGCTCGCTTAACCAAGCGTTGGAGATCACGTTCAACGTTGATGAGTGCTCCGTCCATCCGTTCTAGGATGAGTCCGAAATCGAAACGTCGTAGCGGTTTGAGGCCGCGGTTCTTTTTCTTTGCCGGCATCCAAATATCCTCACACGTGTTCGCTATTTATTCGCCTATAATATCCTACGAGAGGCGACGCGTGGGACGGAAAATCGGCGGTTTTCAAGATCACCCGGATTGGCCGAAGATGGGGCCGTCGCTCCTCATCGCCACCTGTCTTATCCTTGCGATCCGCACCGCGAAGTGGGCCGCGCGGTCTTCAGATTCGACGGCCAGCAATCACGACCTCGAAACGGAGATCGAGCACGCTGCATATCTCGCCGGTCGCGTATTCGCTCGGCTCGTTTCAAAGCATCCTTCGATTTTTCCAAATGCGAAGAAGCCCTGGTACCAGCCGGACGGGGAGGATGAGCCTAAGTGAAAGAAAATGAACCGTTTTTCAGCACTGCACATCTAATTATCCAGGTGAGCTTAGGCCGAAAGGGGTAAAGGGTTCGATCCTCTTTATCGTGATTGGTCTCGTAGCCGTCATCTCAAACTTTTTCAGCAAATGGTTTTCGAAAGAGAAAGGGAGGACGATTATGAAACAGAAAGCGATGTCAGTGCGTTTGGTCTGCAGTTCGTTGTTTGACACTATTGCGGCGATCGGGACCATCGCGGTCGGGGACGCCCTTTTGACCTAAGCTCACCCATTCTTCAGCAGGTCTTTGTACTTCCTCAGCATCTCCGGCTCAATCGCTTTTAATCTTTTCGCCAGCAATCTAAATTCCGCCCAAACATCCCTATTTCCTTCGCCTTGACGCGAGAATTTTAGATACTCGTTGATCGCTGGGCTGTCCATGCAATCCATGACGTACGTGTCAAAGATTATGTAAACATCTTCCAGTTTGATTACTCCTTTTCTCTCAAACATCCCGACGTCTTCAAGGATTCCCAGAATGAGATCGTCTATTTCCTGCGACGAAATCCTAGGTCCATCAAACCCAAGATGCGAGATTCGCTCTCGAACCTTTTCGCTCGAATAATCCTTGATGATGAAGTAGCCCGACTCGCCTTCGGGGACAAACTCAAGCAGGTCTTCTTCGATGAGGAAGATCAGTCGTCGCGACTTATCGTTGAAGAACTCGCTCTTCAGCCGAAAAATAAAATCGGCGCGACTCGTGTCCGCGAGCCCTCCGAGTTGCTTAAACGCGATCCAGGCAAGCAGGAGCGTCCCCACGGCCGTGACCATCACCCAAAATATGCTTGCATCGCAAACACTCCGGCGCGCCCACTCCACGACACCGCCCCACCCAGGGTCAGCCGCTATTTCAAAAGTTGCCATCACACCTGGAATCCATTCTGCCGAAGCAATTCTTCGTCCAGATCCTTCAAGCCGAAGCTCACCGGAGTACCCGGTTCATTTCCGTCCAGAATCTCGAATGTTCCCTGGATGTCGATCGGTATAAGCCCTATTCCCAAAAGTGCTTCACTAGCTTCGTCGCGATTCAGATAATTGTTCGATTGTTCTTGGCCCCCAACCGGCACCACTGTCACGCGCAATCGTTGACTCCCCAGCATCCTAGTAACAACCACGTCAGCTCGTATCATGAACCCCTCCGATCTACCTAACCCACTTCACCGTCGCCGCCATTCCAGCTTTCTGAACGCCGGATGATCGAACCGAAACCGTTGCGCCCACTTAGGACCCGGATCGTCCGGATGTTGTTCAACGAGTCGTACCCCCGGTTGCAGCTTAAGCTCCAGCAATATCGCCATAATATCAACGATCGCCATCCATACAGCCTCGAAAATGGCCTCCGCATATTCGGGGGTATAGAACTTATCGTACTTACTGCGATCACCGATGGGATGTTCTAACCACTTGTTTCGGAAACTTGATAAATCGTTTTGCCAGCTCTGCCGTGTCTCTTCAAGGAATTTCTGAAATCCAGCTCGCAAATTGGGATTCGCTTTGCAAAACGCTTCTACGCCAGCATTGAATTTCTTCTCGTCATCGAACAAAAAGCCGATTTTGAAACCCGCTAGGCATGCCGCCGCCTGCATATGCTCTTTGTATGCTTTCCACAATTTACGCGCTAAGTCTTCGTAAGGCTGTTGCCGGTCGAGTATCGGGAGGGATTTCGTTTTTGGATCGCGTATTTGTTTGAGCTCAAGAAAAGCTGGCATCAGGCCGTCAATCAGAATTGCGGTGATCGCCTCATTGAGCTGTGCGCGCTCCGGATCATAGATGGTGCCAGCATCAACGATTCGATGCAAGTCCAATACCTGCTTAACCCATTCCTCCCACGCGATGTCAGCGAACTTCTCGACCTTCCACTGATTCGGCTCCATTCCTCATCCTTTCATCAGCCCCATGTCGCCTTGACGGCTTTCTCGAGAACATCCTGCCTCGACTTTACCCATGGCGCGTAATGCTTCTCGCAGACCTTGAAGCTGTTGCCGAGAATAGCGGCTACGGCTTCGAGCGGAACCCCCTTGTTCAAGAGACGGACGGCGAACGTCGTCCGGAAACGATGGGCGTGGCCCTTGATGCCGGCCAGCTTGAAGAGCCTTCGGAGCGTCCGCTGCCAGTCGCCGACCGCCGACTTTGGATTTTCCATGCCGGACCAGAAGAAGAAGGCGCACTCTGGCTTCCGCAACTTCATCACGTCGGCGGCGACATCGTCGGGGAGTGGAAGAACGACCGGCGTCCCCGTCTTTTGCGTCGGGATGAGGAGCTTTGCCTCTTCCTGAAATCGGCTCACGTCGAGTGTCACCGCGTCCCGGATGCGCAGACCCGAGAAGAGAAGTAACCGGATGAACGCCCGGATGCGAGCGCGTGAATCGGACCCATAGATACCCTTGATCGGATAGACCTCGATGGCCCAGAGGACCTTCTCAATCTCCTCATCCGTGTACGGCATCCGCTGTTTGAATTTTGATTTCGGCTTCGTGACCTTAAGGGCCGGGTTTTCTTTGCACCAACCGCGGTCCATGAAGAAGCGGAACATCGCCCGCAGGCGTTCCAGTTTTTTGCTCTTCATGATCGGCGCGACCTTCCACCCATCGACATAGCGCGTGAGGTCATCGAGCTTGATCGCACCGACCTCATAGCTGCCGAAAAGCGGCTTCATATCCCCGACGATCAGATTGTACTTCGCAACGGTGTCGGGGCTGTGTTTGCTTTCGCAATGCTCAAGGAATCGATCGCCCGCTTCCGCGACCGTCATCTTTACCGGGATCTCTTTGGGGTCGAGTTCGCGGAGGAGTTCTTCGCCGTGCTCCCACGAAACCGTGTCGAGCGCCTTGCGCACCCGCTTGCCCTCAACACTACCGAAAACCCATACTGGGCACTTGCAGCGCCGGTAGTTCATCGACCTGTGCGGGCAGGATTTTAAGTGGCGGCGATAGAGCTTGAGCACGCCTCGATTTCAAGCGAGATGTACGCTTTGTGTACGCGAGAATTGTTCGACTGCAAACTAGTGAAAATGCAATAGTTTAATGGTGGAGGCGGCGGGAGTTGAAACCCACGCCATTAACGTGGAAGATTCCCGTTCTCTCCCACGACAGTGAACAGAAGGACTTCTGCTTACATTCCTGCCGCGAATTCGGAGATATCGTCATGAGCGCGTACACACCCGGTCGTCACCAGTGGAGAATGTGTTTGTGTTCGTCCTGAAAAGTCAACGTAAGACAGGCACGGGAGACGCCCAACAAAGGGGCATCTCCCGTGTGTGGCGGAGAGAACAGCCCTCTCAGGCTGCGTTGGGGTGGGAACCATTGTTGACGATGCCTTCCAGCCCCTGAACAACCTGAACCAGCGTAGGCATGTCGGCGATTTCATTCAGGGGCGGGGCTTGCAGCTTCGCCAGTAAGGCACCTACTTCTTGCTCCGGGATGCGGTCGAGGACGACCTCCATGCGGCGCAGGCCCCGCGTGGCCGACTCCAGCACGTCGAGAATCTTCTTCTTCTGCTGGATATCGCGTACCAGGTGAGGCTTGTTGGCATGGCCGTATTCCCGTAGAACCCATCGGTAGAGCTTGCCGCCGACAGATTCTTCCAAGGCGGAAATGCGTTTGTCCAAGTCGGCGCCATTGCCGTTGGATCCGTTGCCGTTCGAGCGGCCGTGGTTTCCTCCAGCCGCTTGCGAAGGTGTAGCGCTTGCGTTCGCGCCGCCCGCCTTTCCGGAGGGACGTGCTCCCTTACGCCAGTGTTCCGGGATCAACCAAGTTGGAACCACTGGAGCCCTCTTCGGACGTCCCTTGTCGTCCAGTTCCACCCACGGCGCGTCGAAGTCATAAAAGCAGCGGCCCAGGCCAAAGCAGGAGCAAGCTCGTTTGAACGCCTGGGCTTCTGCCGAAGTCATTGCGTTCTCTTCGTCCGCCCACTCTTCGCCGGTTCCCGAGTGGGTTCCAAGGCCCTCGATGGTCACCTTGCAGACCACAAGAATCTTGCCCGTGACGATCTCGCTGTTGCGCTTGTGGCGGGTGATGTTGTTCATCGTGGTCGTCTCATAGCTACGGGTCCAGCCCTGGGGTGTTACCAGTCCGTTGAGACGATCGGTGTAAGCGCGCGGATCGGCGTAGGGCACGACCTGCCCGCGGGTGCGGTTGTTGGCGGTGTTGGTCACCCGCCACAGGACCTGGTCGACCGGAAATGGCGCTTCCAGTTCGACCAGGAGTTCTTCATTGCTGAGTTTCTTCATCGAATGAGGTCTCCTTCGCTTGGTTGAGCAAGCTGTCGGGGTTCCGAGCGAGAAAGCACGTCCGCTCAAAACGGAATGTCGGAATCTCCGACCATGGCGGGTTCTTCCTGGCTGTGGAACTGGTCCTTGGCGACCTCGCCATTCTGACCGTTGCCGTTGCCATGACCGTTGCGGTTGGAGTCGCCCAGGAACTCGATCTTGTCGACGTAGACGAAGCACATGTACTTCTTCTCGCCGGACTTCTTGTCGTCCCACGACTCGATCCGCTGCCGGCCTTCCAGGAAGACACGGCTTCCTTTCTTCAGGAACTCAGCAGCAACTTCAGCTCGGCGGCCGAAGCTCTTAACGTTGAACCATTCAGTGTGTTCCTGAAGCTCGCCGCCGCCGTTCTTCCAGCGCTCCGTGCTGGCCACCGAAAAGGTGGTGATGGCGGTGCCTCCAGACGTGTACTTCATTTCTGGGTCTTTTCCCAGGTGTCCTATCAGCAGAAACTTCTGCATGGGGTGTTGTTGTTTCTCCTTTGTTGTGAAATGGAGAGAGGACGCCGAAGCATCCCCCTCTTGTGTGTGAACTTGAGGAACTCAGGCGAGTCCGGCTCGTGAAAGCTCTCTGCGGAGAGCCGAACGGAATCGCTCATCTGCCGAAGGACTCGGCTTGCACTCAATGGATCTTGTTCCCGGCGAATGAGCGGCAACGGCAACTGAATTTCGCAAGGCAGTGAAGTGATATACAGCTTCGTGCGCCTCAGCGTGGCGACGATGCAGGGAACGGATGCGGGCAGCGGACTTGGTTGCCATGGGAAAGCTCCTAGGTTGTTGTTGGTCTGTTCTGGGATTGACTTGCTGACAGGCAGACATCGGTCTTGTGTCAACGTCGTATGCTTGGAAGGTGGAGAGGGGCTCCAACGAATGACACGCGTGACGTCGAGCTCAACGCGATTGGAGGGCCAAACGCAGGGAGATCGAAGCGCGGATATTGGCGCCGGTGGTCGAGGCTTTAGGCCGCGAATTGGGCCGGGAGAGGGTTTTGCAGATTGTGGGCGAGACGATTGTGGGGACCGCGAGGGATCAGGGCAGATCAGCGCTCGGGCACCAGATCGTGCCCGCCAGCCAGCAGGTCGTCGCCATCACGCCGGTGTTCTTGCTGGCATGGGTGCTTCGACGGTTCTGCAACTCCCGGATCGGCGAAGTCGGCGCGTCTTGGCACTCTCAGCAGGCGCCTGACGAGATGCAGGCGCTTGCCGACGATCTCCGCGCAGCGGTCATCCGTTCCGGCGTTCTGGCACCGGCCATCAGAAGAGTGTTAGACACGAAGTAACGACCCAGGCGGTAGTGGGTTCATTTGATTTCCACAGGGACGCAGCGGCGGCGGGTCGTGCCAATGTGGGAAGTTAGCTTCCAAAATCTAGTGCAATCAATTGCAAGCGGAAGGACGAGCACCCATCTCATCTGTGATGCAGATCACCGCGCAACCATTTAGAAAGTATAGAGTTAACTGGTGTAAATCGGATTTCGTAAAACGTGGAATCTGGCTTGCTGGTAAACTGATACTGGAGAATAAATGAAACCGATCAATCGTAGCGGTTCTTGGGTTACGTTCGAGCATCGCGACCCACATGCGAAAGTGGTAGCCTTGGCGACCTCCTGCATTTCGACATCGTCCGAATCCGCTGGCCACTACAGCACCGTGCGCAGCACTGGCAGAATCGTCGGCATTAACGATAGCGTTAAAGCTTCACCCCAAACTGTTCAAGACGGCTCTGGATCGGCCCAAGAGTAAGCCCAATCGAGTAAACGGCGTGTACCGCCGCCAAATAATCCTTCTGCATGCCAGTCGGTACCGGAATCAAGTTGCAAACCTCCGGCACCTCCTGAATCTTGTGTGACCGAAATCCCTTCACGTAGGCGATAACCCTACCTCGGCGAGCATCGAATATCGGCCCACCGCTATTGCCAGGAACAAACAGGAAATTGACTTCGATTATTTCTCGGTCCTTTAACGGATGGCCATCCTTCATGTCGAGATCTGTCTTGTAACAAGACGTAGCAACGCCTTTGGCGACGCGATAAACAACAGCGCCAATAGTCAAATTGCCGCTAGAATCAACTGATAGCTGAGCCAATGGATAGCCAGCAACGCCTATTTCCAGACCAACCGGAACATCGGCGTAGCTCACCGGCATGTAGGCTTGATCTGGCTTCGACTTCGATATAAGGATTGCCAAGTCGCTGTCGGGGTACAAATGAATGTCTTTGCCAATGCCATCGTTAATCTCGTGTATGATCCCGTGCGACCCGTCCAAATTGTTCACTAGCCGATTCAGGTCGCCGGGTTGATGTGCCGAGACAGGAGAATCGATAACATGCCAGCAGGTCAGGAAAACTTCTGAACTTACAAAAAAACCGGACCCAAGGGGAGTGATGTCGAAAAGCCCATTGGCTGCGGGACGATGGCGAATGACCGAAAACACTGCGTGCCTAACGTCGGCCACGACAGCGTCGAAGTCGCGATCCTTGGTCGGAATCCTCCCAGTAGGAACCCATATCTTGGTCATCATTTTCTCCGTTTCACATCAAATCAAATTGTAACGACAAACGAAGTACAAAGCCTTTTTTATAGCCCTGCACGGATTCTGCGGAGTTTGACGCGAATCTGAAGAATTTCACTCTTAAGGCTTCATATCTGTTCTCCATCTCCGGCGTGGCGTTCTTTTGTTTGCAGCCGACAAAGCTCCATACTTCATCACATTGAAGTCGGCGTACCCTAACATTGCGGACGGAGCGGCTGTGGCAAGCTGCGCATACAGAACCGAACTCGGCGAGCAGTCTTGCCAGGGTGTTCTTGCCAACGCCCGTCAGTCTGGTGATAGCGCGAGAGAAACGCCCTCAACCATCATGCTGAGAACTTGTGCTCGGCGCTCGGTTGGAAGCCTGTTCAAATGGACCCACTACCCACCAGGCGACACCGTCGCAGATCGGTACGATGCTAAGTTAGAATTCCCAAATGTTCGTGTTTGGAAGGATCGGACAGCAAACGGAGCAGGACAATGCCGAAGGGTAGCAAGAAGACGGCTGCCGCAAAGGTTCCGGTGGCGCTGTACTGGGTTTCAACAGCGGATCACGACGAAGATTGGTTTATCTTCGCCAAAAGCCCGCGGTCTGCGGCGAAATTCCATGCGGACTATGAAGGGTACGGTCCCAGAGAAACCGCGGCTGAGCCGATTCTGGAGGCTCCGGACACTGAGGGGCCATTCCCACGCCACGCTCAAATCGACGATCTCGTCGCGCTAGGGTTCGAGATTTTGAAGGGTGGCGATCACGGCCGCAGTGTGAAATATGGGGATCGCATCTTCGTGGAGGGGCATCTGGAATCGTTGATAGCGGAGATTGATGACAATAATTCCGAAACGGCCGGAGAAGGCAGACCGCGGGGCACCAAGTCCTCTTCGTTGAAAATCAACCTAGACTAAAACCCTCTGATCTGGAACGGAGCCGTTGAGGCAGCGATGGTGATGCCAATCGTCATCGGCAATCGTAATTCTTGCAGCTACAAATGCCAGTTTGCCCGATGTCTCGCGAATCAGTGACTACAAGGGCGTTTGAACTAATTCGCTGGGTCCCAGATTCCAGGCACAGCAAGGATCCCTGCAAGATTTCTCGGCGACTAGAGAGAAACTTGCCCTTCCCGAGCCATCGTTCCCTTGTACACTGTTGGAATTCATGAACTTTCACAGCAAGAGTATCGGCGATAAGCTTCTAGACAACCTAGCGCAGGCTACCAAGGTCCAAATCGCTTCCGCTTTCTTCTGTCCGAACGATACGCTGCTGAACGCCTTGAAAGCTGTGCCGCGCTTGGAACTGATCGTCTCGGAAGAGTTCACCATCAACGATCCCTACAAACTTGAGCAGTTGAACAAGGCGGACGTACGCTCGATCCCCCCAGATCATACAGACGGAAAGCTGCATGCGAAGGTGTTTATCGTGACACTCCGTGACGCCTCTCAATGGGTGCTTTTGGGATCGGCTAACCTCACACAGCAGGGCCTGTTCACAAACCAAGAAGCCTGTATCGATCTACGCTCCGCATCCACCGCTGAGGAGTCGATAATTTGCGAGATCCGGCGTTGGTTTCATGACCTGTTCGCGAAGGCAAGGCACCCTGATTTGGCTGAGGCAAAAGCCATTTTCGACCAACGCTCGCGCTATCGTCTAGAGCCTCGGCCATCGACTCCGGCCGCCACACAACCGGAGTATTGGGCTTTAAAGACGACATCCGGCGGTGCAGATGCAGAAGAGCATTGGCCCCATTTTCTGTCGGAAGGTATGGTCGCGATTGGATGGGAGGAGCTTGATGTTGATGACCCGTCAAAACTAGATGACTCGCAGCTCCGCGCGGCCCTGAAGAAAATCCTCGATCCTGAAAAGCCCGGTAGCGTGGACTTTGCGGTAAGGACAATCAGGAATTTTACGAACTTGCCGAATGGCTCGATTGTTGTCGTGTGCCGCGGGCTGGTTCCTAAGCAGGTCAAGCCAGTTCATATATACGCCTTCGCGCGTGTCACCAGACCCTTTTGGGCCGGCCCTATGAACGGGACGCAGTGGCGCTTCAAGCGTGACGCCGTGATCCAGCCCATTGGCACTTCTCTGCCTGCAGCCACGTTCGCGAAAGCGGTCCAGAAGGAAAGCTTCCGACAAACAATGCATAGAATCTCTGCCGATACCGTTCAACGGCTCGCCGACGAGCTTGGCGTACCTGTCGAGGTCTAGAAACGACTTTGCACGCCAAGCCTGGCGCGTTGTGAGAACTGCATAGATGTTGGTCACCGACATCGAGTGGGGCGCCTCGGCGTCGGTACTCCCCGCAAGTCGGCCAGTGCGCAAAATTCCTGTGGTCGCGGCGCGGCAGCGTTTACTGTGAGTAATGCCAATGGAGGCAACTCTCGCAGCCAGAAACTAGCAAACCAGAGTTCACCTATGAGTGAATGGGGGGAGGGGGGGATTTCCAGCCCACGCTTCTCCTTGGGGCGCGAGTTATGCAGAACGGACCGAATGACCAGCCTCAATTGGGGGCATCACTCTCCCGGAAGCGACCATGCATTCCCAACGCCATTTCTAATGGAATCGATTGTTGTCATTGTTCTATCTCTACCAAAGCGTTCACCGATGCACCGATGTCGGATAAGTCCTCGAAAGTCGGCATAGCGCCTGCGATTCCAAGGAAAATATGTGCGCGATGGGCGTTTAGCGAGAGTAATCTGGTACTACACCTTCCACTCGAACGCCGCGAAAGATGACCGCATCACCAAGGGCCAACAGCCTTTTCAGTCTATGGAACGTGCTGCTTGCTCCGGTCGTCAGATTTCTGCTGTACCGGCACGTCAGTCCGTACGGCGCTGGCTGGGAATCGCACTGATCACCGAAGTCGTGAGATTCGTGACCAGTCTGCGGAGACGCGCGAGGCTTGGTTACCCCGCGTGGTCAGTCCCATCTCAGCAAGAAATCTTTATCTTAAGCTTGTGACTGCAGTTTGGACACTCGATGGTCGCCATTGATACCCGTTTCTCAACTCCTGAGGCAGGCTCCGCTGCCGGTGTGGTGCTCGGCGGGGCGGGAACGGGAACGGGCCCTATGATCAATTCTCGGTAGGGATCTGTAGAATCCGGAAAAATCTGGAGCGGACCTGCGATGTGGAACTGATACGGCTTCATCGAGATCGAACTAATGATCCCGTAGGCCTGGTCGAGTAGATGTCCCTCGTCAAGCTGGTCTACCGAAGACTTGAGTTCATCGAGCTTGGCCGCTAGCATCTCCCTAGTCGCGTTCGGCACGGTGACGTACTTGATTTTATTAGCCATCACACCTTCTCCTTTTGTATATATTCCTGCAGGTTCGTCCAACTCTTTACTGCGGAATCCACCTCCGGAGTTTGCGGCGCGGCCTTCTGAGCCCTGCGCAGGAAATCCTTCATCGCAGCGGATACCCCAATCCGCCCGAGCAGGGCTTTGTTTGCGGCTTTTTCCAGGCAGACAGCGGAGACAATTTCGCACCAATCGCCGAACTTGCGCACCTTATTCATGTTCAGCGGGGTCTGCAGCGACTGCGGCGCGTCCAACAGACCCAATACCACCCCTAGCTCATCATACTGTGACATGAATTGCTCTATAATCTCGAGCGCCACCTCCGTGCGCTTGCTGCGCTGCTCCGATCTTACAGTGATGATCGAGCTGATCAGTCCGCCGCCCACGGCTCCAGCAAGCCCGTCCCACAACATGTGAGGATCAATCTCTAGACCCGCGATTTGAAAACCGAGAGGTAACATGTGATTCTCCTGTCCTCCGTGGAGCGCTAGGGTCCGATGATTGGGCTGGAGATTGCCGCACTCGGTCCCATGCTCCCGGTAAGTGTTTCGGCCGCGGCCCTTGAACCGTCCTGATTGTTTGCTCCGAATTGCTCAGCCGACATGAACATTGCTCCTTGCGGCGTTTGATCAGTCTAACTGAAGTAATAAATAATACCGCCCGGCGGACCGCAAGAGGATCGCGACGGCGTAACGAGCAAGGTGGGCGAAGTAACCCAAATGGGCATAAGCGGATCGGTCCTGATAAGTCGGCCAGTGTTCACGAACCTGTCCGCTCCAACCGATACGATCCATTTGGAATGTCACTTGATGAGAACAGGGTCAGCATGAGGGTGCCCGTCACAATCAAGCATGAAAAGCAGGCCGCC
>Ga0182030_10014923_pt1 | contig 15272 bp, 12 predicted proteins | sample 812S3MmetaG_FD_121299 | JGI IMG/M metagenome (GOLD analysis project Ga0182030, IMG submission 121299) | Permafrost microbial communities from Stordalen Mire, Sweden - 812S3M metaG (Illumina Assembly) | ecosystem: Environmental > Terrestrial > Soil > Wetlands > Permafrost | place: Sweden... | reverse complement strand
AGGGTATAAGGTACTGTCCTGCCTGGCCGGACCTCGTATCGTCGCCTTACGTTCAAAAGTTACTCTCTGATCAGAAATCCAGAAAGGAAGCTTACCTTGTTGAGAATGATACCCTTAAGAGAGAGCTGGCCGAAGTGAAGGCTGCCCGTGCCGAAGTGGAGGCCGCCCTTGCTAAGAAAGAAGCTGTAGTTACTCAAAGAAAATGCGAGAGTCAAGGCATCTAGTGCCTAGTATCTGATACAGGACAACAAGAAACTCCCCTAATAGTAAAACAGCTCCTCTCATTTTTCTTAGTGTTGGCAAGCAGCCTACTGGCTGACCGCTCGATCTTCTTGCTTGTCGTAATCTACACTCTATCATCTAGTTTACTGTCCATCTACCTTCGGTTTGATTAACGATCTAGCATACCCATACTTCTCTACCATTTCCCCATAGTCGGGCCTAGGAATCTCAAGACCTTCGGTGACTCTACCATAAGTTATTCCTCCCAAACGAGAAATCGGCTTAAGAACCTGTTGCAAAACTTCAGGATTTTACACCGTATCCGAGGGCCAAGAAACTTACATTAGGATCAATTATATTCTTTTCCTCATTGATAGCATCTTCCCTAACCCAAAACCTCGTCCCTTCGATAACTGCAAGCACGCCGGTTTTTTTGCCAGGCGTTGCTCTACTCTCAAATTCTCGCGTGCTCTCCAACTTTCCCTCCACAGCGAATATAGCCTCCTTGACTCTGCTTGCCTTCACTGTCGAACAGGTGGCTGGTGTAAGCCCACTTAAAGCCCACTCGCTCTCTCCATAAGGAGAATTTATCGAAGTTGCGTTTGCCGCTTCAACGAAATGCTCCGAAATAATATTTATAACGCACTCTCCAGACTCAGTCAGATTCCTCAGTGAATCCTTCGCATTACTGAATCCGCCACTGAACCCGACAGTAAACAATGGTGGATCATGATTGATCATCTGAAAGTAACTGAAAGGCGACAAATTCGTACTAGAGCCATCTTTCGACCGAGTACTCAAGAAGCCAATTGGTCTTGGAACGATACCAGATATCATTAACTTGTAATTGTAGACAGCAGGTCTTCCCTCTTCGTAGGGATCAATTTCGATGTGCGGGATCTTGAGACACTCTCCTCCATCATTGGGACCGCCCCCAAACTTCCAATTCGGGTCGAGTGTTTGTTTCAAGGTCCATTGCTGGTTCTTGTCCCACGGTTCACGGCTTGCTTCCACCTGCTTGAAATCAGGGTGAGGGTTGCGTTTGATCAAATTCTCAGCCTCCTGTCGAGCCTCGACTGTCGATGATGTCGTTTCTGGAGCCGACATTTTTCTAGACTGTTGATCCTGATGCTCAGACTTTACAGTCAGTGCTAGGATTTAATGACTGAGGTCAACTGCTGCTTAAGAATTTCCAAATTCCCCCCTAGTTAAGCCGACTGCACATCCCGAAGATATACCGTCGGAATTATTCCGCTTTATGCTTTTCCATGCCTATTAAACCAAATACCATAGGTGAGAGGTGGAGAGAATCTTATTGTCTTGCTTTGAAATCGGATTTCTTGAAGGAATGTGAATCGTTGTTGTGGTTCAAAAGTTTCTAAACATTCTGGCGATAAGCAAGGCGGGGAAGGCGGGGTCTTCTTTTCAATAGGGGGAAAGGGCTCAGAGCCGAGAATAAAGTGACGATGAACAATGTTTGTTCTCGATTTCTCGTGATTGAAAAATAGTCGTTGGCTTTTCTTCTACTATTTACCTCCAACACGTCTTGGAACGCATCCTGAAAGACCACGCATTTCAAATTCTACTGTGGATTCCTTCATATTAGAGGATTGGTAAGAGGTGTGGAGTGCCGTCAAGCGTGGTACGAATTGGTAATATGCTTCCCAACCAAAAGTTCACAGAATATCGATGGACGTTGACCAAAGAACAGAATATAAATCATTGCTTTCTTCCTCCTGAGAAAAGCACTTCAATTCGTCCATTACACAACATGGCTGAAATTTCAACATATAAGCTGGGAGACTGGGAGCTCCAATCTGGCCAATCAATTCCACAAGCAGAAATTGCATACAAGACCTTCGGAGAGCCAAGGTCGCCCACTGTCATCTACCCCTCGTGGTTTTCCGGATCCATCGCCGATAACGAATGGCTTGTTGGTGAAGATCAAGTTCTGAACCCCAAGAAATACTTCATCATTATCACGGCACTCTTCGGGAATGGGCAATCAACCTCGCCTTCTAACTCAAATATTCGACCTTTCCCCAAAGTCACGTTCTTTGATAACGTGAGAGCTCAGCATAAGCTTATCACCGAGCATTTGGGTATCAAGCATGCCAGAGCTGTTGTTGGGTGGAGTATGGGCGCCGGTCAGACGTATCAGTGGGTGACTACTTACCCTGATTTCATGGATATTGGTGTTCCGTTTTGTGGCTCTGCTAAAACTTCCCTCCATAATCAAATTTTCTTGGAAGGCGTAAAATCCGCTCTACTTGGCGCAAAACTGCATACATCTGCAGGCTCATGCAAGGATGGCATTCTTCCGAAGGGAGAAGAGTATCGGACCTGGACGGCGGAGCAAAAATATGCAGGCCTCAAAGCTTTTGGTCGAGTGTATGCGGGTTGGGGCTTCAGCCAGGCGTTCTACCGAAAGAAACTGTACGAGACAGCGCTCGGTTATAAAGACCTCGAGGACTTTATGAGGAACTTCTGGGAGTCTTGGGCGCTTTCAAAAGGCATTGCTCTCGGGCTCTTTACCAAGTACATTAACTAACAGTGAATAGATCCCGAAAATCTGCTCACTATGCTTTATACGTGGCAATCAGGGGATGTGTCAAGTCAGGAGCCGTACAATGGTGATTTCGGAGCGGCTCTGCAAGCAATCAAAGCAAAAATGTTGGTTCTTCCCAGCAAGACTGACTTATACTTTCCGTAAGTTCCTCCTGTGGGAGGTGAGATCATAGTGCTAATGAAACATGAATCAGTCCTGAAGATTCGGAGATCGAAGTTGCGAATATGAAACCTGGAATTGGAGAACTGGTTGCTTTCCCAAGTGACTGGGGGCATTGGGCTGGAGGGCCTGGAGATAGTAAGGAGGATGTGAAATGGCTTAATGAAAAGCTTCGAGAGGTGGGCCTTTGAATAGCTGAGCGTGCATCTCTAGTGATGAGACTTTCATAACTCAGCCCGTAAGGTAGCATAGGATATTTCAGCTTCAACCTTCTTGTGCTCGGCTGTACTCCGTATTATGCTAACTTGAAATTAATGATACTAAAAATGAATGGAAAGAGCCTCTCGTCAGGATCGTGCATCAATGAGTGCAAAGCAGAATCCTCCACGCAGAGAGAGTAGTAGCGTTGTTTTACTAATAGGTATAAAAGTTGGACGGCAGCACTCACCCGCCTTGACCAAGCCTTGGCATAGGGCACAAAGGACTTCCCTAGGAAATCCAAAACAAGATCCAAAACTTACTAGATGATCCAATCTCTACTGGGTGAGAGAAAGAGGAAAAAGAAAAGCAAGAAAAAAAAAGCGAAAAGCAGAATCGAGCTGACACAAATACTATCCCACACGTGATACGGAAAACACGCTAGTTCTTAGTCTTGAGATACAGCATTTTCAACATGTAAACAGCTGTGCAATCGAAGCAGGCAGCAAAATGACAGAAATAACGGCACAGCCTATTGAGCTATCAATACCTCTTCCAAAAGCTCCAGACACAAAGATCCATATGCGTCTTACCAGCCAAAAGACTTCCATACTCTTGTTTCTAACAACTGCTTTGAACGGTGATACCTCTACAGCCGCTCCTTTGGGATCATTTGTCTACGCCCTTCCTGATGTAAGATTCTACCCGAAATATTACTTTATGGCAAAACTAATTCGAAAAAGAGGTTGAACTCTGGCCAATGTATCTCAACCCCCCTCTACACCTACGAGTCCACAATTGAATTCACCACACGGCTCGCAAAGCTTCTGGCACGCAAATTTGGAAAGCCTGTCTATGTTGGCAATTCCATAAGCTTTGCGAGTGCGGGGATGGGTGGTACAATTGAGGAGGAGATGGAAGGTTTCAAAAAGGTTGTGGGGATTGTTTTGGATGAGGTCAGGAGAATGGACGGTGGACATGTTAATGGGCATTGAAACGGAGATGTTCCGTAATATAAGAAGGATGGGGATTTTGTTGAGACTCCGAAGATGCTTATAAGCTATTGGCGGGATTTTGCAAGAAGCAACATTTGCATTCAAATCATGGATTAAGATATCTTGATGGAAAGCACGAAACCTTCCTCTGGCACCAAGCTGTCCACAACATACTCCTGAGAAATTTGATGGCACCACAACCAAGACCATTTCTCGAAGTATTTTTCGCAACGATCTACAAATGGGACGACAAACTTCATAATAGGCCAGAAAGAAATCATCGAATCTCAGATGATTAGCCTGATGCAAATACTATTTCCACTCTCGTGGTCGAAATCAGTTAGTGTCACGGTAGCATGCATCCCCAACGCTCCGAGGCTTGTGGCATGGTGTATGACCTGTCTAATCTCGATCGGTACAACACCAATCACTCATGGCTTCTAGAGGCACCTCTGTGCTACGATATTGACGCTGGGAAGAAGTCAATTTGGCATGAGTCTCGAGTTCATTCGTTGCACCAAAACTGACCTTTCTCTCCACATATCAAGGAATTTTTAGGTACAAGGCATTGGATATGTCGATCCTCAATCCATTTTGGAAATGCAGCGTCATGTGTATGCACTCTCCTGAAACTCAAATTTAACAGGCGCTATTACATATAGAAGATTGAGGAGGGACAGGTTTTTTGTGACATCCATTATGTCTCCACATTTGGTACGTCGAATGGTTGAGGGGTCAGATAAGAGACAAATAATGTTCTGGAGGCATTGGACTAATGGCAACTACTTTCGATCAAATGCAGGAGATATGGGTAGAGGCATAGCTATGTTGCAAATAAGAAAAACCGCAAATGACCTTGTGAAAGGTCCTACCAAGGAATTTTCCAAAGAACTTAAATCCCTCTAGCATCCCATAAAATCGAGTAACTATTGCATTGTTCCAATCGATCTTTTCCTTCAAGTTTCTATCCTATATATGTGATTTTAGAACTTGGTCTGTTCAGATGAATGTTGCCATTAATTCGCTCTGACCATTGTGGCGAATCTGGATAAGACGAAAACTGGTGAGTATTCTATAATTACCTATAAACTTACGAAGGAATAACTCTTTGAAAATCTTGGTTGTGCTTATCATAGTGTAGATCAAATTAGACCCTGAAAAGTTGTGTTTGAGAAGTCAAAATCTGGCCTCCAAGCGAGTGAATATTCAGCGACAGGGCTTTTGGTACAGACGAGGCCATAACTTCGACCGACCATTTATTCTCTTTGCCTTCATGCAATCGTCAAAAATTCCTCCGATTGAATAAAGTCTGAATTGAAAGACTTGTGTATTTTTCTTTTAGTATTGTGCTCAAGAAGCCAGCTGCCGTCGCCTGCCAGGAACTTTTCGCCGAGCGAACCACTCTTGACAAACAACCCCACATCTACGACTCTTTCAATCGTGTTTCATCAACCAGAACCTTCAGAGCCATTCCATCTTCTGTTTGCGACTCGTGAGTTAGCTGATCTCAACACGATCTCTTGTATACTTGCGCCCATGCATGCGCGACAAGGCTTCCTAGACCGATCAAGAGCTAACCACTTACTCTTCCAGATGTCGAATTACAACATTTAACGTCCCACAAGTGTCCTTGTGTGACAACATAAGGACTATCCCTTGCCTGAGCGGCGTACCTGCATATTGGGAACTCTTGAAATACTATTCAAGAACAGTCGGCAGGGCCTTGAAAGCTGTCAAATAACGACCATGGCGTGGCAGCCCCAAGAAGAGGCCTTGCGGCAGCTGTCAAGCTGCTTGAAGGACTCTTTGAGTGGGCATAATAAAAATGCCCAAAAGCAGGCAGAGATTGTGAGTGCTGAGCGGGATCAACCTTGATTTGGAGGGTACTCTGTTATTGCGCAAACAAACACTAATCTTAGAATTTGATATAGATGCTTGCTCAAGCAAAAGCCTCTCCGGATATCAACAATTATCTCACATATCTATTCTCCAGCTCCCAGGCCCCTCAAGGATTGGCTTATAGCCCAGAGGATTATCATGCCGTCCGATCAGCAGCTGCTGTCATGTTGAAAAATAATATCAGAACTGGCTATAAAACAATACCAGCCGATAGTCTATCTCTTGTTCGCTCGTCCGTGCCTTTGGCTTTGCAAGACAAGAATCAATCAATACGCAGTTACGCTGGGAATGTCATTACTGAAATTGTTACTCGGGGTGGAATTCTGGGATGGCCTCAGTTACTGCCCGAACTGCTAGCATTAATTGGGAACGAGTCTGGGACTGTTACACCCGAGACACAGGAAGGGGCAATGGCGGCTCTTGCGAAGGTGTGCGAGGATAATAAAAAAATGCTCGACAAGGACTACCAAGGCCAACGCCCACTCACCTTCATCATTCCAAAACTTATCGAATTCACAGCTAATGAGAAGGCAAAAGTTCGATCTTTAGCTCTCGGCACTATCAACGCTTTCATCCCTCAAAAACCTCAAGCCTTACTTATTTCCATCGATGACCTCCTGAACCGCCTCTTCCAACTTGCGAATGATCCTTCTGCCGATGTCCGCCGCCAGGTCTGTCGAGCGTTTGTTCAAATTGTTGAAATCCGACCCGACAAGATTTTGCCTCACATCGAAGGTCTAGTTGACTATATGATTGCCCAACAGCGGAAAATCGAGGATGAGGATTTGGCTTGTGATGCTGCAGAATTCTGGCTCACGGTGGGGGAGCACAACGAATTGTGGAAATCACTGGGTCCTTATCTCCACAAAATCATCCCCGTGCTTCTAGAAAGCATGGTATACAGTGATGAAGATATCGCAATGCTGGAAGGTGGTGGAAATGATGCCGATGAGGAAGATCGAGCGGAGGACATCAAACCCAAGTTCGCCAAGAACAAAGGAGCTCGAACTCTGGCCAATGGTGAAGTTGACGAAAATGGTGATGAAAACGGCGGGTCCTACTCGAAAGTTAGTGGCATAGAAGATGATGTTGACGAGGGAGAGATCGAAGAATTCGATGATGACGATGACGACGCAAACCCAGAGGATCGATGGAATCTGCGTAAATGTTCTGCTGCTGCATTGGATGTTTTCGCTACCGATTTTAAAGGGCCAGTCTTCGAGACCATTCTTCCTTACCTAACAGATAATCTAAGACACCAGGAATGGGCGTATCGTGAGGCAGCTGTCCTTGCACTTGGAGCTGTTGCAGAAGGTTGCCTGCCAGTTGTAACACCACATCTACCAGAGCTAGTCCCATACCTCCTCCACTTGCTTAAGGATCCGGAACCTCTTGTTCGACAAATCACTTGTTGGACTTTGGGTAGATACTCTGCATGGGGTGCAAGCCTCACAGACCCCGCAATACGAGCACAGTTTTTCGAGCCCATGATGGAGGGCATTCTGCTCAAAATGCTAGATCCCAACAAGCGTGTTCAAGAAGCTGGAGCTTCAGCTTTTGCACACCTGGAAGAGAAAGCAAGCGCCGGCCTGACACCCTACTGCGAACCTATAATCGGCCAATTCGTTCGTTGTTTCGAAAAATACAAGGATCGGAACATGTTTATCCTCTATGACTGCGTACAAACCCTAGCAGAGCACGTCGGCCATGGACTCGCCCAACCTCAACTCATTAATATGCTAATGCCGGCGCTCATTCATCGGTGGAACAAGGTATCAGACCAATCACGAGAACTCTTTCCCCTTCTCGAGTGTCTATCTTACGTGGCTACTGCATTGGCGGAGTCATTCGCACCCTTTGCGGCTCCCGTCTTCACCAGATGCATAAAGATCATTCATCAAAACTTGGAAGAATACCTTGCAGCAGTCAAAAACCCAATTTTAGATTCTCCTGATAAGGATTTTCTCGTAACGAGCTTGGACCTCCTAAGCGCTATTGTTCAAGCTGTCGATGATAAACAATCCGCAGAGCTCGTATCCGGCTCGCAACCTAAACTCTTTGAGCTTCTCCAATTCTGTATGGAAGATCCTGAAAACGATGTGCGCCAATCATCCTATGCATTACTCGGAGACTGCGCAAAATACGTATTCCCCCAGCTGCAGCCATTCCTTCCAACTCTGTTGCCGGCCCTCATCAAACAACTAGATCTGGACAACATCATTCAAGAGCAGATCGAGACAGGGTTCAGTGTCGTGAACAATGCCTGCTGGTCCTCCGGCGAAATCTCGATTCAGAATGGCAAGCAGATGGGACCGTATGTTGGCAATCTGCTGCAAAGATTCCTCGAAATTCTCGGTAACCCCGAAGTACCCAAGTCTGTCCTTGAGAATGCTGCAATCGCTTTGGGCCGACTAGGATTGGACAATTTCGAGATCATGTCCCCCCATCTTGCGACATTCGCTCTGCCATTCTTGAAAAATATTAACAATGTTGATAACACTTTGGAAAAGGCTACTGCTTGCAAGGGGTTCACTTTATGCGTTATTCACAACCCTCAAGCTATGGAGAAGGACCTTCCACGATTCTTCAACATGATTGCTCGGTACAAGATGGATGAGATGACGAAGAACCCGTTGATGGCGGACCTCCAACAAATCTTCAAGCATGTAAGTGGACGTTGAATCCCTCAAACGGGAGAGTAATTGATGATAGCAGACATTGGAGATATACAAGTCACTCATCCCCGACATCAACACATACCTCGCAAATAGCATCTCAGCACAAGACCTCAATAACCTTCGAACGACGTACGGCATGTAAATAAAGACAGAAAGACCTAATTTCGGGACAAGTGATACGGGCGCAAAAGGAAAGAGTTGCTAGCAAGGCTTTTAATGCAAAGAAACAGCGAGCGAAAACGAAACGACTTGATTTTGTATTTACGACGGTAATAACAATTCGGGAGGAATGGAATTAAGAAAGAGGACAAAAAGAGCGTTTGCTTGTAATTTTGCGTTCTGCATTTTGCTAGCGAAACTTTGCATAGGGTACCTTTCATGTGCGGGGAGCGAAACAAATTAGATAGACATATTTTACTACTGTTGATGGCGATGGCATCTTAGATGAGTCGAGGATTGTGTTACGGGTGGGTGGATGAGGGATTTGATCTGGAGAAGCAGGCTTCAACGCTGGTCTCCTAAGGGACAGAATAGTTACTTGAGAGATATTGGGTCAGGATGGAAGAGCGTTGGCAGCAGCTTATGGCAAGGACTTGGCAGGTAGACATAGTAGGCAGTTTAGGATTCGATGACATCTAGTCAGGTGTGGTCCTTAGCATGATGCATAAGAAAGAAGATACCTGTCTATTGATGGCTGTGAAGTGAAACTGTGAAAAGGGGCTTCATTGCTGTGCCCTGAATCAATGAGGCGGTGCAACAATAATTCCAATATTGACCTCAGCATGAATCGGAGAATAATACAATATCAACCCACCCCCAATCCTACCTATCGGCCCCGCGGCACAGCTGAATCAATCACTCGCCGATACCAAGAAAGCCTAACCGCAGGTCCCAAGCTGACAGGCAGATTTCCCATCCCCTCCCAGCTTAACCCCGAATTCCCAATCCCAACCTACCCTAACCTCTCCAAGCCTCCCGATGAAGGGGTAGGAGGTACGCCGCCAACGCGCAGCTCCTTACATAGGCACCTACGGGTCCGCAGCGGTACAATCCTGGCCCTCGTCCCTTCGTTCGTTCGCACAGGCTGTCCGCAGTCCTTGCCTATAGCTAGGCATAGCTTACCCCGCAAAATGACCGGTTTGGTGGTGGTCGGTGGCTGGCCCTGTAGGGAGCGAGGGTAAAAGTAAGCACGAAGCTCAAATATCCCGACTCGGGAATTTCGATATTCGTTCGCGAAGGGATCCGCGTCACGGGCTCAGCCACGATGCGTGGAGATTGGTTGGATGAGGGAAGGGAGGAATGGGGATTGGGGGAGGGTACGATGGGTGGTGAGTAAAGTGGTGAGTGGTGAGTGATGAGTGGTTTTTGATAGGGGTTTGGTCATTGGCGCGCGGGAAGTTGGATGGTACGGTGGGTAGGTGTTCGGGCGTTGAGGGGATAGAATATCAAGGGGCTAGGAGGATTTGGGACCTGAGGGGATTTTGAGAGGGCGCAGTACCTCCGCAAGGGGCCATTTGGCTCGAATAGGACTTTTTAGAGGCGTCTGATGAGGAATGGGTAGGAGTTGATAGCCTGAAGGAAGGATGGAAGATGATGTGCATGGGGTCTCGGGTGAACATTGCCCGTTTCGAAATGAGCCAGCAGGATTTCTTGGATTTTGAGAAAGGATATGTGTGGTATTACAGGTAGGTACAAACCAGAATGTTGGTTGAGAAGAGGGATCGTGATCGTGAGACAGGCGTCCTGTGCATGTAGGTATATTGTTCTCGAGGCTTCGAGACCCGAGTTGTCATGCACGAGTGGTATATAAGCCTATTGGTATTGGACATTGAATCACGTTGCATATATTAAGTTTGTGAGGTGTGATCGTGTGTTGCTATTTATGGTATTTAAGGCTGTCGGCGAGATCCCATGCAGCCACAACGACCTCAGGTCTGATTTGGGTACTGCGGTGAGGGGGGGTTAGGATAGGATAGGATAGGATGGGGTGAGAGGGGAGTGATCTTGAATGGACCTTTCTTATTACACTTATCTCCATTGGATGCTATACGGGTCTGTAGAGATTTCCGCAATATGTTTCCCTTTCTTTCTTAAAGTTCTGAGCGGCATGTGTGACCGGGTGGTCAGCGGAAATACGTACTTGTAGGCGGAGTAAGCGGGAATGGCTTGGTCCTAACTAATGGTAAGATCTTAGAGACAATCGGGCCGGCAATTGGTGTTGCGAGAGAATGGATGGATGATAGTCATCGCCATGACCATCACCTGAATTGCGCAAGTAGAAGAAGTGAGAAGTGAGAAGTAAGAAGTAAGACAAATTGTAGCATGTTATGTATGTATAATTCGGAGAAGCCAAGAGCTCAGAGCCAAGAGCTAAGAGCTAAGACATAATCGGCCTTGATGTTGGGCAGGAGGTTAAAAATAGATTTAAGCTTGGCACCAACAGTCGGCCCTGCGGCTTTAAAGTACTACCTTACCTTTACCTACTGTAGTACTGTAGTACTAGTAGTGTGCGTCGGCCGAACAAAAGCAAACTTCAGAGACGAGATGGCAACCTTGATGGCATGATGCTTTTCCCGTGACTGCAGTCCATGCGCAGAGCAAAACGCACAAAGCAAAACATATACACTTCAGTACCCAGGGCCCCCATACTGTATGCAGTTGCGGTTGCATTTGCATCAATGCAGGTAAACCAACATATTGGGAAGGGGAACACTTCATCCGCTTAACGGCTACCGGACAACATTACTAGTACATCTCTCACCGCCCTCTTCTTTTTGCTCATCATACCATACATAACCTTATGATTCCAGTCCAGGTACATGCCAGACAACATGTCTTGTCTTGTCTTGTGCCACGCTGGACTCCGAGTTGGTTAATAACTTTAGTCCTGCCAAGTCGCTTTTCCAAGGAAATGGTAATTAATTAATTGGCTGGCTCGAGGCGACAGGTGAAAGTTTTACCAACAGATGATGAGTAGTAGGAGCTTGGCCCAACGAGATGATCCCACACCGCGATGTTCTTGGGTATTCCTGTAGGTAGTAGTAGTAGTAGTACTGTCAGCCAAGACGCATTGGCCTTCGAGGGCTCAGAATCAGCGTCGTTTCAGGGCCTCCCTTCTCGCACGACAGCGAATGAACCTCCCCATTACTCTCTTCAGGGACTTTTTGCGGCGGCCCTTTACCCTACTTGGGAATGCCCCCCCTGGCCGTTTCAAAAACATCCCCAAAAAGCTCTATCAAAAAGTACTCCAGTAGTAATCGTGTTGGGCCGTTGGCTGGGACAGCGGCTTTTTTTTTTCATGACCCTTGTTCGCGATTTTCAGCAAGGTAGTCGGTGCCGAAAGAAATCATTCAGATTGCCCAGCGTAACGCTTAATCATGCCCTTATCCCTTCATCATCCTATATTGGCCATCAAGTCCATGATGCCACAATCCACAATATACAATGCACGTTGCCCGTGCCACGGCCCCCGCTCACAAGCCCTTCGATTTTGCGCAGCGTGAAACCGGGATGGAGGCACTGGAGACGAACATCCTCACCGCCTTCTTCAGGTCGTCGGGTGACCACAACGTCTCTCGACATTGGCTTGATTTTTTTTCCAGATCGGGGATCTTATACAACTGACGACGTGCATGGCATAAACAAGAGGCTTTCGAGAGACGCCGAGGCAAGCCATATTTGAAGGGTCACTCACTCACTCTCTTGGCACCCCACTATGAACTCTGACGTGACGGATCAACCTCTCGCTCGAGCCAAACCTGACGTCGGTCATGTTTTGTTTTCAAACATCAAAGCTAAATGCGGTCAGACCGTAGCCTCGCAGTCGGATTCCGAGTAAGTCAAGCGTTAATACTCGGGGTTCCCAGTATTTGTTTGGTCTTAGTAACAGAGACCAGGACTTCGGGGACTCATCGGCAACTCAAAATTGTTCCTAAAGCATTCCTACAGGATTGTAAGTGGCGACCTGAGATTATATTGAATCTGACGGCGTCCACGGGCTTCGGCGGTACTCGTGGAGTGTACATAGTATGAGCCATTATTGAGTGCATTCGCAGCTCAGCCTTCTATGCTACGTTGTATTGATGGGACTGTAGGACAGTACGAGGGGACTAAGTGATGCAGGCAAAGATCTTCTGGAAGTTTTGACGGAGACAAAAATAAACTCGCATGCCACCCTTGCGCCGATACCGACGCCTTACCCCAAAACGGGAATTGTTCAAGTTCGTTTCACACAATGCGCGCCAATCAACAGTCTAAGTTAGGAAGACGTCTGACTGTGCATATCGAGGGAACATCGTGATTCCAGGCGAAGAAGCATGAAGTTTATTATGCTTTGTCTACTTGATTACAAGAGATCCTAAGATGCGGGAAGCGGCTTGGCTAAGCTCTATTTGCATTTTGTGTCAGCTTTTTACTACAGTAGTAAGTTCGGTGAATACTAGTAATCGTATGATCACGTACCACGAAGGCGGTCAAGAGTGCTAACGGCCCTACTGAGCCCAGTGACGACACAGGGTCCTGCTCCTAAAAGGATTGTGTAAAGGATTGTCTGACACCAGACATCAGATTCTGGAATACCATCATTGTGGCCATGCTGGCTGACGCCCTTCGTGCTCCCGTACTCCCGTGCTCCGAGACAATTATCATCTCTTCTACAGGCTTGATCAATGCAGCAAAGATGCCACGCCGAGGCACGAGCATATTGATAAGATTATGATTCATCTCTTCCTTCAGTCCCCGGCGCCGCCGTCATACTCAACGATCAAGAGCAGAGAAGTGTTCCTGCGGGGAATACTAGACTTACTACTGTAGTAGCCTCAAGATTCCCAAAATACCAGTATGCATGAACAAGAATTAAACTTTCCGAGTTTGAGCCAAAAGCGATCTAGCTCTTGCGGAAGGATATCTTCCATAGAACCGCTCCTTGTGAAAGTAGCTTGACTTCTACCTAAAGGAGGTCGACGATCGCTTTCTGAAGATCTCCCAAAAGCCGATATCCACCAGCTACTGTCTCGTTCTGGGAATACCGCGCCGGTGCAGTGCAATTTGAAACGTATGTGTGACGGGCATACCCATCAGAAGGGGCAAACATGGATATGGATTATTAACATGACGATGACATGACATGATTTGCAGATGACTCGAGATCCGGGAAGCGAAAGGAGGCTCATGACAAGATGGGTCGACTCTTTGTTGATGAAGTTTGAAATTCCACCTTTAGTTTTTCCTTTCTTGGCTCGCCTCGCCTCCCTCGCCCTGAGCGGGCCAATCCGGCTTGTCATTTCTCTCGGAGGCTCAGGAACAATCTCAACCAATCGATCATGATACCCCTAGATCTCCCCACCACGGCCGTAAGAGCCAGGGCTAATGTTTGCACAGCCATTCCCAAAAACGAGAGTCAAAAATGGACACGAGAAAAGGTGCCAAACTCGGGGGGGCGTGTTCTGTCATCTCACTCGTCTATCTTCAATGACCCTAGTGCCTGGGTAGTGCGTAGCCCATAGTCCCTAGTCCCTAGTCCTTCCGAGGAACACCACACAATGAGATCCTGGTGTGCGCATCATCATAGCTGCAGCGCACCCGTCGACCAGATCCCTGATCCTGCAGCGATGACTGATCGAAACGGGTCTTGGTGCGAGGCGGAGTAAATCAAGCGAGAAACCTCGATGGAATTTTCAAACCCTTTTTTTCCTTTCTTTTCTGTCTTTCCCCTTCGTAGCGTTGCACAGCGTTGCACAGGCTGTGGAGAAACAAATAAGCAAGTTCAACTTTACCCATTCCACATCCAGGCAAAAATGTGACACCATTATGTATTCCATCCATTCCTGTCAGCGGTCGGGTCGTTCAATATGACCCTGATGCGAGGATAACCAGTCATCCTGTGTGTGTGTGTTGCTCGATCATGAATGGAACTGAGATGCCATTGTCCAGAGTAGGGAAGGTAACAAAGCTCGCCTATTTCAGCCATTTGCTTTCGCCGATAACTCCCTTCTGTGCACGGCCGGGCCAAGCCCAAGCCTCTTTGGGCAGTTAAAGGCGGATTTACTTACTAGTTAAAGTCAGCAGAATTCGTTCGGTTGGGGAGTTATTTTTGGAAACATCCACAGTCAAACCCAGTCACCAAGAATGATCCCTGCACTACCTTATTCCGAGCTCACATCTTCTGACCGACAAATCACGCGGCTGCAATGCTTTTACCAAATAGATGCCTATTTTCTTCTAACCAGGAACGAAGAGTGTGAGCGAGAGTCAAAACCTTGTCGTGTCCAATTAGGGCAATGAACGTAGGTAATGTAAGGAAGGGGTCTTGGGTGCCCACGGCTAGTCCAACTACTAGTCCTAGTCCTAGCCCTAGTCCGCTACGGGCTCTCTTACTTTTTTGCCCTGCCACAATGCATTTGGACGCTAGATGATTAACCATCCAACTATGACATCTTTTTCCGTATTATTTATAATCCTTTTCTAGCTGCGAAGCATTCTAGCTTCCATGCTTCCATGCTTCTCGCTACAGCGTGGGCTACTAGTAACCAGTCCCACCCCCCCAGCCCATGT
>Ga0182030_10014922_pt1 | contig 15272 bp, 18 predicted proteins | sample 812S3MmetaG_FD_121299 | JGI IMG/M metagenome (GOLD analysis project Ga0182030, IMG submission 121299) | Permafrost microbial communities from Stordalen Mire, Sweden - 812S3M metaG (Illumina Assembly) | ecosystem: Environmental > Terrestrial > Soil > Wetlands > Permafrost | place: Sweden... | reverse complement strand
TTCCAGGACGTCCGCCAAGGGGATGCCCGCCAGTTCCTTGAGGTGCTTTACGCTCATGGGACCTTCGGGCAGCTCGTATGGCTTGCCGTTGATCTTCACCTCAACCTTGTGGTGATGATGGTGGTGTTCATGGTCATGTTCATGCCCGTCGTGCTTCTCAGCCGGGCCCTCTTGCGCCAGAGGCGCTTCTTTGTTTTCAGTCATAATTTTTGATTCACCGCATTGCCGATCCATTTTGGCGCAGGCCGGCGATCTGGCGCGAAGGGCTCTTTGCCCTCTAATTGTTGTAGCTGGCGAGATTTTAATTTCTTTGCAAAAATCTTGAAAAAAGTTCATTTTCTTTGCAATAAAGCCGCACACAGGCAGCTATACCCTTTAGACAGGTCCTATGGCCGATGATCAATTGCGATATTTAATGGAGCACGCAGAAGATTTAATTCTGGTGCTTTATGACCATGCACGGAAACTTGCTGCCAGGAAATATGGCTGGCGGGAGGGAAAGACCTTGCCGCTTGGCAAGACGCCAGAGGAAATCGTGACCGACGTTTATGTCAGTTATATCAAAGGTGATGGAACGGATGGCCAGCGCACCAAGGGAATAAGGCATTTTGATTCTGAGAAAGACCTCCTTTTCCAATTGAAAGGATCAATCAGGAGCGCACTTTGGGCTCTGGCAGACAAGTCATCAACAAAGAACGAGCTTGTGGCTAGAACCGAGGACGAAGCAGCCCAACCAACCAAGTTTGAATCAACGGAAGCCACGCCCGCTGAGATTGTTGAATCGGCTGACTTTGCCAAAGCAGTCGTAGAAGGCGTAAATGAACATCCAAAAACCAAAGCTAACAAAGATTTGCAAGATTTGATTGCGGCGTTTGACATGGACGTAACCGAAGTGCCAGAGCAGGCTGAACTGCTGGGTAAAAAGACCGAACAGATTTGCCAGCTACGCTTCCAGTTAAAGGGGATATTTCTTGGCGTTACGCAAGAACTTAACATTAACCAGAAAATAATATGAGCAATACCCACGTCAGAATGCTAAAGAACCTCGATAAGGTTCTACTCGATGACGTTGAGGAGACCCCAGCCGAAATCCGGAAACGATTGGAAACGGAGGGGGTGGATGTCAACGGTGTACTTGCTAGGGTCAAAGCCGCCGCCGGAGAGGCCTACCGTCAACGATTGGCTGCTGAGGCAAGACAAGCGCAAGTGACGACCAGCAAGGCAAGAGGAAAGGTTTTTGGGAATTTGATTGGTGTTGGCAGAGCGCAGCTTCTCGATCTTATCCAAGCTGCGGCAAGTGGTAGCTATGGACAGGTAGCAATGGCGCGGTGCCGAAACCAAAAGCCTGATGAATTATCTGAAGAAGATCTCCGAACATTATTGGAAGACATCGAATCGACTATACAAAAGTGAAGGAATCATTTCACAAGTTGACTCCTGCTCTCTGGGAGGCCAAAAAAGAGAAATGTCGTCTTATGGCGAGGAATTTGCTCGCCCGGACGTTTGTTGCCAAACCCAATGACATCAATGTTGAAGCCCTTGCTTTCGAAGCAGGAAGACTGTGTATAGAGGAGGGGGGGCTGCATGGGGCTGATGGCCGTCTTGTTGCGGACGGCCAGAATGGAGGAAAAATTCGAGTGCGAAGCGGAATGCCCCTTACGCGATACCGCTTTACCGTTGCACACGAAATCGGTCACTGCTGTCTCCATGCCGGCGGATTTATTGATCGAACCGATTCCGGGAAGACATTCGGGATTTGGAATGACGCCAGCGAGGAAGCCGAAGCAAACGTGTTTGCCGGGGAGCTTTTGCTTCCAAATGATTTATTTATCCCTCGATTTCGGGGGAAAGCCCCTTGCATACAACTCTTGGAGTCTATTGCTGAGGAATTTCAGACAAGTCGCCTCGCAACCGCCGTCCAATACATCCACTATACGAAAGAGGTTGTGGCGTTGGTGATCAGCAAGGGGTGGGAAATTGAATGGTCCCGGAAGACAAAGGAATTTTACCCAGCCATTAGAACTGGCCGCATAAGCAATGATTCAGCCGCCGGGGAAAGATTGGCAGCAGTGCGCGGTGATAGCGGGAAAATGGTGCTTACACCCGCTTATGCCTGGTTAGAGGGTTACGACGGTAATCCGGACAAGGACATCAAGGAAGATAGTATTTATCTCGATTACTACGACCGCACCATTACCTTACTCTGGTGGGATGACGATGATGATGAATAAGTTTTGCTCTGTTGCGGCACCTTTCCGCACACTTCGCGCCCCAATGTTCTGACGAATGCCCCACGCCGGCGAGCTACAATTCTACAACTCCTTGGCCTGAGTTTATTCAGCACATTCCCAGACCAAACCGCCATTCCTTCTTCTCTCCCGTCTCGGGAACAATTCCCTTTGACCGCAAAGCCACTTTTGCCTTTTTGCGGGTTTCCTCTTCGACGAACCCCGGCGGCACAAAGTGGGCAAACCGGCCCTCGACCTTGTCGGTAGCCTCCTACGCTAATCCATCAACTTTTGGAATTTAGGCGAGCAAATTTGTTTTCCAAACAAGTTTCTGATGTTCGCACAATGTTAATTATGTCTAATATGCGGCATTATTAACATTATTTTGCCGGGCTTTGTGGTGTTGCTGTCATCCCCTGTTATGGTTTAGAACTGTCCCTCAGAATGCAGGACAAGGGTGGCAGTTTGGCGGCAAAACAACTCGCGTATGAAAATCGGCGGGCAAACCTTGTTCTTGCTCCGAAAGATTATTTTCTCGGACCTGTTTTCGCCGCTGCCCCGCAGTCTGGCCCGCGTGAAGTCACGATTGCCGACCGGCATTATCTAATCGGCGGATTTCACCCTATGGACGACAGCATCCGGCCGCCAGCTTTGGACGTGCGTCACGCCCGCGCCATTTTCTCCCTGTTGAGTTTTCGTGATCCATATGACGACACCCGTTTGATTCGTTTTTCTTTCAATGAATTTTGCCGATGCTACGCCCGAACGAACGGCGGGCGATACTCTCGCGCCATCAAAAAGATCGTCCGCGACCTCATGGATTCCTATATCCGTGTGACTGATGTTAAATCCAGAATTGCCCATGAATATCGTTTGATTGAGCGCATAGACATTGAAAAACGCCCAATCCGCCGGAGGGACTCCGGGCTTGCCCGCACGCCACAACTGGAAATGTGGTTTCATAGTTGCACCCTTTCGCCAGAATTTTGCGGGTTGTTATCCCGCATAGCTGAACTTCAACATTTGAAACTGGATGTCTTTAATGCCATCCGCTCCCCGCTTGCCCAGGCTATTTACCTCTACATCCCCAGTCGCGCCTACCATCACACGGAAGCTGATCCCTTTGAAATCAGGCTGACCAATTTATTGAACCAGGTTTCCGCCACCGTTCCAAAACACAAATCGCGGCGAAAGGAATTGTTCACCAAGAACAACAACCCCGTTATCGGACAGCTAGACGGGTTGGAAACTTTGAATGGCCGGTTCCGGGCCAAACTTGCAGAGACGACCGACGGAACCGACTGGAAATTACAAACGTGGGTTGAGAAAATCGCTCGCAAGAAGTCGGCGGATTCCAAGAGCACAAAACTCGTTGCCGCGTATTTGAAAAGCGGACGCCCGCGTGAGCTATTGGAGCAGGCGCTTTCAAACATCCCCACCCTTTCCGAATACGAGCTTGATCTTCTTGCGGCTGCACGCGTTGAGCTTGGTAAAAACCGGCGGTTTTTTGAGATGGCTAAAGCCATTCTCCGTGAGCCACGTTTTGTCTCCCTTTTAGCTGAGGCGAAAGGTGACGAGTTGGAGGGGCGGGCAGCCAAAAAGAATCCAACCGCCAGGCTGATTCACCGGATCATGGAGGCCATTGCGGCACCAAAGCCAGCCAACCCGCAGCCATAATTCGGGTTTGGACATCTAGGGAAAACCCATAGAGCTTGTTTGGACATCTAGGGAAAACTCTAAACATTGTTTGGACATCTAGGGAAAGCCGCTTTTACAACTCGTTGATCTTCAATAGAGTTTAAGCCTGCGTTTCTCCCTCCCCTTTAATGATCCCCCATCAATGTATTTCCCATTGGGAACGCCATATACATCGCATCAAGCCGGACATGAAAAACCATACGTAGTACGATACTACGATGATTTGACTCCATCCCACGGATTTTCTATATGTTTGAACAGCCCCAGCTCTTCCGTGCCGTTTTCGTCCTCCCAGCCCTGTGCTCAACTCGCCAATGGTGCCACCACGGACTACCGCTGTTTTGTCGCCACCACGACCGGGTATTTTGCCGTCGAGGATGCCGCCGGCCAGCTTTCCGTTTACCCCGCCAGCCAACCCCAAGTCATCCCTGTATCGCAGGCAATTGCGATTTGGTCATGCGCCGGGTTTTCAGACCCGAGACCAACCGGCGATCTCACCGCGCTGGATTGCCATGATCTCGGCTTAACGCTTCTGGACGTTCGCGGACTTGCCTCTCTCAAAACACTCGATTGCTCCCGCAATGCCTTGACCGAACTCGATCTGACTGGCCTTGCCGCCCTCGAAAATCTTTACTGCGATCAAAACCCCTTCGTTGGCCTCGATCTTCGCCCATGCCATTCACTAACCTTCGTCGGGTATGCTTCCCGGCTTTTCGGCAATTCAGAATCTCCCATACCGCGCCTGGGCAGTTTTGTTTGCAAAGACGGGCCTGGACTTTTCTTCCACGCAAGCCGCGCCGCCGGTCTATTCAATACAGACAACGATACCCGTTGCGCGGAAAAGTACATCAGCCCCCGGATGCGCCCCCTTACCCCTCCCGAAATCGAAATTCGTTCCATCGCCTACGCCCTCAAGGAAGCCAACGCTGACGCTATTGCCACCGCCGCCCCCGCAATGGCCGCGCTCATAGACGGCCCTTGCTGGCTTGTCCCCATCCCGGCCAGCGATTGCAACCCGAACGCAAACCTAGCGCTCGCTCGCGCCATCGCCGCGCTCGTTCCCGGTGCCCGAATCAAACTTGCCATTGAACGCTCCCAACCGGTTGAATCCTCAACCGCCCGCCGCCGCAATCACCAATTCGGCTTGGAACCCCATGAACATCATTTTGTCCGCACAGGCGGCCCCCTCAGTCCCCTACCCCTGTTCTTCGTGGACAATGTCATTACCACGGGCAACACCATTCGCGCTGCCCGTGCAGTCTTGGGTTGGGGAACCGGGTTGGCCTACGCCGATGCCAGCAGCCCGTTTAACACCCGGCTCCGCCAGTCTGCCAGACCAACGCCAGCCGTAGCGCTGCTACATTGAGCAACCGGAGGCTACGAGAATGCAATACCCATCTCGGCTTCGTAAATTAACGCAGATTAAAAAGGTAAAGCAGCGCCGCCCAGCCACTCGGAAGCATTTGAGTCGGCATCTCCTTCAATCCCTCGCCATATCGCACCGCCATTTCCAACATGAATTTCGCATGGAAAAACGCCTCCAATTTCGGGCGGGTGCTTTTCAACCACTGATCCTCAATGCTTAGACCGTTCAGACGAGCTTTGACGTAATCCTCAAGATTACCCTCCAGGACTGGCTGGCCTCCCGGCCCACCTTCCTTGATGATCCTCTCGAACCATTTATTAAAGGGCCGATCGCTCAAGCTTTTGAGCACCCGCACAATGTCGTCCGTTGATTCCCAGATGCCATCCACCTTGAAGCTCTGGTGGTAAAACCGGTAGATCGGATCTTCGTAGCCCCAATGACTCGACGCGCCGGCCAGGACTCTTTTCAATTCCGGCAGCTTCGCCTTGACGTTGTGGTAGAAAATTTCCATTTCGCGCGACTCCTCCTGTGCCTTCCAGATTTCAGGGTGTTTTTCTGGATTCACACGGAGCCTGTCGTCCTGCCGGAAAACGGAACCTCCTGCCACCAGATCATTTAGACAGTCGCCAGTGATTTTTCGGGCGGATTCTTCTGGAAACCACCTGGCAACCAATGCCGCCGAAATCCGCTCGATCAATTCTTTCTCCGGGAATTCCGCGTGCATGGCCAGATCCCGGACGATCCTTCGTTTCCAAATGCGTGGGATTTCCTGCTGCCAGTCCAACCGCCGGGTTGTTCTCTTGAGACTCGCAAACTCCTCTTCCGCACGAGCCGCAGCCGCATCATTTTGGCAATAAGCAATGCCGTCTTCCTCATCGTAGAACCGTTCCGGGTCCGGTTCCTTGCGGGAAATCCGGCCAGGATTCATCAGGCCCGGATTGCCCGCCATGTCCCAGGTTTCGACGACGTGCCGCAACTCATTTTCAAACAGCACCATCGCCGGCAGGCTGGCCGTAGGTTGCTCCACCACTTCTTGTGTTGGCATTGGCGTTTCCATGGACAAAACCTACTCCAATTCCAGACACGCGCAAATTTTTACGGACCGGCCCTGTGGCAGAACTGGCAGAATCGAGTTGAAGGCACCGGAGCAGCAACCCCCGTCGCGACGAGACTGGCATTCATTCGTTTCTCCGCCTCCCCGCCACCCTCCCGGCTGCGTTCCTCATTCACGCCAGACTCGTCGCTCCCCCAGGGAATAATTCCCTTGTGAGCTTGGCAAATCCGCCGCTCCACTGCGTTCCGGGGGCCGCCCGCTCGCCAACCCTTTCCCCTATGTCGGCTGGCGTCCTCCTCCACTCCGCTGCACTTGCGGCTTTCCCAACTCACAAGCGAATCAAACACCGGGCCTCACGCCGGCCCGGACCCGCACGCCAAAGGACGGCATCCTTTGGAAACCTCACGTTCAATCGCCCGCTGTCCGGCGCAGAGACAGGCGGCGCAAAAGAAGTTGCGTATTTATCAGCGCAATTTTTTTACTGCATCCCGAATCTCTCGCGCTAAATTACACCTAGGCTATGAAAACACCACTCAACCCCAGCATTGATCCTTCTGCATGGGCAACCCCCGATATTCTCACTGATTCCAGCCAGGTACGTGGCACCTATGATCCTTTCGGTTTCGTTGTCAGCCTTTCCCATGACATGCACAACCTCCTTGACCAAACTCCGGCCGGTATTTTTGGAACTGGCACACACAGCCAAGAACAACTGGACGCATTTTCCACCTATTTCCATGAAACGCTGCATTGGTGGCAACACATCGGCAGCACCTCCGGGTTGCTTCTTTCCCTTACCCGTCCGATGCCAACGCATATCAATTATGAACACCTACAATTCATCCTCAAAGAAATTGGCCCGCAAAAGCCACTCGAACACCTGACTAACCGACAAGTACAAACGTATTCTACATCCGTTGAAAGTTGCTTGAACAGAATCGTAAACAATTGGTACGACTTGATGTTTAATCGGCGCATTATTCTGAACCCACAGATAATTTCCAAACTTATCGGCAGCCCCTATTTCGATTCCCAGGGCCACTCCATCTTAATCTGCCTCGCAAATTGGAACTTGCTGCTTGAGGCAACATTTGACAAAAGCCATCGCTGCGTTCCCGATCCACGACGCTGGGAACAATCTATCGCCAATTTGCGCAACCAAAGAGTCGAAGGCTTTTTTTACGGCTCTTCTGTCAAAACGACTACAATTGGAGCTTTACACATCTTTGAAGGACAGTCTCGTTTCAACCAGATTCAATACCTTTACCTATCCACAAAGGGGAAAATGTCTTGGGATGCATTTCGCCAGAAGGGAATGCTTCGCGGTGTTTATGTCGAAGCATTTGAGTATTTCTTGAAGGTTACGGGCTATGGCTGGCCTTCCACCCCGATTGATGCTGAAGTGCTACTCTTTCTTATTATCTGTGATTTGGCAATCAATCCCAGTGACGGCTATCCATTTGATATAAGACATTTTGAATCGCTGATCGAGTCCACCGACCCTGGAATCCGATTTGCTTGGTTTTGTTCCCAAGCAAAGATGCGGCCAAATTTGCGGGCGGCGCTGGAGAAGTGCGGTGTCGAGCAATATCTCGAAATTTCAACTTGTCTGTGCAAGACCCTTGCCTGTGCGACACCTGTAGAAATAGCCACTGAGTTGACGAATTGGACTTCAAATGGCGTGGGATTTTCGGAATTAATGCTTCAAGACGACATTTCCAATTATTCCGACGAGAACCTTCCGTTGAGGCTATGCTTTGCCAAACATCTACGATTCGCCAAGGAACGGATTCGCCGACCTGAGTTTTTCTGTTGGCCTGCAATGTTTCTTGTTGAACGTCAGGGAGCAGATGTGGATCTGAAAGATTCGCTTAGTATCTTTGACAAGCATCAACCCCCTTTTATCCTCCATCCGAGCGGCGAAATTCGACCAGCGATTTTCCAAGGAACGCCCGAGGGAAACACCTACAAGACTTTCAATTCATTTTACTACTGGATTTTGCAATATGATTTGGTTGAGCAATGGATAATAAAACCAGGTCCGTTCCAATTGGATTTTACCTGGATGCACCCCATTTATACACCCGCAGTCACCAAACCATTCGCCGACAGAGGATTTAGGGAGAACTTTGGCATTTCCCTCGACGATTTTTCGATAATTTGAAACGCTAAAGTTCTTCAATGCTTGAGACTTTCATTGATTGGGCCTCCCGCCGGCCCAAACCCGTGCGCCCAAGGAGACTCCTTGGGAATCCCGCATTCATAAATTCCGCCCCCTTCGCGACGAGACTGGCAATCATTCGTTTCTCCGCCTCCCCGCCACCCTCCCGGCTGCGTTCCTCATTCACGCCAGACTCGTCACTCCCCCAGGGAACAATTCCCTTGTGAGCTTGGCAAATCCGCCGCTCCACTGCGCTCCGGGTGCCGCCCGCTCGCCAACCCTTTCCCTTGTGTCGGCTGGCGTCTCCCTCCACTCCGCTACGCTTGCGGCTTTCCCAACTCACAAGCGAATCAAACACCGGGCCTCACGCCGGCCCGGACCCGCACGCCAAAGGACGTGTCCTTTGGAAACCTCACTTTCAAAAATTCCCCTCCCCCCAACATGGAAACATCTGGCCGGAGCTATCGCCACCAGCCCGATGCCTCCATGCCGCCCGATGCTTGTGCGACCAAAACGAAAAACGCCTTTCTACGCCAAGCCCTGGAGGGAAGCTCCGAACCGTCCTTTTTCGTTTCCGTCGCAATAGTTCCCAGACTCGCCTCCCCCACCGCTTGGAGACTGTACTGATCGATTCCCCTTGAAAGAACGCTGCGCTCTACGCCTCGATCAGTACAGACTCCTGCGTTCCCCAAGTGAAAGCGCAACTGGTGAGCTTTCTCCGTCGCAACTGCCGTTCCGCTTTGCCCCATTGCCCTTGCCGCTCCAGGCAGTGTGCGCCGTCGAAACTCCCCAGACGCGCACCGATAAACGGTTTTGTCAGGCTTCCTGCAAAAAAGACAGGCAGGAAGCCCGCCAATCCCGCCCGCTGTCGCGGAAATGGTTTGGAGAATCTGTCGAGGCTTCCGCCATGATCCAAGGCGCTTTTAGGGTGAAAATTTCCTGACCTGTTAGTCTTTGGGCGCGACGCGCCATTGCTTCGCGGGCAGGTCAGCGTTGACATTGCAGGTTTGGCATGGCTGAATCTCTGACTACTGCGGAACGTGTCATGCAAAAATTGCCATTACCTTCTGACGATATTGGAGACATCCTACGTAGGTTTTACGCCACGTATGGAATGCCAACCGAAGGCCCCCCGGCAGGGCTGGATGTTACACAGATTCTTGGCGGCGACCCTTTGCCAGCCGGAGAGCGTGAGATTCTCCTCAGCGCGCTGAATGACCAAGTGTTGTTGCGGCAGTTTTCTGGTTGCCGAAAGATTCTTGAAGACTTGGCCACTCGTTTGACAAGTGACGAGTTGATGCGTGAGTTGTCGAGCGTTGCGTCACATTCCGATCAAGAATTTGACCAGATGTTGAGCGGTGTATTGTGGTTCTCATTGGCAAGTTCGCTCGATCAGCGCCGTGATGGACTTCCTGTGACTCCGTTCGACGAGCACTTCGAGATACCGTTTCCCGTGAAAGCTCGACTCACCGTGGAAGGGTCGCTTGTATTACGGTTGTACGTTGCCTTGGTTTATATGCGCGAAGGCGTTTTGAGCAATCGTATTGCGCACGGCGCTCGGTCTGGCAATCCGTGCTGTGGGCTTGTTAGCAAGCTCCTTAATTCGGACTATGTGCGGCGTATTCGCAACGCGTTGTCCCACGGTTCATTTTCATCCTGTGTTGTCGGCATCGCGTTTCGAGATGACAATGGTCTTGTCGTAGCAACTCCCAACTTTTTGAGTTGGCTATGCACTTGGCTTATGGTGATTCAACTCCAGGCGCTTTCGGCAGTTTCACGCGCAGACAGTACCACATCCTAACACCGTATCGGTGTTCTTAATTTCGATCTTTGGCGCGGCATCGCCCGCCATTGGCGATTAAACATAATGGGCCGCGACCGCTTCGCGTAGCCAGTCTGCTTCGGGCGGCACCCTGCCGGGCTGCCCGCCTTTTTGTCTTTTTGTTTTATGGTCTGATTTGCTCTGTCTCCGGTTTGTCTTGTCGCCCTCACGGTCTCGCTTTCGCTCCGGGGCCGACGCGTGACCCTCCCCATCCGAGGCCCCGCCCGCTGGCCGCCATCGCTCGCGAGCCTTTTCGTGAAGGGCGACTACACCAAACCGAGCGACAGCAAGTCGCAAATCAATACCATGAATACAGACAAAAACAGTTACACAGCCACCCAGTCAGGGACGCCTGCCCAACCCGAGCAGACAGTTTCGGACAACACAGCAAGCAAATGCCTGAAAGACGATCTATTGGCCGAGTGCCACGAGCTTGTCAGGCTGACGCAGTATGACGCGAAGGCCGGAATCTCATTCTGGCCCCATATTTCCAGCGATTGCAACGAATGCGGAAGATGCACCAACGGTGCCAAATTCATTGCCCAAAAATTCGGCGGCTTTGTTGCTGGATATGAAATTGAACGTACAGACCCGCACACCCTCGTGGGAGCCGATGCGGGGGGACATGATTTTGCCGTAGTGGGAGATTTCATTGTGGACTGGTGGGGTTGGGAATATGAGGGGGCTTTGGAAACGCCCGTGCTGACCCGTGCCGAGGGAATCGCCCTTGGAAAATACAAGGCGGAACAGGATTGGGAGATATTCCCGCCGAACGATTTTCGCGAAGCAGCGCATTTTATAAACCGAGGCAGCCAGCCGCACACCGCCGAAATTTCACCCGGAAATAATACAGCCATGACCACACCAAACAACACCCCCACCCGCTCAGCGGCCATTGCCCACGAAGGGCAAACCGCCGCTGACACCAACCACCGTGAGAAATACATGGTGATTTTTATTCTCGCTCAACGCAGCACCGGAAGCGCCATAGTCGAAGCCTCCTCACCCGAGGAAGCCCGGCAGAAAGCCTCAAGCATAGACATGAATGATGTCGGAGATTGGAATGTCTATGAAGACGAAATGTCGGTTGAGACAGTCGAAGCAGTAGCCGAAGGGAACAGCCATGACTAACGGAACCGCAGTCCCCGCCATTGACTTGCCACGCCTCAACCCCGCAGAGGCGGGGCGGTGGGCGGCGGCATTGGACGACGAGCAGCAGAACATTGACGCCATGACCAACAAAGTCACGCACGGCGATTGCGTCAAAGCCTTGCGCCAGTTGCCCGACGCTTGCGCCGACATGATTCTGACCGACCCGCCCTATTTGGTGCGATACAAAGACCGGGCCGGGCGGATTGTTGCCAACGACGATAACACCCGCTGGATGTTCCCCGCCTTTTCGGAAATGTACCGGGTGCTCAAGCCCGATTCCTATTGCGTCAGCTTTTACGGCTGGAGCAAGGCCGACCGCTTTTTATCGGTCTGGCGGGAATGCGGATTTTATCCAATCGGGCATTTTGTTTGGGTGAAACGCTACGCCTCATGCGTCCGCCATAATCGCATGATGCACGAGCAGGCTTATCTGTTGGCGAAGGGCAATCCCCCACCCCCGAGAACTCCGCCCGCCGATGTCCTTCCGTGGAGATACACCGGCAACCGGTTGCACCCGACGCAAAAGCCGGTTTGCAGCCTCACCCCGCTGATTGAAGCGTACAGCAAGCCGAACGGCTTAATTTTGGACCCTTTCGCCGGGTCCGGCAGCACAGGGGTTGCGGCGTTGCTCTCACACCGCCGTTGCCTGCTCATTGAAAAAGAAGCGGCATATTCTGAAACCGCCCGCAAACGGCTGGAAAACTTGCCCTATCACATAACCGCTGCGTTCAGAAATTAGACAATTGACCCCGAAAACATCCCCCGCCTATTTTTTAGGCGGGGCAAAAATGCAAATCACCATGACAACACCAACCAACACCCCAACCCGCTCGACGGACAATGCCCACGAAGGGCAGACCGCCGCCGACATCAACAGGTTTTGGAAATCAACAAAACTACCGGTTTGCTCGTATAGCCGAAAGCGGGCACTGGCCGATGGCCTTCAAAAGGAAGTGCCCACCGAGTATTTGCGCCAATTGCATGAAGATTGGGACATGCTTCTGGCAGACCGCATATTTCTGACGAGAAAGGTCATTGAAAGTCATCAAATCCCCAATCCCCCAATTGGCCGGGACGAGAAAGGGCGCCTCTGGGAGATTCTCAACGTGCTTGAGGTCGCCATCGGCAATTCCTGGGAAAATCGGATTCCGTTCCCGGTCAGCTTCGGAATCGAGATAAATAGTCCCTGTGTATGGCTTCACGCCGTCTGGAGCACAACCGATGTTGACGACCCGACCCCCGCCATCACGGTGCAGATGCCCGACGAGGATTAACCCCTCCCCTACCGAAGAAACCCGCCCCACTCCGGCGGGTTTCTTTTTTTCCAAAGCGCCGCCCTTCCCCCGGCACCCCACCCGGACCGACCGCCAAAGGGTAAAAACCCTCTGGACTCCCCTTCCGGCGTGACAGCCCATATTAAGCCGTTTAATCTGTAAACTGTTTAACTGTTCACGCCTTAACTTGTTAAACACATCAGCCAAGCCTAAAAACTGTTTTCACATTTTACTGTTAAAAGTGTTGACTGTTTTCTTGTTTAACTATTGAACAGTTGAACCATGAAGGAAAGACCCAACCCACTCGCCGGACTTGTGGACGCCATGAAAGCCCATGACAACCGGATGGCCCGCAATGAGCCTAAACCCGCACCCGTTCAGGTTCATTCCGTTGTCACGGTCACCAAGGCGACGACAACCCCCGTGCAGACGGTTGCCACGGTCGAAAAGCCCCGCAGGGTGGGGGAGAAGGTTTTTTGCGCCGCCCGCTACACCAGAGGCCAGATTGCCAAGGTTGACCAGATCATCCTGTTGACCCACAAGGAGCGCGGCGTGCGCCTTACCCAAAGCGATGTTCTGAAAAAGGCGGTTGACCGTCTGCCCGTGGCCGCATTGGAGGAAGGGGAGATTTCAGAAATACTCGCCGAGAGCGGGAGAAAACAGTTAAACAACCCTGTTGTTTAACTGTTTAACGAAAGCAGGATGTCCTTTGCAACCTCGATGGCTGCGATCCGGCTGTTTGGCTGGAGCGCCTTCCAGCCGTGCAAATGGGCGCGGGGATAGGCCCGCAAAAACGTCAGGTAATGGGGGAGGCAAGGGAAGGGGATCGCTTCCGCTACTCGCGGCATTTCGTTGAATTCATAGGTGTTCGGCACCACCCTGTTAAACAGTAAAACTGTTTTACCAGAGCGGAGGCTTTTGATGATCCGGCTGGTAGCGAGGGTGGTGGACAAATCCGGCGCGTCTGGCGTCGTTACCAAAACCACAAGATCTGCCGTCTCGATGGTTTCGATGGTTGCCGGATTTTCCAGATTTGGCGCGGTATCCACCACGACAATATCCTGCCCGGCATTGCCCTGGGGGATGCCCAAATGAATCGCCGCCGAGGTTGAGTTGCCTTGCGGGTCGTGATCCTCAATGGAAACGGATTTGCCGGCATCCAGCAGGGCGGATGCAAATAACAGCGAACAGGTTGTTTTCCCAACTCCGCCCTTGCCGTTCACAAACGCAATCCGCACCGTCATGTAACCTACATTAGAATTCTATGACAACGGTGTCAACGGTTCAAAAAAGCCGCGCGCACCTCACGCCGCTTACGCCGCCTTGGCTTTGGCCCAGCGGGCCTTGGCGGCGGCGGCCATTGCCGCCCGCCCGGCTTTGCTGATTTTCCGGCGAGGCTTCGCTTCCGTTTCGGCTGGCTTATTTGCTTTGGCCGGCCGGCCACGCTTCGGCTTGACCGCCGGGATTTCTTCCGCCGTTTCCACGGCGGCGGAAATTTCGCCGCCGCTCAAAACGGTTTCCAGTTGTAGTTCCAGCGCCTCAATTTTTTCTTTGAGTTCCGCTGCTTGACGTAATTTGGACGGTGTCCAATTTGCAATAGCCATGCCGCCATTGAACCATTTGAGGGCGGGCAATCAAAGCAGAAAGATTTGCCCGCACGGCGGGGCGGCTTTTTCTTGACTTCCCGCCGTTTCGGTCAGAGAACCAAAAATCTCCATGTCCGAACCGTTCAACCCCCAAATCCTTCGCCCCGGAGACGCCCTCCTGTATTACAGCCACGACTTCGGCAGTTTCCTCATCGCCCTAAAAACTTGGACGAAGGTTGCCCACGTTGAAATCTACCGGGGCGATCAAACCAGTTTGGCGAGCCGGATCGAGTCCGGCGCGAACCTCTATCCCTTGCGGCTCGACGGCGTTGCCGCCGTCATGCGCCCCAGGCAGCCCCTTGATTTCCAGTCCGCCGCCGCCTGGTTTGAAGCCAATGCGCGGGGCCAGCCTTACGATTGGCTGGGGCTGCTTTGTTTCCTGCTCGCCCGCAGGAAAGGGGAGAAACACAAATTCTTTTGCTCGGAACTGGCGACGCACTATTACCGTGCCGCCGGCCTTGCGCCCTTCAATCCCCGGTGGCCCGCTGCCCGCGTGCCGCCGAGTTTCTTTCTCGTCTCGCCGGCCTTTGATGCAGTCTGGTCGGACGGGGATTGGTTCTGATCACATCCCCATCACCATTTCACGCTTTTGCTCCAATTCTTTTTCCTCAGCTTCCGTCTGAATTCGCTCCAACTCCGCAGCGGCTTCCGCCGCCAGTTGATGCGCCTCCACCTGGCCCAGCAGTTCCGAGATTTCGGCATCAACGGCTTTGCCGTTCTCTTGGGCAGCCGCCTCCATTTCCACCGCCGGCCTTTCCTTTTGCGTTCCCAGCAGCTCTGACGACCTGGCCAGTTCCTCCTCGATGTCCGCATCGTGTTCCGCCGCCTTTTGCTCCATTTCCGTTGCCATCATCCGCGACCGCACCCGCGA
>Ga0182030_10014921_pt1 | contig 15273 bp, 12 predicted proteins | sample 812S3MmetaG_FD_121299 | JGI IMG/M metagenome (GOLD analysis project Ga0182030, IMG submission 121299) | Permafrost microbial communities from Stordalen Mire, Sweden - 812S3M metaG (Illumina Assembly) | ecosystem: Environmental > Terrestrial > Soil > Wetlands > Permafrost | place: Sweden... | reverse complement strand
TGGCCGCCACCACCGCCGCCGCCCCCGCCGCCACGCGCCATGGCGGGCGCCGAAAGCGACAGCGAACCAAGCGCCAACGCCGCGGCAACCATGCCTGTCTTCACCAACTTGCTCGATCGCATCATAGCGAGCTCCTTTTTGCGAGTTGAACGTCGTAATGACTTCGATTTGGCAACGTCGCGTCGTAAGGTTGGTTCCTGTCTCAAATTTATTTTAGCTAGATCCGCCGCTTGGCTTCAGTTGACCCGGTTTGGCGCGCGCACTAGTTTGCGCCGCCCCGGCAAGAGATCACGAGCGCCCCATGACCCAGATTGAAGCGACGCAAAAACCATCGCCGCTCGACCCGAAAAAGTCCTTCCAGGGCTTGATCCTGACCTTGCAGCAATTTTGGGCGAAGCAGGGCGCGGTGATCCTTCAGCCCTATGACATGGAAGTGGGCGCCGGCACCTTCCATCCCGCGACGACCTTGCGCTCCCTGGGCAAAAAGCCCTGGAAAGCCGCCTATGTGCAGCCCTCGCGCCGCCCCAAGGACGGCCGCTATGGCGAAAATCCCAACCGGCTCCAGCATTATTACCAGTTCCAGGTGATCCTGAAGCCAAGCCCCGACAATCTGCAGGATCTCTATCTGCAATCCCTGGCGGCGATCGGCGTCGATTCCGCCCTGCATGACATTCGTTTCGTGGAAGACGACTGGGAAAGCCCGACGCTCGGCGCCTGGGGCCTCGGCTGGGAATGCTGGTGCGACGGCATGGAAGTCTCGCAATTCACCTATTTCCAGCAGGTGGCCGGCGTGGAATGCGCACCCGTCTCGGGCGAACTGACTTACGGGCTCGAGCGCCTCGCCATGTATGTGCAGGGCGTCGAGAACGTCTACGACCTCAATTTCAACGGTTTCGAAGGCGCGGACCGTATTTCCTACGGCGATGTGTTCCTGCAGGCCGAGCAGGAATATTCGCGTCATAATTTCGAAGCCGCCGACGCTCAAAAGCTGTTCGGGGATTTCGAGCGCGCCGAGGCGGAATGTCGCTCGCTGCTGGCTTTCGGCGAACAAGGCCAAGTTGGTCAAAAAGATTCGCAGCATCACAAAATGGTGCTTCCAGCCTATGACCAGTGCATCAAGGCCAGCCACGCCTTCAACCTGCTCGACGCGCGCGGCGTCATATCCGTGACCGAGCGGCAAAGCTATATTTTGCGGGTGCGCGAACTGGCCAAGGCCTGCGGCGCCGCCTGGCTGAAAACGGAGGGCGCGGGCGTTTGAAAACGCACGCCTGACCGCCTCCTCGACTCCTTTTGAAAAGCCGAAAAAATGTCCGATCTGCTCTTTGAACTCTTTTCCGAGGAAATCCCGGCCCGCATGCAGGCGCAGGCCGCCAGCGATTTGCAAAAGCTCGTCACCGGCGCGCTCATCAATCGCGGCCTGACTTATGAAGCGGCCAATTCCTTCGTCACGCCGCGCCGACTCACGGTTAACATCGTGGGCCTGCCGACCCGGCAGCCGGACCAGCGCGAGGAAAAGAAGGGCCCGCGCGTCGGGGCGCCTGAACAGGCGGTGCAAGGATTTCTGAAAAGCGCAGGTCTTGCATCCCTCGACGAGGCCAGGATCGAAACGGACAAGAAGGGCGGCCAGTTCTACGTCGCGGTCATCGAGCGCAAGGGAGCGGCGACTCTGGACGTGCTGGCCGAGATCTTGCCGGAGATCATCCGGACTTTCCCCTGGCCGAAATCCATGCGCTGGGGCGCGCATTCCGCCGATTCGAACTGCCTGCGCTGGGTGCGGCCATTGCATTCAATCGTCGCGACTTTCGGGCCGGAAACCGAAGACCCTGAGATCGTCAATTTCGAGATCGGCGGCGTCAGGGCCGGCAACGTCACCTATGGCCATCGCTTCCTCGCGCCAGGCGCCATCAAGGTGCGGCGCTTCGACGATTACCATCAGGCCCTCGATCGCGCGAAAGTCGTGCTCGATCCCGCGCGGCGCCGCGACATCATCCTGCATGATTGCAAGGACCTGGCTTTCGCGCAGGGGCTGGAGCTGGTCGAGGACGAGGGGCTTTTGCACGAGGTCGCCGGCCTCGTCGAATGGCCGGTGGTGCTGATGGGCGAGTTCGACGCGAGCTTTCTCGACATTCCCGGCGAAGTCATTCGCGCCACCATCCGCGCCAACCAGAAATGTTTTGTCTCGCGCGATCCCGCCTCGGGGAAACTCGCCAACAAGTTCCTGCTGGTGTCGAACATTCTGGCCAGTGACGGCGGCAAGCAGATCGCCGCCGGCAATGGCCGCGTCGTCCGTGCGCGGCTATCGGACGCGCTCTATTTCTGGAAGACCGATCAGGCGCCGCTGCCCGATTATGCGCAGCATGGCAAGCCGCTCGATCAGCGCCTCGCCAAGCTGCGCGCATTGAACATCGTGTTCCACCAGAAGCTTGGAACCCAAGGCGCACGCATCGACCGCATCATCGCGCTGGCGAAGGAGCTGGCGCCGAAGGTCGGCGCCGATCCGATCCTTGCCGCGCGGGCGGCGGAACTGGCCAAGGCCGATCTCGTCTCGGAAGTCGTCGGCGAATTCCCGGAGACGCAGGGCCTGATGGGCCGCCGCTACGCCGAATTGCAGGGCGAGGACGCCGCTGTCGCCGCGGCCGTCGAGGACCATTACAAGCCGCAGGGGCCGACCGACCGCATTCCCAATGCGCCTGTGAGTATCGCCGTCGCGCTGGCCGACAAGCTTGACACGCTCGTCGGCTTCTGGGCGATTGACGAAAAGCCGACGGGATCGAAGGACCCGTTTGCGTTGAGGCGCGCGGCGTTAGGCGTGATCCGGCTCATTCTGGAAAACAATCTCCGGCTGCGGCTGACGCCGCTCTTCGCTTCCGTGGCCGACGGTTTCGATGCGCAGGCGAATGGTCAAGAAATCGCGAAAAATCTGCTCGCTTTTTTCGCGGATCGTCTGAAAATAGACCTCAGGGATCGCGGCGCCCGCCACGATTTGCTCGACGCTGTTTTTGCGCTGGGAGAGGATGACCTCGTCATGATCACGACCCGCATCGCCGCCCTCGACAAATTCCTAGCTGCCGATGACGGCGCGAGCCTGCTCGCCGGCTACAAGCGCGCGACCAATATCCTCAAGGCCGAAGAGAAGAAGGATGGCGCGGGCGCCTTCGAGGCGCATCCGCAGGCCAACCTGCGCATCGAACCGCAGGAGCACGCGCTGGCCGCCGCGCTCGACCGCGCCGATGCCGAGGTCGCGGAAAAACTGAAGACGGAAGATTTCGACGGGGCGCTGCATGCGCTGTCAAAATTGCGCGCGCCGGTGGATGCTTTCTTCGACCATGTCACTGTCAATGCGGAGAACGCCGACCTGCGGAAGAACCGCCTGCAACTGCTGGCGCAATTGCGCCGCGCCATGCTTCTGGTGGCGGATTTTTCGAAAGTAGGCGGGGCGTAAAGCCAAAGCGCAGGGGAATTCCCTTCTCCACCTCAAACACGAGTTCGCGCCAGGATCATGCGGCGAGAACCGACTGAAGCAGAAAGAGCACTCTGGCGCGTCTTGCGTGACCGGCGACTATCCTCGATCAAGTTTCGTTGGCAAGCGCCTGTCCCGCCATACATCGCGGACTTCGTCTGTTTCGAGCATCGCATCATCATCGAAGCTGATGGCTTGCAACATGCCGAGGGCGTGCGCGATGAAAAGCGTGACGCCTTCCTCGCCGCCGAAGGTTTCACCGTCCTTCGGTTCTGGAATGCCGACATCCTCACCAATGCCCTGATGATCTAAGAAACGATCTTCGCGCGCTGCGGCCTGGCTTGGTGATTGTTCCCCCTCATCCGTCTCGGCCTTCGGCCGAGCCACCTTCTCCCGCAAGGGGAGAAGGGAATTCCCCCGTCCCATAACTGCACTTTCCCCGCCGCCTCCCGGTAACCGGTCGTCAAGCCTAACAGGCGATAACCATAAGGTTGGTTTCGGCTTTTGGTGCGGGCGTGTAAAATGCGTGAAGACGGGGCGCGGCGTAGAGCGCGCATTTCCAGGGCGGTGAGCGTGGCGGCGCCCTGGTGTCTCGGCGCCGGCATGCTCGTCTCCTTTACCGCCGACGCCGGACAGGAAGTTCCCTCCGGCGCCTCGCGCGCGCCGCTCTCAGCCTCTGCCGCGGTCATGCCGCAAACCCTCGCGCCGGCGCCGCGTCTTTATTCCGCGGACCCGGACATGAACTCAGGGCGAGGCCTGCTGCACGAAGCCCGCCTCATGCTTGGCGCGCCAGACCAAATCGGGCTTGCGCCGGAGGAAGTCGATCCGCGCGCCGACATGAAGCACAGCGCCAAAATCTTTCCCGAAGTCGATCGCAGCCACAAGGGCGATCCCTGGATCGGTCTGCGTCCGACGCTCGACGGCCGCTGGCGCGAAAAGGGCGGCGTCGCCGAATTGCGGGGCGAAGCCCTGGTCTTTGGCCAGGAACAGACGCCGCTCGCGGAAAATTTCAAGCCGGGCGGCGGCCTGGTTCCCGGACCGGAAGCGGTCGCCTCGTTCCAGCCCTGGTCGTCCCCCGTCATGCCCGGCGCCAGCGCCGAGCCAGCCGCCGAGCCCTTCACCACGATTGTCGCGCCGACCCCCGCCGACGTCATGGGCCGGCGCGACTATCTCACCCTGATCCCGCCCGAACAGCTCGAAACCGAGCGGCATTGCCTCGCGCAGGCGATCTATTTCGAGGCGCGCAGCGAGCCCAAAGCGGGCCAGGCGGCGGTGGCCCAGGTCGTGCTCAACCGCATGGTGTCAGGGCTTTATCCCCCGACGATCTGCGGCGTTGTGTTCGAGAACCGCAGCCGTCGCCGCGCCTGCCAGTTTTCTTTCACCTGCGACGGCAGGGCCCTGCAGGTTCGCGACGCCGAGGCGTGGTCGCAGGCATCCCGCGTGGCCGATCAGGCGCTGGCCGGCAAGGCCTGGCTCGCCGACATGGCTGGCGCGACCTATTACCACGCCGACTATGTTCGCCCGCGTTGGGCGCGGGCATTGAAAAAACTAGATGTGATTGGAAAACACATCTTTTATCGGCCGAAATCCGGCCAGAGCTGATGGGACGCACTGGACGCCGAAGCGACAAGGCGCCAAGCTTGACCTGTTCGCGCGCCTTCAGTTGCATAAAGAGTGGAAATGGAATCCTCGCTGTCCCTGTCGCCGATCGCCTTGTTCCTACAGGCGGGTTTTGTCGGCAAGTTTGTCATGATCGTCCTCGCCCTTGCCTCAGTCTGGTGTTGGGCCCTGATCGTCGAAGGCGCCTATGCCGCCTCGAAACTGCGGCGCGATCTCGCCGAAGGGGATGAGGCGCAGTCGCCGCTTTTGTCCACTGTCGTCGCCGCCGGATCGACCGCCTGCAAACTCGACATAACGGGCGAAAGCGTCGGGGAGCGACGCCAGCGCGTCACGGAGGCCATGCGCCGCGCGGCGCGCGAGGCGCTGTCCCGCGCCGAAGGCGGCTTGCCCAATCTCGCGGTCATCGCCTCGGTTTCGCCTTTCGTCGGCCTGTTCGGCACGGTCTGGGGCATCATGTCGAGCTTCGTCGGCATCGCCGCGGCCAAGGACACCAGCCTCGCCGTGGTCGCGCCGGGCATAGCCGAGGCGCTCGCCGCCACCGCCTGGGGCCTCGCGGCGGCCATTCCGGCCTCGATCGGCTATACGCGCATCGGCGCCGGCTTTTCGCGCGTTGGCCAAAAGCTTGCGCACTGGATCGAGGCCCGCGCCGTGGTCATGGTGGTCAACTCCCAAAACAGGGGCTGACGCCGATGGACCTGCCTTCGCCCGGCAATAGCGAGGAAGGGCTGTATCGCCCGCTCTCCGACATCAACGTGACCCCGCTGGTCGACGTCATGCTGGTGCTGTTGATCATCTTCATGGTCACAGCGCCCATGCTCGCCACGGGCATGAAGGTCAACCTTCCCCAGGCGAGCGCCTCGAAGCCGCTCGATCCGCAACATCCCATCCTCGTCAGCGTGGCGCGCGACGGGCGGCTTGCGGTCGATGACGACGAAGTCGGCGCCGATGCGCTCGTCGAAAGCGTGCGGAAGAAACTCGACGGGGACATCACGCGGATCGTGCAGGTGCGAGGCGACCGCGACGCTTCCTACGGCTCGGTCGTGTCGATCATGGACAGGCTCGCGGGGGGCGGCATCGGCCATCTCGCCATCGTCACCGACCTGCGCGCCGCTCCTGAAATGCCCAAACCTGCAGTCCCGAATTCTGGGACCCCGAGTCCGCAATGACCGCCGAGGCCCAGTCCGCAAGTCTCTCGTTGCGGCCGCATTGGCTGCGACCGCTGGCGCTGTCCATTGGCCTCGCGATCAATGTCGCGGCGGCGCTGGTGATCGGGCTGGCGCGGGTAGAGACGCCCACTCCCTTGCCCTCGATCGATGTCGAGATTCTCCCACCCAACGTCGAGCCGGCGGAAACGCCGCAGCCGCAAGCTCCGCAGCCGCCAGCAGAGGCGCCGCCGCCGGAGGCGAAGGCGCAGCCCGAGCCGCCACCTCCGCCCATGCCCGAACCGCCGCCTCCGCCGCCGGAAGCCGCGCCGCCGATTCAGGTTGTTCCGCAGCCTGTGCTGCCCGTTCCCTTGCCCAAGCCTCAGCCCGACCGCGCCGAGGAGCGACGAAAGGAAATCCTGCTCGAAAGGCTTGAGGAAAAGCGCAAGCAGGAAAAGCTCGAGAAAGAGCGCGAAAAGCGGGATGAGGCGCGCGAAAAGGCCGCCAAGGCCAAGGCCGAGGAGAAAAAGCGCGAGGCCGCGAAGAATTCCGGCCCCGCGCGCGCCGCTTATGGCTCGATTGTCGTCTCGCAGTTGCAGCGGTTGAAATCGGTCGGCGCGAGCAGGGCGCAAGGCGCGACCGGCAGCGTCCACGTGACCTTCACCATCGGCCCGTCGGGACGCATCGTCTCGCATTCCGCCAGCGCAAGCGATTCCCGGCTGTCTGCCGCCGCGGACGCCATGATGTCGGCGTTCCACGCGCCGCCGCCGCCCGACGGCCATTTTACGGGCTCGACCAATTTGTCTTTTTCGGCGCGGTAATCAGAATCTGGCTTGGGTGACGGCGCCATTGGGCGACGTGATTCTTACGATGCCCTTGAAATCAGCGGCAAGCGGCGCCTTGGCTGATCCCGAAAGCCTGTTCTCCCCCACTGGCGCTCGCAAGGACCAAAACCACGGCGAGCAGGTTGACGGCTCGACTCAACGCCTTATCGCCGCAGCCTCACATCACCACGACATGGGCGCCCTTGGTGACGCGGCCATAGAGATCGATCACGTCGGCGTTCATCATGCGAATGCAGCCGGAGGACGCGGCGTGGCCGATGGAGGTCGGCTCGTTGGTGCCGTGGATGCGGAACAAAGTGTCCTTGTTGCCCTGGAACAGGTAAAGCGCGCGGGCGCCGAGCGGATTGGACATGCTGCCGTCCATGTGGACAGGCAATTCGGGGCGGCGCTCGATCATTTCCGGCGGCGGCGTCCAGCCCGGCCAGAACGCCTTGCGGCCAACAGTGGCCTCGCCCTTCCAGGCGAAGCCCGCCTTGCCCACCGCGATGGAATATTCCACCGCCTGGCCGTCGCCGAGCGAATAGTAGAGTTTGCGCTTGCCTGTGTTGATGGTCAGCGTTCCCGCCGGCTCATTGGTCGGATCGCTGACGACATGCTGGGTCGTCTGCTTGTAGTTGACGCCTGGATCGAGATCCACCGGAGTCGAATAATTCGGATCGGCGTCAGCCGGCAGGGCCGCCACGCCGGGCGTGGCGCCGCCATGGCCGTGTTCCGGCTCCAGCAGCGATTCGCGGGCGGCGGGCGATACCACGTCCTCGTCGATGGGACGGGCCGCTTGCTGGCGTCGAGCCGGCGGCGGGGGCTCGGCGCGCAGCGGCTGGCGCACGACGGGCTGCGGCTCGGGATCGCCGAACAGGAAGAAGGAATGCTGCTGCACTGGCGGCTGCGCGGCAGGCTTGGGCAGCGGCTTGCCCAGTTTTTGCGGCTTGGGCTTGACCGCCGGCGCCGGCGGCTCCGACACCCAGAATTGCGCGCTCGCCTGCGGCGCCGCCGCGCCCAGCATCAGGCCGGCCAACAGGAGGGAACGGAAATTCTTCTTCGACGACATGCACAGTTCCTTTTCGCCAACCGAAATGTCCATTCTCCGAGTCGCGCGATGGGCCTTTCTGCGAAACGTGAGCCAATTTGTAAAGCAGCGATTAACTATTCTCAAGATCATGTCTTGAGTACGGCGCAGGCTCCGCCGGCATGCTCGATTTTCGCGCAAATCGCCTCCGCGCCCGCGCGGCTTTGGCTTGGCACGCGCACCGCCCAGAAGCGGGCGAAGCCCCGTCCCGGCGCTCGGCGACCGAGCACCATCGGCTCGACCTGGCCGATCAGCCCGGCGAACTGGCGTCGCGCCCTGCCATAGGCGGCCAGGGCCGCGCCTTTCTTGAAGGCCCCGGCGAGTTGCACGCCCCAGGGCGCCGTCAGGGTCGATCCGGCGAATCGCTTGGGTTCGTGCACCGCTATATTGGCCGCCGTCTGCAGGCAGGTCCCGCCTTTCTGGAGGTCGGCCTCCTTGGGCGCGGCGGAAGCGCCCTCGCGCCAATCCTCGGCGGGGTGGCGGGTGACGATTTCGACATATTCCTGCGTCTCAAAGGGCAGGCCGCCCGTGCCGGCGAGCCAGTTCGTCACGCGCTGCGGACCGCCATTATAGGCCGCCGCCGCAAGCCCGAGATTGCCGAATTTCTGGCGCAGCTCGGCCAGGAATTCGGCTGCCTTGGGGATGGCCTGCTCGGGATCGAAGGGATTGGCGAGGCCGCGCTCGCCCGCCGTGCCGGGCATGAACTGGGCGATGCCCTGGGCGCCGGCGCCGCTGACCACATTGGTCCGGAACGAGCTTTCCTGCCAGATCAGCCGCGTCAGGAAGGCCGGCGGCAGGCCGTTCTTCTGCGCCGCCTGCTCGATCATCCGGCAAACCTCGCCACGCAGGTCGTCCGCCCCGGCCGCCGCCGGCCAAAACAGCATGAAAGCGGCTAGAGCGGCGCAAAGGGGGCGCCCAATGCGACGGCGCAAGAGGCGTCTTGCAACGAAAGCCAGGGGAACATTGAACGGAATTAGGCAGTTCAAACGTTGGATAAGTCGTGCGGCGCGACAAACCGCGCGCGGCGTCGTCTCAAAATGAAAATGGCTTGAAATCATGGGCATTGTCCGTTTTGCTCTGCGGTTTCCGCATACTTTCTATGTCCTGGCGGCGCTGATCGTCTTTCTTGGCGCTCTGGCGATCAAGACGATGCCGGCGGACATCTTTCCCGAAATCAATATCCCCGTTGTGACGGTGATCTGGCAATACACCGGCTTAAGCACGCCGGAAATGGAGCAGCGGGTCACCACCTACAGCCAATATGTGATTAGTTCGAATGTTAACGGCATTAAGAACATGGAGGCGCAGACCCTCGATGGCCTGTCGGTGCAGAAAATCTACTTTCAGCCCGACGTCAATATCGACCTCGCCATTTCGCAAATCATTTCCGCAACCAATTTCATCCGCGTCATCCTGCCGCCCGGCATCCAGTCGCCGGTCGTGGTCCAGTTCAACGCCTCCAGCGTGCCGGTGCTGCAGCTCAGTCTCAGCTCCGACACCATGAGCGAGCAACAGCTTTACGATTATGGCATCTATCGCGTGCGCCAGGGCCTCGCGCCGGTGCGGGGCGTAACCCTATTGACGCCGTCGGGCGGCAAATATCGCCAGATCATGGTCGATATCGACTCCAGCAAGCTCTCCGCGAGGGGCCTCACCCCGCTCGACGTGGTCAGCGCAGTCAATGCGCAAAACCTGACCCTGCCGTCGGGATCAGCGAAATTCGGCGATTCGCAATATGTGGTGCGCACCAACGCAACGCCGGCGAGTATCGGCGAACTGAATGACATGCCGATCAAGGCCGTCAACGGCGCCATGGTTTTCGTGCGCGACATCGGGCAGGTGCACGACGGATGGGCGGTTCAGCAGAATGTCGTGCGCGAGAACGGCCGCCGCTCCGTGCTGATCAGCATCCTCAAGAACGGCAACGCCTCGACGCTCGATGTGGTCAACGGCGTGCGGGAGGCCCTGAAGCCGCTGCGCGCCGCCGCGCCGCCCGGCCTGCAAATTGGCGAATTGCTCGACCAGTCGGTGTTCGTGCGCGAAGCCGTCAACGGCGTGTTGCGCGAGGGCGCGATCGCCGCAGGCCTCACGGCCATGATGATCCTGCTGTTCCTCGCGTCCTGGCGTTCGACCCTGGTGGTGATGATCTCGATCCCCCTTTCGATCCTTGCCTCGCTGATCGTGCTCCACGCCCTCGGCTATACGCTCAACACGATGACGCTCGGCGGATTGGCGCTGGCGGTCGGCATCCTCGTCGATGATTCCACGGTGACCATCGAGAACACCCATCGCCTGCTGACCGAGGAACATCAGCCGCTGCCCCAGGCGACCCTGCATGGCTCGGCGGGCATCGCCGTGCCGACACTCGTCTCGACCCTGGCGATCTGCGCCGTCTTCACTTCGGTGGTGTTTCTCGACGGTCCCGCGAAATTCCTGTTCACGCCGCTCGGGCTCGCCGTGGTCTTCGCCATGCTCGCCTCCTACGGCCTGTCGCGGACGCTCACCCCGATCATCATCGGCCTGCTGTTGCGCTACGAAAAGCACGATGCCGGCCCGCCAAAAAATATCTTCCAGCGATTCAGCCATGGGTTTGAAACCCGCTTCGAATCGATGCGCGAAAATTATGCGCAATTGCTGCAATCGCTGCTGGCGCATCGCTTCGTCATTCCCGTGGTCATCGTGCTGATCCTGGCCTTGGCCGGCAGCATGTACGAAATGGTCGGGCGCGACTTCTTCCCAGCCATCGACGGCGGCCAGATCCAGCTGCATGTGCGCGGCCCCGCGGGCATGCGCATCGAGGCGACGGAGGCGCTGTTCCAGCAGGTCGAGGACACGATTCGCGAGACCATTCCCAAGGACCAGCTCGAACGCATCGTCGACAATATCGGCCTGCCCGCCCGCACCTATAACCTGGCTTACGCCGACGGCTCGACCATCGGCGTCAATGACGGCGTGATCATTGCCGCGTTGAACGAAGGCCATGCGCCGACCCAAAACTATATCGACAAGCTCAGGCTGGTGTTGCGCAAGGACTTTCCGCAGGCGGTCTTCTATTTCCAGGCGGCCGACATGGTCACGCAGATCCTCAATTTCGGCCTGCCCGCACAGATCGACATCCGAACGGTCGGCTATGATCGGGCCAACAATCTCAAAGTCGCGCATGAAATCGAGCGCCGGCTGCTGGCGACTCCGGGTTTCGCCGACGCGCACATGCAACAGGAAGTCGACGCGCCGGCCTTTCTCGCCACCATCGACCGCTCCCGCGCCCTGCAGCTTGGCCTGAACGCCGGCGCCATCGCCAACAACCTGAATGTCGCGCTGAGTTCGTCGGAACAGGTTTCTCCCAATTTCTGGACCGATCCGGCGAGTGGGATTCCCTATTTCTTCGCCGTGCAGACGCCCGAGCCGCGCATCGCCTCGATCAACGACCTGCGCAACATTCCGGTCTCGACCTCGCTTGCCGGCGCAGGCAGCGCCCCGATTCCAGGACTCCTGTCCAATGTCGCGAGCCTCGCCCGCACCACGGTTCCCACCAACTCCAACCAGGCCAACATCCAGCCGGTCTTTGAGGTCTACGCCAGCCTGCAGGGCGTCGATCTCGGCTCGGCGTCACGGGACCTCGACAAGATCGTCGCGGATCTCAGCCCACAGCTCAAGCCGGGCAATCGCATCGAAGTGGTCGGACAGATCCAGTCGATGCGCGATTCCTTCGCGAACCTGGGGCTCGGCCTGCTGTTCGCGTCGGTGCTGGTCTATTTCCTGATGGTGGTGAACTACCAGAATTTCGGCGACCCCCTGGTGGTGATCCTGGCGCTGCCCGCGACCTTCTGCGGCATCATGACCATGCTGTTCATCACGGGGACCAACCTGTCCGTGCCCGCGCTGATGGGCGCGATCATGGCGGTCGGCGTCGCCTCGGCCAATTCGATCCTGCTGGTGACTTTCGCCCGGGAACGGCAACTGGCCGGCGCGAGTTCCTTCGACGCGGCGATCGAGGCCGGGCATACGCGAATTCGTCCGGTGCTGATGACGGCGGCGGCGATGATCGTCGGCATGATCCCGATGGCGATTGGCGGCGCCGGCGACGAGCAGAACGCGGTGCTCGCCCGCGCGGTCATCGGAGGCCTGCTCTTCGCCACGCCAACAACCCTTTTGATTGTGCCTTATCTTTTCGCCGTCATGCGTCGCGGCAATGACAACAAGCCGGCGCATGGCGTGTTCGAGACCTCAGAACTGGAAGAGGCGTAAATGAACGAGAACCTCCCCATCGGCCCTCCGCGCCTCCCCGAGCCTCACGCCCCCGAGTCCGAAAACAAATGGCGTCCGCCCGCGCCCCCAGAGGAAAATTGCCCCGTCGCAGCCCGGCGGTCACGGCAACGCAAGCGCCTCGGCCTCACCGTGCTGGCGCTGCTCGTCGCCGGCCTCGCGCTCGGCGTGTGGCGGACCCAGGCGGCGCGCGAACAAGCGGTCGACGCCAAGCAACACTATCGCGACATCGCGCCGACCGTCCGGGTCGCCGAGATCAAAGCCGCGCCGCCGATGATCGACGTCACCCTGCCCGGCGCGACGCTGGCCTACGCCAACGCCGATATTTACGCCCGCGCCAATGGCTATATCGAAAAGCGCAATGTCGATATTGGCGATCGCGTCAAGGCGGGCGACGTGTTGGCGGTGCTGACCGCGCCGGAGCTCGACCACCAGATCGCTCAGGCCCAGGCGGCGAAGGCGCAGGCGGAGGCGACCATTCGCCAGAGCGACGCCAACCAGAAGCTGGCGCAGGTCACCAACGACCGCAGCACCGTGCTGGTGCGGCAGGGCTGGGTAACAAGGCAGCAGGGCGACAACGACCGGCTCAATTATGCCGCGCAGCAGGCGGCGCTCGGCGCCGCGCAAGCGAGCGAAACCGCGCAGGACAATGCGATCAAGGTTTTGCAACAGCAAAGGGACTATCTGACCGTCGTCGCACCTTTCGACGGCGTCGTCACCGTGCGCAATGTCGATGTCGGCGCGCTGGTGCAGACTGGCGCGACCCTGATGTTCAACCTGCAGCAAACCTCGGTGATACGCGTGCAGGTCTATGTGCCTCAGGACCAGGCCTTCGGCCTTTCGCCCGGCGACAGCGTCGATGTCCGCGTGCCCGAAATGCCCGGCCGCACCTTCCCCGGCAAGATCACCCGCATCGCCGGCGCGCTGCAGCAGGGCACTCGCACCTTGCTGGTGGAAGCCGACGTGCCCAATCCCGACGGCGCCTTGTCGGCCGGCGCCTATTGCCTGGTCGAGCTACATATTCCCCGGAAAACGCCGGCGATGATCGTTCCTGCGGAAGCATTGATCTTTAACCGCGACGGACAGCAGGTGGCTGTGGTGGCGGACGATCAGGCGCATTTGCGCAAGGTCAATGTCGCCCGGGATTTTGGCGCGTCGGTCGAGGTCTCCGCCGGAATTGATCCTGGCGACAATGTCGTGCTTAATCCCATGGTTGACCTCGCCGAGGGACAGAAGGTGAAAATCGCGCAACCGCCGCCCGACAAGAAATGACCGCCGCCGGCTTGTTCGAATCGTTCGAGCGCAAGCGCCTGTCGATCGACGGCGCGGAGGTCTCGTGCGTCGTCGGCGGCTCCGGGCCGCCGCTGCTCATGTTGCACGGCTATCCGCAAAACCTGAGCCTCTGGGCGCGCGTCGCCCCGAAGCTCGCGACGCCCTTCACCGTGGTCTGCGCCGACCTGCGCGGCTATGGCGATTCCGCCAAGCCGCAGGACGCGGCGGATCATTCCAATTATTCGTTCCGGGCGATGGCCGGCGATCAGCTCGGCCTCATGCGCCAGCTCGGCTTCGAGCGTTTCCATGTCGTTGGCCATGATCGCGGCGGCCGGACCGCTCATCGCATGGCGCTCGATCATCCTGCCGCGGTCGCCAGTCTCACAGTCATGGACATAGCGCCAACCTACGCCCTGTTCATGGACCTCGATCGGAAGTTCGCCAGCGCCTATTGGCACTGGTTTTTCCTCGCGCAGCCCGAGCCCTTTCCAGAAAGGATGATCGGCGCCGACCCCGACTTTTTCTACGAGACCTGCCTGTTCGGCTGGGGCGCGGCGAGCGCCAAGGATTTTGACGCGGAGATGCTGGCCAGCTATCGAAAATCCTGGCGCGACCCCGGAATGATCCACGGCTCCTGCTCGGACTACCGCGCCGCCGCGACCATCGATCTCGTCCATGACGAAGCCGACCTCGACCGAAAAGTCGAATGCCCGACGCTGGTCTTCTATGGGGCAAAAGGCGTGATGGCGCGGCTGTTCGACCTGCCGGCGGAATGGCGCAAGCGTTGCCGCGAAGTGCACGCGGCCGCCCTGCCCGGCGGCCATTTCTTCATCGACCAGTTCCCGGACGAGGTTGCGCGCGAATTGCTCGCTTTCCTCGACGGTCGGCCGCTCTGAGCTTCGATCAGGCGGGCAATTGCCCCGTCAAACCGTCCACGGCGCCGCTGCGCGACGCCGCCTTCCGCGCCGCGAGATCATTGAACCACCGCCGCGCCGGCTTCTCGATGAAGCGGAACGTCAGGCTCGAAAAAGCCAGGACCGCCGCGACATAGACTGCAATCAGCGTCCCTGCGGCGAGGGGGCCTTTGTTGAAGATCTCGGCGAGATAGACGCCGCCATCGGCGCTCGCGGCCGGATCGAGGCCCAACCACCCATGCTTGCCGGCAGTGGAGGCCATGCGACCGAGGATGTTCACCAGCAGGAAGGCGTGGACCATATAGATCGAATAGGACCATTCGCCGATCGCCAGGAAGGGACGCGTCAGCATCAAGCGCGAGAAGGGACCCTCTTCGCGCGCAAAGACCATCGTCGCCGCGGCGAAGGCCAGGGGGGCCAGGCCGAACAGCCAGAGCTTGCCGCCATAGGTGATGAAAGCGATGATCGCCAGGGTCACGCCGATTTCCAGCGCTCCGACCAGGAGCCGTGGGAGCACGCGCAAGGGGTCGCGGCCCGCAGCACGCAGGCGCTGCACGAGCACGCCGCAGAAGAAGCCATAGACGCAGCGCGCGAAGCCGTCGTCAAAGGTCATGACCAGGTCTTGCGAGGAGGCCCAGACCGTCAACGCGCCGCCAGTAAGGGCGAGCAAAGCCGCGCCCCAGGTCTT
>Ga0182030_10014920_pt1 | contig 15273 bp, 15 predicted proteins | sample 812S3MmetaG_FD_121299 | JGI IMG/M metagenome (GOLD analysis project Ga0182030, IMG submission 121299) | Permafrost microbial communities from Stordalen Mire, Sweden - 812S3M metaG (Illumina Assembly) | ecosystem: Environmental > Terrestrial > Soil > Wetlands > Permafrost | place: Sweden... | reverse complement strand
TGCGGTGGCCCGCTATGCGGGCTTCGTGCGACTGCCCTGGAGGTCGCTGCTGCCCGCGGCGGCGGCGGCCGGGCTCGCCGCCCTCGTTGGCGCCAGTTGCGTGAGCCGGGTCCCCGCGGGGCTGTTCCGTCCGCTCGTGCCCGCGATGCTCGTGGTCGTGCTCGCCTATGTTCTATGGCACAAGGACTTGGGGACACGGCACACCCCGCACCCGGCCACGCGCCGCCGCGGCCTCCAGGCGCTGGCGGGCAGCTTGGGAATCGGACTTTACGATGGCTTCTTCGGCCCCGGCACCGGCAGCTTTCTGATGCTGCTGTTCATCCGGGTGCATGGCTTCGACTTCCTGCACGCCGCCGCCGCCGCCCGGCTCACCAACGTCGCCACCAATCTGGGCGCCCTCGCCTATTTCGGGTTCCACGGCAACGTCAACTGGCTGCTCGGCGCGGGGCTTGGTGTCTGTAACGCATCGGGCAGCATCATCGGCGCCCATACGGCCCGCCGGCACGGCGCGCGCTTCGTCAGGACCTTGTTCATCGCCGTGGTCCTCGCTTTGATCGCCAAGACGGCCTGGAACGCCCTGCGCTAGTTGCCGCGCTGCCAGTGTCCCTGCCGCAGCTGCCATCCGTCGCCCTGACGCACCCAGGCATGAGGCACCCAGTGTTTGCCTCGGCGCGGCGCCTCCCAATGCCCGGCCACCCATTCGTAGCGGGTGCCGACCCATCCCCAGTACCCGGAAAGCCAGACGTAACCGGGGACCGGCGCCATTCCGGGGGCTTCCGCGGCGGGGGGCGGCGGGGCGACCATGACCACGCCGCCGGCATAGTGGCGCTGATCCGGGACGACGACGCATGCCGACAGCGCTGCGCATGCCAGCAGACTCCATACCCAACGCAGCGTGTGCAAACGCATATCGAGTGGGAGGATAACGCCGGCCGGGGCGCGGCGCCATGGTGCGGAGCCTGTCCGGGTATTTTTAGTGAGCCGCAAAGCGCCGGGACAGTCTCCTAGGGTCGTCGTCGGGGCCGGTCGTCCCGACGCCGCATCGGGGCGGCCAGAACATCGAACGAATCCGCGGGCTCGGCCGGCCGCAACTTGGCACGATACATGGACTCGTCGGCCAATCTCAGCAGATCGGCCGGCTCCGACGCGCCATCCGGAAACATGGCCACTCCGATCGCCGCCGAGACCGTGAGCTCGACGCCGTCGATTCGATAGGGAAGCGCGACCCGCTTGCGGATGCTCCGGGCCGCGTGACCGACACCCGCCGAGTCGGCCGCGTGCGGCAGGATGACGACGAACTCGTCGCCGCCGTAACGGCAGATGAAGTCGCCGTGGCGCGCCCGGCCGGCAATGCGCGAGGCGACCATGCAGAGCAGCCGGTCGCCCACGGCGTGTCCGTGCGCATCGTTGACGCCCTTGAAACCGTCCAGATCGACGAAAAGAAGCCCGACACGATGGTCGTGCCGAGCGGCGTCGGCGATCGCACCGCCGAGCAGTTCGAACATCCGCCGGCGATTGTACAGGCCGGTGAGTCCGTCCCTGTCGGCCAGTCTCAGCGCGTGCGTTTCGCGCCGTTTCAATGCCGCGACCTCTCGGACGAGCTGGGCGTTGATCGACCGCAAGGCGTCGATTTCGAGCCGCGCCTCCCGAATATCGCTCGCCGGGTCGCTTTGAGCGGACACGGCGGCGACGGTCACGTCGCTGTTCAGCACCACGGCCGCATCGTCATAGAGTCTGCTTTTTCCGTGCGCCATGGGGAATACCTCTTGCGGTCGATCCATGAATTGACCGGTCCGCCGAACCCATGGTTCAACGAAGTCTCCGTTAAATCCCGTCCATCATGATGATCGACCGTAGGCCATTGGTCCCGTCGCCGCCAGCGTCGGGAGTCAGCGACAACCCACCCGTCGTCCAGCGGGGTTGGACGACCCGGCGCACGCGCATCGACCCGGGGAGAGACTCGAGGAGCCTGCCGGTGGACAGGCTCCCAAGCGCCCCAGCGTCTCCTGCGGCTTACGCTCCCGTTTCGACGCCGGACCCCAGAGTGGGCTCGGTCGCCGGCTCATAGGCCGTCGTGTCGGGCGGGGAGGAAACCGGTGAACTCGGGGTCGGCGCCACGACCTTCGGAGGGGCCACTTTTTTCTTCGCAGCCTTCTTGGCGGCCTTTGCCACCGGAGCCGCCTTGACCTTCATCGGGGTCTTCTTGGCGGCGGGCTTGGCCGCCTTCTTGGCGACCTTTTTCGCGACCTTCTTGGCGACCTTCTTCGCGACCTTCTTGGCCTTGCTTACCGACTTCGATTTCCTCTTCACCACCGCGGCTCTAGCGGCCTTGCGCTTCGCTTTCGCCACAGGACGCTTTTTCGCCTTGCTCTTCTTCTTTGCCATGATCGATATTCTCCTCGCTGTCTTACGGCTACTCGCTGTGAGAGTAGCCCCGAAAAAGTCTGCTGTCATCTGCGCGTGATGCTGGAGTCGCTCACGCGGATTGCGTACGCTGCCATCGTGCCGTCCTCAGAACCGATTCGTCCCCTCCATGATGTCTGGCTACGACCGCGTCGCGTATTCCGCGAGCTGGCCGAACAGCCCGTGGGCGCCATGGACTATGTGCTCGCGGCAGGCCAGGGGGTCGCAGGGTTCCTATTTTGGAGCAGGGCGCAGAACGCCGGGGCGACCGTCGGTGTCGTGGAAATTTTCGGCAGGGCGCTGCTTCTCGGCGGCATCGGCGGCATCGCCGGTCTCTTCTTCATGGGGTCCATTTATTCCCGGCTCGGCTCGCGCGCGGGCGCCGCCGCGACCCGCAGCCAGGTCTTTCATGTCCTGGCCTACAGCGGCGTGCCGCTCTGCGCATCGCTCATCGTGTGGCTGCTGACCGCCCTGCTGGCCGGCGAGGCGACTTTCGAACAGGCGCCGAAGACCGACGTCGAAGGTTTCCTCGCGCTGCTGCTGATGCTCCAATTCTCGAGCTACGTGTTGTTCGCGCTTTGGAGCATCGTGATTCAGGTGATGGGGTTCAGCGAAATGCAGGGGGTGACGACCCGCCGGGCGTTCGGACTGTGGGTGCTCGGTCAGGTGATCGGCAGTCTGGCGCTGCTGTTCCTGGTCATCTTGATCGCGACCTTGTTTCCAACCTAGAAGCCTGTCCGCGCGCCGTCCCGCGGTCGCTCGTCAGGTCAACACACGCAACAGAAAGCTGCGAAGGTCGGCGAGTTCCGCGGCACAGACCGCATGCGCCATGGGATATTGGTGCCACTCGACCGAATACCCGGCGTGCATCAGGGCGTCGCGCGAGTCGCGGCCCATGGAGAGCGGCAGGACGGTATCGGACAATCCATGTGCCATGAATATCGGCGTCGCGTCGTTCTGCCCAAGGCGTTCGGCTGCCAGACGACCGGCGAGCGGCAGATAGGTGGAGAGCGCAACGACGGCGGCCAGCCGTTCTGCGTGGCGCGGCGCCGAGTACAGTGCAACCGCCCCGCCTTGCGAAAAGCCGGCAAGCACGATGCGCCGGGCCGGGATGCCGAGCGCCACTTGTCGCCGGATCAGATCGCCGATGGCCGCATCCGCAGCCCGAAAGCCCGCCTCATCCTCGACCGCCGTTCGATCCAGGCCGCGGATGTCGTACCAGGCACGCATGGGCATGCCCCCGTTGAGGGTGACCGGCCGCACTTCCGCGTGCGGAAACACGAAGCGCCAGGCACGCTCCGCTCCCCGCACCAATTCCGGCACCGCCGGCACGAAATCGTTGCCGTCGGCGCCGAGGCCGTGCAGCCAGATGATGGCGGCATCCGGCTGCGGTGCCGTTTCGAGTTCGATGGTTTCGAGTGACATGGGTGGGAAGGATACCAAATGGACGGACGAGGTTCGCCCCGCGACGTTCTGGGTTGACAGGGTCTGCATTTATATGCAGACTGCGCGCAAATTTATGCAGACCTCCGCCCGGGCGCCCACATGATTCCCTCCGCCGACCACCATACCAGCGCCCCTGCGCGCCGCAGCGCCCTCGCGAAGATCATCCGCGAGCAGCCCATCGGCCGCCAATCGGAACTCGTGGCCATGCTGCGCAAGTACGGGCATGCCGCGACCCAGTCCAGCGTCAGCCGGGACCTGCGCGAACTCGGGGTGGCCAAACTCGGGGATCGGTACGTCCTGCCGGACACGCCGGCGCCCCCGAAGAACGACTTCGGAGCCCTCCGGCAGTTCGTCAGCGCCCAGCTGACGGCCGGCACCAACCTCACGATTCTCAAGACCACCGTCGGCTCGGCGCAGAGCGTCGCGGTGGCCATCGACACAGCCCGCTGGCCCGAGGTGGTGGGCACAATTTCCGGTGACGACACCATATTCATCGCAACCGCCGGAGCCCGCGAACAGCGCAGGCTCGGGCTGCGTTTGCGCGCCATTTTCGGACGCTGAGAACCCATGACACCCTCTCCCACCCAGGGCTCACAGCCCATCCTGCTCGCTTTCTCCGGCGGCTTGGACACGTCATTCTGCGTGCCCTGGCTGAAGGACACTTATAAGAGGCCGGTCATCACCGTGACCGTCGATACGGGCGGCATCGACGAAGCCGCCGCGCGGAGCCTCGAGGAGCGGTCCGTGCAACTCGGCGCCATCGGGCACCATTTGATTGACGCGCGCCCGGCCTATTTCGACCAGGTCCTCAAGTTCCTGATCATGGGCAACATCCGCCGCGGCGGTCTGTACCCGCTGTGTGTCGGCGCCGAGCGCGTGCTGCAGGCCCAGACCATCGCGCAGATGGCGTTGACGCTGAAGACGACGATGGTGGCGCACGGCTGTACCGCGGCCGGCAACGATCAGGTGCGCTTCGAGGTGGCCCTGCGCACGTTGGCACCCGATCTCGAGATCATCGCACCGGTCCGCGACCGGGCCTTCAAGCGGCCCGAGCAGCTCAAATATCTGGAGGATCACAACCTGCCGATCCCGCCCTTCGGCGCCGCCTATTCGGTCAATCGCGGCCTGTGGGGTGTGACCATCGGCGGCAAGGAAACCCTGACCTCCGGCGGCAGCATCCCCGACGATGCCTGGGTGTTGTCCAAGGATGCATTCACCGCCCCCCGGGCTCCCGAACGGCACACCGTCGGCTTCGCGGCCGGCGTACCGGTCAGCCTCGACGGAAAACGGCTGCCGCCGGTGGCGATCATCGAGGCGCTCGAGACGCTCGCGGGGCCGTTCGGCATCGGCCGCGGCATCCACCTCGGCGACACGGTGATCGGCACCAAGGGCCGGGTGGCCTTCGAGGCCCCCGCCGCCGACGTGCTGCTCACGGCGCACCGGGAGCTCGAGAAACTCGTCCTGACCGGCAAACAGTCCCGCATCAAGGAATCCGTCGCGCAGCCCTATGGCGACCTGGTTCACGAGGGACAGCACCTCGACCCGGTGTGCCGTGACATCGAGGCGCTGCTCGTGTCGTCGCAGCTGCGGGTCACGGGCGAAGTGACGGTGTTGTTCCGGCCGGGTTCGGCCTTCGTCGAGGGGGTGACCTCACCCTTCTCCCTCATGGCGGCATCGAAGGGCGTATACGGCGAGGCGGCCGGCGAATGGACCCCGACGGACGCCCTCGGCTATTCGAAGATGCTGGCGCTGACGGGAATCTTTCACAAACGGGCCGGAGCGAACAAATCATGAGCGGCATGCGCACTGTGGTCGTCGACAAGATCGCCTCGGTCACCCAGGCCTGCGGCTTCTCGCATGAGGTTCGCATCGCTGCGGACATTCCCTGCGAGGAGGGCGTGGTCGTGGTGGTCGAGATCCTGAACAGCAAGTCGTCCTACAACACGCTGGAACTGACCAGCGGGCGCATGGCCAAGGTGTCGCGCGGCGACATCGTTGTCGGCGCACTCGGACACCGCAAGGCGCTGTTCGGGTATTCCGGCCATATTCCGACGGGGCTGAAGCCGGGCGACGTCATCCAAATGCTCAACATCGGCGGCGTGCTCGGCATCTGCGATTCCGCCAATCCGGACAAGGGCAAGCCATTCGACTGCCGGGTGCTGGGCGCCGTCCTCACATTCCCGTATCTCGGCGAACGCATCGGCATCCCCGCCCGGGTGGGCTACAAGCCGCTCGACTACGCCGCGGAACTCAATGTGCGCGGCGTGCCCGTGGTCGCGCTCGCCGGCACCTGCATGGAGGCCGGGAAGACGGCGGCAGCTTCCGCCATCATTGCGCGCATGCGCCATCGCGGCCTGACCGTGGATGCCTTCAAGGCCACCGGCGTCTCGTTGCGCCGCGACATTCTCGCGTTCGAGGACTCCGGCGCCCGGCGCACCATGATTTTCACGGACCTCGGCATTGTCACCACGACCGAAAAATGCGGTCCTGCCCTGACCCGCACCATGCTCACCGAGATGGCGAGCGGACAGCCGGACGTCATCGTGTTCGAACTCGGCGATGGGCTGCTCGGAACCTACGGCGTGCAGTCGATTCTCCTCGATCCGGCGATCAAGGCGGCGCTCACCGCCGTCGTCCTGTCCGCCAACGACCCGGTGGCCGCCTGGGGCGGGATCAAGCTGTTGCGCGAGCGCTTCGGGATCGAACCCGCCGTGGTCACCGGGCCGGCGACCGACAACAGCGTCGGCGTCGACATCATCCGGGACCAGCTGAACGTCGCTGCGTTCAACGCCATCAGCAATCCTGCCGATCTCGGCGACTTTCTCATCTCGCGTCTCGGCATCAGCCACGCCGTCGAATCGAAGGTCGTCGGCGCGTGAGCGACCGGCTGCCGGCGATCGTGCTCGGCGGCACCGGCTATGTCGCCGGCGAGCTGCTGCGCCTGATTGCGGGACATCCGCGCCTTAGCCTGGCCGCCGTCCTCTCCGACAGCCAGCCGGGCACGCCCGTCGCGGCCGCCTTTCCGCATCTGCGCGACGTCTATCCGCAGCTCGAGTTCGGCGGCATCGAAGACATCGACGCACGCATCCGCGAGACCCCGCTCACGGCTTTGTTTTCCGCCGCGCCTCACGGCGTGGCTGCCGGCGTCATCGACCGCCTGCTCGGAGCGGCCACCCACGCGGGCACCGAAATCCGGTGCGTAGACATTTCCGCCGACTTTCGCTATCGCGACGCCGCCGCCTACGAGGCTGTCTACAAGCACCCCCATGGCGCCCCGGCACGCCTCCCGGAATTCACCTGCGCCGTGCCGGAGCATCTGGCGGCTTCCCCGACCCGGCACGTCGCCCACCCCGGATGTTTCGCGACGGCGACGCTGCTGGCGAGCGTTCCCCTGCTTAAGCTCGGCCTGACCGAACCCCGCTTCTTCGTCACCGGCATCACCGGCAGCACCGGGTCGGGACGCAAACCCGGCGAGGGCACCCATCATCCGCAGCGGCACAGCGACTTGTACAGCTACGGAGCGCTGAGTCACCGCCATGCGCCGGAAATCACGGCCTGCGCCCTGGCCGCGACGGGCGTCGCCGCGGAATTCAACTTTGTCCCGCATTCGGGACCGTTCGCGCGCGGGATCCACGTGACCGTGCAGGCCACCTTGACGCGGCCCCTCGACACGGCCGCTGCCCTTAAGGCGCTGGCCGGTTTCTACGAGAGCTGCCCCTTCGTGCGGGTGCTGGAAACGGCACCGCGGATCAAGGAAGTGGCGACGAGCAATTATTCGAATCTGAGCGTCGTCACGAACGGCACCTCCATCGCCGTCATGTCGGTACTCGACAATTTGAACAAGGGCGCCGCCGGCGGCGCCGTGCAATGGATGAACCGCCTCCTGGGGCTGGACGAACGCCTCGGGTTGCTGGCTCCGGCGCCGGCGTGGACCTGACGGACGCCGAGGGTAGACACATGACAGCACCACACCCAGCGACACCACCGGCCGCGCAGGCTCTGAAGAGTCACCTGGCGAAGGTGTTCGCGCAATATCCGATCGAGGTCGCCCATGGCGAAGGCGTTTGGCTGCACGCCCGCGATGGCCGGAAGATCCTGGATTTCTACGGCGGCCACGCCGTCGCCGGACTGGGGTACGGCCACCCGCGCTGGCTCGCGGCGCTGGAACGGCAGGCGCGGCAGATGGCATTTCAAACGAATGCCCTGCCCATGACCATCCGCGAGCGCGCCGCGGCGCGGCTGGTGAAGTTCGCCGGCCTGGGGCTCGACACGGTGTTCTGGATCAACAGCGGCGCGGAGGCCAATGAGAACGCGCTGAAGCTGGCGTTCAAGATCACCGGCCGCACCAAGGCCGTGGCGCTCGAGCAAGGCTGGCATGGACGCACGGCCGGAGCGGGAGCCCTGACCTGGGGCGCCGCCGGCAAGTGGTACGGGTTCCCCCGCACTCCGTTCGAGGTGAGCTTTACGCCGCGCAATGATCCCGCCGCTGTCGAGCGCTTCGTCGACAGCAACACCGCCGCGGTCATCGTCGAGCCCGTCCAGGGCGTCGGCGGCGCCTACGACGTCGGCAGGCCCATGCTTCAGGCGTTGCGCCAGCGCTGCGACGATGTCGGTGCGATGCTGATCTTCGACGAGGTGCAGTGCGGCATGGGGCGCACGGGAGCACCGTTCGCCGCGAATTATCATGGCGTGACGCCCGACATGCTCACCGCCGCCAAGGCGCTCGGCAACGGATTCCCGGTCTCGGCCCTTCTGCTGTCGCCGGCGGTGGCCGCACGGGTCCAGTACGACGACATGGGCACGACCTTCGGCGGCGGACCGATGGCGTGCGCGGTCGCGGAGGCCGTGATCGACACGATCGAGTCCGAATCGCTGCTGGCAAATGTCCGGCTGGTGTCGACTTACATCCGATCCAACTGCATCATCGGACCCGTGACGGGCATTCAGGGCGCCGGGTTTCTGCTCGGGCTGAAGACCTCCCGCCCGGCGAAGGAGGTGCAGGCGGCGCTGATGGCGAAGAACATTCTCACCGGCACCAGCGGCGATGCGCACGTGCTTCGGCTGCTGCCCGCCTACATCCTGAACGAAGGCCACGTCGATCAACTGCGCGACGCGCTATCGACGATACCGGCATGAGGCGTTTCATGGATCTCGCCGATTTCAGCCGTGACCAGGTCCTCGACCTGCTGGCTCTCGCACAGTCGCTGCAGGACAGGCCGCAGCCAGGCGCGCTGGCGGGAAAAATTCTCGGGCTGGTCTTTTTCAACCCCAGCCTGCGCACGCTGTCCTCGTTCCAGGCCGGAATGGCGCGGCTCGGCGGCGACTCGTTCGTGATCACGCCGGGACAAGGCACGTGGCAGTTGGAGACCCGGATGAACGCCATCATGAACGGCGCCGCCGCCGAACACATCCGCGAGGGAATTCCGGTCCTCGCGTCCTACTGCGACGCACTCGGCGTTCGCGCCTTCGCGGACGGCAAGAGTCTCAGGAACGACCTCGACGAGACGCTGTTCCACATGATCGACGGCCTGTGCGACAAGCCGCTGATCAACATGGAATCGGCGATGAATCACCCGTGTCAGGCACTGGCCGACTGGCGCACGCTCGACGAAATCGGAGTGCCGCGTCGCGCCCGATTCGTGCTGTCCTGGGTCTATCATCCGAAGGCGCTGCCCCTGGCCGTGCCATCGGCGACGCTGCACATGGCGGCGATGCGCGGAATGGAAGTCGTCGTCGCCCGTCCCGACGGCTTTGCCCTCCCGCCCGAGATCATGGCCAAGGCGCGCGAGGCGGCCGCGGCGAGCGGCGGCAGTGTCACGGAGACGTCCGACCGGGCGGCCGCGCTCAAGGGAGCGGACGTGCTCTACGCCAAGGAATGGGGGACCACCCAATATTACGGCGACGTCGAGGCCGATGCCCGGCTGCGCGCCGACCTCTCGGACTGGTGCGTCCGGGAACGGTGGTTCGAAGCGGCCAAACCCGACGCCAAGCTGATGCACTGCCTGCCGGTGCGACGCAACGTGGCGGTCTCCGATGAAGTCCTGGACGGACCGCGCGCTGTCGTGAAGCGCGAGGCCTACAATCGCTTGGCGGTGCAGATGGCAGTCTTGCACCGCATGCTGGCCTGATGGCTGCCGTTTTCGGAGAATTCAATGATGATGAGCCGACCTGATCCTTCCGTGGCCGTGCTGGCGCTCAAGAGCGCCGCGCCCTACATCCGCATGTATAAGAACAAGGTGTTCGTGATCAAAGCCGGCGGGGCGGTGTTCGCCGACGAAGTCTCGACGCGCGCGCTGATCGAACAGGTTGCCATCCTGCATCAGGTGGGCATCAAGACCGTTCTAGTGCACGGTGGGGGGCCGCAGCTCGACAGCGTGCAGGCGACGCTCGGGATCGAGACGCGCATGGTGAACGGACGCCGCGTCACCGACCAGAAATCGATCGACGTGACCTCGATGGTGCTGAACGGCCTCATCAACACCCGCATTCTGGCGATCTGCCGCGAACTCGGCATCGAGGCGATCGGGCTGTCCGGCGTCGATGCCGGACTGATTCGGGCGCACAAACGTGCGCCGGTGCCGATCTCCCACGGCTCCAGCGAAACGGTCGACTACGGCTTCGTCGGCGACATCGACTCGGTCAACGCCACCGTGATCGAAAAGCTGCTCGAGAACGGACTGATGCCGGTGGTCAGTCCGTTGTCGGCGGACGCCAACGGGGTCCTGCTCAACATCAACGCCGACACGGTGGCGGCGGCCATCGGCGGCGCCCTTTCGGCGGAAAAACTCGTGTTGTGCACGGGTGCCCCGGGAATTCTCGAAAAAGTCGAGGACCCCGGCACGGTCATCTCGTATACCGACATCAGAGGCCTGAAGAATCTGCGCGAGGCGGGAAAACTCAAGGACGGCATGCTGCCGAAGGCGACGGCCATCGAGGCGGCGATCCGCGGCGGGGTGCGACGGGTGCACGTGATCACATACAAGTCATCGGACAGTCTGCTCGCGGAGGTCTTTACGAACGAGGGCACGGGTACGCTCGTGGTGGCGGACTTGAAGGCACTCAGCCCGGCGGAACAAATCGGCGTAACGGCCGGCTGACGAAACGACATGAGCCGCCTCTGGGACAAGGGAACACCGCTCGACGAGCGTGTGCTGGCCTACACGGCCGGCGACGATCATCTGCTGGACGAGCGTCTCGTCGAATTCGACGTCCGCGCATCCATCGCCCATGCGGAAATGCTCGGGGAGCGAGGATTGCTGTCCGCCGACGACATGGGCGCGATCCGCGGCGCCCTGACCGACATCGGCGCCGAGCATGCCACCGGCAAATGGCACATCAGCCTGGACCAGGAGGACTGTCAGACCGCCATCGAAAATCTCCTGACGGCACGCATTGGTGCGACGGGTGGCCGGTTGCATGCCGGACGCTCACGCAACGATCAGGTGCTCGCGGCGCTGCGCCTCTACCTGCAGGATGCGACCGCGGAACTTGAATCGGGCGCGATCGCGGTGGCGCTGGCGCTCGAGGCTCTGGCGGCGCGCGATGGCGCGATCGCGCTGCCGGGTTACACCCACATGCAGCAGGCGATGCCGAGCACCGTGGCCCTGTGGGCATTGGGATTCGCGGCCGAGATCCGCGACGACGCCGCGGGTCTGAAGGCCGCGCAGCGGCGCAGCTCGAAGAACCCGTTGGGTTCCGCCGCCGGATATGGAACGCCCAATCTCGACATCGATCGGGAGTCGACCCGCGACAAGCTGGGCTTTGCGGTCACTCACGAGCCCGTCACCGCCGTGCAGCTGTCGCGTGGCAAGGCGGAGGCGCAGCTGTTGTTCGAGATCACTCTGCTCACGCAGGACATGGGCCGCCTCGCGGCCGATCTGCTGCTGTTCTACACCCAGGAATTCGGCTTCGTGAGCCTGCCTGCCGGATTCACCACAGGCTCGTCGATCATGCCGCAGAAGCGCAACCCCGACGTCTTCGAGTTGATGCGCGGCCGCAGCGCAGTCGCCCTCGCGGCGCTCAACGAGGTGCTTGGGATAACCCAAAAATTGACGTCGGGCTATCATCGCGATCTGCAGCTCATCAAGCCGCCGCTGTTTCGCGCCATCGACTCGTGCCGGGGCACCCTCGAGATCCTGCCGGGTGCCCTCGCCGGCGTGCGCTTCAAGCCCGACGCGATCCGGATGGATGCCGGCATTCATGCCGCTGCCGCCGCCAACGCGCTGGTGGCAAAGGACAACATCCCGTTTCGCGAGGCCTATCAGCGGGTGGCTGCCTCCCTCAAGGAGGCGAAATGAGCCACTGGCGCAATCCCGTCACCCTCGAGGCGCTGAATGCGAATGCGGAAGGCACGCTGGCCCGTCATCTGGACATCGAGTTTACGGAGATCGGGGATGGCTTCGTCCGGGCAACCATGCCGGTGGACGCGAGGACCCGTCAGCCCTTCGGGCTGTTGCACGGCGGTGCTTCGGTCGCCCTGGCGGAAACCGTGGGCAGCATCGGCGCCATGATGTGCATCGACCCTGCGCTTCACGTGTGCGTCGGCCAGGAGATCAATGCCAATCACGTGCGGTCCGCCCGGCAGGGACGGGTTACCGCCACCGCCCGCCCCGTTCATCTGGGCAGACGCACTCACGTGTGGTCGATCGAGATCGTCGACGAATCCGGGGCGTTGGTATGCATCTCCCGCCTGACCATGGCCGTTCTGGACAGGGGCATCGTCGGACGCGGCGCCGCGCCGGAATAGGAGTCGGGCTAGCCATTGGCATAGGGACTGGCGTATCGTGCGCGCCATGAAAAACACAACAGACCACACTCGGAACGGCCCGGCACGTCGAGCCGGCGGATTATTGGCGTTGATGGCCCTCGTCCCGCTGGCGGCCGCCGGTTCGCCGGCCGCCCAGACACCGGCAGTCCCTCCCACCGGTGCGCCCGTCGCGGGGCCGCCGGCCGCCAACACACCGGCCGGCGAAGCGGCCGCCGATCCCACCAATGAACAGACCAGCTATCTGTTCGGACTGACTTTCGGCGAACAGATGCATTCGGTGGGCATCTCCAATCAAGTCAACACCGATGCCATCGCGCGCGGCCTGAAGGACGGACTCCAGGGCAAGAAATCCACCCGCGCCGACCAGCAGCAGATCCAAAGTTTCGTGCAGTCGGTGATGGGCGCCCAACTGGCCCACAACAAGGCCGCGGCGCAGGAATTCCTCGCCAAGAACGGCAAGGAGAAGGGCGTCAAGACGACCGCAGACGGTCTGGAATACAAGGTCGTCACACCGGGTGACGCCAAGGCGCCGGCGATTGGGCCGAGCGACGAGGTGACCGTCAATTACCGGGGCAAGCTGCTCGACGGCAGCGAGTTCGACAGCAGCTACACGCGCGGTGTGCCGGCAACGTTCAAGGTCAGTGGGGTCATCAAGGGTTGGCAGGAGGCCATCGTGCTCATGAAGCCCGGTGCTAAATGGCAGCTGTTCATACCGCCGGAACTCGCCTATGACGCGAGTGCCCGCCCCGGGATTCCGGCCGGTTCCCTGTTGATCTTCGACGTGGAACTGCTCAGCGTCAAAGCGGCGACCGCCGGACCGGCGGCCGGCGCCGCCGACCCGCTACCGGGCAAGACCGGCAGCCCGCCGCCGGTCTCTCACAAGGTGATGCCGCCGATGAAACCCGCAGCACCGACGCCCCCGCCTACGGATCCGACGAACCAGTAGCCGTACATCCGGGCAGCCTGTCTGCCTGATCCCCTTGGCCTGAGCCAAGAGTCGGTCCGGAAGGCTGCTACGGCGCGAGGTCGAGCGCGGCCGTCAAGTCGCCCATCGGGCTTGCCGCATGAGCGGTGAGCCCCTGGTCGCGCATGACGATGCCGGGCAGCGGCTCGAGGTCGAAGCGTCGCGTAATCAAACGCAGGATGGACCCCGTATCGTAGGGCGTGTGGTCGACCGTGCCCCTGCGGGCCAGCGGCGAAATCACGATCGCCGGAATTCGCGACCCGGGGCCCAGCAGATCGCCAACGGGCGGTGAGACGTGATCCCAGGCCCCACCGTACTCGTCGTACGTGATCACGATCACCATTTGCGCCCATTGCGGGGAGGCCTGCAGCTTGGCGACGAGCGAAGCGATGTGGGCGTCCCCCTCGGCGATGCTGGCATACCCGGGATGTTGGTTGACGTTGCCTTGCGGCTTGTAAAAGACGACCGGCGGCAGCCGCCCGCCGGCGATGTCGGCGACCAGAGCGTCGTAGTCCTTCAGGTGCAGGGTGCGCTCGCCCGCATGGTTCAGCGGATCGAAGCGATCGTAGTAGTTGAACGGCTGATGATGCGGCTGAAAGTCGGGATTGCCGGCCGGGGTCTCCGGAGCGTAGATGACGCGGCGCTCCTTCCCGGCGGGCTGCCGCCCGTCCGCGATCGCCGCGTTCCAAGCGCCGGCATACCAGGCCCAGTCGACATTGCCAGCACTCAGCCGATCGCCGATGGTGGCGGCGTGCTGCGGCGGCAGCGTCGTCGCCGCATCGGCGGTCGCGAAAATTCCGGCCGCATCGTCACGAGCCGGCGGATTGCCACTCGGCTGATACGGCGGCTGCATGGTATTCACCGCGTGAAACCGCCCGTCACCGAAATAACCGAGCGGCGCAATGTTGCCGCTCTTCACGAACGTCGGCGGTCCATCCAACGCCGATGCCGGGGAGGCGGGTGCCACCTTGAGTCGCGGCAGCTGCCGACCGTCCCCGGAGGTCTCGAGCACGGCAAGCGTCGGCTTCGCGGGTGCCGTGTCCGCGTCGGGATATTCCGGCGCGCAGGCGCAGATCAAATATTGATGATTCAAAAAAGAGCCGCCGAATGCGCCCTGAAAAAAATGATCCGCGAGGACGTACTGCCGCGCCAGGGAGTACAGCGCGGACGCGCTGTAATCGTAGTAGCCCAAGGCGAGTCCGCCCGCATCCGACCAAGCGGCGTAGCCTGCGTTGGTGCCGCCATCGATTTGCATCTGATGTTCGAAGAAGCGGTGATACAAATCGCGCGTCACGGCGGATGAATACAGGGTGAACGCCTGTTCGATGGAGAACGGCGCGTTCGGCAGATTCGCGCTTTGCGCCTGCGTGACCACGGGCGAATATCCGGGGGCGGTGACTCCGCCCCAGGTGGGCGGCAGAATCTTCAGCGTCGAACCGTCCCGGTCCCGTTGCGGCACGTAGGCCGGCAACGGCCGCCCTGCCGCATCGACGAGATCGCGGAGGCCGTCCGCGCCGGGGAAATTGCCATACAGGTTGTCGAAGGCGCGATTTTCCGCGTAGATGACCACGATGGTCTTCACCCGCTCGCGGAGCGTCCGCGTCGTGGCGGCATCTGCCGCTGCAGTATCGCGGGGCTGAGCGGAAACGGTCGGGCCGCGATCGGTCGGGCCGCGATCGGTCGGGCCGCGAAC
>Ga0182030_10014918_pt1 | contig 15273 bp, 11 predicted proteins | sample 812S3MmetaG_FD_121299 | JGI IMG/M metagenome (GOLD analysis project Ga0182030, IMG submission 121299) | Permafrost microbial communities from Stordalen Mire, Sweden - 812S3M metaG (Illumina Assembly) | ecosystem: Environmental > Terrestrial > Soil > Wetlands > Permafrost | place: Sweden... | reverse complement strand
GGCGGCATGGGGGGCGGCATGGGCGGCATGGGCGGCGGCATGAACGCGCTCGGCACGACCGGGGCGGGCGCTCCCGGCGTCGGTGGCGGAGCCAACGCCAGCTTCACCGACCGGCTCCGCGGCATCATCGGGCGTGCCGGCGGCGGCGGCGGCGTGGGGGCCAACGGCGACATCCAGGTCATCGGGATCACCAAGATCATCCCCGACGAGCGGACCAACTCGCTTCTCATCTACGCCACCCGCGAGGACATGAAGACGATCAAGAAGGTCGTCGAGGAACTCGATGTGGTCCTCGCGCAGGTGCTGATCGAGGCCGTAATCATGGAGGTCGAACTGGATGACTCCAAGAGCTTCGGCGTCAGCGCGGTGCAGAATCCCAACAACCCGACCCAGATCTTCGGGCATTTGACCGGCGCCGGCGCCGTGAACAACGGGAACAACCTCTCAAGCTACCTCACCGGCAGCACGAACTCCGGCGCCCCGAGCGGCCTGAGCTACCTTGCCCGGTTCGGCAATGACATGGACGTGACCGTCACCGCCTTGCAGAGCAACAGCAAGACCCGCATCCTGCAGCGTCCCCGGATCCAGACCTCCCACGCCGTCCAAGCCAGCCTGTTCGTGGGCGAGTCCCGGCCGTACCCGACCGGCAGTTACTACGGTGGCGGGGCGTACGGCGGCTATTCCTCGATCCAGCAGATGCAGATCGGTGTGTCCATCGATGTGACCCCCCTCATCAACCCCGACGGGCTGGTCGTCATGGACCTCCACACCAAGATCGACTCCGTCTCTGGCACCGTGACGATCGCGAATGTCGGTGACGTCCCTATCACCAGTTCCAAGGAGGCGCAGGCCAAGGTGGCGGTGCGCGACCATGACACCATCATGCTCGGGGGGTTGATCAACACGACCAAGGACTTCAGCAAGAGCGGCGTTCCCTACCTCATGGACATCCCGCTCCTCGGCGCCCTCTTCCGCAGCACCTCGCGCGACAGCTCGCGCGACGAGCTGATCATCCTGATCCGCCCCACGGTCCTGCCGACGCCCGAGGTCGCCGCCCTGGCTGCCCGCTCCGAGCGCAACAACATGCCGGGCATCCGCGAGGCGACCCAGGAGTTCATGAGCGAGGAAAAGAAGACGGTGCTGGACACGGAGCGCTCCTTCAAGGGCAAGGAAGAGCTCGAATTGCGATAGCCGGGAGGCGTGGCCTGCCTCTTGCTCCCCGGAGGGGGGCGAAGGAGGGGAGCGGGGGGGCAAAGCGATACCCATTGACCCTCCCTCGGTGGGGACCGCACCCCGGATGGGTTGGCAGAAGACGGGGGGGGATCCGGGGGCCCGCGGGGTGCGATTGAGAGTGTCGGTCAGCAATGGGTACGCACGGCCCCCGGGCCTGCTTTGGGCAACCCGGCCGCTGCGATTATTGAGCCTGACGAGGTTCGGGCCGAACCCTCCGCGCGAATTCAAGGCTGGTGATCCTCTGTCGCAGCGTACCCAGGGTTGCGCCTGCGGCGGTGGCGCCTTGGGCTTTGGGGCGCAATCTCTTCGGGGATTGTGGGGGCACTGGCGCGACCGGCTTTGCCAAGTTCGCCTTACGGCTTTCGCGCCATCCGGCTCCGGGCCTGTTCCAAGGTGCGCCGTTCGCGGTCGGTCAGGCTCTGAATTCCGTGGGCCGAGATCTTGTCCAGAATCGGGTCCACCGCGCGGCTCACGAAGTCGCCGCCGACACAGTCTTCCTCGGCTGGGGGCTCGGCCACCCCGGGGCCGGACCGTAGCTCGCGGCTGCCCCCGCCCGCGGCCGGGCGGGAGCGGGCGGCCGGGGGGCGGTGTCCCTTGCCACTAATGGCGAACTCCCGCCAGAGGCCATCCACAATAAAGCGCACAAAAACTGCCCCGCCCACCAAGCCGCCCAAATGCGCGGTGTTGGCCAGGTTGTTGGTGGGAAAGACCATGCCCACGGCTGCGAGCACGGCGAAGAAAAAGAGCAAATGGAGGGCCTTGACGGCCGGGAAAAGGGGGAAAACGGATTGCCGGGGCCGGAGCGTGGCAAAGGCCGAGAGCAGCCCGAGCGCGCCGGCGGAGGCCCCGATGACGGGCGAGGAAAACTGGCCGTAGGGCAGGATGAACCCCATGATCCCCTGGGCCAGCCCGCCCACCGTGCCGCTGAAAAAATAGAGCGCCACGAACCGCCCGCGGCCGATCTGATCCTCCATCTCCATGCCGAACTGGTAAATCACCCAACTGTTCATCAGCAGGTGCCAGAGGTCCGCGTGCATGAATTGGAACGTCAGCAACTGCCACACATAGCCGTTGCGAAGCCCCTCCGAGCTGAGCGCAAAGTAGTCGTGGTGGTGGAGGCGGGGCGGGTAGCCGTAGAAATGGCACTCCACGAGGAAGGCGATTACGTTGGCGATCAGCACCCAAACGGTGGCTGACCGCTTCCGGTCCACCGGTGGTGGCGCCCGCATGTAATCGCGATCCGCTAGCATAGCGTGAATGTAACCTACTCGGGCCGCCCGTTTTTTCAATGGTTTTCGCGCGCCGGGCCGCCGCCAGCACCCTTTCATTGGACTTGCCAACCACCGGCCGCGCGCGGAGTATGGCCGCCTCGTAGATGAACATTCACCACTTGGAACTTTTCTACTACGTGGCCCGCCACGGCGGCATCACCCAGGCGGTCCGGAACATCCCCTACGGCATCCAGCAACCCGCCATCAGCGGCCAGGTCGCCCAGTTGGAGGAGTTTCTCGGGCTCTCCCTCTTCCAACGACGGCCTTTCGCGCTCACCCCAGCGGGCGAGCGCCTCTTTGACTTCATCAAGCCGTTCTTTTCCAGCCTCGATGCCATGGCGGCCGAGTTGCAGGGCGGGGGAGCCAGGCAGATCCGCATCGGGGCCTCGACCTTCGTGCTTCGGGACCATCTCCCGGCGTTGTTCCAGCGCGTCCGTCGCCGGTTCGCGGACCTGAAGGTCAGCCTCCGCGAGGGTTACCAGGGGGAACTGGAATCCCGCCTCGAACGCGACGAATTGGACCTGGTCGTCACCGTGTTGCAGAAGAAGCCTGCCCCCGGGCTCCATTCCCTGGAATTGATTAAAGTGCCGCTGGTGCTCCTCGTCCCCAAGGAGAGCCCGATCACCAGCGCCGACCAGCTCTGGAAGCGGGATCGAATCGAGGAGCCTTTGGTCTGCCTCCCCGCCATTGAGCCGATTTGCAAACAGTTCCAACAGGGCCTGGCCCAAGCTGGCTTGGAGTGGTTCCCCAGCATCGAGGTGAGCTCGCTCGAACTGATCGAGACCTACGTCGCCAGCGGGTTTGGGATTGGGCTCTATGTCCAGGCCCCCAAGGCTCCGCTCGCCGCCACCCTGCGGAAGGTCCCGCTGGAGGGATTCCCCCCCGTGGTCGTCGGCGCCCTCTGGCGCGGAAAGCCGGGGCCGATCCTCAAGGGCCTGCTGGATGAAATGCAAGCCCACGCCCGCTCCCTTGCCTGAGCCGTCATGAGATTACCACGTCTTTGCGGCTGGCTGTGCCTGCCCGCCCTCGCCCTCGGGTGGCTCGCCGCCGCCCCAGCCGCCTCCGCGCAGGGGGTCGCCGCCGAAATTAACCCCGGCACACCGTGGCCCGCCACCGACGGGCTGGGGCGCGAACTACCCCTCGCCCCCGAAGTCGGCGCGCCCCGGAGTGATCGCTTCGTGGGGATCTTCTACTTCCTGACCCATGCCGCCAGCCCGCCGCACGCCGGGCCGGGATCCGGTCCGCGTGACGTGGCCCGGGTGCTCGCGGCCGATCCCCAGGCGGCGAAGAAGCCCCAGAGCCCGTTGTGGGGTGGCATCGGCGAGAGTCATTATTGGGGCGAACCCATCTGGGGCTATTACCAGAGCACCGATCCGTGGGTGCTGCGCCGCCAGGCCCGGATGCTGGCCGACGCCGGGATCGACACGCTGATCTTCGACACCACCAACGCCCAGACCTACCGTGAGGTGTACCTGGAGCTGCTCCGGATTTTCCGCGAACTGAGGCAGGCGGGCGGGCGGGCGCCGCAGGTCGCCTTCATGGTGAACACCCAGGCCGGGGAGACCGCGGCGAAAATCTACCATGATTTGTATGAACCGGGGCTCTACCCGGAACTCTGGTTCCGCTGGCAGGGAAAGCCCCTGATGATTTGCGACCCAGCGGCGGCCACCCCCGAATGCAAGGCCTTTTTCACCCTGCGCCGCGCGCACTGGCCGTTCACGCTCACCAACACCCCGTACGCGTGGCACTGGGAGGCGACCTATCCGCAGCCCTTCGGCTACACGGACGACCCCGCCCACCCCGAGCAGGTGAACGTCTCCGTGGCGCAGAACCTCCGCGCCCGGGACGGCAAGGTCACCAACATGAGTTTCGGCGACGCCCGGGGGCGCAGCTTTCACGACGGCGTGGAGGACAAGACCCCCGGCGCGGTCAACCTGGGATGGAACTTCCAGGAGCAATGGCGGCGGGCCTTCGACCTCGCGCCCCCCTTTGCGATGGTCACTGGTTGGAACGAGTGGACAGCGCGCCGGTGGGGTGATCTCAAGGGACCGCTCGTCTTCGTGGATCAGTTTGACGAGGAATTCAGTCGTGACATCGAGCCGGTGAAGGGCGGCCACGGGGACAATTATTACTGGCAACTGGTGGCCAACGTCCGGCGTTTCAAGGGTGCCCCGCCCGTCCCGGCCGCCTCCGCTCCCCGGACCATCCGGCTGGACGCCGGAGAGGCCCAATGGCGCGAGGTCGGGCCGGAATATGCCTCCCCCGCCGGCCTGGCGATAGCGCGGGATCACGACGGCACGGGCGGGTTGCATTACATGAACCAGACCGGGCGGAATGAGGTGGCGTCGGCCAAGGTGGCGCGGGACGGGGACAAAGTCTGGTTCCAGGCCCGCACCGTGCGCCCGCTCACCCCCGCGGGCGAGCCGGGTTGGATGTGGCTGCTCATTGACACCGACCAGAACCCCAAGACCGGATGGGAAGGGTTTGACGTGATCGTGAACCGCCTCCCCGCCGGCGCCGGCAAGGCCTCGGTGGAGCGGAACGCCGGCGGGTGGAAATGGGAACGCCTGGACGATGCCGATCTGCGGGTGGAGGGGAGCGGGTTGCAGGTGGCGATCCCGCGGGAATCGCTTGGCATGCGGCGCGGCGAAACGCGCACGCGCCTGGATTTCAAGTGGGCGGACAACCTCCAGCGCCCGGGGGACGTGATGGATTTCTACGTCAGCGGCTGCTGCGCGCCCCTGGGACGGTTCAAGTATCGTTACTCGGGGGAGTAGGACGTTACGATTGCCCGCATTTCCGAAACTCCGAAAAAGCCCCCCATCCCCCATCGAAGGCGATTGCGTACCGGCACAACCGGCGTTGCGGCTGCTTCGGAGATCGCGGAAGGCCACGATTGGATTCAATGTCCGAAGGAGCGCGACTTGGCGCCCCGGGGACGAAGGCCCTTGGGTAAAGTTGTATTCACCGGCCAGGGGAAACAACCGTGGCCGCTCGTGCTGAAACGTGATATGTGCCAGCAGGAGCTCGAACCCCGGGCGCAGACAACAAACCAGGGGGAACCCGGCCATCTCTGCCTCTCTGTGGCCAGTTCCTGAATCAGCGCGTGCGCTCAAACACCGTACGCCGGAACCAGTCGCTGTGGGCGGCGAGCGCGACGAGCAAATTATGCAGCGCAGGCGTCAGAACGATTCTTTGCAGCCAGTTCGCCCAGGCAAGACGCCCCGCAAAAGCGGCATCACAATCACGGGCCACCTGTTGGCGGGCGTCGTCCCACGATGATTCGTCCCGGCTCCACGCGGCGAGCGGCACCATCGCCAGTTCCGCCGATTCGAAAGCCATGGACATACCATTCCCGGTGACGGGCGGGATCATCGTAATGGCGTCGCCCACGCAAATCTCGGCCCGCGCGGCGGCCTTCCGCGGCCGAAACGAGAGTCCGCCGACGGCGCAAAAGGAATTCTCATCGAAGGTCGCATCGGCCAGTCGCTGGCGCAACGGTGAATCGGGCTCGCCGCGCAGCAGTTCGTGTCGGGCTTTAGCGTCACCATGTTCATCGGCGCGTTTGCGGAACAAACCGCAGACATTCACTTCGCCGTCATTGATGTTGCACAACCCGACGTAGCCGCGCGGCGAGACGTGCATTTCCAGATCGGCTGCGAGCGCGATGTTGCGGGCGTGAATTTTCAGGCCGAACCAGCGCACGCCCTTTTTCCTGGCTTGCGCGTGGCGGCCCGTGCCGCGTACAACGCCTTCGCCGGAATTTCCAACAAAGCGTTGGGACTCACGCAACTCGCCACCCAGTTCGCGAAAGTATTTGGCCAGCACAGCGTCCAGCTTGAAGCGTGAGATGCAGATGGCCGCTGACGGCAGCTGGCGAGGCGCGGTTGCTTTGGTGGCCGTAAAGAAAGCGACGGTCTGTGGGCTGACGGCGCCGGCCTGACCGATCAACTCACCCAACCTCAACCTTGCGAGCGTGGTCAGGCCGCGCCCGCTGATGAATTCGCCGCAAACGCGATGGCGCGGATAAGTCCCGGCTTCATGAATCACCACCGGCACACCAAGCTGTCGCAAGCCGATACCCAACGTCAAACCCGCGAGTCCACCGCCGATAATGGTGACAGGCTTGGCCATAACCTAAACGATTTTCTGCGCGATGAAAAGATGGCTGAAGGCTCCGGCGGGATGTTCCACCAGGTGCCAGTTTTGTTTGTCCGGCCAGAGCAGGGAAAGTTCCTGGTCGAAAAAACCTCCGCGTACGCTGAGCGCGGCATCATGCCGCGTGACGTCATTGCACCCAATAATCCAAAGCAGCCGGCTGCAGAACAGTGGCCAGCGTGAGCGGCTTGGTTCAACGGCGACGAATAAAGTCGCACGTTGCGAAATCAAATGCAGCAATTTCGCCAGGGACGCATTCTGGAAGTGATGCAAAAACAGGTTGGCGATGACGACCTCATTCGCCCCTGTCGTTTGCGGGCACTGAAAAACATCGGCTACAACAATTTCCGCGCGCCAGCCCAATGCGGCGAAAGCAACCAGCGTTTCGCTGGGCACGTTTTTTTGAAAATCAACCAGCGTGGCCACCACGTTCGGCCAGACTGGTGAGAGCTTCCGCGCCACCCGGAAGAGGAAGTTTCCATCACCGGCGCCAAGGTCGGTGATTTGTCCCGGCGCGCAGCGGTTCAACCCGGTTTGCAACGCTTCCGCCATGATGACGTGATTGCGCATCCAGCCGTTCACGCGTCGCAGGTCGCGACGCGAACGGACGGCACGCGGATCGTCGGGCGGTAGCGTGTCGAGCAGTTCGGATTGAACGATGCGCTTCACGCAGCAGTCGCTTCCAAAAATGCTCCGTGGCAACTGAAGCCGGCGCCGAACGTGGACATCCACCAGAGACCGTCGGGCACGGAGTCATTCAGTGCGCGCTCCAAGACGAAGTAAACTGTGGGACTGCTGACGTTCCCGAATTCGCGCAACACGGCGGAACTGTGGCGGACATCCTCCGCGCTTAATTGCAGTTTGTCGCGCAACGCGTGAATCACATCGCGCCCGCCGGTGTGCAAGATCCAGCCTGTGATCTGCTCACCTTTGACATTTGCCGCGATGAGTGATTCGGAAAACAGTTTTGCCGCCAAGTCGCCGGCCAGTTGCGGCACCTGTGGCGATAAAATATTGCGCAGCTTGCCGTTCTGGTGACCAAAGCGGAGAGTATCGCGCTCGGCGGTGACGAGACGCGAGTCGGCGAATTTCCATTCGACACGGCGACGCCCGGGCAGAGGTTCATTTGACAGAACGGCCGCGCCGGCACCGTCGGCAAACAGGCACGCGCTGATTAATACGCCCGGGTCGTCATCAATAAAAAACGCCGCGCTGCAAACCTCGACACAGATGGAGAGAACTTTTCTGGCGCGGCCGGCGGCGATCAGGGCCTCGCCGGCGCGCAAGTTCGGCAAGGCCGCGCCGCAGCCCTGGCCGACGAGATCGAGGGCAAATATGTTTTCACTGAGGCCGAGGTCTTCGCTGACGTAGCTTGTGAGGCCGGGACACACATAGCCCGTGCAGGTGCTGATGAGCACAGCGGTTACTTCCCCCGGTTGGCAGTTCGCATTTTTCAAGGCGCGACGGGCGGCTGCGGTGGCGAGCGCCGGCGCGTGCATGGCGAAGCGGGCTTGCAGATTGTCGGGCGTCTGGTCAAAAACCTCGGCGAGCGTTTCCAGGGCCAGATGCCTGGTGTCTATGCCGTTGTCGCCGCAGAGGACCTTTTTGAGGATGGCTTTGGATCGCGGTTTGAGCTGCGAAAACCCCGGCCAGTTTTGCAACGCGGCCCAGGAATCACGCTGGGCATAGCGTTGCGGCGGAACCGCGGTGCCGAGGCCGATGATGAACATGGCACAATATAGCTCGGGTGGTTTGGACGCGCCACTTTGGTGACATGGGGTGAACACCTTATAGCAGGTGCTCAAGTAGCCAGGTATCGTGCCACTGGGAGGTTCGCACAAATGGTGACCACAAGCTCAATTGTTGGATTCATCCGCGCAGTTTGTACCTAATGTCGTGAGAACTGGACCGGCGACGATCTGGGGTTGGCCTTGGGGCGTGAACCAGAAGTTGCTCGAGCAGGCTTTCGGGGTGAGTCGATAGTACCGGTGCGCGCGTGTCGATACCCAGTCGGGCTCGGTGCTGTTACGCTTTGAACTCATGCCCACGGCACTGGTCAGCCCGGGCTGCGGGACCGGCGAGACGGTGATTCGGAAAGAGCGGCGCTGGCGCGTCCTGCAGACGATGCCGACCGGGCTCAGACCGGTCTATCTGGTTAGCAGGGCGCCCCGTTGCCTGTGCCGGGGGTGCGGCGTGTTCTTCGAGCTCGTCCCCCCTTTGTCCGGGCTGCGGTGCGCTGCACGCAAAAGCTCGAGGAGTTCGTCTCGCGTTGTAGCCGGGCGATGACCATCGAGGACGTGCCCGACCTGGCGGGAACGGGTTGGCATACGGCTGCTGATCGTCACCGATCAGAACCCCAAGACCGGCTGGGAGGGGTTTGACGTGATCGTGAACCGCCTCCCCACCGGGCCCGGCAAAGCCTCGGTGGAGCGGAACAGCGGCGGGTGGAAGTGGGAACGCCTGGACGATGCCGACCTGCGCGGAGGGGAGCGTTTTGCAGTTGGCGATTCCGCGGGAGTTGCTCGGCCTGCGGCGCGGCGAAACGCGGACTCGCCTGGACTTCAAATGGGCCGACAACCTCCAGCATCCGGGGGATGTGATGGATTTCTACGTCAGCGGCTGCTGCGCGCCGCTGGGGCGGTTCAAGTATCGGTACGTGGGAGATTAGGGGGCGGCGTTTGGTGGGGCGGTCCGGCTGGGGCATGATCCGTCCGGTCACCTCTGGCCGGCCGCGGAAGCGCGTGAGCCACGGACCGTTCCGACGCCGTTTCGCCCGCCGCGCCCACGCCGCAGTGTCCAGGACTGTTCGGCAGCAGCGGACCGCGGAATGGCTTCGGCGCGGCTCCTGGCATCACACCGGCGGGATCACATCCCCGCATCCCCATCCGGCCGTTTGGTGACCCGACCAAAATGACCGAAGGGGTGCAGCTCCAAAATTCCATCGTCAAACTGAATCAGAAGTCCGCCTGTGCGCTCGCATGAATAATAGCTCGCAAGCCGAGTTCTTGGCGTACAGACCTCCTCAATCCGCCCCGCTCGATCATCAACCGAAACCAAATCTCCCTTCCCGACGGGTTCGCGCGAATCCGCGTATTCGCAACCAATCAGGTCGTCAGGCCTATCGTCCTCAAATTCGATGCCGCTGGATTTCGGTGAGTCGGCGGGATCAGCCTGCGCGGCCTGCCCGGTCCTGGCTTACGCCAGGAAGGAGCAGATGTACTCGCAGATGCCGGACTTGACCTCGATGTCGAAACCAGAGTTGGCGGGCACCTCGAACTGCCGGCCGGCGTCGTAATCGCTCCAATGGGTCGTGCCATCGATTTTCACCCGGCAGGCGCCCGCGGTGAGTTCCATGCGTTCCGCTGCGGCGGTGCCGAAGTGGTAGGTGCCGGGGTAGATCAGGCCGAGGGTCTTTCGCTCACCTCCGGTGAGGAGGATGGAGTGGCTTACCACCTTGCCTTCAAAATAGACATTGGCCTTTGCGATTGCGGTTACGCCGTGGAATTCAGTTTGCGCCATGCCCTTGGTTAGCCGGTTTAGGCCGTGAGATCAAGCCGCGAGTCCGCCATCGGAGGGTGGGCCCGGCCGTCCCCCGGCCGCCCGCCTTCGCAACTGGAGTTCGAGCAGGGGCACGGTGAGGGCGGTGGTGAACAGCGCCATGAGGACCAGGATGGTGAAGATTCTGGCAGGGAGGATCCCGAGGTCGTAGCCGATGTTGAGCGCCACCAGTTCGACCAGGCCGCGGGTGTTCATCAGCGCCCCCAGGCTGAAGGCGTCGCCGGACGACAGCCCCGCCCACCTTCCGGAGAGCATCGTCGAGCCGATCTTGCCGAGGGTCGCGGCCAGGGTGATCCCGGCCCAGACGAGCCAGAGGTACGGGCTGTCGAGCGCGTTGATGTGGGCACGGAGCCCGACGCTGGCGAAGAAGAGCGGCAGCAGGAACCCCGAGGTGAAGTGTTCGAGGCGGATTTTGAGGTAGTCGCGCACTTCCCCCCGGGGAGGCATCACCACCCCGGCGAGGAAGGCTCCGAAAAGGGAGTGGATGCCGATCAACTGGGTGGCGAGCGCGGCCGCGAGGAGCAGCATGATGGAGCGGGCGACGAGGCCGCCGGCGGCGGCGTCCTGGGCCGGCACATGCTCTCCAAACCAGCGGGGCGTGAGGGGCCGGACCACCCACCACATGAAGCTGGCGAACACCAGCGCCAGCAGCACGGTGACCGCGGCCGGGCCCGCGGCGCCGGATTTCACCACCGCCACCACCAGGGCCAGCACGCACCAGGCGGAGACGTCCCCCGCGGCCGCGCAGGCAAGGGCGAGTCCGCCCAGCCGGGTGCGGGTCAGCCTGCGCTCGTCGAGGATGCGGGCCAGCACCGGAAAGGCGGTGATGCTAAGCGAAATGCCGATAAAGAGCGCGAAGGGGAGGAAGGCGGCCCCGGGGGCGGCGAACGTCGGATAGAGGAGCGTGGCCACGAACAAGCCGATGGCGAACGGCACGACGATCCCCGTCTGGCTCACCACCAGCGCCGTCCTCGCGTGGTCTTCGAGATGTCCTGGGGTAAGCTCCATGCCGACGATGAACATGAACAGGCAGACGCCGGTCTGGCTGAGCAGGCTCAGCGTGGCGAGTGAGCCGGGCGGGAAGACAAAACCGGTGGCGGCGGGCCAGATCCAGCCGAGGAACGAGGGGCCCAGAAGGATTCCCGCGGCCATTTCGCCAATCACCGCGGGCTGCCCGGCCTTCCGGGCCAGCGCGCCGCAGGCGCGCGCCGCCGCCAGGATCACAAGGAACTGGATGAACAGCCGGGGCAGCGGATCAGCGAGGTTGTCCAGCAATCCACGCACTCACGCCTCCTCGTCCCACGGCAGGGCAGCCCGGTAGAGCGCGGTAAAATGGGCCGGCGTCACCGGGCGTGGGTTGAACTGCGCGGTCCACTGGGAGGCGGCATCGTCGGCGAGCGCCGGCAGCGAGGAAGCCGGGAGGCGTCGCCTTCCCGGGGGATCCGCGAGCCCACCAGCCCTCGCCAGATCCGCCAGGCGCGCGGCCAGGCGCGCGGCGCCGGCCTCAGGGCCCATGCCGGGATCGCACAGGCCGCCAGCGGCGGCGAGAGCGGCGTATCGTGCGGCGGTGTCCGGGTCACCGGCGTTGAAGGTGACCGTGGCGGGGAGCATCAGGGCGATGGCGTGCCCATGGGTGATGCCAAACTGCGCGGTGAGCGGGTTGGCGGCCGAATGAGCGGCTCCCAGCATGCTGTTTTCGATGGCGGTCCCCGCCCACGCGGCACCGAGCAGCATCCACCCCCGGGCTTCCAGGTCGTCAGGCTTGGCCAGCACGCGCGGGAACCCCGCCACGGTCAGCCGGAAGGCCTCGTGTGAGAAAAGCTGGGAAAGCGCGGTCCGCCGGCGCGTGACGGCGGTCTCCACCGCGTGGGCGATGGCGTCGATCCCGCTGCACGCCGTGACGCGCGGCGGTTGCGAGACGGTCAACTCCGGGTCGAGCAGGGCCACCCGGGCGGCCGCCTTGGGATCGCCACAAGCCATCTTCTGGTGGGTCTCCGCGTCGGTGATCAAGGCGAAGGACTGGCACTCGCTGCCGGTTCCACCCGTGGTCGGGATCGCGATCAGTGGCAGCATCGGCCGCGTGGCTTTGCCAACACCCCAGTAGTCCCGCATTCGCCCGCCGTTGGTGAGCAGGAAGTTGCAGCCCTTGGCGGTGTCCATGCTGCTGCCGCCGCCCAGGCCGACGACGGCGTCAACGGCCCCCCGGCGGGCGGTTTCGAGGCAGGCATCCACGCAGCGGGTCGAGGGGTTCTCCTCGACCCGGTCAAAACAGCTCACGGCCACGCCCGCATCCCGCAGCAGGCGGGAGACATGATCCGCGTGGCCCGCGGCGGCGATGCCCGGATCGGTCACCAACAGGACGCGCGTCGCGCCCAGTTCGCGGGCGAGCGCTCCCGTCCGGCTGACGGTGCCGGGACCGAAGAGGACGCGGGTGCGGGGCTGGTAATCGAACCCTCCGAGGGGTGGCTCAGGATGTGGTTCCATGAGCCGGCACCGTGGGCGGTTCGACAAACTCGAAGGCCCGGCGGCGGTAGAGAAACTCGAAGAGGTTGCCCTCGTGCGGCTGATCCCAGGAGACCTTCAGGGTCGAAAGGGGGCCGAAGTTGAGGCGGTCAATATTCGGGGAAGCCAGCAGCGCGGCCTGGAAGGCCGGGTCTTTGGTGATGGCGGTGACGACGAGAGAGGGGCCGATCTCCTCCAGCATCCGCCGCTGGGGCGTCCCGACCACGCTCGCGTAGGGGCAGAGAAACTCGCGGTTGGCCAGTGGGTGGGCGAACGAGTCGCACAACACAATGGTCGGCCGCACATAGACGGCGCCCTCGAAGTTCGTTTTCCGGGGACCGTTCCGATGCCTCGCGGTGACTTCGACCGCGCCGGGCGTGGTCAGGCCCTGTTCGATTTGGGCATTGATCCCCTCCGCCATCGCCGGATTGGCAAACGCCGAGAGGCGCGCGTTTTCGTCCGCGGCAGGCAAGGGGACGACCGGCCCGAGCCGGGCCGCGAGGGCTTCTGCGATTTCGGCGGCGTGCTTGGGCACGACCACCGTCGAGGCGTTGATGCAGCTCCGGCCGCCGTTGTCGGAGATCGAGGCCACGATGAGGTCGATGAATTCGGGCCAGCGCTCAATTTCATCCTCGCCGATCACCACCTTGGAATAGCCGGGGCCGTGGACTTGGATCGCCGGGTTGCCCGCGTACTGCGCGGTGGTCGTCTTGTCGCCGAAGACGAGCGCCCGGCCGCACGAGCGGAGCACTTCGCCCGCCCCCTCATGGTCGGTGGGGTAGAAGCCGAACGCCTCCGCCGGGCAGCCGGCCGCGATGAAGGCCTGAATCAGGCGCCAAGGCGTCCACGGCTCGTCCTTGCCGGGCTTCAGAATGACCGGGATCTTCAGAGGTATGGCCGGCAGCCAGAGCGAGTTCACCGCCGGGGAATTGCTCGGCATCACCAGGCCGAGCGCCGGGGCGGTGGGATAAAAGCAGACCCGCGCTCCCTGCTGGGAGCCGAAACCGCGGTCCAGCAGCGCCGGTTCGAGGCCGCGGGTCAGCCCGTCCAGCACCGTGCGCATGTTGACGAGCGCCGAGGCGATCTTGTCCATGTTTCGCCGGACCAGCACGTGGGGCATGCCGCTCGAGGCGGAGAGGGTCTCGACGTACTCGCGCGGGGACTGCGTGCCGCCTGCGGCGTCGGTCGGCAGCGGCCGGTTGAGGAACTGGTCCGCGGCTGCCGCGCAGATTTCGATCAGCCGCGCGGTCGGGATGGCGGCCAGCGCGGCCCGCGACTCGCGGACGCGCGCGAGATCCTTCCGGACGACCCCGGCGTTCACCATGCTCATCCGGCCGAGGACGGCGCCGGTGCGGCAGTCTTTGATCGCGGCCTGATCCAGGCTCGTGTACGGGCGGCCGCGCCGGAGCGCGGGGATGTGCGGGAGGTTGTCCACGGCTCAGTACACCCCTTCGACGATGTTCTTCTCCATCGCGCCGAAGGGGCGCACCTCGGCGACGCCGTCCCAAGTGTAGGGCGCGCGCGGCTCGCGGCGGATCGCCTCGTCACGCTCGAGAAAGCGCGGCAGGAAAAACTCCTTGGTGAGGGTGGTCAGTTCCACCCGGCCCCAGGCACCGTAGGGGACCACTTCGGCGGTGTTTGCCGGGTCCACGACGCGCAGCACCGCGCGGGGCTGCGGGGCGTAATAGGTGAGGGAGTAGTTGTCCTCGGGCCGGAGCGGCACGCTGGCGGCCAGCCCCATGAGGGTGTTCCCATAGGTGGGGTAGAAGCCGATGCGACCCTCTAAGACCTCCTCACAGAGGAAGCGGACGTATTGGGGGAGCATCGTCGTGCCGCCGCAAAAAACGCCGCGGATGCCGGCTTCGTACAGGTCGATTCTCTCCCCCATGGCCTCCAGCAGCTTCGGGGTGGTGAACAGACCGCTGATCCGGCGGTGGCGGAGGAGCGTGACGGCTTGATCCACCACGTGCTCCATGTAAGCGCGGGCCTGCTCGGGTTGCTTGGCGGAGATGACCTTTTTCACCCAGCGCGGGTCGAGGTCCACAAAGTAGCAGGAGCTGCCGCGGAAATTGGCGAGATGCTCGATGGCGAGACGGAGCCGGCGCGGCCCGGTCGGTCCCACCATGAGCCAGGCCTGCCCGCGGGGGAAGTGTTCGTCCGAGACCTTCGTCGAGAACTCCTCGTAATCGATCTTGTAGTCGTCCCAGCCGATCCGCTGCTTCGGCATCCCGGTCGTGCCGCCGGTCTCGAAGATGTTGTAGGGGCGCCCGCGGTAGGTCTGGGGCACCCAGACGTCGGGCTGGCAGTCCCGCAGCCATTCATCCTGAAAGTGGGGGAAGAAGGCCACCAGATCCGCGAACGTCTTGACCGCGCCGCGCGGGTCGCGGCCGGTCTTCTTCACCCAGTCGAGCCAAAAGGAGCAGCCGGTGGCGGGTGAGAAATGCCAGTCAATAATGGTCTGGAGGTGCGCGTCGAGTTGGGAGGCGGAGTTCAAGGTGAGCGGGGAGGGGTTGGGAGTTGAGCCGTGGGATCCGTCAGGCCGCGGACGTCT
>Ga0182030_10014916_pt1 | contig 15274 bp, 12 predicted proteins | sample 812S3MmetaG_FD_121299 | JGI IMG/M metagenome (GOLD analysis project Ga0182030, IMG submission 121299) | Permafrost microbial communities from Stordalen Mire, Sweden - 812S3M metaG (Illumina Assembly) | ecosystem: Environmental > Terrestrial > Soil > Wetlands > Permafrost | place: Sweden... | reverse complement strand
CCTGTCTCCATCCGGCGTCACCGGCGCGATTCTCTACACGATTCTTCTGGGGGGCGCGTCATTTCTTTGCGCGCTGGCCACGTGGACTCTGCTCGAACGGCCTTGCCTCGCGCTGAAGGAACGCTGGTTCGCCTACCAACCTGCGGCGCCGCCAACCCCCGTAGCTGCTTTCAAAGTCACGGCCTGACACATCGCAATGGCGACTTTACCCGATCAGGATACGCTGAAGGCCGCAGCCACGCCGCACCCGCTCGGCGGCAAAAGGGAAGCTCTTTTTCGGGCTTTGCTGATCGCGGGCGCCATCGCGTTCGCCTGGGTCGCCATCGAGATTCCCGCCCTCTTCAATCTGGTGGATTACGAGGGGCTCGAATTCTCCCAGGCCTGGGGCAGTGTCCGTTTCATTCGTGTTCCCGACCCGCAGCTGTTACACATCGAGCCGCCCTATGCGCATTACGCCGGCTCCTCGCGCGGCGGCGACTTCGAGACGCGTTTTCAAGTCCCTCCGGCGGAGCAGACGCTCTACACCTGGGACCTGAAATACGACCGCCACGGTTTCCGCAACCCTGTGGATCTGACCCGCGCCGATATCGCGGTCGTCGGGGATTCCATGGTGGAAGGCATGACGGTCCCGCAGCAGGCATTGACTACTTCGGTTCTGGCCCGCCTCGAGGGCCGCGTGGTCGCCAACCTGGGACAGTATGGTTATGGGCCGCAGCAGGAGTACGCGGTTTTCGAGCGCTTTGCCCTGCCCCTGCAGCCTCGCGTCATCCTATGGATGTTCTTTGAAGGCAACGATCTCACCGACGAAATTGCCTACCGGGAGATCGCGGCCCACCCGCCCGGACCATGGAACTTTTTTCTCGAGCGCTCCTTCACACGGTTCGCGGCGCGCACGCTCGAAGGGCTCTTTGCGCCGCGCAGACCGCCGGGCATTGTCCGCTCCGGAGAATTCGCGGCACAGAACGTCTATTTCTCGACTCCTGCGGCGAAGTTGAGCCCGCAGGAATCGGCCGCCATGGAGGCGACGGCGCGCATGGTCGGCGCGGCACATCAGCGCGCAGCGGCGCAGGGCGCCCGCGTCGTCTTTGTCTTTATTCCGGACAAGTTTCGCGTGCTGCGCGATTTCTGCCGCTTTCCCGGCCCCTCGGAGTGCCGGAACTGGGCTCTCAGCGATACCCCCACGCTGATGCGGAATGCATTACGCTCGGTATCCGGGGACATCGATTTCCTCGACCTGACACCGGATCTGCAAGACCTGGCAAAGAGGGGCGTCCTGCCCTATTACACGGACGACGTACACTTTTCACCCGAGGGACACGAGGCTGCCGCGGCCGCCATTCACCGCTTTCTTGAAGCCGGCCGAAATCCTTAGTACCAGCGAGATCGATAGTACCAGGATGGCTGTTACCGGCGAAACCTTGCCGTAAACTGAAACTTCCGTCGCCCCGTGTGCCGAGGGAAGGTGGAGAACAATATGTCGTTTCTAAGCGAATTCTGGAAATTTCTTCGTGTTCGCAAGAGGTTCTGGCTTTTGCCTCTGCTCATCATGATGGTGCTTTTCGGTACTCTTCTGGTCCTCGCTGAAAGCACCGCCATAGCGCCGTTTATTTATACGTTGTTCTGATCTCAGTTGTTGTCATCCCGGACTACACGCGGGGAGGAAAATCGCGGCCGGGAAAGAAGTTAGCGGGAAAGAAGTTGGGGGAAAAGAGAATGAAGGTAACAGTCATTGGCGTGGGTTATGTTGGCGCGGTCACGGGGGCATGCCTCGCGTTTCTGGGGCATCGGGTTACGTGCGTCGACGTCGACGGAGGAAAAATAGACAAGCTGCGGCGGGGTGAATCGCCGATCTACGAACCGGGTCTCGAGGAGTTGATTGCGCTCGCCCAGGAACGGGGCGCGATCGATTTTGATACCGACGTCGCCACAGCCGTCCGGAACAGCGAAGTCGTTTTTATTGCCGTCGGCACCCCATCGCTGCCCAGCGGAGAAACAAACCTGGCTTATCTCGAATCGGCCGCCCGAACGGTCGGTTCGGCGATGGAGCCCGGGCGCTTTTACGTGGTCGTGAACAAGTCGACCGTGCCTGTCGGTTGCGGCAATCTGGTGGAGGCCCTCGTGCGCGAAGGCATCACACAGACCCAGCCCGCTGCCGCGGCGAAATTCGACTTCGCCGTGGCCAGCAATCCGGAATTCCTGCGCGAAGGTTCCGCGATAGACGATTCTCTCTATCCGGGGCGCATCGTTCTTGGGTCCGCCAGCACCCGGGCAATTTCCACCCTCACGGAGCTCTACCGGCCATTGACCGAGCAGAGCTTTGCCCCGCCGTCCTTTGCGCCCCGGCCCGCGGATATGACGAAAGTGCCGGTCATCAGCACCAGCCTCGCGAGCGCGGAGATGATCAAGTATTCGGCCAACGCGTTTCTCGCGCTCAAGATCGGCTTCGCCAACGAAATGGGGAACATCTGCGAACGCGTCGGCGCCGACGTCATCGAAGTCATGAAAGGCATCGGCCTCGATTCGCGCATTGGCAGTGGTTTTCTCAATGCGGGCATCGGATGGGGCGGCAGCTGCTTCGGAAAAGATGTCAGTTCCCTGCTCCACACCGCGACGGAGTACGGTTACGAGGCGCGCATTCTGGAGGCATCCCTCGCTGTGAACAAGATGCAGCGGTCCGTGGTCATACAGAAATTGCAGGAGAAGCTGTTCATCCTGAAAGGCAGGACGATCGCGCTGCTTGGTCTCGCCTTCAAGCCCTATACCGACGACCTGCGGGACGCGCCGAGCATCCAGATCGCTGAGCGCCTGCTTCGCATGGGCGCGCGCGTTCGCGTCTTCGACCCGATCGCCATGGAAGCGTGCCAGGCGCAGCATGCGGATCTGAAGCTCTGTTACTGCGAGAACGCGCCTCAGGCGGTAATCGGTGCGGATGCCGTGGTGCTGGTGACGGAATGGCCGGAGTTCGCCGCTCTCGACCTGACTGAGCTTGCCAAAAAGATGAAGCGTCCGGTGCTGATTGACGGACGGAATCTGTTCGACCCGGAACTGGCGATGCAGGCCGGCTTCGAATATACGGGTGTGGGGCGTGCTTCGCGTCAGGCCCGGACCGGCGACTCCGAACCTGCTCAGCCGCCCGTTGCGGCGCGTCGCGCGCCGGCGCGGAGCGTAGCGGAAACTCAACTCGCGGCCAAGGCCGGCCGGTAAGCCGGGCCGTCGATACCCGATATCTCATCTCATGAGCAGGCTTCCGACGGCCGCAAAACACGCCAGAATCCCTACTCTGGACGGGTGGCGCGCCGTCGCGATTGCAGGCGTTTTGTGTGCCCACATTCGGTGGCCGATTCCGGCGCTGTCGCAGTTTTTCGTCAACGGCGTATTGGGCGTTCAGCTTTTTTTCGCACTGAGTGGATTTCTGATTACGAGCCGGCTACTCGAAGAGCACGATCAGACCGGCGGTATCAGCTGGAAAAGCTTCTATCTGCGGCGGGCGTTTCGCATTCTGCCGCCGGCCTTCTTCGTCTTATTGATCCTGGCGCTGCTGGGTCGCGGGTTCCACCTGATCCCGATGAGCGCAGATCAACTCGCGGCGAGCGCCTTTTTCTATCGCAATTATCTTTACGGGGTGGTTGGGTCCGCATGGTACACCGGGCACTTCTGGTCACTGGCGGTCGAAGAGCACTTTTACCTGGTTTGGCCCGCCATCCTCTGTATAGTCGGTATGGCGCGGGGCGCGAGAACCGCGCTCACCCTCGCATGCATCGCCTTCGTATGGCGCATTGCCGACGGCCATTTCGACTGGATCGGGCATCTCCAGCCCGCGTTTCACGGAAACCGTTTTCGCACGGACTACTGCATCGGGGAATTATTCTGGGGATGCGCTCTCGCATTCTTATGGCGGTCTTCAGCAGGCCGCACGGCGCTGCGGAAGGTCGTCAGGAGCCACTGGGTGGTAGGCGTAGTCTTACTCCAGGCCATGCTTTTGCACTTCAAACCCCGTTGGTACGAATCCGGAGTCGAGATACTCATGGCTCTCCTGCCGCTGATCACCGTGGCGGACCCGCAAGGCATCATCAGCCGTGTCCTCGAGACTCCGGTATTGGCCTGGATCGGCCGTTTGTCTTATAGCCTTTATCTGTGGCAGCAACTGTTTCTTCCCCCCTTCTGGCGTCCCCTGGATTTGGGAATCATACAGCAACTGCCGCTCAATCTGACTGCGGTGTTTGCCTCCGCGTCATTCAGTTACTACTTTGTCGAGCGCCCGTTTATCCGGCTTGGAAGGCGTCTCCAGAGCAGAAACGCGGTGGTCCGCTACCGTGTTTCGCAAGAGCCGGTCTCATCACAGGTCGTGCTGGAGAACCGCGTCGGCGGGCCGGCACAGCGCTGATCGGAATAACGGTCTTCATATATGGCGTGGCGAAAATCCGGCGTTTTGAGTAAGATCAAGGGCGCGCTGCTGCCTTCCGGCCTGCAGACGCGGTCCATCCTGACCGGGCCTTTTAAAGGGATCCGGATGGAAATCGATCTGCACAGCGAGAGCCAGATCTATGCAGGCTTGTTTGAGCGGGAAGTTTATCCCGCGGTCCGCCGCCTCTCGAAGGACGTGCGGACGGTTGTCGACATCGGCGCCGCGCAGGGCGAATATACTCTCTATGCTCTGTTGAAGACCGCGGCGGAACGCGTCATCTCCATTGAACCCGACCCGGCCATGATCGATAAGCTGCATCGCAATCTGCAGCTCAACACGCTCGATCCGAACGGCCGGTTCGAGTTGTGCGCCAAGTACGTGGGCGCTTCCGAAGGCGCAAATATGCTCGCAGCGGACCGGCTTGCCGAGTGGATTCAGCCTCCCTGCTTTCTCAAGATGGACATCGAGGGTGCGGAGGCCACAGTGCTTCGCGCATCGGCCGCGCGGCTGCTGCCCGCCCCCGGCCTGCGCTGGCTGATCGAAACCCACTCTCACGCTCTGAAGAAGGAGTGTGAATCGATTCTGGCGACCTGCGGCTATACCACCACTTACATTCCGCAGGCATGGTGGCGCACTCTTCTGCCGGAACTGCGCGGTACCGAGGTGGGATGGCTTGTGGCGACAAAGTGATCCATGCTTTGCCACCGCTTACTACGATGAAGTCTTACCCGCTTGAAGAAAGAGCCGACGGACACCTGGCATCCGGACCTGAGAAGTCCGTGCCTGCATTTGTGTCTTGGCTCGGGCATATCGCGGGTTCTGTTCGCGTCTGGTGGGTTATTTGTCTGGGATGCGCCGGGATTCTCGCTTTGTTCAGCCGGCACGAAATGAGCCCCGACGGGTTGAGCTATATCGATATGGCTTCGGAAGCCCTGCGCAGCGGTCCCTCGGCACTGGTCAACGGTCTGTGGAGCCCCGGCTATCCTGCCCTGCTCAGTCTGGCCTTTGCGCTGTTCCGTCCCGCGCCGCGTCTGGAATTCCCGCTCGTACACTTCGTCAACTTCCTGATTTTCGCGCTGGATCTCTGGGCCTTTCACTTCTTCCTGCGGCAGTGGCAGTTATACGGGGACACATTCAGGCCCGCGGGCGATGGGGAAAAGCGGAACATCCTGCCGTTCGCTTTCTGCACTTTCCTGCTGTTCACGCTGCAGGAAGGCGGTGTCGCGGCGGTTCATCCCGATCTTTGCATGGCCGCTGCCGTATTTCTGATTGCCGGAATTACCTGCCGGCTTTCTCTTCCCGGCGCTGGCAGGAAGCACTATGTGGCCCTCGGTTTTGCCTGCGGGCTGGGCTACTATGCCAAGTCCCCGATGTTGCTGCTAAGTCTGATTCTCCTCGGCGGGCTTCTCTTATACCCACCCTCGCACCGGGTGAGCCGGCAGAACCTGCTCCTGGCGCTGGCTGTCTTCCTGCTCACGGCGGCGCCGCTGGTGGCGCTCCTCAGCGAACGGGCGGGGCACTTTACTTTCGGCGAGTCAGGCAAGCTCAACTATGCATGGCACGTAAACGGCCTGCAGCCTTATGCGGGATGGACGGGAGCGGACACCGGGCAGCCATTTTCTTCTCTTGCCGTATATGGCCTGAGGCCGCCCGCGGCTTCGGCCCGCGATTCTCATCGCTACGGAATTCCGGAACACCCTCCCCGCAGGTTAATGGAAACGCCTCTGATTCTCGAATTCGGCGCGCCGATCCAGGGCACCTTTCCCCTGTGGTACGATCCCGCCTACTGGTATGCCGGCGCCAAAGTGCACTTCGATCTGCGTCAACAGATTGCTGAGTTGAAGGATACGCTGCTGGAATACCAGAAGATCTTTTCGCAAAGGATGGCTTTCTTTGCCGGAGCGCTGGTTTTATTCGTCCTGGCCGAACGCATCCAAAAGCAGCGGGCCAATGATCTGCGCGCGGCCTGGCTATGGATCTGGCCCCTGATCGCCCTGTTGATGTACACCTTTGTGCACGTGGAAATCCGCTACATAGCCGCCTTCTGCGTGCTGCTGTGCCTGGCCGTCTATGGCACTCTTATGGCTCGGGTGAACAGGCAGGTGGCACTGGCGGTTGGCGCCACCGTTGCCGCCGCTATGATGATTCCGTTCGCGATTTACATGGCGGAAACCGGTGTGGCGACCGTGAGTTCTCTGGTACGCTCAACACAACCCGAATATGAAAGCGCCGCGCTTGGCCTGCGCAATTTGGGTATGCAAAGCGGGGATCGGCTGGCTGTCGTCGGATTTCCGCTGGACCCGTATTATGCCCATTACGATGGACTGCGCGTTGTCGCCAGCATCCCGGCCACCGATGAGTTCTGGAATCTGCCCGCGCCGGATCTGAAATCGGTTGCCGCCAGCCTTTCAAAAATCGGCGTAAAGGCGGTCATCGCGCGCAACAGACCGCGCAACGCTGCGCCAGCCAACTGGAAAGATCTGAAAGTCCCCGGCGCCGCATACAGCGTCCTGCTGCTGTCGGAGCCTTTAGCCAAAGATTCACTGAACTGACACACGCCCTCATAAGATCAGAATGCCACCAAGTCCCCGCAGCGTATCGATAGTGATCGCTTCCATCGTAGGTCCGCCGTTCATTGACGACTGCCTGAAGTCCGTAAAAGAACAGGCGGAACGTCTCGGCGCCGAAGTCATCGTTGTCGCCTGTGGAACGCGCGATTACGCGCAGCGCATCGAGCGCGGGTTTCCGTGGGTCCGGGTCATCCACCGGCCCGAGCGGGAGACCATACCCGCCCTGCGCCGTATCGGCGCCGAAACAGCGCAGGGCAATGTCATCGCGATCATTGAAGAGCACTGTCTGGCCGCGCCCGACTGGCTCGAACGTGCGCTCGAAGCTTTTAACTCGAGCGATTGCGGAGTTGCCGGCGGACCCGTCCTCGACCATTCCTACAAGCGCCTTCGCGACTGGGTAGTCTACTTCTGCGAGTACAACAACTACCTGCCGCCCTGGAACGCCGGCGAGGCGCACGACCTCGGCAGCGCCAATATCGCCTATTCGCGCGCACTTTTGATGAAGTATAAGGACCTGCTCAGTGCCGGTTACTGGGAGGCAGTCCTGCACCCGCGTCTGGCCGCGGACGGAGTCAAATTTCACGCCGCGCCGTCGATGGCCGTCTATCACCGCGGGCCGTTCGACTTTATGTATTATCTGGGGCAGCGTTACTGGTTCAGCCGGGCCTTCGCCGGCGCGCGTTCCGGCAGCATGCCTTTGACGCGCAAACTGGCCTACATCGCGGCGTCTCCGCTCGTACCCTTTCTGTTGTGGGCCAGGATGGCGCGCCGGGTTCTCTCGAAGCAGTGCCATGTGGGCAGGTTCGCCCAGGCATTGCCTTTGTTTATTCCGGTGCTGATCATTTATGTTGCGGGCGAATTCGTGGGCTATCTGGCCGGCCCCGGCGATGCTTTACTGAAGGTCGAATAGATGACTGCGGATCAGGAACCAGTTCTTTCGATCATTGTGGCCATCGTGAGCGATACCACGGGATTGCCCGACGCGAAGCATCTCGAACCGTGTCTCGCCGCGCTCACGCATCAGACCGGCGCGCCGCCCATCGAGATTATCGTGCCTCATCTGCCTGCTGTGGCGGGAATCGCCGCTGTCCAGGCCAGATATCCCGGCGTTCGATTCGCCGAAATACCGGACCTCAAGACCTATACCGGGCAAGGCGGCAGCCGGGAGCACCATGATGAATTGCGCGCCCGTGGAATTGCTCTCGCGCGCGGCCGGATCGTAGCCTTGATCGAGGATGTAGGGATTGCCGCTCCCACCTGGGCCGCGGCAATGGTCGCGGGCCATGCACAGCCCTTCGCGGGCGTGGGCGGAGCCATCGAAAACGGCATCGATCGTCCGCTGAACTGGGCCGTTTACTTTTGCGATTTCCTGCGTTACCAAAATCCCCTGCCGGAAGGTGAATCGGCGATCGCGAGTGACGCGAATGTTTCGTACAAGCGAAGCGCCCTCGAGCAGATCAATCCGGTGTGGCGTGAGGTATTCCACGAAGCATCCGTGAACGGGGCGCTCCGCGAGCGCGGCAGTAAGATCGGTCTCGCGCCGGCCGCCGTGGTCTATCAGCACAGGCAGGGTTTGCAGCCTGGATCCGCGCTGCGTGAGCGCTTTGTGTGGGGCCGGTCCTACGCGGCTACGCGCGCCGGACTCGCCGGCATGCCCCGGCGCGTGTTCTGGGCGGTTTTCGCGCCCGCGCTGCCTTTGATTCTTCTCTACCGGATGACGGCCATGGCCGCAGCGAAGCGCCGCACGCTGGGCGCTTTTATCAAATCCGCGCCCATCCTCGTGGCTCTGGTCGTGAGTTCCGCGCTGGGAGAATTCGCCGGATACCTGACCGGCCGCGCTAACAAGACAGGAGCTCCCGCCGCCGAGGCGATTGCCCGCGGCACGCGCTAAATGAAACAGCCTGCATGACCGGAACAGAGCAGGAACTCAGGACGCCGTCCATCGCACTCTTCGCGCTGCTGATTGTATTTGGCGCGGGAGCGGGATTACTGTGCGTCGAGACCGGAGTGCGCGTCTACGATCGCATCCACCGCGGTACTCCTCTGCTGCTGAACAGGCCGCGGGGCGCTCTGCGGGACGATGCCCGGCTGGGATGGGCGCCGCGCGAGCTCTACAGGAACGCGCACGGACAATTGACGCACAGCGGGTCGCAATATGTCGTTCACTTTTCCCAGAACTCATCTGGTATGCGCGTCTGCGACGGGCCGGCAACGGGAAGAACCATGCTTGTCGTGGGCGACTCCTTTACCGAAGCATGGGAGGCGGGCGAGAACCGTCAGTATTACTGCATTGCGGCGCAGGCGATCGGCGCGCGTGCCGAGGGATTCGGGGCGGGAGGTTACGGGTCATTGCAGGAACGCATGGTTCTCGATACCCTTCTCTCGAAAGAGCAGCCCGACCTGGTAATCGTCCAGGTATGTTTCAACGATTTCATCAATAACGATTTTGACCTTGAGAAGGCAAGCTGGCAGAATAACCACTCGATGACCCGCCCCTTCTGGCGGTCCGGACGGATCGAATTACTCCTGCCGGGACATTTTCCCCTCTGGTTCGAGGAAGCGCGGCTGCATTCGCGCTTGGCTTCCACCCTGTACGACGGCATGCTGAATCGTTCTGCCGCCACTGCGCATTCCGTAGAAGAAGACATAGAGAAGACGGGCGCGGCGCATCCCGGCTTCGAAGCAGCGGCGAGCGAAACAGGCGAGGTCTTTGGTCAAATCAGGCAACTGCTCAAAGGCCATGAGCTGGCTGCGTTTGCGACCGATCTGAAAGAGCCCTATCTGTCCGGCTTTCGCCGGATTTTTGTGAATCTCGATATTCCTTTCATAGAAGACGGGGCGGCAGCGGTTGCCGGCGCTTCCGCGCAGGGCGTCGACGTTTTCGCGAACGATGGAGTGCATTGGAACGAGACCGGCCACAGGATTGCCGGCGAGGCCCTGGCGCAGGCTATTCAGACGCGCTTCCCCAGATGAAACTGCCGCACCAAAAAACAGGAGTTCCCCGGAAATGAATGTGGATCTGAGTGCCCCTAATAAAGTCCGGCGCAAGTCGGCGATACACGTTTTTCTGCTGATCGTACTCGCTTCAGTTGCCCTCTTTGCGGTAGCGGAGATGTATCAGCGCGTGCAGCAATGGCGGCACGGGCGCACGCCGATTTTCTCGAATGAGCAGCCCGGTCCCTTTCGCCACGATAAACAACTGGGCTGGGCCGGCCGGGAATCGTATAAGAGTACATCGACACGCCGTACTTTCGGCGGGGCCACCTATCGCGTGCAATATTCCGTGGATGCCACGGGTCTTCGTCATTGCAGCGGTGACCAGGGCAGAAAGATCCTGGTGATGGGCGACTCGCACACGGGCGCACTCGAGGTGAGCGACGATAAGCCTTATCCCTGCGTTGTGGCGCGCGATCTCCATGCATCCGCTGTATCCTATGGGGCCGGTGGATACGGAAGCCTGCAGGAACGAATGCTGCTCGAACGATACATCCCTCAGGTGCAGCCGGACCTGATCATTGTGCAGCTTGGTTATGACGACTACATCAACAACGATTTCGACCTCGAAAAAGGAAGCTTCGCGAACAATCACAGCATGATGCGTCCCTACTGGAGGTCGGGCCGGGTGCAATACTTATGGCCTTCGCACTTCCCGATGTGGTTCGAGTTCGCCCGCTCGCAATCGAGAGTTTTCGCGAACCTCTATAACAACCTTCTCCAGCAAAAGTCCCGGACGGAGCGCCCTGTGGAAGACGACATCGAAAAAATGGGTGCCGGCTATCCGGGTTTCGATGCCGCCGTCACGGCAACGCGCGAGGTTTACGCTCAGATCAAGGCCGTGAGTGCGGGCCGGTCCCTTGTCGTGGCTGCAGCCGACTTGCGCGAACCCTACATCACCGCATCCCGCAAAATGGCGCAGGATCTCGGCCTTCTGCTGATCGAGGACGGCGCCGCCGCCTTTAACGCGGCCGAGGCGCGCGGGGTCGATGTTTACTACCTCGACAAAATCCACTTCAGCGAAGCCGGGCACCAGATCTTCGGCGACGCGCTGGCCAAAGCCATACTGGCGCATCCCGAGTTGCACTTCCAGTAAATGCTCAGCCCACTCCGAGCCTGCGGCGCGCTGGTTCTTTTCACCGCCGGGCTTCCACTCGCCGCGGCGGTCGACACACACGACTATTGGATGTATGTCTCGAGCTACACCGCGCGCGGCGGCAGCGGGATCTACGCCTTCCGGTTTCATCCGGCGACGGGAAAAGTGGAGCCGGCCGGACTCGCGGCCGGAAGATTCTGGGAAGCCAATGCGGACCCTTCATGGAGCGGCCTCACCCGGATGTTTTCACAGGTTCGCGCCAATTGGCCGAGTCCGCGGAATATTCTGCGCGGCGTACAGAACCCCGTTTCGCTTGCGGTCAGCCCCAACGGGCTTTATCTCTACAGCGCCGATGAATTGCCCGCTCCGAGCGTTGCCGCGTTTCGCATCGAACCATCCACTGGCAAGCTCATTATGCTGAATTCCGCCTCGTCCGCCGGAAAGCTTCCCAGTTTCCTGACTGTCGATAAGACCGGTACGAACGCCCTCGTGGCGAATTACGATTCCGGAACCATCGCGGTGCTGCCGATCGGCCCGGACGGATATCTGCGCGACGCCACCTGCGTGGTCACGCACCGGGATTCCGCCACCAGCCATGCGCGCCTGCCGCACCCTCACTCGATCAACCTCTCGCCGGATAACCGCTTTGCCATAGTCGCGGATTTGGGCCTCGACCGGGTTTACGTGTATCGTTTCGATGCCGGCGCCGGCCGCCTGACGCCGAACCAGCCGCCCTTCCTCGATACGCCCACCGGCGCCGGCGCGCGCCACCTGAGCTTTCACCCGAACGGCAGGTTCGCCTGGCTTATCGAAGAGAGCGGATCGTTCATCGAGACTCTCGGATGGAACGCCGCGAAAGGCGTCTTCCTGCCCCTCGGAACGGTTCCGACCATACCCGCGGACTTCCACGGCCGCAACGCCACATCGGAGATCATCGTGCATCCGAACGGGCGATTTCTCTACGGCGCGAATCGCGGGCACGACAGCATTGCGGTGTTTTCGATCGATGCCGCAACGGGCGCGCTGACGCCGCTCGAAATCGTTTCCACCCGCGGCAGCCGGCCGCGCAGTTTCGCCATCGATCCTACAGGACGCTATTTGTTTGTCGCCAACGTGGAAACTCAGAACGTCATCGAATTCAGCATCGACCAGAGCACCGGGCGCCTGGATATGACCGGAGCTATCCTCTCCGTCTCTTATCCGAATTCGGTGAAGTTCGCGCCCGCGCAGTAGTCTGGTTCAGCAAAGCCACAAACATATGCCCCCGGGACCGCTAAGATCCATCGCCAAGACAACCGGTTTCGCATTGCACACTGTGGTGAGCCGGAACCGGCGGGTGGCGCAGTTGTACCTCAACTGGCTCGGGCGTGTCTGCCGCGCCGCCCCGGATCGGGCGTGGAAGGAGTTCGTCTACAACTCGGTTCGGAGTGTCGCGTGGCCGGCGGTCCGCCTTAAAGAGGTAACGACCCGGTTTCCCGGCTGCGAACTCGACGTGACTCTGACCCCGCACGTGAACGAGCTGGATTTCCAGTTGGCCCAGCTCTACCGTTCCATGCCCTACGAGACGGAAGTTTTCCGCTGGCTGGCCACCCGCTCCTATTCGACCATCGTGGATATCGGGGCGAACCTCGGCGTCTTCTCAATCTACTTCGCCAAACGCTTTCCGGAAGCAGGCGTTTACGCGTTCGAGCCGTCGCGAAAAGTGTTCTCGCGTTTAGTGTCGAACGCGGCCGCCAACGGAGTTTCGAATCTCCATGTCTTCAACTGCGCGATTTCTTCCGAGTCCGGCTTTCTGAATTTTCATGAGCCGGCAGGGCATGAAACCAATGGCTCGCTGAATGCCGACTTTGCGTCTATCTTTTCGACGAACGTCAGTGTGACGCCGGTTCCGGTACTGGCCGCTTCCGCGATGGAGTGTTTTATGAAGAAGCCGCCGGTTCTGGTGAAAATCGACGCCGAGGGCTCCGAACCCCAGGTGCTCCTTTCGCTTCGGGAACTGATCCAGCGCCATCGGCCCGATCTTCTGATCGAAGTGCTTTCAGTCACGGAGGCGGCTTTGAACGATTTATGGTTTGTCCGGGACGGCAGCTACCAGTTATTCAATATTCGTCCCGAAGGGTTGGTCAGACGGGAACGGTTCCTCGCCACGGGCTATCGGGACTACGCCTTGTTGCCTGCGCATGATTCGATGAAAGGGGTATAGGGCTAATTGTCGATCGCCACTTTCATTCGTGAAGACGCGACTCCGGAGCCGTGGATTTTCCCCGCACAGGGCACCGCGGCGCCTGCCATCTGCTGTCCGGCCGGCTCGCGTTGCCCGGCACGATCCTGCCGCTTTCCTTCCCGCCGGAGGGGAAATACACTCCTGCAGGATAACCGCCTATGAGCCCCGCGATCCTTACTTCCGACCTGACGCCGCTATGTGTCGATCTGGACGGCACGCTCATCAGGACGGACCTGCTGTTCGAATCGGCCGTCCGTCTTCTGAAGCACAAGCCCTGGCTCATATTTCTTTTGCCTGTCTGGCTCCTGCAAGGCAGGGCTGTGCTGAAGCGGAATCTTGCCCGGCGCGTCTCAATCGACCCCCGCCTGCTGCCCTACGATGAACGCTTCCTCGACTGGCTGCGCGCCGAAAGTGCTCGCGGCAGAGAAATCCTGCTGGCCACTGCGGCCGACGAGTTGCTCGCCCGCGCCGTCGCCGATCATCTCGGCCTTTTCAGCCGGGTCCTTAGCAGCGACGGCAGCATCAATCTCAAGGGGAGGCAGAAACTCGAGGCGCTGCGCCGCCAGATAGGCCGAGACTTCGAGTACGCCGGAGATTCAAAAGCGGATCTGGAGATATGGCGGGGATGTTCGGGTGCAATCCTCGTGAATGCTTCTCCGGGCCTCAGAAGACGCGTCGCGGGGATGGGTCGCATCGTTATCACGTTCGAAAAACAAGGCGGCGGAATCCGGAGCTACCTTCGCGCTCTGCGCGTTCACCAATGGGCCAAGAACATCCTGATCTACGTGCCTCTGATTACATCGCATCAGCTGGTGCACGGTACGCTCGTACTCAGAGCGACAATCGGTGCGGTTCTCCTCAGCCTTTGCTCCTCCGCGCAGTATGTTCTGAACGATCTGATCGATCTGGATGCCGATCGAAAACATCCCGTGAAGAGAAAGCGTCCCTTCGCCGCGGGCACATTGCCGATCTGGACCGGCATGCTTCTCGCTGGGGGCCTGCTTGCGGCAAGCCTGATCACGGCATGGATTGCATCCCATTTGCTGGCTGCATTGCTCTCCATCTACTTTGCCGTTTCGTTATCTTATTCGCTGTATCTGAAGAAACTTCTTTTGCTGGATGTTTTCGTGCTGTCGGGCCTCTACACCTTTCGAATCATCGTCGGACACATGGTAATCGGGGTGGAGTTCTCGGTTTGGCTGGTTTCTTTTTCCCTGTTTCTCTTCATCAGTCTCGCCTTCTGCAAACGCATGGCGGAACTGCGAATGCTCGCCCAGTCCGGTACCGGAGTTACCGGCCGCGCCTATGAATCCGCGGATGCATCGCAGGTGAACCTCTTTGGAGTGTGCAGCGCTTTTCTTTCCGCAGTGGTCTTTATCCTGTATCTGCAAAGCGACAAAGTCCGCGAGTTGTACCGTCAGCCACAGGTGCTTTGGCTTCTTGCGCCTGTATTCCTCTATTGGATTACTCGCACCTGGATGCTCGCGCATCGCGGCAACATAGAAGTGAATGACCCCGTTCTCTTCGTTCTTAAAGATCGCGCCACCTATATAGTTGGCGCCATTTCAGGCCTGATTATGCTGGCGGCCACGCGCGCCTGGTTTCTTCCGCTGCACTGGTAATGCCCGAATTGAATCCGCTGCGGCCACAGGTGACAGGATTGGCTCTGCCAGTGCCGCCGGTCGAAACGGACGCGGCACATGCAACGGAGCCACTGCAGCAAAACCTTCGGCAGCCGGGGCTCTTCGAAAATACGGTTTCAGCCATCTGCTACGAAATTGCGTCGTCGCAGACCGTTCACGGAGGTCCGGCTGAGTTACCGCCCTACAACGACCTGACGGCTTTCGTGCTCGGTCAATGGTGGCGCATGCCGCGCTTCCTGGCGTGGCCGGTGCGGATCGCTACCCTCGTGTTCGCACTGAACGGACTGGCGCAGGGCGCACTGTTCCACCGCCTCGCGCCACATAAGAGGTTCCATCAGCTGG
>Ga0182030_10014915_pt1 | contig 15275 bp, 12 predicted proteins | sample 812S3MmetaG_FD_121299 | JGI IMG/M metagenome (GOLD analysis project Ga0182030, IMG submission 121299) | Permafrost microbial communities from Stordalen Mire, Sweden - 812S3M metaG (Illumina Assembly) | ecosystem: Environmental > Terrestrial > Soil > Wetlands > Permafrost | place: Sweden... | reverse complement strand
GGCCGGCTCGCGCGTGGTGTATGAGCGCAACCAGGCCTATGTGCCACGCCCCGACGGCGTGCCGAACTTCACCGCCGGACCGAAGCTCGTCCATATAGATCGGGTCGAGTGGCATGTGCTGCCGGATGCGGCGACGGCCGCGGCGGCGATGCAGGCGGGTGAGCTCGACTGGTGGGAGGTACCAACCTTCGACCTGCTGGCGTTGCTGCGACGCGACCCGCATCTGGTGGTTGCGCAACCGGATCCACTCGGCTTTCTCGGCACATTGCGGATGAACCAGCTACAGGCGCCGTTCAACAACCCGGCCCTGCGCCGAGCCCTGCTCGGCGCGGTCAACCAGACAGATTACATGACCGCGGTTGCCGGAACCGATCAGGCGAATTGGCGTGACGGCGTCGGGGTGTTCGGCCCGGGCACGCCGATGGCAACCGATGCCGGCATGGCGGTGCTGACCAGCCCGCGCGACCTGGACAAGGTCAAACAGGCGGTCGCGGTATCGGGCTACAAGGGCGAGCGCACGGTGCTTCTGATACCGTCCGACTTTCCCACGTTGAAAGCGCTCGGCGATGTCGGCGCGGACATGCTGCAACGCATCGGCATCAACGTTGACACGCAGTACGTCGATTGGGGCAGCATGTTGCAGCGCCTGGCCAAGACCGACCCGGTCGAGCAAGGTGGCTGGAGCATCTTCCATACCTATTGGTCCGGGCTCGATCAGCTTGATCCGGCCGTGCATGTCTCGATCCGTGGCACCGGCCGCGCCGCCTCGCGCGGTTGGCCGACCAGTGCGCGCCTGGAACAATTGCGCGACGACTGGTTGACCGCCACGACACCGGAAGCACAGAAGCGGATCGCCGCCGCCATCCAGGTTCAGGTGTTCGAGGACGTGCCATATATTCCGCTGGGGCAGGTCCTGCCACCCACCGTCACCAATCGATCGGTGACAGATGTGCTTGGTGGGGGGTATCCGATATTCTGGAACCTGCGAAAGGCCTGAGGTACGCCTTGGCGGCCGCGCTCGACGCTCGGTGCTTCGCCTTAAAAATCCCCCAGTAGCCGTCCCATCCCGGCGATCTTGTCGGCGAAACCAGCGGTGCGCAGCGCATGCCAATACGTTGCCGTATTGATCGCGATCACCGGTTTGCCGAGGAACAACTCGGCCGCGGCCGCCAGCTTCACCATGCTCAGATTGGTGCCAACCTGCAGAATGGCATCGATGTCCGGCCCATCGAGCTCCAGCAACTTGTCCCGCAAAACCGCCGGCGGAACTTCCGCAATCGCGGTCCAGCTCGGGCATTGCAGGCACAGATCGCGCACGACCTGATAGCCGCTTTCCTCGAAATACTGGCGGACCGCGGCGTTCGCCACCGGGAAATACGGTGTGAGGAACGCGATCCGCTTGGGGTTGCCATAGGCTTCCAGAGCCGCCTTGCACGCGTGCGAGCCGATGCTGATGCGCACGCCGGACTCGCGCTCGACCTTTTCCTGGAACGCCGCGGCGCCCGCCACGCCATCGAAGAACGTCACCGCCGACATACCCATCACCAGGTAATCCGGCTCGCATGTCATGACACTGCGCACCGCATCGAGCACGTTGTTGCCGATCAGCGTGGTGCCGGCCTTGAACGTTTCATTGCTGACGGCCTTGGCGTTCGGCGTGAAAATCCGGCTGTAATGGTTGGTGACGCCCGGCGGTCGCATGGCCTCGAAATCTGGTTGCACCACCGTATTGGTGGATGGCCCGATCACGCCGAACTTCGCCCGATAGCCCAATACGTCGCGCATCGCCGCCTCCCCTATTCTGCTGCCTTCGGTTCTTCGTCTCGCGCCCAGCGACGCTCGAACTCCCACACCTCCGGAAATCCCATCAGCTCGCACATACGGGCGAACCCATAGCTCTCTTGGGCCGGCAGCGCGGTGCTGTCGCCATGCTGGCGCAGATGCCCGAACACCCGTTCGGTCGCGGCGGCGACGGCGAGGAAGCCGACCGCCGGGTAGATCGCAATGTTGTAGCCGATTTCCTTCAGGCGTGCCGCCGGCAACAGGGGTGTGCGGCCGCCCTCAACCATGTTGGCGAGCAGCGGGGCATCGATCTCCTGGCCAATGCGGACCATTTCGTCCTCGGATTCCGGGCTTTCAACGAACACGATATCCGCGCCCGCGCGGGCAAAGGCACGGCCACGTGCAATCGCCTCGTCCAGCCCCAGCGTGGTCCGCGCATCGGTTCGCGCAATGATCAGGAAATCCGTGGACTTGCGGGCCGCGACCGCGACCTCGATCTTCAGGCACATGTCGCGGGTCGGAATGACGCGGCGACCCGGCGTGTGGCCGCATTTCTTCGGCACCTCCTGATCCTCGATCTGGATGGCCGCGATGCCCGCCGCCTCGTAGCCCAGCACGGTGTGATGCACATTCAACAGACCGCCATAACCGGTGTCGGCGTCGGCGATCACCGGGGTCCGGCACGCCTGGGCAAAGCGGCCCATTCGGGTCACCATGTCGGTGTAGGTCGCGACCCCTGCATCGGCGATCCCGAGATATGACGCGACGGTGCCGAAGCCGGTAGCATACAGCGCCGGGAACCCCATGCCATCGGCGACCCGGGCGGAGATCATGTCGAATATCCCCGGTGCCACGATGAAGTTGTGCGCCTTGAGCGTCGCCTGCAATCTTGCATCAGCCATCGCAACGTTCCTCCTGGGGTTTGAATTTCTCGCCACGCGTGCGCCGCCGCGGCACCGCATCCAACAGCCGGCGCGTATAGGCATGTCGGGGATGGCGCAGCACCTCGGCTGGCGTCCCCTGCTCGACAATGCGGCCGGCATGCATGACCGCGACCGACGAACAGAGATGATGCACCAAGGCCAGGTCGTGGCTGATGAACACCATCGTCAGTCCCAGCCGATCGCGCAATTCCATCAGCAGCAGCAGGATCTGCGCCTGCAGCGAGACGTCCAGGGACGACACCGGCTCGTCGGCGACCAGCAGGTCCGGTCCGACCGCCAGGGCGCGCGCGATTGCCATGCGCTGCCGCTGGCCGCCGGAAAGCTGGTGCGGATAGCGGCCGAGCAATCCGCCATCCAGCCCGACGCGACGCAGCAGCTCGACCGCGTGCTCGGTGCGGTGACGCCGCTTCACCCCGACCAGCGCCAGGCTTTCGCCCAGCAAATGGCCGACGGTCTTGCGCGGATTGAGCGACGACCCCGCATCCTGGAACACCATCTGCATCCGCCGCCGATACGGCCGCAACGCGGCATCTGACAACCCGGTCAGCGCGGTGCCATCAAAGCGCAGCGTGCCGGTGGTTGGTTGTTCCATTTGCAGGATGATGCGGGCCGTCGTCGACTTGCCGGAGCCGCTTTCGCCGACCAGGCCAAGCACGCCGCCGCGCGGCACCGACAGGCTGACATCCTCCATCGCCGCATGATCGTGTCGGTGCCCCAACAGCCGCGGCAGCAACCGCTGCGTCAGCGGATAGGTCTTGCCGATGCCGACAAGTTCCAGCAGCGGTACCGTCATATGACCGGGTTCCAACAGGCCACGCCATGGCCGTCCAGCGGGACCAGCGGCGGCCGCTTGATCTCGCAACGACCCAGACGCAGCGCGCAGCGTGGCTGGAACGGACAACCATCGCCCAGCTCCGCCGGCACCGGGGACGCACCTTGGATCGGCCGCAGATCGCCCGCGCGATCACTTAGCCGCGGCACGCATTCGATCAACGCCCGCGTGTAGGGCTGCTTCGGTGCGTCGAACAGCGTGCCGACCGAACCATCCTCCATCACCATCCCGCCATACAGCACGATGGCGCGGTCGCAGATCTCGGCCATCAGATCGAGGTTGTGAGTAATGAACAGCAGCCCCAACCCCAGACGCTGCCGCAGGTCGCGCAGCACGCTGACGATCTGTGCCTGCACCGTGACATCCAGTGCTGTCGTCGGCTCATCGGCGATCAACAGGCGGGGATGGCAGGCGACCGCCATGGCAATCAGCACCCGTTGGCGCATTCCGCCGGAGAATTGATGCGGATATTGCCCGAGTCGTGCCGCGGCGTTGCGAATGCCGACCAGCTCAAGTGTTTCGACAGCGACATCGCGTGCGGCCCGGGCGCTCACGCCGCGATGCGCGCGCACCACGTCGGTCAGTTGCACCCCGATCGGAAACACCGGATTGAGGCCCGACATCGCGTCCTGGAACACGATCGAGATCACCCCGCCGCGCAGCTGCCGCATCGTCGCCTCGTCGGCCTGCGTCAGGTCCTGGCCATCGAGGCGAATGCTGCCCCCGACAATCCGGCCGGGATGGCGCAACAGGCGCAGGATGGCCAGCGCCGTCTGGCTCTTGCCCGACCCGCTCTCGCCGACCAGCCCGACGGCTTCCCCGGCCTCGACCGTCAGGCTGACGCCGCGGACCACGTCGACCATGCGCCCACCCACCGGAAAGCCGACGCGCAGATCCTCGATTTCCAGCAGTGCCATGTCAGAGGCGTGCCATGTCAGGGGCGTGCCATGTCAGAGGCGTGCCATCTCAGATCTGGGCCATCGCTAGATCACCAGCCGCCCGGCGCCGGCCGACTTGCGTGGGTCGAGCGTATCGCGCAACGCATCGCCCAGCAGGTTGAAGCCGATGACGGTGATGGAGATCGCCAGGCCCGGAAACACATAGGTCCACCAGGCGCCCGAATAGATGAACTGCCGCGCATCGGCCAGCATGTTGCCCCAGCTCGGCGCCGGTGGCTCCACGCCCAGGCCAACGAAGGACAGCGACGCCTCCACCACGATGCCGACCGCGATCAGCAGCGTCGCCTGCACGATCACCGGCGACAGGCAGTTCGGCAGCACGTCGCCCAGCATGACCGGCCACAACCTTGCGCCTTGCAGCCGGCGCGCCTGCACATACTCCGCCCGCGCCTCCAGCAGTGCCGCGCCGTAGGCCACGCGCGCCAGCGGCGGCATGTAGAGAATGCCAACCAGCAGCACGATCTTGCTCTCGTTGGGCAGGCTCCAACCGCCAAGCTCCACTGGCCCGACACCAACGATCCCGACGATCGCAATGGCCCAGATGAGCAGCGGGATGGAGGCAAGCCCATCCATGGTGCGCATCGCCAGCTGTTCCCAGACCCCGCGGATCACTGCCGCGGTCAGGCCGAGGGTCACGCCGCCGAACATGCCGATCGCCACCGCCAGCAACCCGACGGCGAGCGACGGACGGGCGCCCCAGATCAGCCGGCTGACCATGTCGCGCCCGTCCTGGTCGGTGCCCAGCCAATGCGCGGCATTTGGCGGCAGCAGCTTGGCGCTGAGATTGACCGCCAGCGGATCATACGGCGCCAGCAATGGTGCCGCGATCGCCACCAGCAACACCAGACAGACGATGATCCCGCCGATGCGTCCAGCCGGACGCCGCGCGATAGCCCCCATCATGGCAATATGCCGGTTCATTCCGCCAACCGTGGATCGAGCAGGCGATAGAGCAAATCGGCGACCAGGTTGGCGAACAGGAACAGCGCCGTGATGACCAGCACGATGTCGAGGATCACGATGTAATCGCGGCGCAGGATCGCATTCAACAGCGCCCGCGACATGCCGGCGATGTTGAACACATGTTCGACAATCAGCGCCCAGCCGAACATGTAGCCAAACGACATCGCCGCGACCGTCACGATCGGACTGAGTGCGTTGCGCAGCACGTAGACCATGAGCCGGCCGCGCGGCAGGCCCATGGCGCGCGAGACCCGCACATGGTCGGCCAGCAGCACGTCGCCCACGCTCGATCGCGTCATGCGGCTGATGATGGCGACGTAATAAAGTCCGAGCGCCATCGCGGGCAGCACCATCGCGCGCAGATGGGCACCGACACCGTCGCGCCACGGCACGTCGCCACCGGCGGGAAACCAGCCGAGCCCGACCGCACCCCAGGCGATCAGCATGAGACCAAGCCAGAAGCTCGGGATCGAGACGCCCAATGTCGCGATCCCGCGGGCAAGCTGGTCGATCCAGCGATCCTCGTACAGGGCCGAAACGATGCCCAACGGCACCGATATCACCAGCGCCAGCAAAAACGCCCACAGCACCAGTTCAACGGTGACCGGCAAGGTCTGCACGAGCGTCCGGGAGATCGAGGTGTCGTCAACCAGCGACCTGCCCAACTGCCCGCGCAACGCGTTGCCCGCCCAACTGAAATATTGCGCGACGACCGGCCGGTCCAACCCGTTATCATGATCGAACGTGGCGATATCGTCCTCGGACGCATCCATGCCCAGCACCACGCGCGCCGGCGACACCGGAATGGCATGCACCAGCGCGAACAGCACGATGCTGGCCATCACGAGCACGCCAATGGAGCCGAGCAGCCGGTTGAGGAAAGCCCACAGCAAAGTTCAGCTCACGCTCACATCGCGCACCATGATCGTCAGGCCGGTGTTCGGCCTGAACCCCTGCACGCGGTCGCGCCACGCATTGGCAACCACGACAAAGCCAAGCCAGATGTTGGGGCAATCCGCGGCGAGGATGTCCTGGATCTTTTTCAACACCGGATCGAGCCGCGCGGAATCGGTGTAGCGATAGCTCTCCTGAATCGCCGCGTCCAACGCCGGATTGGTGTAGCCCGACGACTTGGACATGAGCTGGTCGGCGGTATCGCAAAGCTGGATGATGAAGGTCGGGTCGCTCGGCGCCATCAGCGGCAGCAGCGACGCGACCTGGGTTCCCGCGATATCACGCGTCAGGATCTGCGGCTGTTCCATCAGCGTCAGCTTCATGGTGATCCCGGCCTGCGCAAGCTGCGATTGCATCACCACAGCCGCGTCCTTGGCATCGAACAGATACGGGATTGTCGGGATGAGCAGCTCGAATGTCGCTTTGTCGGCGTATTTCGATTTGGCAAGGAATTCCTTCGCGCGCGCCAGGTTGAAGCCGTTCTCCTGATCAGCGGCGGCGTTGTAGTAGGACGTGCCGGTCGGGGCCGGCGTCGCGGTCGCGTCCAGCAGGCCGTAGAACACATCCTTGGCGATGGTCTTCCGATCGATCGCGCAGGACACTGCCTTGCGGAAATTCACATCGTCGAACGGTGGCCGCTTGGTGTTGGTCTGCATGAACCACATGCCGCCGAGCGCGACCTTGCTGCCGGTCTTGATCCCCGGCGTGGTCTGCAACCGAACGAAATCACGCGGCGGCGGCGCGCTGATGATGTCGGCCTGGCCGGTCATCAGATACGCGAGCCGCGTCGCATCCTCCGGCACGATGCGGGCGACCACCCGATCCCAGGCCGGCACGCCTTTGCGCCAGTAATTCGGGTTGCGCTTCATCTCAAGCTGCGCATCCGGCTGCCAGGACACAAAGATCGCCGGCCCAGTGCCAACGCCGACCGGCGCGGTCTTGAAGGCGTCGTCGCCCATCGCCTCGCGACTGCCTTTCGGGAAGATCCCCATGAACTTCGTCATGTATTGCAACCACGGCCGGTACGGATGCTTCAGCTTGAAGACCACACGCGTCGGGCTCTCGACGGTGATGGATTCAATCGGTGAGAACAGCGTGCGGCGGATCGATTTGTTCTTCGGATCGAGCATGTAGTCGTAGGAGTATTTCACGTCCTCGGCGGTGAATTTCTGGCCGTTCTGGAACGTGACATCGTCGCGCAAATCGAACGTAAAGGTCAGCGCATCATCCGACACGGTCGGCATGGCGCGCGCGAGACACGGCACTGGATTGCCGTCGAGATCGACCTCCAGCAGATTCTCGAACACCGCGTTGGTGATCGCCATCGCGTCATGATTCGAGGTCTGGATCGGATCGAGCGTCGTCGGATTGTTCGGCAACGCAATGGTCAGCGTCTTGTCGGCGCCGAGCGCGATATGCGGGTCGAGCAGCCCAAGGCCAGCGGCGGCGATGCCGGCCTGCACCAGCTCACGTCGATTCAGCTTCATGATGCAATGTTCCTCATGCGGCGACAGTGTTGGAAAGGACCCGACCCGGCGGGTCGGCTTGGCGCTGGATCACCCCGGCGCGCACCGCCGCCGGGGTGCAGCGAACCTGCCCCCCATCGGCGAACGCATAGAGCGGCTGTTGCGTGGTGTGGCACGATTCAATCGCCACCGGGCATCGCCCGGCGAGATAGCAGCCGGGGGGAAGATCGATCGGGCTGGGAATCTCGCCAGCCAGGACAGCGGCCTGCACGCCATCGACCCGACGATGTGACGGGTCGGGTGCGAGGTGCGCTGCCAGCAGCGCCTTGGCGTAGGGATGACGCGGCGCGTTGAACACCTGCTCGCGCGTGCCAAGCTCGACGATCTGGCCAAGATACATGACCGCCACGCGATGGCTTAGTTGCTCAACCGTATTGAGGTCGTGCGAGATGAACAGGTAGGACATGCCCAGTCGGGCCTGCAGCTCGCGCAGCAATGCCACAATCCCCACGCGGGCCATCGGGGTCAGCGCCGAGGTGGGTTCATCCAGCACGATCAGGGCCGGCTCCGCGGCAATCGCGCGGGCAATGCCGACGCGCTGCTGTGCCCCGGCGCTCAGGCCACGCGGGCGCAGACGTGCCACCGCGGGATCGAGACCAACCAACGTCAGCAGCTCGGCGATCCGGCGCGGATCGGGACGCAGCAGTGCCTCGCCAAGAATCCGAGACACGGTCCAGCGTGGGTCCAGCGCGTCCAGCGGATCCTGAAAGACAATCTGAATGCGCCGGCGCATGACCCGCAGGTCGCGCGGCATGGCGCGCAACAGGTCCTTGCCCTCGAACACCACCTCGCCGGCATCGGCATCCAGCAGGCGCAGCACGCAACGCCCGACCGTGGTCTTGCCGGAGCCGCTTTCACCGACCAGACCCAGCGTCTCGCCGCGGCCGATCGTCAGGTCCACGCGATCGACCGCTTGCAACGTCTTGCCGGAGCCGCGCAGGCGGAAATGCTTGGACAGGCCCCGCACCGCCAGCAGTTCCGCCGGCGCAACGGGCGGCACCGGCGGCGGCGCATAGGCCAGCGACAGCAACGTCCGGCTGTAGCTGTCCTTCGGGTCGGCGAAGAACGCCGCCGTACGATCCGACGCGACAATGCGGCCGTCCTGCATCACCAGAACGCGGTCGCAATAATTGGCGATGATGCCAAGGTCCTGGGTCATCAGCAGCACAGCCGACCCGGCTGCGCGCGATGTCCTCGCGAGCTCGTCGAGGAACTGTGCCTGGATCGTTACGTCGAGGCCGCTGGTCGGCTCGTCCGCCACCAACAGGCGTGGCCCCGCCCCCGTCGCCATCGCGATCAGCACGCGCTGCGCCATCCCGCCGCTGATCTCATGCGGGTAGGAGCCGGCGCGCCGTTCAGGATCGTTGAGCCCGAGCTGTCGCAGCAGCCCGACCGCGCGGGCCGCCGCCTGCACCGACGATAGTTTCAGGTGCGCGCGCAGCACGGACCGGATCTGCCCGCCCACGGTATGCAATGGGCTCAGCGAGCCGCGGGGGTTTTGCACGATCAGGCCGATCTGGCTGCCGCGCCGCGCCCGCCGCGCGGCTTCGGGCAGCCGCAGCAGATCGACGCCCTCGATCATCACGCTGCCGCCGAGGATGCGCCCAGGCTGACGCACCAGACCTAGCAACGCCAGGCCAAGGGTGGACTTGCCGCTGCCGGAATCGCCGGTCAGGCCGACGATTTCGCCGGGCGCGATGTCGAACGACACATCACGCACGGCGGGCACACCGCGAAAGCCGACCGACAGATCGCGCACGGACAGAATCGGCGGTGGCAGGATCGGCGGTGGCAGGATCGGCGCGGCCTCACTTGGCATGGCGCCGCTCCAACCCATTGCCGAACGCGGCATAGCCGAACACGGTGATGGAGATCGCAATGCCTGGGAACACCGACGGCCACCACTCCCCCTGCACGATGCCGTCCGCGCCGGCCGCAATCATCAGGCCCCATTCCGGCGTGGGCGGTCGCACGCCCGCACCAACGAAACTCAATCCCGCCGTCATCAGGATGGCGAAGCCGATGGTCACCGAAGCCTGGATCATCGCCGGTGCCAGGGCGTTGGGGAGTACATGCCGCAGGGCAATGAAGGCTTCGCTCTTGCCCAGTACCCGCGCCGCATCGATGAAGCCGCGGTTGCGCTGGGTCAGCACCTCACTGCGCGTGAGGCGCACATAGATCGGCGTGTAGAGCAGCGCGAGGGTGACGACGATGGTGGCGTTGCTGCGCCCCGCCAGCGTCACCAGAATCATTCCGGTGATGAACACCGGAAAGGATTGCACAAGGTCGGAGATCCGCATCACCAGCGCACCCAGCCAGGTGCGCGCGGTGCCGGCCAACAAGCCGATCAGGCTGCCCGTGATGAGGGAGAACAGGTTGGCGCCGACGGCGATCGCCACATCGGCGCGCGGCGCGGCCAGGACACGGGAAAACACGTCGAGGCCGGCGCCGTCGGTGCCGAACCAATGGATCGGGTCGTGCGGCGCGCCGGTAAAGACCTGCCCGAGCAGATGCGGCAAATCGGCCAGATCGGGCGGCGGCACCATGATGTCGTCGCTGGGCCGGCCGACATCGAACGGCGTGATCCAGGGACCGACCAGCATGAGCACGAGTGAGGCCAGCACGATCGCTCCACCCAGCCGGAACAGCAGGTCGGTGACCGGACGTGCCGTGTGCGCCTGGAGATCCAGGTCCAGCAGCGCGGTTTCGATCTGCGCGGAATCGCTCATGCGTGCAACCGCGGATCGAGCAAGGCGTGCACCACGTCGAGTGCGAGATAGACGAACAGCGAGATCGCGGCGATCACCAGCACCACCGCCTGGATGGCGGGATAATCGAACGCGAGCACGGAGCGCACCGCGTACTGGCCGATGCCGCCGAGCGAAAACACCGTCTCGATCAGCACGGCACCACCGAGGATGTAGCCGTAAAGCACACCCAGCAATGTGAGCGCCGGCACCAGCGCGTTCTTCAGGGCAATGGTGGCGATGCGCGACGGCGACAATCCGCTGGCCTGCGCATACAGCACATAATCTGACCCCAGGACGCGCACCATGTTCTGGCGTACCATCTTCACGATCGGGCCGGACAGCACGAATACCTTGGTGAGCACGGGCAGCATCAGGTGGTGCACGCCGTCGCGTAACGTTATCATGTTGCCAGCCAGCAACGAATCAACGGTGATGAAGCCGGTGACCGCGTGCGGTGGCGACAGCATGGGATCCAGCCGGCCGAGCGGCGGCGGCGCCCAGCCGAGCACCGCGAAAAACACGAAGATAAACAGCAGGCCCCACCAGAATTCCGGCTGCGACCCGGCAAACAGGCTGTAGCTGAAGGTCAGCCGATCGGCGATGCCGCCAGGGCGGAGCGCACACAGCATGCCCAACGGCACCGAAATGAAAAACGCCAGCACGAAGCTGATGGTGATCAGCTCGATCGTCACCGGCAGCGTGCGACCGATATCGCTTGCCACCGGATCACCGCTGACCCAGGAGCGGCCGAGATCGCCCTCGAGCAATCCATGCGCTCCTGGAATGACGCCGAGATAATCACCGAGTTGCACCAGCACCGGGCGATCCAGCCCGAGCGCGTGCTTCGACGAGGCATAGGCCTCGGGCGAGGCGTTCTGCCCCACCAGCCGCGCCACCGGATCGGCCGGCAGCATGCGGATCGCGAAGAACACCACCAGCGCCAGCCCCAAAAGCTGCACCAGCGAGGTCGCCAGCCGACGGGCGATGAAGCTCAGCACAGGGTCGTCCGAGGCGTCACACCAAGCGCCGGATCACGGATCCAGCCGCAGCTCGAACAGGCGCAGCGCGTTGTCGGGATGCCAGGTGATGCCGTGCAGCTTGTCGGAGAACGCCCATTGCGTCTTGGTCTCCACCAGCGGCACCCAGGCAAGATCGCTCTGCACGATCTCCTGCATGCTGCGCACCATCGGCTCGCGCTTTGCCGGATCCGATTCCACCAGTGCCGCGGCGAACAGCCGATCCACCTCGGGATTGCTGTAGTTGACCGGGTTGTTGACCCCGCCCGCCGCCGTCGAAACGAAAAACAGTTTCGTCGCGTAGACGACATCCGGGCCGACCGGCTTCTCAATGTCGCTGATCGCCATCGGCAGATCCTTCTTCACCATGCGGCGATCGGCAAGTTGCGTCTGCGGCATCGGATCAAGCTGCACCGGAATGCCGACATCGCCGAGCGCCGATTGGATCGTGGTCGCGATCGGGCCAAGATAGGATTCGCGCTCTGCGGTGAACGCCAGGCGGAAGCTGGCGGCGTATTTCTCCAGTCCCTTGCCGCCGGGAAATCCAGCCTCAGCCAGCAGCGCGCGCGCCTTGTCGGGGTCCTGCGTGTATTGCGTGTCCGGCTTGACGTAGCCGTTCAGCACCTCGGTGTACAGCGCGTCCCATTTGCGCGCCTGGCCGGCGTAGCCGATCGAAACGATCTGGCGATACGGCATGGCGTACGCGATGGCCTCGCGCATTTTCGGATTGTCGAACGGCGGGGTTTTCCAGTTCAGTTGCAGCGACAGCGTCTCGTTGCCGTAGATGCCGGCGACGTGCACCCCACGCGCCTTGCCGAGGTTTTCGAACTCGCGGACCGTCAGGCGTTGGGTCAGTTGCGCCTGGCCCGAGCGCAATGTCAGCGCGCGATTGGCGCTCTGCGGCACCTTCTTGATGACGACGCGATCGATCGCCGGCTTGCCCCGGTAGTAGTCGGGGTTGGCGCGCATGATGAACTCGTCGTCCTTCACCCATGACTCGAGGCAATAGGCGCCAAAGCCAGGGGAGTTCACGGTGTTGGCGTAGATGTGGCTCCATGGGTCGGCCGGCGTGGCGTGTTTCTTCATCTCCACGCTGTCGAACGGCGCCATGGAGTAGATGGTCAGCACGGTCAGCAGCAACGCGTTGTCGCTGGACTGGCGGATCCGCACGGTGTGGTCGTCGACCTTGGTGACGGCGTCGCCTAGGTCTTTGCTGCCACCGTTGAACACGCTGCGGTCGAACCCGGCGATCGAACCCACGCTGCCAAGGAACCAGTTGATCGGCACCTGCCCGCTGACCGATTTGCCGCGTGCCAGGGTGTAGATCACGTCATCGGCGCTGAACACATTGCCGGCGCAGCTCTTGACGCCCTGGCGCAAATGCATCGTCCAGGTCTTGGTCGCAGCATCATGCTCCCACTTCTCGATCAATCGCCCCTCGAAATGATGAAAATCGAGCTGGCGGATGCCTTCGTCGTTCGGCTGCGCGGCATAGGGATAGTAAAGTAGCGGCTCCATCAGGTTGATGAATCCGGTCTGCGAGGTGTTCACCGCGACCGACGGCCCGTCGTAGTCGAGACCGGCGGGCACGTCTTCCGCGAGGTAGAGCAACTGGGACTGCGCGGGTGGCGTTTGCGCCCGCGCGAGACCGACCGGCAACAGCCCCGCAAGCAACGCGGCGATCAAATGTTTCGGGGTCATGCTGTCACTTCCTCATGCGGACGGAGGGCGTTTTCGGGGGGGACCAACAGGCGCGTGAGAACGCGGACGTCGGCCAGCGAGTCGAGATCGTCGACGGCATCGATCAGCGCCTGCTGTTGCGCGGGCGGCAGCTTGGTGTGGGCGAAATCGCAGCACCGGCGGAATTTCTTCAGATGCTGCGCGCGGGTCAGGCGCCGCGTTGGGCTGGCGAGCATCGCGGTGCAATGCCACGCCAGGGTCGTGTCATCGGTCAGCCGGACGGACACATCGACCGGCAGCAGTGCGTTGGGATCTGCGCTGCCGTCCGACAGCATGCGGATGCGCTGGGCCAGCGCATGCGTCGTGGGATCGGTCAGCGCAGCGTCGCGGTAATGCGCGAGATCGATCTCACCATGCAACAACACCTTGGCAGCGATGTAGGCCATGCACAGCCGCGCATAGTTCGGTGTGGGATCGGCCACGTCGGGACGCGCGCACAGCCGCGCCGTCACCGGCGGGCCGACGATCTCGATCGCGGCGATGTCGTCGATGGCGAAACCGTACCGCGCGCGCAATTCGATGATGCCCTCGATGCCGGCATGCGTCGCACGGCCGGCGGGATAGGGCTTGTGGCTGAGCTCGGCGATACGCCAGACACGACCAAGGTCGGCCAGGACCTCGGTGAGGTCCCATTCGCCCTCGAACAGCCGCAGATAGCCGTAGGGACCTTCAAACGTGTCGATGGGTCCGACCATTCCGGCCCGCGTCAGATCGACCGATTGCACCGCGGCACGCGCGTTCATCCCGACCTGCATCGGTAACGCGGTGCTGCCCTCGACATGCGGCTGCAACGTGCCGCTGGTCTGGGCGTATTGCACCCCGAACGCCCCCACCAGCTCCGCCTCGCTGAGCCGCATCAGGCGGCCCACCGCCGCGGTGGCGCCGAAGCCGCCGGCGGTGGCGGGTCGGAAGAACCGCATGGCGGAGCGAGACGCGATCCCAAGCCCCGCGGCGATATCGACCCCGACGGCAGCCGCGGTCAGCAGCTCGCGGCCGGTGACGCCGCCCTGGCGTTCGGCGACCGCGATCGCGGCCGGCAGCGTGGTGGTCAGCGGATGCAGCACGGCGCGCTCGTGCACGCAGTCGTATTCTTGACAGTGGCCCTGGAAGCCATTGCGCAGCGCGGCGGTGGTGGCGGGCACACGTTCCCGCGTGCCCCACACCGTAGCTTGTGGGTCCGTCCCCCAGCCGGCACTCGCACTCGCCAGTGCGTCGGCGCCATAGGCGGTGGAGCCGGCCATCACGACGCCCAGCGTGTCGAGAATGAAGACCTTTGCCTGCGCCACGGCGTCGGCGGACAGATCCTCGAAGCGCGTGGTCAGGGCGTGGCGTGCGAACGCCCGCGCGGCGTGGCCCGGCGGCACGCTCATGCGGCGTTCGCGGTGACGGCGGCCTCGAGCGCGGCGAGGCTCATCAGATCGGCGTATTTCTGCCCCATGTCGAACAGGTTCGCTTCATGCGGGCCGAGCGCACGATCGCCGACGCAGTCGGTGACGACGATCGTGCGGAAGTTGTGACTGCACGAATCGACCACCGTGGCGCGCACACAGCCGCTGGTGGTGCAGCCGCTGACCAACAGCGTGTCGACGCGACGCCCGGCCAGCCAGCCCGCCAGCGTGGTGCCGAAGAAGGCGCTGGCATTGGTCTTGCGGATCACCAGCTCGCCTTGCCGCGGCGTGAGCTCGGGCACGATCTGCGACAGTGGGCTGGTCTCCGTCAGGCCGCGCAGTGCCGGCACCTTGGTGGTGAAGCCGCCGCAGTCCGCGCCGTCGTCGGCATAAACCACGCGGGTGTGGGCCACCGGCCAGC
>Ga0182030_10014914_pt1 | contig 15275 bp, 14 predicted proteins | sample 812S3MmetaG_FD_121299 | JGI IMG/M metagenome (GOLD analysis project Ga0182030, IMG submission 121299) | Permafrost microbial communities from Stordalen Mire, Sweden - 812S3M metaG (Illumina Assembly) | ecosystem: Environmental > Terrestrial > Soil > Wetlands > Permafrost | place: Sweden... | reverse complement strand
TTCCGGATCCATGACGATGGCCCGCGCCAGCGCCACCCGGCGCGCCATTCCGCCGGACAGTTCCGCCGGCATCAACTCCGCCGCGCCTCGCAGACCCACTGCCTGTAATTTGGTCAGCACCAACTGGCGAATCAGCCGCTCGGTCAAGTCGGTGTGCTCGCGCAATGGGAAAGCGACATTTTCGAACACGCTCGAATCAGTGAGCAGCGCGCCGTTTTGGAACAGCATGCCCATCCGCCGGCGCAGCACATAGAGTTTCGCGCGCCCCAGGCCACGCATGTTCTCGCCCGCTACTTGGATGTCGCCGCTGTCGGCCAATACTTGGCCGGTGATCAAGCGCAGCAAGGTCGTCTTTCCCGTGCCGCTCGGCCCCATGACCGCGGTGATTTTGCCCCGCGGTATCTGGATATCGAGACCCGCGAACACCGGACGTCCGCTCACCGCGTAATCCAAATTCCGAATATCAACGATGGGGGCGGTTTGATTCAATGGTTTAGCTTGCTACGCCTAAGTCCGAACGACGGGGCGTAGCGCGAGATTTTAAGCCGCGGTGGATTCCATGGCGGCTTTGTATTCACCGACGGCCGCCAAGCCATTGAGCTTGGCGCGCTTCGCCAGCGCCGTCTGTCCACCCGCAAATCCACTGGCTTTGCCCTCCCAGGCGTTGAGCGCGTCTTCCTGCAATGCGCGTCCATAGCTGAATGTCAGTCCCCAAGGCAGAGGCCCTGCCGCGTGCATGAGGCTCAAGTGCAGCGTCGCATCGGTGGGACTCTGGCCGCCCGATAAGAAGGCGATTCCCGGTACTGCCGCCGGAACCTGGCGCTTCAGCGTGCGAATAGTCGCTTCCGCGATACGCTCAGGACTCGCCTGGTCGCCGGCTTTCTTGCCCGGGATCACCATGTTGGGCTTGAGGATCATGCCTTCGAGGATCACGCGCGCGTCAAACAAATGGCTGAACACGCTATCGAGCACCATGTTAGTTACTTCCTCGCAACGTTCCAACAGATGAGCCCCATCCATGAGCACTTCCGGTTCGACGATGGGGACGATTCCAGCCTCTTGCGACAAAGCCGCATAGCGGGCCAGCGCTTCGGCGTTGACGTTGATGGCGTAGCGCGTGGGGATTCCCGAGTCGATGTTGATCACCGCGCGCCACTTGGCAAAGCGCGCGCCCAGCTTGTGGTATTCGGCGAAGCGCTCGCGCAATCCATCCAACCCTTCCGTAATGGTCTCGCCGAGAAAGCCCGGCAGCGGTTTCGCTCCCAAATCGACCTTGATGCCGGGGATCATTCCCGCCTTGGCCAGATACACGGGGAACGGAATGCCGTCCTTGGTCTTTTGCCGGATGGTTTCGTCATACAGGATCACCCCGCTGATGTACGCCTGAGCGGCGGGCGCGGTGAACAACATCTCGCGATAGGCGCGCCGATTCTCTTCGGTGGATTCGAGCTTGATGGTGTCGAAGCGCTTTTTGATGGTGCCGCCGCTCTCGTCCGCGGCAAGAATCCCCCGGTTCTTGGCAACCAGGGCGCGGGCGGTGGCGTTGAGTTCTCCGATATTCATGATAATCGTATCTCTCTGATATTGACCGTTAACTTAAGGCCAAGGATAACAAACCTAGCCCCGGTCCGCCCTCGGGTGGATCTTACAGTCAAATAGGACTAAAATAGTCCTACATAGTGAATCTCACCCGACTCCAGCTTGGAGGATCGATTTTATGCTGCGTATGGGAAAAATGACGGACTACGCCACCGTCGTTCTCGCGAGTTTAGCGCAAGAGCCTGCAACGCATCATGCCGCGACGGAATTGGCCGAGCGCACGCGCCTGGGAAGGCCCACCGTGAGCAAGGTGCTCAAAGGATTGCAGCGCGCCGGCATGGTAATTTCTTCGCGCGGTGCTCAGGGTGGCTATCGCCTCGCGCGGCGGCCAGATGAAATCACCGCGGCGCAAATTCTCGATGTATTCGAAGGGCCGATCGCCATTACCGAATGCAGCGGAGCTTCCAGCCAGTGCGGCATCGAGCGCCTGTGCCGCGTGGGCGGCGCCTGGCAGCGAGTCAATGCCGCGATTCGGCGCGCCCTGGAAGACGTCACGCTGCATCAATTGGCGGGCTTGGATTCGACCGGCGTACGAGTGGCCGATCTGGCAGCGGAAATTCGCGTGAATCCTTAAAATTCGACCCCATTTAATTTAAGCCCTTAAACATCCGGAATACCGTGTCCACCAAACCTCAAGACGTCGAAGCCCTGCTCGGTCAGAAATATCGCCATGGCTTCATCACCGATATCGAATCGGACAGCTTGCCGCCCGGCCTCGACGAGGGCGTGGTGGCCGCCATTTCCAAAAAGAAGCACGAGCCGAAGTTCCTGCTGGACTGGCGACTGAAAGCATTTAAGTATTGGCAGACGATGAAGGAGCCGACCTGGGCGCATGTGCACTACAAGCCCATCGACTACCAGGACATCTCCTATTATTCCGCGCCGCGGGCGCCGGCGAATGCCCCGAAAAGCCTGGATGAAGTGGACCCGAAACTGCTCGCGACCTACGCGAAGCTTGGAATCCCCCTGCACGAGCGCGCGCGCCTGGCGGGCGTCGCGGTCGATGCCGTCTTCGACAGCGTTTCGGTCGCGACCACCTTCAAGGAAAAGCTCGGCAAAGCCGGCGTGATTTTCTGTTCGTTTTCAGATGCAGTTCGCGATCATCCGCAGCTCATCGAACGCTATCTCGGTACCGTCGTACCCACGACCGATAATTTTTTTGCCGCGCTCAATTCCGCCGTGTTCTCGGACGGCTCGTTCGTCTATGTGCCGCCCGGCGTGCGCTGCCCGATGGAGCTGTCGACTTACTTTCGCATCAATGCCGCGAAGACCGGCCAGTTCGAGCGCACGCTGATCATTGCCGCCGAGGGCGCATCGGTGAGCTACTTGGAGGGCTGCACCGCGCCCATGCGCGATGAGAATCAGCTGCATGCCGCGGTCGTTGAGTTGGTCGCGCTCGATGATGCGCAGATCAAGTATTCGACGGTGCAGAACTGGTATCCGGGCGATGAAAACGGCCTCGGCGGCATTTACAACTTCGTCACCAAGCGCGGCGAGTGCCGCGGCCGCAACTCCAAAATCTCCTGGACTCAAGTCGAGACCGGGTCTGCGATCACCTGGAAATATCCCAGCTGCGTGCTCAAAGGCGAGAACTCGATCGGCGAATTCTATTCGGTCGCGGTCGCGAACAACTATCAGCAGGCCGACACCGGCACCAAGATGATCCACATCGGCCGCAACACCAAGAGCACCATTGTGTCCAAGGGCATCTCGGCCGGGCATGCCGAAAACACCTACCGCGGACTGGTGAAAATTTTGCCAAGCGCCGCGGGAGCCCGCAATTTCACGCAGTGCGATTCCTTGCTGATGGGCCCTAAGTGTGCGGCGCACACCTTTCCCTACATGGAGGTGAAGAATCCGACGGCGACGGTCGAGCACGAAGCCAGCACCTCCAAGATCGGCGAGGACCAGTTGTTTTATTGCCTGCAGCGGGGCATCTCCGCCGAGGATGCGGTCAATATGATTGTCAGCGGGTTCTGCAAAGTGGTGTTCAAGGAACTGCCGATGGAATTCGCCGTCGAGGCACAGAATCTGCTCAGCGTGAGTTTGGAAGGCGCCGTCGGTTAACGGCCAAAGAGAGAGACTATCTTGCTTGTCATTTCCGATTTATCCGCCCGCGTCGCGGGCAAAGAAATCCTCAACGGCGTCAATCTTACGGTCAATGCCGGGGAGGTTCACGCCATCATGGGGCCGAACGGTTCCGGCAAGAGCACTCTGGCTCAGGTGTTGGCCGGCCGCGAGGACTACGATGTCACCCGCGGATCGGTGCTATTCGAGGGCCGCGACTTACTGGCGATGCGCGCGGAGGAGCGCGCACGCGCCGGATTGTTTCTCGGATTCCAATATCCGGTGGAAATTCCCGGCGTCAACAATGTGTACTTGCTGAAGGCTGCACTCAATGCCAAGCGCAAGGCCGCCGGCGAGCCTGAAGTCGATGCGTATGAGTTTCTGGCATTGATCAGGCAGAAAATGAAGTTCATGCAGATGAGCGAGTCGTTTCTCACCCGCGGCGTCAACGAAGGATTTTCAGGCGGTGAGAAGAAGCGCAACGAAGTCCTGCAGATGCTGGTTCTGGAACCGAAACTCGCGATTCTGGATGAAACGGATTCCGGGCTCGACATCGATGCACTCAAAGTGGTTTCCACGGGCGTCAACAGCCTGCGCGATCCTAAGCGTGCCGTCGTGCTGGTGACGCACTACCAGCGGCTGCTGGACTACGTCATCCCGGATCAGGTGCATGTGCTGTCGGGCGGCCGGATCGTGAAGTCAGGAGACAAATCCCTGGCCCAGGAACTCGAGCGCCGCGGCTACGACTGGGTGATGGGAGCCCAAGTCGCATGAGCGCCGCCCTCCGCTCCTTCGAGGCGCAATGGCGTGCGCGCACCGCTTCTGGGGCGCGCACCGCAGACGCCTTGCAGCCCATTCGCGACCAGGCGATGCAGCGCTTCTTGAAGCTCGGGCTGCCGACCTTACGCGACGAAACCTGGCGGTATACCGATCTTCGCAGCCTGGCGGCGCAGAGCTTCGAGGCGGCCGCTTGCGAGACCCTTGGCGAAATCGACCCGAAGGCATCGTTGTCGCTGGTGGATGCCGAGCGGCACGCCGCGACCTTGGTCATGATCAACGGCTGTCCGCCGGCAAACGCTTCGGATACCGTCATAAATGGTATTGAAATCAGCAGCATAAAGGCGTTATCTAAATTAGATCCGAATTTCTGGTCGCGATTTTTCCCGGCCGCCTCGGATGCGGATCAGCGGCGCTGGGTGTTGCTCAACACGGCCCTTTTTGACGATGGCCTGTACCTGAAGATCACGCAGCAAGTAGCGGCCCCCTTGGTCATTCTTCATGTATCGACGGGCGAGCGAGCGCACGAGGCGGCACATCCGCGCATCATCATCGATGCGGCACCCGGTTCGAGCGCGACCATCATCGAGCATCACGTGGCGCACGGCGACATCGCGCCTCTCAATAATTCCAACACGCATATCTCGCTGGCGCGCGACGCGCAGCTCGAACACTACCGCGTCTATTCAACGAGCGCGGGCACCACCCATTTGGACTCGCTCGACATCCATCAGGCTCGCGGCAGCCAATGCAGGCAGTTCACCATCACCTTGGGCGGCGGGTTGGTGCGCTCCTCGCTCGAAGCGCGTTTGAATGAGCCCGGCGCGTCCCTGGACAGCTACTCACTGTTGGTGGGACATGCTGACCGGCACGTCGATTGCGTCAATATCGTCACGCATGCGGCACCCGATACGCGCAGCCGCCAAACGGCACGCGCCATCGCCAGCGATGTGAGCCGCGTCATCTTCAATAGCAAGGTCATCGTCAATGCGGGTGCGGTCAATTCCAATTCGCAGCAGTCTTGCCGCGGCTTGCTGCTGTCGCCCACTGCGGAAATCGATACGCGGCCACAGCTTGAAATTCATGCCGACGAGGTCAAGTGCGCGCACGGCGCCACCACCGGAAGGCTCGATCCGGACATGCTGTTCTACTTGCTCTCGCGCGGGCTCGACCGCGAAACAGCGCAGAGCCTGCTGGTCTATGCCTTTCTCGCCGATGTGCTCACGGGCATGTCGGTTGCCTCGGCGCGCTCCGCCATCGAGAACGCGCTCATCAGCCAATTGCCCGATTCGCAAATACTGCGGAATTTCCGATGAACAATATCGCCCTAGCCCATCCGGACCTCACCTTCGACGTCGAAGCGGCGCGCCGCCAATTCCCAATCTTGGCGCGCATGGTGCACGGCAAGCCGCTCGCCTATTTGGACAACGGCGCTTCGGCGCAGCGCGCCCAATGCGTCATCGACGCGGTGGATGACTATGAACGGCACCACCACGCCAATATCCATCGGGGTGTGCATACCCTGAGTCAGGAGGCCACGGCGCTGTACGAGAGCGCACGCGACCGGCTGGCTCGCTTCATCAATGCGCGCTCGCGCAGCGAGATCATTTTCGTTCGCGGCACCACTGAGGCCATCAATTTGGTGGCGCAAAGCTACGCGCGGCCGACGCTCAAGCCCGGAGACGAGGTGCTGATCACGCATTTGGAGCACCATGCCAACATCGTGCCCTGGCAAATGGTCTGCGAGCAGACGGGGGCCAAACTGATCGTCGCGCCGATGGATGACAAGGGCGAGGTGCACTTGGATGCGGTGGTTTCTCTGATGAATCCTCGCACCAAGATTCTTGCCTGCGCACATGTATCCAATGCCCTGGGCACGGTGCTGCCCGTGCGGCGCTTGGTCGCGGCGGCCAAAGCCCGCGGCATCGTCACACTGATCGACGGTGCCCAGGCGATCTCGCACATGCCGGTCGATGTGCAGGACTTAGGCTGCGACTTCTACGCCTTCTCCGGCCACAAGATGTATGGACCCACCGGCGTGGGCGTGCTCTACGGCCGCGAGCAACTGCTCGATCGCATGCCGCCGTGGCAGGGCGGCGGTGAAATGATTTTGGCCGTGACTTTCGCCAAGACGACTTACAATGCCTTGCCGAACAAGTTCGAGGCCGGCACGCCCAACATTTCCGGCGCCATCGGCTTAGGCGCCGCGGTCGATTTTCTCTCCGGGTTGGATCGGGATGCAGCCCACGCTCACGAGGGCGCCCTGCTCCGCCACGCCACCGCGGTGTTGACCAAAATTCCGGGATTGCGCATCATCGGCACGGCCGCGGATAAGGCCAGTCTGGTTTCCTTTGTGGTGGCCGGCGTGCATCCGCATGATTTAGGGACGATCTTGGACGAGGACGGGATTGCGGTTCGCACCGGCCATCATTGCGCAATGCCGGTCATGGATTTCTTCAAATTGCCGGCCACCGCGCGCGCTTCATTTGCCTTCTACAACCGCTTCGAGGAAATCGACCGGCTTGGCGCGGGAATTGAACGCGCGCGCAAGATGTTCGTCTAAGGGTGCCATGGAACTCAACGACCTCTATCGCGACGTGATCCTCGACCACAATCGCCGGCCGCGAAACTTCGGAGGCCTCGAACCCGCCGACGCCAGCGTCGAGGGGTTCAACCCCATGTGCGGCGATCATCTCACCCTGCGCTTGAGACTCAACGACGACACCATCAGCGACATCCGCTTCGAAGGCCAGGGTTGTGCGATCTCGACGGCCTCCGCTTCGCTGATGACCGAAGCGGTGAAGGGCAAGACCCGCGATGAGGCGCTCAAACTGTTCGATCGCATACATCAGCTGCTGACCGACGATGCGGCGCCGCCCGCCGAGGAACTGGGCAAACTGGCGGCGCTGTCCGGCGTGCGCGAATACCCCGCTCGAGTGAAGTGCGCGAGTCTGTGCTGGCACACCTTGGCATCGGCGCTCAAGTCCGTGGACCCAAAGTCCCTGCCCGCCGTGTCCACCGAGTGAGCTGCTGACATGCGCACCTACGAAAACGAACCCATCGTCGTGCAACGCGAGGTCAAGGCCGTGGCGATTCCGGCCGGCGCCGAGGTCAACCTGAAGTTGGGTCAGGTCGGCTACATCACCCAGGCCCTCGGCGGAAGCTTTACCGTTTACATCGATGGCAACTTATTTCGCATTGCCGGCCAGGATGCCGATGCCATCGGCAAGACATCGGCAAAGCCGCCCGAGGTGCCCCCCGGCGCGTCCGAGGAAGACATCAAGAACATCATTTGGCAGCAGCTGAAGACTTGTTATGACCCCGAAATACCGGTCAACATCGTCGACCTGGGGCTGGTCTACGAGTGCGATGTGAGCAAGAATGAAGACTCGACCCGCAACGTCGATATCAAAATGACCCTCACGGCGCCCGGCTGCGGCATGGGCGAAGTGCTGGTGCAGGACGTGCGCGACAAGGTACAGATAGTCCCAACCGTGGCGCACGCCAATGTCGAGCTGGTATTTGACCCACCGTGGAATCAAACCATGATGTCGGACGAGGCTCGCTTGCAAACAGGGATGATGTGAGATGGGCGTGGGGCCTGAAAAGGGGCGCGGGGGCCTGAGATGGGTGCGAGGGCGTTGTTTTGACATGGATTGATGCGGGGCTCACCGACAATTTGGCAGACGGTCGGGCCAAATCCATTGCCATCGGCCGGCTCATGATTGCCGTCGTGCGCAGCGGCGAAACTTATTTTGCGATTGAGGACATTTGCACTCACGACGGCGCGCCCTTAACCGGCGGCGAGATCGAAGGCAATGAAATCATCTGTCCGCGTCACGGCGCGCGCTTCTGCTTGCGCACCGGCGAGGCGCTGACGCCGCCCGCGTATGAGCCCGTTCGCGTGTTCGAAACCAAAATTGAGAATGGTCATTTGTGGGTACGCACAGGCTGACTCTGCTTCGTCACGGTAAGGCGGAACCCGCAGACGCCTATCCGGAGGACTATGAGCGCCCGCTCACGCACCGCGGGTGCATCGAGGCGCAGGAGATGGCCGCGCGTCTGGTCAAACGAAATCTCGTGCCGGACCTGATTCTGGTGAGCCCCGCGGAACGCGCGTGGGCAACGGCCGAAATTATCGCCGCGACTTGCGAACTCGACGCCAAGCAGGTGCAGTGCGCGCGCGAGCTGTATTTGGCGACGCCGGAGAGAATCTGGCGGCTGCTTGCCAACCGAACCGCCTCGTTGGGCCACATCATGATCTGCGGCCACAACCCGGGATTGAGCTCGGTCGCGAGCCGCTTCGGACCGAAACTGCAGCGGCGCGAATTGCCCACCGCCGGCATCGCCACGGCCGTTTGGCACCATGCCGAATGGGCCACCTTGCAGCCGGAGTCGGCCGATAGCTGCGAAATGGACGATCCTGAGGATATGGACGAGTCCTGGGCCTAAGCAATATTATGCTCGGCCTCGGCTCGCGCCTTAAACGAGAGGCGGGTCCTGATCTCGCTCAACGTGTCGGTGCAGGCCGATCGCCGCGATGAAGGACAGCGCGTTCGCTTGACTGTCCTTTTGCCCCTCGATTAGCAGTCCCGGATCGGCGGCTCCCGATGGAAGCGTCAAAGGGATACCTGCTTTTGCAAGGATTTTGGATGAATCGCCGAGCGCGAGAATGGTCTTGCAGTGCCGATACTGATCCTTCAGGAACTCGAGAGAGTGTCCATCGAGACTCAAGGCATCGACGGCTTCGCTGCCACCGGGCAACACCATTGCATCGAATAGGACGGCGGGAGAGTTCTCGAGCGTAGCGTCAATCTCCAAGGGCTCGCCGTCTTCGCTTCTCACCGTTCCTAGACGGGTGCCTAAGAGCAGGGTGACGGCGCCGGCGCCGTTAAGCTTTTCGATCAAATCGGTAATCGGATCCGCCTCGACCCCATCGGCAAGCAGAATCGCAATTTTCCGCGTGGCAATGCCCCCGTCGCCCGGTCGTGCCTTAAGCGACAAGGCCGGTGAGGCAACAATCTCAGGCTTCTGGGCGCGTTTAGCCGCTCGCGGCATGGCCTCGGGGAGTTCAATCCCAAGATCTTTTGCCAGCCCGCCGGCGAGTTCCTTCGAGACGTTCACCAGCGATGAGACCATTCGAACCCGGATCGCCGGAACCGTGACTTTGCTCAACTCGAAGCGAAACGCGCCTCTGATGTGCGCCTTTTCGACTTCCGTCTGACTGTCGAAGAAGAGTCTTGCTTGCGCATAGTGTTCTGCAAATTTTTCCGGCCTGCCGCGCACCTTATCGACTGGCGTGTTGTTGGGTTCAATCGCCTTGGGAAAGGAGTTAAATCCCGCCGCCCCGGCCTGGAAGGGGCAGCCGCCGCCAAGTGAGTTGGGCTCGTAGGAAACGCGGCCGCGCGCAATGGCCTGGCGGTGCAATCCATCGCGCTGATTGTTGTGCACCGGCACGATGGGCGCGTTGATCGGAATCTCGTGGAAGTTAGGTCCTCCTAAACGAGTGATTTGGGTATCCAGGTAAGAATGAATGCGTCCGTGCAGCAAGGGATCATTGCTAAAATCGATGCCGGGCACCACGTGCGCGGTGCAGAAGGCCACCTGCTCGGTCTCGGCGAAGAAGTTATCCGGATTGCGGTTCAAAACCATTCGACCGACGGGCTTGAGGGGAACCAATTCCTCAGGGATCAGCTTGGTGGAATCCAGGACATCGAAGCTAAATTTCTCCGCGTCCGCTTCTGAGAATACCTGCAGCCCAAGTTCCCACTCCGGGTAATTGCCCGACTCAATCGCCTCCCACAGATCGCGACGATGAAAGTCCGGGTCCGCCCCACTGATCTTGACAGCTTCATCCCAGACCAGGGAGTGCGTGCCCAGGAGCGGCCTCCAATGGAATTTGCAAAAGGTCGATTTACCCCGCGAATTCACGAGTCGAAAAGTATGCACACCGAAGCCTTGCATCATTCGATAGCTTCGCGGGATGCCTCGATCCGACATGACCCACATCAGCAGATGAGTGGACTCCGGCATCAAGGACACGAAATCCCAGAAGGTATCGTGGGCAGTGGCCGCTTGCGGCATTTGATTGTGCGGCTCCGGCTTCGCGGCATGAATGAGGTCCGGAAACTTCATCGCGTCTTGGATGAAGAACACCGGAATGTTGTTTCCGACCAAGTCCCAATTGCCTTCATCTGTATAGAACTTGACCGCAAAGCCCCGAACGTCGCGCGCGGTGTCCGCCGATCCCCGTTCTCCGGCAACCGTGGAGAAGCGAACGAATACCGGTGTGCGCTTACCCGCCTCGGTAAATGGTGCGGCTCGAGTGAGGTCGGCAAGCGCGTCATAGGCTTCAAAATACCCGTGCGCGGCCGAGCCGCGTGCGTGCACGATTCGTTCGGGAATGCGTTCGTGGTCAAAGTGAGTGATCTTTTCACGAAGTATGAAGTCTTCGAGCAGCGTCGGACCTCGCAGACCCGCTTTTAGAGAATCTTGATTGTTGGCGACCGGCACGCCTTGATTGGTCGTGAGCATCTGACCCGCGGAGTTGACACGCTTGCTCTCGAGCGACCCGTCCAAAGACCGCGGCTCGAGCGTCGCGGCCCCGGTCTTGAGCGATTCATTCTTTTCGCTCAATGTGCCCGCGCCCGTCGTCGGAGAAGGCAACGGCTGGTGCGGACCTTCGGCAGGCGCCGCATTAGAAGCCGCACCGTATTCAGAGGACTTAGCCGTGTTGTAAGGCATTGCTTCTGCCAGTGCCTGTTGCTCACTGGCGTGATCGGCGAGTTCGGTGAGGCTAGCCGTGGCGTGGGACGGTCCACTGACGGTCGCTCCGACAGCGAGCTTACTGCCCTTGCGAGCGTTTGGTTTAGGTGTAGCGCGCGCGGACGGCTTCGCCCGGCTTTTTCGGGTAGGCATAACGGAATCCTTGGTGCAAAGGCTAAGTTGTGCCCGTCAGGCTCCCAGCGGCGCAAAGAGCGGGAGCGATTGCCTTTCCGACGCGCAATCGTTATTGCAAGCATCGGCAGCGTTGCATGAACCCGCTGTAGGACACCAGTTGTGCAAGGCCATGTCGTGCTGTAGCCGCTTACCTACGCCAGGGGCAACGATCACCCCGTCAGTCGACAGCGCAGTCTTGGTCGGTCGGGCCCAGCGCGGGGCCCGAGAACCCCGTTGAATCCCGCGACTGCACCTCCGCCAGCGCGTCCTTCGGGCGCAGATTGCCCGGTGGCGATGATCGCCGGGGCTTAAGTCTGACCCCGATGCAGGCGCATCAGACGCCGGCGTTCGCGTTTGTCGGGTCGGGCATCGGGGCGCGGACGTGAGATGTTGGCGAGCCGCTGCTGCTCGCGTAGCTTTGCGCGGCGCTCGGCGCTCGCAGCAGTCTCCAGATAATGTGTCTGCGCCTCTGCGGAAGGGCCGCGCCGCGCCGGAAGGCTTAAAACTTCGAATTCGGCCACGATCCCTTGCTGCGACAGGCTCAAGCGATCACCCGCTCGAACGCGATGCGCAGGTTTGATGCGTTCCGCATTCAGATGGACCTTCCCGCCGTTGATGGCCGCGGTCGCGAGGCTGCGCGTCTTGAAGAAACGGGCATGCCAAAGCCATTTGTCCAAGCGATGATTGTCGCCCTTCTCGTCTGTTGTCATATCGTCGGATCTTAAGGATACCCGGGAGGGAAGCATACGAAATCGCTATAATAGCCGCATGCACGGCAAGGAATTTATGGAGCGGCTGCGGCACGATACCGAGGCGCTCGATGCCGCGGGTCTGCTGAAGCGCGAACGCGTCATCGACTCGGCCCAAGGCCCCGTGATCAGGCTGGCCGACGGCCAAGAGATGATCAATCTCTGCGCCAACAACTACTTAGGGTTGGCCAATCATCCGGCGGTGCTCAAAGCCGCGCACGATGGCCTCACGCGCTATGGCTATGGCGTCGCTTCGGTGCGCTTCATTTGCGGCACGCAGAGCGTACACCGCGAACTCGAGCGGCGATTGAGCGCGTATCTATCGATGGACGATACGATTTTGTATTCCTCCTGCTTCGATGCCAACGGCGGACTGTTTGAGACCTTGCTCGACGAGCACGACGCAGTCATCAGCGATGCGCTGAATCACGCCAGCATCATCGACGGCATTCGACTATGCAAGGCGCGCCGCCTGCGCTATGCCAACAACGACATGAACGAACTCGAGCAAGCGCTCAAGGACTCGCAGGATTCGCGCGTGCGGCTCATTGCGACCGACGGCGTCTTCTCCATGGATGGTTCCATCGCGCGGCTCAATGAGATTTGCGATCTGGCCGACCGCTACGGGGCGCTGGTCATGGTCGATGATTCGCACGCGACCGGATTCGTCGGCGCCCGCGGCCGCGGCTCGCACGAATTCCGCGGCGTCGTCGGCCGCATTGATATTCTCACCAGCACCCTCGGCAAAGCGTTGGGGGGAGCCAGCGGCGGATTTGTCTCGGCCCGCAAGGAAATCGTCGCATGGCTGCGTCAGCGCTCGCGGCCCTATTTGTTTTCGAACAGCATCGCCCCGGCAGTCGCTGCGGCCAGCATCCAGGTTCTGGATCTTCTGGAGAGTTCACCGGAACTTCGCGATCGCGTCCATGCCAACGCCCGCTACTTTCGCGATTCTATGCAGGCGTTGGGCTTCAATCTCGTCCCCGGAGAGCATCCCATCATCCCGGTGATGCTGGGGGATGCGCCCTTGGCGGTGCGCCTCGCCGAGCGGATGCAGAAGGAAGGCGTCTACGTCGTGGCATTCTCTTTTCCGGTCGTGCCCCATGGAAAAGCGCGAATTCGGACCCAAATGAATGCTGCGCACACGACACAGCAACTGGATCAGGTTATTTCCGCGTTTGGCCGCTCGGCGCGCGAACTCGGCGTTATCCAATAGAGGCAAGGCATGAAAGCACTCGTCAAGGCCCGTGCGGAACCCGGCATCTGGATGCAGGACGTCCCGGAACCCTCGGTCGGACACAATGATGTTCTGATCAAGATCCATCGATCCGCCATCTGCGGCACCGACATGCACATCTACAATTGGGATGCGTGGGCGCAAAAGACCGTGCCCGTCCCCATGGCCGTCGGCCACGAGTATTCCGGCGAGATCGTCGAGATGGGCAGCGAGGTGCGCGGCTTTCATACCGGCGACCGCGTATCCGGCGAAGGCCACATCACCTGCGGCCATTGCCGCAATTGCCGCGCCGGCCGGCGCCATCTGTGCCGTAATACCTCCGGCGTGGGCGTCAATCGTCCGGGTGCATTCGCCGAGTACCTGACCATTCCGGCATCCAATGTGTTCAAGCTGCCCGCAGCCATCGACGATGAGATCGCCTCCATCCTGGACCCGCTTGGCAATGCGACGCACACGGCTCTCGCGTTCAATGTGGTCGGGGAAGATGTGCTCATCACCGGAGCGGGCCCGATCGGCGTCATGGCAGTGGCGATCGCTCGCCACTGCGGCGCGCGGCATGTGGTTATTACCGACGTCAACGACTACCGGCTGGATCTGGCAAAGAAGATGGGCGCCTCGCGCGCGCTCAACATCTCGCGCGAGTCATTGGACGACGCGATGCGGGATCTAGGAATGGAAGAAGGCTTCGACGTCGGTTTTGAGATGTCTGGAAATCCGGCTGCGCTGCGTGAATTGCTGCGCACCATGAACAACGGCGGCAGCGTTTCCATACTCGGCATCCCCCCCGGCGAGACCGCCATCGATTGGAACCAGGTCATTTTCAAGGGCCTGACCATCAAAGGCATCTATGGCCGGGAGATGTTCGAAACCTGGTACAAAATGTCGAGCATGCTGCAAAGCGGCCTGGACATTCGTCCTGTGATTACCCATCGCTTAGGCATCAACGACTATCTGGAAGGCTTTCAGATCATGAATTCCGGCAAGTCGGGGAAAGTGACGCTCGACTGGACAAGTCTCCAGCGTTAGCGCGGCTCACGGCACCAGCAATACGAGTACAGCCCGCGCGGATCTTTGAGCTTGGTGATTTCGCGCGCCTGTTCCAGCAGTGGATCGAGGATGCGCTCGACTTCGCTGCGTTGTGGAACGAGGCCTGCCAATTGAGCCAGGCGCACGGCCTGCGATCGTATCTGCATCAAGAGTTCTTCGCGTAAGCTCAAATCAGGCTCGATGTAATCGACGTCGTAGTCCGAGCCCAGTTCCGCCAATTTAGCGGCGGCATCCGTCGCATCCTTGAGTCCGCCGAGATGATCCACCAAGCCGATGCGCTGCGCATCGAGCCCTGCCCACACCCTGCCCTGTGCAATCTTGTCCACATCCTCGATGGACTTCTTGCGGCCGTCCGCCACACGCCTTACGAATTGCGCATAGGCATGATCCACAGAGGCTTGCAATATCTGCTTGGCGGCGGGCCCGAGCGCGCGGTCGATGCGCAAATCCCCCGCAAGCGGCGTGGTGCCGATGCCATCGACCTTGATGCCGAGCTTCTCCAGCGTGCGCTGAAAGGTCGGGATGTAGGAGAACACGCCGATCGAACCGGTGATCGTGGTTGGGCTGGCAAATATCTGGTTGGCGGCGGCCGCAATGTAGTAGCCGCCGGACGCCGCATAGGTGCTCATTGAAACGACGACCGGTTTACCGGCCTTGCGCAACGCCTGCACTTCGCGCAGGATTTTTTCCGACGCGAATTCACTGCCGCCCGGGCTGTCGATGCGCAGCACCACCGCTTTCACTGCGTTGTCGTAGCGCGCTTCGCGCAGCAGATTCGATGTGCTCTCACCGCCGATCGCCCCCGGCATTTGATGTCCGTCGAAGATTTCCCCCGACGCCACGACGATACCGATCTTGGCATC
>Ga0182030_10014913_pt1 | contig 15275 bp, 9 predicted proteins | sample 812S3MmetaG_FD_121299 | JGI IMG/M metagenome (GOLD analysis project Ga0182030, IMG submission 121299) | Permafrost microbial communities from Stordalen Mire, Sweden - 812S3M metaG (Illumina Assembly) | ecosystem: Environmental > Terrestrial > Soil > Wetlands > Permafrost | place: Sweden... | reverse complement strand
GAATGAGGATGAGCTGCCTACGAACCAAACAAACATTATTGGCCACGGATGAACACAGATAAACACGGATAAGAAAGGAAAGAGCTCGTGTTTTAACCGTGTTTATCCGTGTTCATCCGTGGCCAACAACACTTGGTTCTTGTGGAGCAGTGGCTCAGTCTGATTCCCTGGCGCATCAAAGTTACGGGGAGACATCAGGAGTCCAGAGACTCATCTCGGCGTATCCCGCGCTGGTTTAACTCCCGAAGAGGGTGGAGACGAGTCTCGACCTGGCAGGCAATAGTGCCTGCGCCACGAAAACAGGCTCACTTCAATTTCCTCGACATCAGGAGTTCGGAAACTGAGGTGATCCGTCTACGAGGGTCTGCTTGCTCCTGGCCCAGCGCCACGCTCAGGTCGACGGCGATTGTCCTCAACTTGAGGCCCGTCACGATCGCCCGGCGTTCTGCCGCCCGTCACCCGCTGTCTTCGGTTCGGCCCGCGTGCCATGAACCCCGGCGTCCCGGATAACATCCGCGGGGCCGCAACGGAGATCCCAGGTAGATGACGACGGCAGCCCGCGGGGTGTGTACCGCGATTGCGACTCGCGCCGCGCACCAAAGTATGATGAGACAGGTGAGCGTCGAGTCGCACGGCCCGAGCACTGATCCAACACCGCGGGCGAAAGTCCGCGACGAGACCTTCTGGTTGGTTCTCTGCGCCGGAATTCTGGCCTGGAAGTTACTGCTTCCCGGATTCATCGGGATGGCAGACAATGGCGATTTCGGAAAAGTGGCGGGCCGGCTTTGTCTCGCCAGCGCCGAGCCGGAACGCGCGGACTTCTTCCATTCCCTTTACAGTCGCTCGCAGACGAATTGTCTGCAAACCCATGTCGTCAGCTCAGAGTCGGCGTTGGCAGGGTTGGCCGGCATTCTCGAGCGAACGCTCGGAGACCCGACCCGTTTCGATATACGCTGGCTGGGCGCGATCCACGCCGCGATCTTTCTCGCGTTCTACTATTCCGTGCTGACCCTGCTCAGGCCGCTCAGCGGAGTGGCCCGTTTCGCGCTGTCGCTACTGGCACTGTGGATCTTCGCCGACATCGGCCTGCTCGCCTATTTCAATTCGTTCTACACGGATACGGCCGCGGCGCTGGGCGGTCTGGCCACGGCCGCGCTCGCCGTCCGGTTGCTGGCAGCCAGGAGGATCACCGCCGGAGCGTTGGTCTGGTTTGGAGCGGCGGCCGTTTTGTTCCTCACGTCGAAAGCTCAGCATGGGCTACTCGGGTTGGTTCCGGCCGGGCTGGCATTCCTGATGGGGCGGCGCGCCACCGACGGGCGCACGCGCACCACAGCGTGGCTGGTGGGAGCGACCCTTCTCGGCGCCACTGCCTGGATCGTCGCCGTCACGCCCGCATGGTACAAATCTCAGGCGCGCTTCAATCTGGTATTCTCCAAAATCGCGAAAAGCTCCCCTTCACCCGCACGGGACCTGGCAGAATTGGGACTCGGCGCCGGGGACGCGCGCTATGTCGGCATGAACTCCTACGTGAGCGGCGGCCCGATGGAGAACGCGGCGTTCGTGGACTCCTTCGGCGCCCGATGCACCGACGGGCGCGTCTTGAGGTTCTACCTCATGCACCCCGCGAGAGTGCTGGCCATCCTGCGGACCGACCTCGTGGGGCAAGCCTGGCAGCGCCGCGCTCCCGGCCTGGCGAATTTCGCGCGCCAGTCCGGGCGGCCGGAAGGCGCTATGGCGACCAGCCTGGGCTCCTGGAGCGCGCTGCGCACGTGGGCGTCCCGCAAATGGCCCGGTCTGATCGTGGTCTGGCTGATTCTCCTGCCGCCGGCAGCGTTCCGGCTCGCTCGCCGCGATGCGCCGCTGCACGGCGCGCTGGCGTGGACCATCCTGGCGGTCTCCCTGATGGCGTTGGGCGAATTCGCTATCGCCTCCCTGGCGGACGCCGTCGAAACGCCCCGGCACCTGCTCCTGTTTCACGTCTTCAGCGACGTCTCCCTGTTTCTCGGTTCGGTGTGGACGGCATGTCTGCTGGAGGCCGCTTGTCCGGTCTCATCCCGAAGGCGGGCGTTCGCGATGGTAGTAGTGGGAATCGCGATCTTCGCGGCTGCGGTCGCCAAATTCGAGATCTCCGCAGCTGCCACGCCGGTGCAGTCGCCGGTGGAAGTGCCGTCGGACGCGGTGGATGACACCAGTTCCGCGCTTGTCTATTCGGGGAATTGGACGGCGGGCGCGTTCGGCTCGGCTTATCGGGGAACTCTCACGTATTCCGACCAGCCGGGCGCGACGGCTCGATTCTCTTTCGACGGCAGCGAACTGCAATACGTCTACACCAAAGCGCCCAATCGCGGGATGGCGCTGGTGAGTATCGATGGAAGCCAACAGGGGACGGTCGATCTCTACGCGCCGCAGATCGTGTGGCAAGTGCGCACGCGATTCGGCGGTCTGCAAGTGGGCCGACATCAGGCGGAGATCCAGGTGCTCGGCAAGCATGACTCGGCGTCCAGCGGCGACTTCATCGACATCGACGCGCTGGTGGGACGCTATTGAAGTCCGGCCGGGGCTAACGCGCGGCGACTCGGCTTTGGCCATTTCGTGGGGCAGACTTCAGTCTGCGGAGGGCTTCAGCCCGAATTTCTTCGGCTTCGTCTATCGCCGGTGCGCAGGCGCAGAAGCCCGAGAAATTCGCCGCATATCCAAAACGGCGGTCTGAAGGGTCGCATGCAGGCAAGATTGCCTGCCGCACAAAAGCCAAAGCCACGGGCGGGGCTGAAGCCCCGCGCAGGCTGAAGCCTGCCCCACGATCTACCAGACCCGATAGCCGCAGCTGGTGGCGTGCTGGAAGCGCTTGTTATACTCAGGGTTCCCGTGTTCCATTCCATCGAAAAACAGGTAACCAGCGCTTTCCACGCGCACATCCAGATCCGTTACGGCATCGATCTGGCGGTGCTCGTCGAGCAGCCGCGGCAGAGTGAGTTCGGCGAAATGGCCGTGCCGGCGGCCTTTCAACTGGCAAAACAACTGCGCCAGGCGCCGCGTAAGATCGCCGCCGAACTGGTCGACGAGATCGGACCGATTCCCGGCGTCGCGGCCATGGAAGTGGCGGGCAACGGCTATATCAACATCCGGCTGGATCGCGGCGCCTACGCGGCGTCGCTGCTGCGCGGCGACACCGAGACTCTCGCCGACGCCAGCGAGAAGATCATCGTCGAGCACACCAACATCAACCCCAATAAAGCAGCGCACATCGGACACCTGCGCAACGCCACGCTGGGCGACACCTTCGTCCGCATGCTGCGCTCGCGCGGCCATCGCGTGGAGGTACAGAACTACATCGACAACACCGGCGTCCAGGTGGCCGACGTAGTGGTGGGCTTCCACTACCTGGAGCACAAGACCGCGGCGGACGTTCGCGCCATGCTGGCCGACCCCGCGGTGCGCTTCGACTACTACTGCTGGGATCTCTACGCCCACACGTCGAGTTATTACAAGGACCATGCGGAAGCGCTCGCCTGGCGCTCGGCAACGCTGCATGCCATCGAGGCGGGCGAAGGCGAAGTGGCCGAACTGGCGCACCTGGTGGCCGACGCCATCGTACAGGCGCACCTGAAGACCATGCTGCGACTGGGCGTGGAGTACGACGTGCTGCCGCGCGAGAGCGAGATTCTGCACCTGCAGTTTTGGGCCGCGGCGTTCGAGCTGCTCAAAGAGCGCAAGGCCATCTACTTCGAGACGGAAGGCAAGCAGGCCGGATGCTGGGTAATGCCCGGGCTCTCGGAAGAGGGCAAGGTGATTGTGCGGTCCGACGGTACGGTGGTTTATACCGGCAAGGATATCGCCTACCAGCTTTGGAAGTTCGGACTGCTGGGCAAAGACTTCTATTACAAGCCGTCGCAAACGTACGCCGACGGGCGCGTGCTGTGGGTGACCACCGACGAACCGACGGAATCGGGCCAGCAATTCGGACACGGGTCGCGTGTGTACAACGTGATCGACACGCGCCAATCGTATTTGCAGGACGTGGTGGTGGCCGGGCTGCGCGGGTTGGGATATAACGAGCAGGCCGACCGCTCGGTGCACTTCAACTACGAGATGGTGGCGCTCTCGCCGCGGTGCTGCGCGGACCTGGGAATTCCGTTGTCGGAAGAGGATCGCAAGCGGCCGTACGTGGAGGTCTCGGGCCGCAAGGGTCTCGGGGTGAAGGCCGACGACCTGATGGACAGCCTGATCGAAAAGGCGCTGCAGGAAGTGGTGGATCGGCATGCGGACGATAGCGACGAAGCGAATCGAGTGGTGGCGACACATATCGCGATCGCCGCGCTGCGCTATTTTCTGCTGAAATTCACGCGCAATACGGTGATCGCATTCGATCTGCAGGAGGCGCTCAGTTTCGAGGGCGAGACTGGCCCGTACGTGCAATACTCCGCGGTGCGCGCGCGCAATATTCTGCGCAAGGTGGAAGAACGGGGCGAGAAGATCCCGGACTTCGCCGTGGAGTTGAGCGCCGAAGCTCTCGCGCGGCAACTGCAATTCGAGGATTTCTGGCAGGTGCTGCTGGCCGCGTCGAAGGCAGACTCGGCGGTGGAGAATGCGGTCAGTTCGGGCGAGCCGGCGCATGTGGCGCGATACGCGTTTCAACTGGCGCAGGCATTTAGTAACTTCTATCAGAAGTACTCGATCATCCACGAGGAAGATCGCGAGAAGAAAGTGTTTCTCTTGTGGATGACGGATTTCTTCCGCAAGCAACTGGAGCGGACGGCGGGCGTGCTGGGGATTACGATTCCGGCGTATATGTGATCTGATGGCGAAACTAATTCGCGAACGTGAGCAGGATCGCTGGGATGTCGACATGGATGCGGACGCGAGTTCCGGCAAGCTCGACTTTCTGATTGCGGAAGTTGATGAGGATCGAAGGCAGGGCCGCTTGATCGACTGGCCGCCGCCCGAATGAAGTCGCGCCGTGCTGGGGATTACGATTCCGACCTATATGTAGGCATTACCTGCGATGCCGAATGTGTCGAGGACTTGAAGACTCGACACCGCACGATGCGGTATGGCACAGAAGGCGTCGATGCCCGGGGATATCACGATAGATGCTGCCCTTGGGCGTGATAATCGCTCTGTTCTTAAAGTCAGAAATAAGCTCCGCATCATCGGTCGCGAGCGTTCGAGCGCCGCTCACGATGGCCAGCGCCAAAACGTGGTGGTCGTTTGAAATGCAGGAGCCACTGCGACGCAGGCGGGATTCTTCTCTTGCGAGACTCGTGGCATCGGCGGATCGTAGACGGCCCGCACGTTCCAGCGCGACCAGCCATTTTCTGATTTCGTCCTTGTTGGCCAGTTCCTCGCGCAACTTCCCCGCGGCGACCAGTTTCGGATTACCTCGCTCGCCGCTAGGCCACTTGTTCACGAGGCTGTCGCGATCCGACAAGAGGTTCCGAACGTTGGCGTCAACGATGAGGCACACGTCAGATACCCAGTAAGTCGCGCTCTTCGTGCAGAAAGAACTGACGGTATCCCGGCGGCGGATCCATGATGCTGCCATTCTTGTCGAGTTCCAGATTGTAAATCGTCACTCCGTTCTTGCCCCGTTCGAAATAAAGAAGCGAGACCTGCTCGGGCTTCAAGTGTTTCCGGCGCACTTCCATGCGGATGCGGTCCACCAGGTGATCGCTATGAGTCTCGATTACAAAGCGCCTTTGCTTAACGATCTGCTTGGCGAAGAAAGTTCCCAGTTCGGCCTGCGCGCGCGGGTGGAGGTGCACTTCCGGCTGCTGTAGAAGAAACCATTCCGAACCAGACGATCGTTCGATCGTATCGACCAAAATCGGAAGAGCCTGACTCACTCCGTATCCGACATCAATCAGATTGAACACCGGACCTCCGCTCTTGACTCCGATCTGGAATGGGTCTCCTTCCTTCTTCCCTTTGTTCACGATTTCTATCTTTGAAAAGAGACCCGATCCCGACCCAAATTTTGCCAGGGCCGCCTGCAACACTTGCCAGTGCCGTTTGGGAGCGGACCGAGCAAGGGCCGCCAAGAGCATAGGAACGTGCGACCCTTCAGGGTCCGCCTCTGCAGTCACTGGGTCGTAAGTACGGCGCGGACTCGTCCGGATCGGCGCAAGGGCGTACGGGCGTCGCGGAAACTCGCTTCTCAACGATTTCTGGGCAGCTGCAAGAGGCGCGAAGTCGGATTGGGAAAGCCCGGCCTCTGCGACTTCGAACATTGTCTCCACGTCGCTGATCGGGTATCCCGCCAGGCTCTCGGAGGCAACGGGCAACGTGACCTCAGCTCTGCCGCGCGGACTCTCGAGAACGACTGAACAACCATCTGGCATTCCGTGATCAGTCATCTGAATCGCGCAAGACCCAGCAGTCAGGCGCCAACCGCGAAGGGAGGGCTGGCCGTCGCGCGATACGAATTCGGCACCCAATTCTGAGCGGCTGTCACCGACGCCCGTGCTCACGGTCAGCGAAAACGACGCTGCTCGCCCGGCGCCCGCGCGCTTCGATGCAATCTGATCGTACGCGCCAAGCAAAAATGGAACTTCGTTAAAGGGCAGACGCGTCGGCGATTCCTGGACAATAGAATGGGCAATGCGGCAAAGTGCCAGGAAGGTCGTTTTGCCCGAACTGTTTTCGCCTACCAGCAGTGTTATCGGACGTATCTGCGCAATCTGTGGCTCGTAAAAACAGCGAATTCCTTCGAACTGTAGGCGGACTGCCATGGTCAGTGTTCAGAATAGCGCACCGATCAGGAAGTCTTCAGCGTGCTGTCGGGCCCTCATGGCTGCGCACCAACGTTGCCTCACTTAATCTTCTCCGGACACCGGAAAGACATCGGCGCCGCAGCATCACACTGACTCGCCGGGCAAGGGTCGAACCCCGGAATCCGCGGTTTCGGCGGATGGTGTAGCATATCGTCACTAGCGCCAGACGATGCAGTCGGAGTGACGCCGGTTCCCGAATTGGCGACGATCCGCCCTTCGAAGCCCGATCTCCGCACTTACACTCCCTTATAGTTGAGCACCGGCCGGAGGGTACGTGTCACTTTGACCAGATCCTTCTGCGCCCTGAGAACAGCGCGAATGTCCTTGTACGCGGAGGGAGCCTCGTCACGGAGTTTTCCCGCCAGCCGGGAGTCGTACCAGACTCCCTCCATCTGCCGGCGGAGTTCCCGTTCGGTCACTTTGCCGCGGGCCGCTGTCCGGCTTAACGCCCGACCCGCACCGTGGGCACTCGAACACAATGCTTCCTCGTGGCCGCGTCCCTCCACATGGAAACTGAGACTGCCCATTGACCCCGGCAGGACTCCGCTCTCGCCAAGCCGGGCCGGCATGGCGCCCTTTCGATGCACCCAGAGATCGCGCCCGCCGTGGCGTTCGAGCGCTACGTGGTTGTGGTCGGTAGCGATGACGGTGTCCCAGCATACGCGCGCCCCCAACCTCCGAGCGAGCACCTGGCCGGCCTCCTCCGCCATCGCCATCCGGGACGCGTCGGCGAAACGGCGGGCGCAGGCGGCATCGTGGAGATATTCGGCGCCCGCATCGGAGTTGCCATCGAGCGCACGAAGGCGGTTGTCGACTGGTTGCGCACGGGCAAGATGGTGGTCGCGGATCGCCTGCCCGAGCACCCGCGACCCGCTGTGCACCATGAGCCAGAGCCGGCTATCCTCGTCCGCCTGAATTTCAATGAAGTGATTTCCGCTACCCAGCGTGGCAAACTCGATCGCGCCTTCATTCCGGCGGACGGACTCCACACTGGCATGGCTGAGCGTTTGGCTCGCCAGTTCGCCTGGTTGAGAAACCATCTCGCGGCGATTGCGCCGGCGAGCAGGCACGGCCCGGCCGAGGTCGGTCAGCACCTGAGCGCCGAGTCTCGGAACGCCCAAAGCCGCAACTTCGAGGTCCAAGGCCACAGCCAGCATGCCACAGCCGATATCGCCTCCAACCGCCTGAGGATAGATCAGGTGCGACGTGGCGACGACCACTCCGATACACGCGTCGGCGGACAGATGCACGTCTGGCATTACGGCAATCTGCTGCACATCCGGGGCGCGCCGGAGGCGTTCGATCGCCTCCGACACGTCACGATCGACTGGCGCCGCGAGCCACGTCCGAATGGGGGCCATCGACGCATCACTCATCGATGCCTCCATCCGGAAATGCCGGGACAAAAGACAATTCAGGCGCCCGCTTCCGAGTAATCGCCATGGCCACCTCCGAACGGAGACGCGGAGCATCGCGGCGGAGCGCACCGATTGCATCCGCGACGGGACTGCCAGCCGGGATGAGCACGTGCACCAGGAGGCGCCCGCAATCGGGGGCCGGAGAAACCTCCTCGACGAACAGACCGTTGATGTCATCGCCGGCATTGCGATTTGCGAGGGCAAGGTTTAAGGCTCGCTGCACTTGCCGGCAGAATTGCTGTGCCTTCCGTTGTGCCTGCCGGTCAGAAGACCGACGGCTGGACTCGCCTTCGTACAGAGCTTCCGCGAAGTCCGGATCCATGAACTGCGATTCTTTACTGCGACGTTTATGCTGCTTCAAGACAAAGCTCCCCTATTGCGCGAACGCGCACCTGACCTGGGCGCACACAAGTGCGCTGCGGCCGTCAACTTGTTGGTTGAAAGCGATGGGAGCCGGCTCGACCAGCCGAATTACTTAGGCGGCGGCGAACAGGCTCGACGGCATCGGGTAGTGTGCAATAGGGGACATGATCTACTCCGCTTCTTACGTCGAGTCTCGGGATAGCGGAACGCTTACGAGCGCAAGGTATCCTGACACAACATTATCGCCGTTGCTCAGGCTCGTTGCAAGTTTGAGTCTATGCTTGAGTCTAGGCCATTCGATTGCGGCGTATCGGTGGGAGCAGTGGACGCGGGTATCGGGTTTACTGCGGGCGTTCTTTCACTTCCGCCGCGCCTGGAATCGAAACGAGTAGCCGACGCCGATGAAGCGATCCACGGCGGCGCGAGACAGGCCTACCCCAATGTGAAAATCGAGCTGGTGTCGCGGACGCAGCTTGTACGCGGTCCCAAAGTGCAACAAGTGCCTCGGCCCGCCGCGCTCGGGAAAATCGCCTGCGTATTCGACGAAGGCGTCCCAAGGCCCGGTGAGTTGCCGATCGAATAGGAACGTCGATTCGCCCGTCAGGTTTCGAGTGCCGGATTGCGTCGGCCAATACAGCGATAGCATGCCGGCCGCCGTCCAGTTTTCGGAAAGCTTCTGCGACCACGGCACCTGTACGCTCGGATCGTACCCGTGACTCGAAACAGCTTGCTCCCCAGTGGGAAAGCTCAGGGACACAATCAGAGAGGCGTCGAAACCGCTCTGGGTATGTCCGATTTGTTGCTTAACTCCCAGGGCCAGGTCGCCGAACCCGGAACCGACAGACGCGAAATTGTAATCGGGAACCGTAAACCGCAACTCGGTGGCATCCGTCAGACCGAAGACCCATAGGCTCTCGGGGCCGTCGACGACGCGCCGGCCAAGGTCGGTGGTGACCTGAATGCCGTTTTCAACCTGTAGGGCGCCGCTCGGGACGGCCACACTGGAGTTGGTAATCGCCGGGCGGTCGGTGACGATCGGGCTTGGTTGGCCGTGCAGGGACGCGGTTCCAGCGGCGATCAGAATGAATAGCGAGCGCGTCAGTTTATCGATGTTCTAAATTACCAAAAGATGGAGCGCGCGTGCAAAATTCCGCGATCCAGGGCCGCCAGAGAAGCATCTATCATTCTGATGACTAGTAAAGTGTGGTCGATCGAAAAGCTAGACGGAGAGTTTCAGGAAAGGACGATCGCTCGTCCTACTCCAGGAGCCATGCAGGTGCTGGTCAGGATCTCGGCCAGCGGCGTGAATCCGCTGGACACCAAGATTCGCGCGGGCGCGGCGGAACACGCCAGGCAACCGCTTCCCGCAGTCGTCTGCCTGGACATGGCCGGGATAGTCGAAGAGGTAGGCTCGGGCGTTTCGGCTTTCAAGATTGGCGATGAAGTTTACGGCATGGTGGGAGGTGTCGGCGGGTTGCAGGGCACACTCGCCGAGTTCATCTCTGTCGATGCCGACTTGCTCGCTCACAAGCCGAAGAACCTGTCGATGCGGCAGGCGGCGGCCCTCCCACTAAGCGTCGTCACTGCATGGGAAGGGCTGGGGGATCGCGCAAAAGTGCACGAGAATCAAACCGTACTTATACACGCGGGAGCCGGCGGTATCGGCTACGTCGCGATACAGATTGCGCAAGCGTACGGAGCGACGGTGTTCGCCACTGTGTCGGCGGATAAGAAGAAGGTAGTTGAGGATCTCGGCGCTTCGGCCATCGATTACCGCGGCACACCGGTAGAAGAATACGTGAATGCCTGCACCGCGGGCAAGGGCTTCGACATCGTCTATGACACTGTGGGTGGCGCGACGCTGGATGCCTCGTTCGCGTCGGTAAAGCGCTACACCGGACACGTGCTGAGTTGTCTGGGCTGGGGATCGCACTCGCTGGCCGCGCTCTCTTTTCGAGGCGCCACCTACTCGGGCGTGTTCACGCTGCTGCCCTTGCTTACGGGCGAGCACCGGGCTCATCACGGCAAGATACTCGCACGTGCGGCATCCCTGGCGGAAGCGGGCGGTTTGCGTCCACTGGTCAGCGAGGAGCGATTTACGGTGTCGAACATCGACGCGGCCTTTGCTCGCGTGGCAGCCGGTTCACTGGGGAAGGTGGTTGTGGAGATCGGCGGGTAAGCACACCGTTCCGGAATTACCGCGACTTATTCGCGTCAGCGCAAGCCCCACTCCCTTTTGGCCGCGGCTCGGTACAGAGCCTCATTCTGAGCCGGGCCCGGTGGGCACCCCGCAAGGCAGCGGTGCTTCCGGCATCCGAAGTGACCGACTAAGTCTTAGAAGGCCCGAACGAATTAGCTTGCACTTCTGAAACCTGTTCCCGGACGATCAGTTTGTCGACCGTTAACTCGCCAATGGTGAGCTTGTCGATTCGGCCGCGTCGAATCGCTAGACGTCCAATAGCGAGCGCACCAATCGCGAAGGCGCCGATTGCGGTTGCTCCGAGTGCCAGACCGACCAGTGACAACCCAATGGCGGTGGAGTTCCGTGACTTTGTGAGGCCTTGCATTTTGCGATTCTAGCACTGCGCGGATGAGCTATTCGCTCCCCAGATGTCGCGATAGATGTGGGCGGAGTAGTAGGTTCGAAGATCTTCGATTCTGGCGTGTCCCCGTGCCCGCCCTTCCTTAAGACGGCCGCGTCAGTACTGACGATGCAGTTCGCGGAGCGCGCTCGCGGCGATGGACTGCGGCAGGGGCACGTACCCATACAGTTCGACACCTTGCCCGGCGGTCAGCGTCCATTGGACCATGTCCACAACGGCATCCTTCTTGATGCGGTCCGGCTGGCCGGGAGGAAGGATGAACCAATGGTATCTGGTAATGGGATACGCCTTGTGCGCAGGGCTGTTTACGATGTCGACGCGCCCATCGCTGGAGGGTTTGGACGGTGAGATCGCCGCAGCGGAAATGGTAGCGGGCGAGGGAGAGACGAGATCGCCGGCGGCGTTGCGTATGCGCCCCATTGCAATATGGTTCTGGATGGCGAAAGCCATATTCAGATAGCCGATGCTGTTGGGTGTCTGCCGGACGAGCCCGGCGACACCGGCATCTTGAGAACCGCCCAGCCCCACGACTGGCCAGGCAACCGCACTCGCAGCACCGACGCGCGTGCGCCATTCCGGGCTCACCTGGGAGAGATAGTCGGTCCAGGCGAAGTTGGTCCCGCTACTGTCGGAGCGGTGAACCGTGACGATCTCCGCGGCGGGCAGCGTCACGTTGGGATTGGCGGCAGCCAGCATGGGGTCGTCCCAACGGGTAATCGTCCCGAGATAGATCCCCGCCAATGCTTGCGATGTGAAGTTTACCGGCTGGTTCACACCGGGTAAGTTATAGGTGACAATCACCGCATCGAGCAGAACGGGCACGTGCAGAGGTCCGGATAAGGCGGCTTCTTCCCCGTCGGTGAGAGGCCTGTCGGCATAGGCGAGGTCGATGGCGTGATCGGGCATGAGCTTCACGGCGTAACCAAGGCCTCGCGGCTCGGAATGCACGGTGACATTCGGCTGCCACTGCGTGAAGCCGGCGAACCAGCGGTTATATACGTCCTCGCCGAGAGCCGAGCCGGTAGCCTCAAGGGTGATGGCCCGCGCGAGGTGTCGTGGCGCGCGATAGGCGCCCGCGGGTGCCGGGGATTCGACCAGAACCATAGCGGGCTGAGCAGAGTCGACCGCGTCTGGCGGAGGAGGATCGGCAGGCGCCGCTATAGCGGGTTGGGCAAGGCTGGTGACATGTACCTGTACCGGAGCTCGGCGGATGCGCAGGGCGGGCGGACGCGACACGGGCGGCGGCGGCGGTTCCAGTTGGACGGCCGGCGTCTCGGCCGCCGCGGACGGTTCCTCCGGTCCCGGATCGGGCTGGAAAGGCGGCGGCGCGGCGGCGTGGGCTGCCGTGAGAATGGGGGCCGGCTGTGGCGAGGGCTCGCGCCGCACAACGGCGATCTTGTCGTCGATAGCGGTTACGCCCGCGGTAGCGAAGGCGAGCTGGAACGCGCGCAGATGGACATCGGCGTCCGGCACGTTGCCGGAAAGAGTGACCTTGCCTTCCTTCACGTTCACCGACAGCACGGCGAGTTTGACTGTGGGGTCCGAGAAGTACTTGGCCTTGATCTGATTCGCGATAGCCTCGTCGGTGGGGCGCCGCGAACACGCGAACAAGAGGAGAATAGCGATTACCGGGAAGAGCATTCTGCCGTTATGCGACATGGGAGCCTCCGCCGCAGGCTGCGAGTGTCACGCGACCGTCACATGGAAGCACGGGCGCACTCCGGCCTGTTCGATGATAAGACGGCGGGGCGTGTCCGGGCGTGCAGGCGATTCGTACGGCTCGATACTGACTGGCCGCGGATGGCGGGGGCATGCAACGCAGCCTCGAATGAGACTTAGTTGCTCCTCATACTGCTCGCGACCTGCTTGGACGGTCAGGTCGGCGCTCCGCCATCGATCCGATCGAGCTCTATTCAGCAACTTACGACTGGCACTAGTACCATGACCGCGAGAATTGATGCCAAACCTGGGTGGGGCGAGCCTCAGCCAGCTTTAGCCTGCTCGGAATTTTAGTCCCGCCAGTTCGGTGGGCGGACTGAAGTCCGCCGCAGACTAAAGTCTGCCCCACAGGAACTTTTCTATGCGGTCATTGTACTATTGAGTCTCGCGAATTTGAGTGACAGCGCTTGTGGGGCGGGCTTTAGCCTGCGCGGGGCTTCAGGCCCGCCAAACTGTAACCGTATTGTGCGAGGCTCAATAGCTGGTTCGGTTTCGCGATCTCGGCAAGACATCGGGCTGGTTCGAAGTCTTGCAGGATATTGGCTACGCAGTACGCGCCACTGCGAGCGCCACTTACTGCTTACTTCCGCCGCTGAACTTGTCGAATGGGATGGCGTCTTCGAAGTGCACGCGGATGCTGAAGACGGAGGCTGGACCGCGATCGCGATTGTAGCCGGGGTCGGCGACGTGCTGGTAGTCGAAGGCTACCGAAAGACCGCGGTAGATATGGGCGGAATAGTAGGTTTCGAAGATCTTTTCCAGGCCGTAGTGCAAGCCGCCGTCGCCCAGAATGAATCCCAGCCCGCCGAGAGCCAGGTAGCGCCTGTGATCGCCGGAGATTCCGTCGACGATCGCCGCGGCGCCCAACTTGTCCAGCGGGCGATGCCATGGCTTGCCGCGAAAGTCGCTGCCCGCCTCAGCGGTCCGGTCGATTTCCGTATAAGCGAAAGATTCTGTGTGACCGTCATTCCATCCCAGCCGAAAGAAGGCCCGCCACAGATTCGTCAACTCCTGCTCGCCGTTCAGTCCGAATCCGTACTTCACTCTGCCCTGCTTGCGATAGAGTGTAATGTCCGGCGCGGCATCCTTGCCGGCAAGGAACCCATCGATCGCCTCGCGATAATTGCCCATATTGGCGTGATTCTCGAAGGCGAGCGCCCGCAGTACCGTCGACCGCTTGGGCAGAAATTCCGGGTGGTATTCGAATTCGTAATTCTCGCCGCGGGCGCGTGCGATATTCCAATCGAGCGTGATCCCATTGGCGACGGTCGGCATCAGCATCTCACCGAATCGCGCCGCCCACTTTGCGTCGTAGTATTCGGCGACAAGCCCGTAGGTGTAGCCGCGCGTGTCGGCGGCGTAATCGTAGGCGCCGTTGTTTACCGCGGCCCAATTCATGAATTGCAGGTGGCTGTCGCTGCCCACCGAGTTAAGGTCGAAGAAATCGACGGTGCTCATCTTGCCGGCGCGCAGTTCCAGCCGCCTGGCGGGAACTACGGAGGCGAGCGATAACGGATTGCGCGTGGTCTCGGTGGTTTGCGTGCCGAATGGGATGGTGTAATGCAGCATCACGCGCGAGACGTAGGGGTCTTCGCCCAGCGACGGATTGCGCACCACATCTACATTGGTGAAGCCTGCCACGCCCAGTGCGCTGCTCAGACCGGCCCCTCCGGCGCTTTCGACGTCGGCGAGAATTTCCAGCCGCTTCGTGATCCGAAAGCCGGTATAGAGCGTTTCGACGCGCGATGTCGCGTGATCCTTTCCGGGCGTGAAACTGTTCGGGCCGGTGTATTGCGCGTCGAACCCGGCATGTTGCTGGCGAATGAAATTCCCCTGGACGGAAATCCAAAAACGGTCCCAGAAAGATTCCTGCGCGTCAAGTATCGCGGTCTGCTGAGGAGGCGCGGTGTCTTGCGCGCAGCACAGCCAGGGAGTCAGGATGAGAAACGACAGGAGAAATCGCAAGAACTACCATGGTTGAGTAGCTGGTGTCGCGATGTCAACGATTCCGGGAAGGTACACCGAATATTCACGGATTCGTAACGCGGATGTGATTTGCCGCGGCACGAATCGATGTGAGTATGGAGAGACCCTACGACGATGACCGCCTTGCAAGCGAAGTGGATCGCCCTTTTCCTGTGTTGCGCCATTGCCCTGCCGGCGCTGGCGTGGCAGCCCAAGCGGCTGTACGTGGAACCGTTCACCACCAAGGCCGCGCCGGAAAGACTGCGCGCGGACGTCATCGCCGAACTGGGCAAACAGAGCGGCATCGCGCTGGCGGCGAGCGAATCGAGTGCCGATTCCATACTGGGCGGCGGCGGGGAAGTCTGGATCAAGGGCTATCGCAGCTTGAATCCGCGGTCCGGCCGGCTGCCATCCGATGGAACGCCCGTCTATGGCGG